>Ga0335073_10002588_pt1 | contig 24831 bp, 27 predicted proteins | sample Lox_Sample_22_FD_207093 | JGI IMG/M metagenome (GOLD analysis project Ga0335073, IMG submission 207093) | Soil microbial communities from Loxahatchee National Wildlife Refuge, Florida, United States - Lox_Sample_2.2 | ecosystem: Environmental > Terrestrial > Soil > Wetlands | place: USA... | reverse complement strand
CCCTCGACTACGCTTCGCTACGCTCGGGATGACAGCGCAGACTTGACCGCTTCCACGAACGCGTCGACGTCGGATTCCGTCGTCGCCCAGTGCGTCATCCAGCGCACTTCGGGCAGAGCCTCGTTGAAGAAGTAGAAGAAAAATTGTTCCTGCACGCGAGCGATCGCCTCGCGCGGCATCGTGGCGAAGACTGCGTTGGCGCGCACCGGACGCGTGATGGTCACACCGGGAATTGCGCTCACACCGGCGAGCAAACGCTGCGCCATCGAGTTGGCGTGCGACGCGTAGCGCAGCCAGCGCGCGTCGGCGAGGAGCGCTTCGAACTGCGCCGCAATGTAGCGCATTTTCGAGGCCAGCTGCATCGCTTGTTTGCGTACGAACGGCGCGACGTTCGCGCTGAGCTCGGGATCGAAGAAGCAGATCGCCTCACCACCCATGAGTCCGTTCTTGGTGCCCCCGAAGCTGAGGACATCGACGCCGAGATCTTTCGTAATGGCACGCGGTGTCGTACCGAGCGCGGCCGCCGCGTTAGAAATGCGCGCGCCGTCGACGTGTACGGCCAACCCGTGCGCGTGCGCGAAGGTGCAGAGCTCGCGCAGTTCCTGCGCCTCGTAGATCCCTCCGTACTCGGTGGTGTTCGAGATCGAGACTGCGCGCGGCTGGGGAAAATGCTCGCCGTGCCCTCCGAGAAGATATGGCTCGAGGTCGGCGGGGCGTAACTTGCCGTCGACGGTTGGAATCGCGATGACCTTCGACCCGGCGAAACGCTCGAAAGCGCCGCATTCGTCGGTTTGGAGATGCGCGCTCGCTGGAGCGAGCACGGCCTCCCAGGGACGCGTGAGACAGCTGAGTGCGACGACGTTCGCGCCCGTACCGTTGAACGTGAAATAGACGTCGGTCTCCGCGCCGAAGTGCGCGCGGAAGCGTTCGACTGCGCGTGCGGTCCATGGATCGTCACCATAGCCGACCGCGTCACCCTCGTTCGCATCCAGAATCGCTTGCAAAATCTCGGGTGCGACCGGAGCGTTGTTGTCGCTTGCAAAACTGCGCTGCGTCACAATTGCACCGTCGTTCCCCGATGCGCCACGTCGGCCTTCCAACCCAGGGCCGCGGTGGCCGTCGCTGCTAGTGCCGCAGCGGACGCGATCTCGCCGTGTACGGCGTAGAGGTGCGGCTTCGTCGTGCAGGTCTGCAGCCAGCGCCGTAATTCATTGCGGTCGGCGTGCGCGCTGAAACCGGCGAGATGCGCGATCGTGGCGCGAACCGGAATTTTGTCGCCGTAGAGCGAGACGGCTGCGGCGCCGTGGGTGAGGATGTAGCCGAGCGTGCCGGCGCCTTGGTAGCCCGGGAAGATCACCGTTGCTTTGCGATCGCCCAGATGGTTGTAGAGATGATGGAGAATCCGCCCGCCCGAGGCCATGCCGCTTGCCGAGATGATCGCGTGCGGGCCGGTAAGGTGATTGAGCGCTTTCGATTCTTCGGTTGTTACGTGTATGGTGAGGTTGCGTAAACCAAACGGCGTCGTGGGCGTATCGTTCGGGATCGGCTTGTGCGCATCGGGAAAAGCCTCGAAGACGTCGTCGATCTTCTCGGCCATCGGACTGTCGAGATGAATCGGCAGCCGCGCGACGGCGTCGTCATTTGCCTGGATCGTCGCGATGGCGAGCAGGATGTCTTGCGAGCGTTCGATGGCAAAAGCCGGGATGACGATGGCGCCTCCGCGCGCGATGCCCTCGTGCAGGACGCGCCGCAGATCCTCGATGGGTTGCGGCGGGTGCACCTGGCTTGCGTAGGTCGATTCGCAGATGAGTTCGTCTGCCGCGCCCATCGGCTCGGGATCGTAGAGCAGCGGACGGTCGTAGCGGCCGAGGTCGCCGGAGAAGACGACGCGCTTTCCCTCGAAGGCAAGCGCGGCAAAGGCCGAGCCGAGAATGTGCCCGGCGTTATAGTACGTTGCTTCGATGACGCCCGCGACGTCAAAGGCCTGGTGCAGTGCGACCGGGTGTACGAGCTTCATCGTAGCGTCGACGTCGCGCTGGTTGTAGTAGATCGGCGGTGCGTACGGACGCTGGTGTTCGTAGCCGCGCTCTTGCAGCTCTTGTTGCAGGTGCGCCGAGTCGTCGAGCACGATTTGCGCGATCGGCCGGGTCGGCGGCGTGCAGTAGACCGGACCGGCGAATCCGTCGTGAATGAGTTTTGGCAGATACCCGACGTGATCGAGATGACCGTGGGTAAGAATTACGGCGGCGATCTGCGATGCGGCGACGGGAAGCGGCGCATCATTGAGCGCGCGCACGCTGGCGACGCCCTGAAACATCCCGCAGTCGACGAAGACGTGCTTGCCGCCCACGGTGAGCAGATGCTTGCTGCCGGTTACCGTGTCGGCTGCACCGACGAAGGTGAGCTCAGCCACGATTGAACACCACCGATGAAGGCAAACCTTGACGCAGATAGTGCTCGAGACAACGGTCGACCAGACTCTCCGGCGAATCGTCGCTCAGAATCGTTGCGCCGGTCTCTTTTTTCACCATCTTTGCAATATTGACGAACTCGTCGGAGATGCCGCCGGAATGGGTCACGATGCCGATCAACTTTCCCTCGTCGTAGGCGATCGAGAACTCGCCGAGCGTGCCGCTGCGCCCGCCGATGAAGAGGACGAAATCGGAGCTATGGATATTCTGGGTCTCGCGTCCCATCAGGCCCGAGCCGGTGAAGACCATCGCCGTATAGGGCTGCAGCGGCGAATCATAGATGTTGACGTGCTCTTCGCGCGAAAGCGCGGGCGAGACCCCGAGGCTGACACCGCCGGCTTCGTGCGCGCCCAGAACCGCCGCGTGCGGCAGGCCCGGACTTGCGCCGGTCACGATCGTGGCACCGCGCTCGGCGATGCGGCGCCCCAAACGGCGCGCAAGCTCGAGCTCGGGCTTCGTAATGTCCCCGCCGGCGGAACCCATTACACCGATTTGCATTTTCATGGGGCGTAAGGTTTATGGCGATGCAAGAGGCTACCTACCAAGATCTCGCGGCGCGGTGGAAGAGGCTGCGTTCGCGCGGCTTGCGCGTGCGCGAAGTCGCATGCGTCGGCGCGCCGCGCACGCTCCTGTGTGCGGAGTATGGCGATCACGCGCTGCCTGCGGTCTTGATTGCCGCCGGCGTCCACGGAGACGAACCGGCCGGACCGCACGCGCTGCTCGAACTGCTCGAAACCGATGCGCTGGATCCTCGTTTTTCCTATCGTCTTTGGCCGTGCACCAATCCGAGCGGTTTCGACGCGCGCACGCGTGAAAGCATCGACGCCGTCGACATCAACCGCACCTTTGGGCGCGGCGGAGGATCGCCCGAAGCGCGCGCAATCGTGACCGCCAATCGTGACTATAAATTCGAGCTCGCGATCGACCTGCACGAGGACGATGGGGCGAGCGGCTTCTACTGCTATGAGTACGGCGGCGCCGGAATCGGCGCGAGCGTCGTCGACGCCGTCGCCGCTCGCGGCGTGCCGATCGATGCGCGCGGACACTTGACTCCAGATCCGATCGCCGAGGCGCAGGAGATCGGCGGCTTTTCACTCGTGCTGCTGCTCGCGCGCAACGCGGCGCGGCGCGCGCTGACCTTCGAAACGGCTTCGCGACGCCCGTTCGAAGAACGGGTTGCGACGCATGTCGCAGCAGTGAAACTCGCGCTTCTCAGGCTCCCGTGAAATGATCATTTTGGTCAAGCTCGAAGCTTCCGGCCATGGCGCAGCGTGATCAATTAGAAGTCGACGTACTCTTCGTCGGCGCGGGCCCCGCCTCGCTGGCGGGCGCGATTCGTCTGGGGCAGCTTGCCAAAGAGGCCGGACGCGAGCTGGAGATTCTCGTGATCGAGAAAGCCGCCGAGATCGGCAACCACGGGCTCTCCGGACTCGTGCTCGATCCGCGCGCGATTGCCGAGTTGATGCCGGACTGGATCGAGCGCGGCGCGCCGATCGAAGCGCCGGTTGGACGCGACGAGCTCTGGTTTCTCACCAAAAGCGGCAAGATCAAAGCGCCTTTTACTCCGCCGCCGCTCAACAACCACGGCAAGTACGTCTCGTCACTGCAGCGTCTGACGAAATGGATGGCCGCGCAGGCCGAAGAGCTCGGCGTGCAAGTCTTCGGCGAATTTCCCGGGCAAGAATTATTGTGGGACGGCGATCGTGTGATCGGCGTGCGCACCGGCGACAAAGGCCTCGATCACGAGGGTAAGCCCAAAGCGAATTACGAGCCCGGCGCCGATTTGATGGCAAAGATCGTGGTCCTCGGCGAAGGGCCGCGCGGCACGCTCGCAAAGCAGGCGATCCCGCGTTTGAATCTCGACGAAGGCAAAGAGCCGCAAGTCTACGCCGCGGGCGTGAAAGAGCTGTGGCAGCTTCCCGACGACCGGTTCCCGGCCGGTACGGTAATTCACACGCTGGGTTATCCGTTGCCGCCGGAAACCTTCGGCGGCGGCTTCATCTACGGCATGAAGGATCGCGTGCTCGACATCGGTCACGTGACCGGACTCGACTACAAGAATCCCACGACCGATCCGCACAACGAGCTGCAGCGCATGAAAGAGCATCCCGAGATTCGCAAGATGCTCGAGGGCGCTAAGCTGATCCGCTACGGCGCGAAGGCAATCCCCGAAGGCGGGTTCTTCGCGATGATTCGTTCGTACGCCGACGGTTTGATGATCGCGGGCGATTCGGCCGGTTTCCTCAACGGCATGCGCCTCAAAGGGGTGCATCTGGCGATGAAGTCGGGCATGATGGCGGCCGAGACCGCGTGGGACGCGTTGCAAGCGGACAACTTCGACCGCGAGCAGCTCTCGGTTTACGAGCAGCGCTTCCGCGATTCGTGGGCCTACACGGAGATGCGCAGCGCGCGTAACTTCCATCAAGGTTTCGAACACGGCATGTGGGCGGGCATGTTCAATGCGGGTCTCGCTACGTATACCGGCGGGCGTGCTTTCGGATTCATCGACAAACTCCCGTCGAAACCGGGCTACGAGAACATGGAGAAGGCCGGCTACCGTCCGCAGGAGACGCCGCGCGCGAAGATCGACAACGTGCTGACGTTCGATAAACTCACCGACGTCTACAACTCGGGCACGGTGCACGAAGAGAACCAGCCCTGCCACCTGCTTGTGGCCGACACGAATATCTGCCGCGATCGCTGCACCGTCGAGTACGGTAACCCGTGCGCGTATTTTTGTCCGGCGAAAGTCTACGAACCGATGTTCGAAAAAGACGGCGACGAAGGTGCGGTGCACGGCAGGCTGCAGATCAATTTCACGAACTGCGTGCACTGCAAGACCTGCGACATCGCCGATCCCTATCAAATCATCACGTGGGTGCCGCCCCAAGGCGGCGAGGGGCCGGTCTATACCGGCATGTAGCGCATGGGTGACGTTCTCGTCGTCGGCGGCGGTCTGATCGGTCTTGCAATCGCGTTCGAGCTTGCCGAGCGCGGCGCCGCGGTGCGGGTCTACGATCGCGGTGAACCGGGGCACGGTGCGTCGTGGGCGGGCGCGGGAATGCTCGCGCCGTTCGCGGAGCGCATCGAGGATGAGCCGATGCTCGCGCTCTGCCGCGATTCGCTTGCGCGCTATCCTGCCTTTGTCGAGCGCGTCAGCCGAGCCGGCGGTGTAAGTGTCGAGGTTGCGCTCGACGGCATCGTCGAAGCGGCCTTCGACGACGCGCGTCTCGACGCGCTCGCAGCGTACGCGCGCGAATTACCGGCGCGCGGTATCGCGTGCGAGCTGCTGGACCGGCGCGCGACGCTCATCGCCGAACCGTCGCTCGGGAAACACGTTACCGGCGCGCTGGTCGTGCGCGGCCAAGGATACGTCGACAATCGGCGACTCGGCCGTGCGCTGCTCGAAGCGTGTCGCGCGCGCGGCGTCGTCGTGCACGCTCCCGTGCGCGACGTTGCGCTCGAATGCGATGGACGGCGCGCGCTCGGCATTCGCAGCGAACTCGGGTTTACCCCCGCTCGAACGGTGATCAATGCTGCGGGTGCGTGGGCGGCATTCGTGCCGGGTCTGCCCGACTTCGCGCGTCCGCCCGTGACGCCGGTCAAAGGGCAAATGCTCGCGCTCGCCGCGCCGCAAGGCTTCTTGCGCCGCGCGACGTGGGTACCGGGCGCTTATCTCGTACCGCGGCCCGACGGACGTTTACTGATCGGCGCGACGGTCGAACCCGAAGCGGGTTTCGATGAACGCGTGACCGCAGCGGCGACGCACGCGCTGTTGCACGCGGCGCTGGCGGCGGCTCCGGCGTTGGGCGCCTTCACCGTCACGGAAACGTGGGCCGGACTGCGCCCGGCAACGCCCGACGGGCGGCCGCTGATCGGACCGACGGCGATCGACGGTCTGATCCTCGCGACCGGACATTACCGCAACGGCATCTTGCTTGCGCCGGTCACCGCCGAACTGGTTGCGAGTTTTGTCGAGACGGGCGATATCGCGCCTCTGCGCGAAATACTTCCAGCGTGAAAGCGACGATCAATGGCGAACCGCGCGACCTGCCCGACGGCACGACCGTCGCGAGCTTGCTCGAACAGCTCGGCGTTGCGCGCAACGGCATCGCCGTCGCAAAGAACGATCGCGTCGTGCGCCGTGCCGAGTACGAGCAAAGCGCGATTGCCGAGGGCGATGCGGTAGAGATCATCAAGGCCGTCGCAGGCGGATAGCATGCAAGACATTCTAAAAATCGGTTCGTACGAATTCACGTCGCGGCTGATCGTCGGCACCGGCAAGTATCCTTCGATCGAGGTGATGCGGGCTGCGCACGAGGCGAGCGGCGCGCAGATGGTGACCGTCGCGATTCGCCGGATCAATATCGACGATCGCAGCGGCAAGACACTTCTGGACTTCATCGACCGCACCAAGTTGCGGGTGCTGCCCAACACCGCAGGCTGCTATAGCGCGAAAGACGCGGTGCTGACCGCGCAGCTCGCGCGAGAATTGCTCGAGACCGATCTCATCAAACTCGAGGTCATCGGTGACGCGCAGACGCTTCACCCCGACGCGCGCGGGACGCTCGAGGCTGCCGAAGCACTCGTGAACGACGGTTTCACCGTGCTGCCGTACGTCGGCGACGACCCGGTGGTTTGCAAGCAGCTCGAGGAACTCGGCTGCGCGGCGGTGATGCCGCTCGCGGCCCCGATCGGCAGCGGCTTGGGCGTGTGCAATCCGTACACGATTGCGATCATCAAAGAACGCGCGAACGTTCCGGTCATCGTCGACGCCGGCGTGGGAACCGCAAGCGATGCCGCCATTGCGATGGAGCTCGGCGTCGACGCGCTGCTCATGAATACCGGTATAGCCGCCGCGCGCGACCCCGTGCTCATGGCCGATGCGATGAAGCATGCGGTCATTGCGGGACGGGAAGCATATCGCGCGGGCCGGATGGAGAAACGCCTCTACGCGAATGCGTCGAGCCCGATGCGCGATCTCATCGTTACCAAAGGAACATGATGCAAGAGATTACGGTTGAGGAGCTCGCGCGCCGCCGTCAGTCGGCCGAACCGTTCGTGCTTCTCGACGTACGCGAGCCCGATGAAGTCGCGACGGTGAAGATCGACGGCGCCCTCTGGATTCCGATGGGACAGATCCCGCAGCGAATCGGCGAACTCGATCCCTCGGTCCCAACGGCCGTCATGTGTCACCACGGCGGACGCAGCGAACGCGTCGCGGCTTTTCTGCGCGCGCATGGATTCAAAGATGTGATGAACGTCGATGGCGGGATCGATGCGTATGCGCAGCGGATCGACACGTCGCTTTCCAGATACTAAATCATCGCTTGCGTGCAATCGCAAACCAGTGAACGGCTCCGCGCAGCGGATCGTTCGGATGCGCCCACCGCCCGGCGATTTCGTCGACGTCGACCTCTCTCAACGATTCAATCGTAAAGCGCGCTGCGAGCAGCGCGCGTAGCCGCGGTTCGTCGAAATACGCGTGGGCGACCCCGGCCTCGTCGCCGCTGCGTGCCGCGTAGACGTGTGCCTCCAACTCGTCGCCGCTGCCGAAGCGCGCATCGCTGGTTGAGCCGAAGGTCCCAAAGAGCGGCGCGCCGGGCTCGAGCGACGCGGCGATCGCGTCGAGCGTGTCCCGGATCTCGGCGAGCCTTCCGTGCAGCAGCGCGTGGGTCGTGAGCGCCGCTGCCGCCGGCTCGCCCGGGGGCAGTGTGTAGACGTGCAGGCCTGCTGCCTGGAGCGCGCGCGTGTTCCGCCCGCTCCCCGCACCGATTTCGACCACACGCGCGCCCGGCCGGTCCCGCAAGCGCTCGATGAGGGCGAGCGCGAGGGGGTGCGGCGGACGGGGGGTGGGCTCCGGCGAATGTGATGTCATCTATGGCGACCGAGACGCTGATTATCGTCGTCGGCGGTGACTACCTGGCGTATGAAATCTGCCGTGAGATTTTAAAGACGGCCGGGCAGCGCGTTGCGCTCGTTTGGAAGCACGAAGAAGAGCGTGCTGCAAACCTGCTCGCGCAAACCGTGCGGAAATTTCGTGCGGAGTTTCCGCAAACGTTCGCGCACTACGCCCTGGACCCGGCCGAGTCCGCGAGCCTGCGCGAGGCCGGCCTCGAATCACCGGGCGCCCGCCCCGATCAGCCGAATTTTTGTATCGTGGCGGTCTCGCAAGATGACCGTCTGAATCTTCGCGTCGCGCTGATCGCGCGCGACATCAACGAGCGCACGCGCGTGACGATCCGTCAGTTCAACCCGGTGCTCGGCCACAAGATTCAGGAAGGACTCAAGTATAACTGCACCGCGATCTCGCCGGCGGCGCATGCGGCGGCGACCTATGCGGCCTCGGCGGTCGACCCCTCGTGCTTTTACGCGCTGCCGTTTCCGACGCTCGAGACCTTGGTGGCAAAGGCCGTACACCGTCACGATGCGATCGACGAGAGCGGGAGCCAACACGCAACGGCGGGGCTCTTCGGCTTTTGCGAACGCGATGCGCAGGAGTTTGGCATCGACGGTCTCGACGTGATGCAGGCGGAAGAGCGCTTGCGCGCACGCGTCGTCGCCATCGACGGAAGCCCACCGTACATCTGCCATGGCGACGAGGATCACGCGAACGCGGAGACGCTCGGTACGCCGATCCCGGAGAATGCGCGCGTCTGCGTCTTCGGACCGATTGCCAATATCAAGCGCACGTGGCCGAACGGCGAGCGCAAGCGCGAAACCTCGTGGCGCAGCCGTGTGAACGCGTCGATCCGCGATCTGCGGGTCGCGACGCGGCGCACGGAACCGATCCTGCGCACCGTCTTTGGCCTCGGCCTGGTGATGTATCTGCTCTTTTCGATCTACTTCGCTATCGCGCTGCACATCAATCCGCTGGCGGCGCTCTATTTCGTGATGACCACGATGACGACGGTCGGTTACGGCGATATCACGCCGTGCACGAACTGCACCGGGAGCCTGGGTCCCGCTCAGATCGCCACGCTGCTCGTCGCGATGTGCACGATGCTCGTCGGTGTTACGATCTTCGCGGTCTTCACCGCGACCGTGACCTCGGCGCTCAACGCCGCGTCGACGCGCCGCACCCGAGGACTGAGACGAATTCATCGTTCGGGGCACGTGATCGTTTGCGGAGCCGGCAACGTAGGCTCGCTGGTCATCGACTACCTGCGCGAGCTGGGCGAAGACGTGGTGGTGGTCGAGCGCAATCCCGACGCGATTTTGATCGAGCTTGCGCGCGACCGGAAGATCGACCTTTTGACCGGCGACGCGACCAACGACGAGACGATCGCGTATTGCTCGCCCGAGCGCGCCAAGGCGCTGGTCGGCGTCACCAACAGCGACACGTCGAATCTCGAGGTTGCGCTCGGCGCGCGTACGCGCACGCGCGAACACGCGCGTTCCGATATGCACGTCGTGCTCCGCATCGACGACCTGGCCTTCGGGGCGTCGATAAAACGGCATTTCGGCATCGCTTCCTTTTCGACGACCGAGCTGACCGCGCCGACTATCGCCGGCCTCGCGCGTTTCGAAAGCACGCGCGGGCGCTTCGCGATCTTTCCGAACCACTCGTTTGCGAGGGTTTTTCAGCTTGCGGAGCGCTTTCAGGGAGCCGAAAACTCGCCGCCGCCCGCGCCGCCCGAGCGCCCGGGCTACAAGGTACGTTGGGTACCGCTCTACGCGTGGCGCGAGCAAGGCGCCGGCAAAGGTGTTGCCGTGCCGGTACACAAGTTTGAACAGGACGTCAGACCTGGCGACCGGCTGTTATTTATGGTACCTCTCGACCAGTTCAGCGAGTCGGCGTAGAAAGGGTGGGAATGCTCGGCGAAGGCGACAAGCTGCCAAGCCTCACGGTTGCGGACGATGCGGGAAAGCCGGTTAGAACGGCCGAGCTTCTCGGCGGTCCGCTGATCTTGTATTTTTATCCAAAAGACGATACACCGGGCTGCACCAACGAAGCGTCGCAGTTCCGCGATCTATTCCCGAAGTTTCAAAAAAAGGGCGCGCGGATCGTCGGCGTCAGCCGCGACGACGCCGCTTCCCATCAAAAGTTCAAAGCGAAGTACAAGATTCCGTTCACGCTGCTCGCCGACACCGAGTCGAAGCTGTGCAACGCGTTCGGCGTCATCGTCGAGAAGAATATGTACGGCAAGAAGTCGATGGGCATACAGCGCTCGACATTTCTGATCGACGAGAAAGGCGTCATCGTCAGGGTTTGGCCGAAGGTCAAAGTCGACGATCACGCGGATGAGGTGCTCGCATCGCTACCGTAATGGCCGCCGCGATGCGCGTGCGCGTCGTGGGATCGAGCGCTTCCGTTCCGCGACCGGGCCGTGCGTGCAGCTGTCACTTGATCCGTGCGCGCGGTACGAACCTGCTGCTCGACATCGGCACCGGCGCGCTCGCGAACCTGCGCATCGTGATGGACTATCCGGACCTCGACGCAATCGTGATCACGCACATGCATGCCGATCACTTCCTCGATTTGATCCCGCTGAGATACGGCCTCAAGTACGGACCGCTGCTGCGCGAAGACCGCATGCCGATCTATCTGCCGCCGGGCGGTGAAGCGCAGCTGCGCGCTTTCGCCGCTACGTTTGCGAGCGAAGGGCCCAGCGATTTTCTCGACGAGGTGTACGATATTCACGAGTACGATCCGAGCGGTACGCTCGAGGTCGGACGCCTCGCGGTCACGTTCGCGAAGACGATACATTACATCGATGCGTACGCGGTGCGCGTGGAACGCGACGGCGCCAGCGTCTGTTATTCGAGCGACACCGCGCCGTGCGAGCGCGTCGAAGAACTCGCGCGCGGCTGCAGCATCTTTCTCTGCGAGTCGGCGCTGGGCTTAGCGGTCGAAACCGGGCCTGTGCGCGGGCATCTCTCGGCGATCGAAGCGGGCGAGATGGCGCAGCGCGCCGGCGCGCGCCGCCTCGTGCTCACGCACTACGGCACGGAGTTCGCTCCGGGCGAACTCGAAGACGCGGCGCGCAGCGTCTATCACGGGCCGTGCGCCATCGCGGACGACGGCACCGAACTTACTATCTAATTATCGAGCTTTGCTTCGCCGCGCGGCAGTGAAAACTGGATCAGCGCGCGGACGGGCGCGAGGCCCCGGCTCACGACGGCGCACGGTGTGACCTTCAGGCCCAACTCTTCGAGGCGCGCTTTCGCCGCGAGCAACTCGCCGCCCGAGGTCACGACATCTTCGAGTAACAAGATGTGCTGCCCGGGTTCGTACGGGCCTTCGACATACTCGTCGGCGAAAGCACCGTAGCCTTTGGGTGATTTGCGCACGGCGATGAGCGGCAGACCCGTCATCTGAGAGACGGCGGTCGCGATGACGACGCCGCCAAGCTCGGTCCCGGCAATCAAATCGGGATTGATCTCGGTCACGAGCGGCACGAAGAGCCGGGCGATACGCCGCAGCACGTGCGGATCGGAGAAAAGGCGAAATTTATCGATGTAGTAGTCGCTGCGCACGCCGCCCGAGAGCACGTAGTCGCCCCGCGTGATCGCGCGTTCCACGATGATCTTGCGCAGCCAGACGAGTTCGGGCAGCGGACCGACGGGTTGGTTGGGGCGCCCTAAATGCTCCATTGCCATGCGTTCCAGTTCTCGACGACCGGGTTCGGATCGAGACCTTTGAAGTCGGCGTTGATGGGGTGCATCTGACGCAACCAGTTGATGAACAGCTCGGGAACGTCGCGCGCCAGCAGCGCCTGGGTCTTGGCGTACGCGGCCTTGCGCGTGGCTTGGTCGTAGTGCGTGAGCGCCATCGTCTCTGCCGCGTCCATCTCGGGACTACAATACCGGCTGTAATTGTACCCGCCGGGCGGTACGTTTTCGCACATGAATTGCGCGGAATCGTCGGGATCGATGCCGGAGTACCAGCCGTCGACGATCAAGTCGAAATGCCCGAGCTGCAGGATGCCGCCTTCGCCGGCCGGCGCATAAAGCTGCGCCCCAGGAAAGAGCTTGATCTGCGAGTCGATGCCGACGCGGCGCAGCTGGGCTTGCACGAGCAACGCGAGTTGCCTGTAGGTGACGTTCGAGTTCTCGGTCACGAGGAGAAGCGAGAGCGGTGCGCCGCCCTTTTGCATCATACCGTTCGCGCCCGGACTGTAGCCCGCTTGTGTGAGCAGCTGGCGCGCTTTGTCGACGTCATACGGATATGACTTCAGTGTCGGATCGTAGGCCCACATCCAATCGGGAATGTCTTCGGTCGCGGGCGTCTCCTGACCGTACATCGTCGTGTTTACCAAGCTCTGCTTGTCGATCGCGTAAGCGATCGCTTGCCGCACGAGCACGTTCTTCAGCGACGGGCTCGCGGTATTGAACTGCACGTCGTAATAGCCGTTGACGCGCATCCACACGATTTTGGTGCCTTCGGTATCCTTCACTTGCGGATAGAGATGGATCGAGGCCTGATAGATCCAGTCGATGGCGTGCGCTTTGAACTCTTCGACCGACGTGTTCTCGTCGGGAATGATCTTGATCTCGATGCGATCGAGCCCGGGCTTGCCGAGGAAGAAATTCTGATTCGCCACGAGCGAGATGTGATCGTTGTGAACCCACTCGCCGAAGCGGAAAGGCCCGTCGGTGACGGTCGGCTCGCTATTGAACGGGATCTGATTGACGTTGGGGTATTTCGCTAGCACGTGCTCGGGCGCGACGCTGTACGGTTGATCGCTGTCGGTGAAAAACGTGTTGACGAAGGGCGAGAATTTTTCTTTCAGATGCACGATCACGGTATACGGATCGGGTGTATCGACCGATTTGACTTCGTCGTAGCCGTGACGCGAGACGATATTGTTGTTCGGGTTCATGATCGCCGTCCACGTCCACTTGACGTCCTTGCTCGTGACGGGGACACCGTCGCTCCATTTCACGTCCTTGCGCAGGTGATACGTGATCGTGAGGCCGTCCGCACTCACCCCGCCGTTCGCTCTGGTTGGAACTTCGGTCGCCAGCAGCGGCTGTTGCACGCCGTTGCCGTCGGGTTGAATGAGCGGCAGGAACATGAAGCGGCTGACGAAGACGTCGGTCGTCTCCGACGTCAGCAGCGGATCGAGATTTTTCGGTTCGGTCTGCAGCGCGATGCGCAGCACGCCGGGTTGCGTCCACGAGTGATCGCCGCCCGATCCGTTCGAGACCTTGGAGCAACCCGCGAGGATTCCGGCTAAGGCAGCAAGCGCGAATAGACGTTTCACGAAGCGAAAAATCCCCTTCGAAGCGAACAAATCCGCCCTTTATTGCCCTATACCTTAGACGCCACCTTGTTTCCGGGCACCGGATCGTACCGCTCGTGCCGGGCGGAGAAGGTCCCCAGGCCCTGCGTTCCGGTGCGAAGTTCCGTGATGTAGCGCGAAAGCTCGACTTGCGGAACGTCGGCTTCGACCAGGTCGAACCCGGTCTGATCCGCCGGGTTCATGCCCAGAATTTGACCGCGCTTGCCCGTAAGCTGCTGAATCACGGTCGAGGTATATTGCGTCGGCACGGTGACCGTAACGCGCGAGATCGGTTCCAGCACGACCGGGTGGCACTTGGGGAGCGCGTCGCGCACGCCCATGCCGGCCGCCGTTTTGAACGATTGCTCGCTCGAATCAACGTCGTGATATTGACCGTCGTAGAGCGTAATGTGAACGTCGGTCACCGGATAACCGCCGGGCCCGTGCGCGAGCGCTTCGCGGACGCCCTTTTCGACGGCCGGAATGAACTGCCGCGGGACGACGCCGCCGACGATTTTTTCGTCGAACGAAACCCCGGCGCCGCGCTCGCGCGGCTCGAAGCGCAGCCAAACGTCGGCAAACTGCCCGTGACCGCCGGTTTGGTGCTTGTAGCGTGAATGGACTTCCGTACCGGCCGTGATCGTTTCCTGATACGGGATCTGCGGCGCCGCCGTCTCGACTTCGACCTTGTACTTACGCGCGAGCCGTTCGACCGCGATCGTCACGTGCTGCTCGCCCGAGCCGAGCAGGAGCAGCTCGCCGGTGATCTCGGCGCGCGTCAATTGCAGCGAGGGATCCTCGTCGACGATGCGCGCGAGCATTTGGAAGATCTTTGCTTCGTCGATGCGCTCCTTCGGTTTTATCGCGATCGCAAAGCACGGCGCGCAGAGCGAGACGCGCGGCAGTAATACCTTGGCGCCGTTGCTCGTGAGCACGTCGCCCGTCTTGACGGGCTCCAGGCGCGCGATCGCAACGATCGAGCCGGGTCCGGCCTCGGCGATCGCCTCCTGTTTCTTGCCTTGCAAGCGATAGAGCCCGCCCGAACGCACTTTCTCATCGCCTTGTGAAATGTCGGTGAGCGTCGCGTCCGCTTTCAGCGTTCCCGAGAGCACGCGCACGATCGAAAGCTTGCCGGACTGCGGGTGAATGGCCGTCTTGATGACCTGCGCGATCACCGGGCCTGCGGGATCGGCCGCAATCGCGCGGCCCTCCGCGTCGAGCACCGGTGCGTCCGCGGGCGAGGGGAACCATCGCTCGAGCGCGCGCAGCAGCGCGGGTATCCCCGCTCCGCTCGAGCCGGCGGTAACCAGCACCGGAACGATTTGATCGTGGGAGCACTCGCTGCAAAGATCGCGCTCGACCTCGTCGAGCGGCGGTTCGATGCCTTCGAGCAGCTCTTCCATCAGATGGTCGTCGAAGTCGGCCATTGCTTCGAGTAGTTCGGCGTGCGCGGTCTTCACGCGTTCGAGCACGTCGCCCGGGACCGCACCTTCGCGTTCGCGCTCACCATCGAAGGCGTACGCCTTCATGTCGGCGAGATCGACGTAGCCTGAAAAACCGCTGGTCTTCTCATTGGCAGCGGAGCGCGTGAAAATCGGCCATTGTTCGGCGACGACGTGGCGGCCGTAGAGCGATTGCAGCGCCGCAAGCGTTCCTTCGAAATCCGCACCGGGGCGATCGAGCTTGTTGACCGCGAAACAGTGCGGCATCTTGCGTGCCTCGAGGTAGTCGACGAGCGTCTTGGTTTGCACGACGCGCGCGGGGTCGGCTTCGACGACGATCACGGCGGCATCCGATCCGCACAGCACGAGCTTCGTCTCTTCGAAGAAATCGATGAAGCCCGGCGCGTCGAGAATGGTGAGATCGATCTGGCCGGTCGTACAGTGCGCAAATCCCGCCGTCGTGGACTGCGCGTGCGAAACATCCTCGGGCTCGTAGTCGGTGACCGTGGTTCCGTCGGTGATCGAACCGCGGCGCGGGATCGCGCCGCTCTGCGCGAGCACGGCTTCCACGAGCGTGGTTTTGCCGGCGTGATGCGGACCGACGAAAGCGATATTGCGCTGCCGCGAGATATCCATGGCCACTCTCCGATCGCCTAACGGCGTTTGGTCGTTTTCTTCTTGGTCGAACCTTTTTTCTTCGCTGCCGGCTTGGCGGCGGGCTTCGCTTTCTTGACGGCGGTTTTCTTCGCCGCAGCTTTCTTGACGGGCGCCGCTTTTTTCACGGCGGCCTTCTTCACCGGCGTCTTTTTCGCGGGCGCCTTACCTGCGGGCACCTTTTTCGCGGGCGCCTTCTTTGCGGGCGCTGCCTTTACGGGTGCCGCCTTCTTCGCGGGTGCCGCTTTTTTCGCAGGTGCGGTCTTGGCCGGCGCCTTCTTAGCGGGCGCGGCCTTCTTAACATCGGCTGCTTTCTTCACCGGAGCGGCTTTTTTCACCGCGGCGCTCTTTTTTGCGGACGCGGCTTTCGAAGAAGCTGCCGATTCGGGACTGCGTTTGGAGGAAGACTTCGCCGGAGCTGCCGGCGGCGTCGGCTTCTTGGTCGTGCGCTCCGGACTGCTCGCGCGCTTCTTTGGACCCGCTTCGCGCCCTTTGGCGCCCTCTCGCGCGCGCGGCTGCAGCTCGGCCTCTTCGGGAAGGCCGAGTTCGGCGCGGCTGAAGCCGCTGATGCTGCTGCCGGGCTGTACCGGTTCGGGCGAACGCTGCGCGTGCGCTTCGAGATGTTCGCGCGTTGCGCGTAAGACGACGCGAGCCAGACGTCCGGCCACCGGAAAGCAGACCTCGTTGATGCCGCACTCGTCGAGCATCGCGAGCACGACGTCGAAGGCTCCGCCCTGATCCTTCGGGCTGTGCGCATCCGAGCCGATCGAGATACCGACGCCGCGCGCCTGCGCTTTGCGCATCAGGCGCTTGTTGGCGGCGATGTACTTCGCGCGCTGCTCGTCGTCGCTTGCGCGGTAGATCTGGCGCGTGCTGATCTCGACCGCCATCCCGCGCGCGTGCGCGAGATCGAGCAGCCGGTCTTCGTAGGCCTCGAGTTTTTTCTCGTCGGGCCAGCGACCCAGAATGGCGGGGCGATAGAAGTGGCCCACGACGTGTCCCGGTAGTTTCTCGATGTCGTCGAAGAGGCGCGCGGTGTATAGCTCCCACACCTTGTCGACGCCGACATGCTCGAAGAGATGCGCGAACTCCGGATTGTCGTAGGGCCACATGTAGTCGGCCCCCTTCTCCGGATGATCGATCGGCAAGAAATGGACCGAGCGGATGATTCCGTCCGGCCGCATCGCGTCCACGATATTCTGCGCATCCGGTCTTGCGCGTGGATCGTTGTCGACCTCAGCGCCGATCGAGAAGCGCATTCCTCGCCGCAAGCTTTCGCCGACCACGGCGGCGTGAGTCACGTCGACGCCGGCGGTCTCCGCGGCGCCGTAGAGATCGCCGGCGTGCGCGAGCTTGAGCGCACGGCGCACGGTATGCACCGCGCCGGGATCTTCGAACGTCAAATAGTTGATATGGTCCGAAACCATGAGAAAGCGCGGCGAATTGCGCCGGCATGCATGGTAGAACCACAAAAAGAGCATGCGCGGCGAATACGCGATCGGCCGTTCCTCGGCAAACGGGCGGTGCTCGCCCTTCGCGTGACCGTGCACATCGGGAATCGCAGCAATACGAGGGTCGCTCAGCGTTCTACTTCCTTTACACCGCGCGGGATCCAGGCTCCGGGTTTCGCGCCGAGGCGTGGAGTCTTGGTAGCCTCCGGCGTGCGGCCGTCGACCCACGGAACGAGGGTCTCGACCATGACCTCGACGCCTTTTTTCATCACATCGAATGACATCGAGGGGTTCGTTTCGGCACCGGCGGCGATCGCCTGCGCGGGCAGATAGGGTAGATGCACCAGGCCCACGATTGCGGGCGGCACGGCATTTTCGGTGATCGCGATCACCTCGTAGAGCGCTTGATTGCCGATGAACGTGCCGGCCGTGTTGGAGACGTATCCGGGGACGCCGGCCGCGTTCCACGCTTCGACGATCTGCGAGAACGGCAGATTGGAAATACGCGCCTCGGGACCGCCGCGCGTAATGACGTCGTTCTTGCGAACGACGCCGACGTTGTCGCCCTCGAAATCGAGAACGTTGACGGCGACGCGCTCGATCGAAAGCGCGGTGCGGCCGCCGAACTGCGAAAGCAGGATCACGATGTCGGGGTGGTCTTGCAGCAGCGCTTGCTCGAAGCGCTCGTGGATGTTGCGCGTTTCGACCGGGATGACGCGTACCGCGACGGGACGCCCGGCTAGCAGCGCGCCCTCGAAACTGCGGGCAACCATCTCGCTGGGGTTGACTTTGTCGCCGGAGAAGGGCTCGAAGCCCGCAATGAGGATGTGTTTAGCCACCACGCTCTAGGTTACAGCTTGCGCGCGATGTAGCCTTCCATCTTGAGCAGGCGTGCCTTCATCTCGATCCCGTAGCCGTAGTTGTGGAGTTCGCCTCGTGCGTCGACCACACGGTGGCACGGGAAAAGCAGCGGGAGCGGATTGCGGGCCATGACCTGGCCGACCGCGCGCGCTGCACGCGGGCGCCCGATCTGCGAGGCGACCCACGAGTAGGAGCGCACCTCACCCGGAGGGATCCGAGCTGCCGCCCGGAGCGCCGCCTGTTCGAAAGGGGTCAAGTCCTCGATGTCCACGACCCGGTCGTCGACCCGCCACGTGTCGAAGAATTGCTCGAGCGTCTTGCTCAGCCAAAACGGCGCTTCGCCCGCGACGACGGGACGGCGCAGGCGGCTCTCGACGCGCGCGCGCACCGCTTCGAACGCTTCACCGGTGTCGATGCCGATGTACGCGATGCGATCTTCCTTGAAGCCGACGTAGAGGCGGCCGATCGGCGTCTGCGCCGACGAAAGCACGACCGGCGTCGTGCGCTCGCGCGCCTTGATCTGAGCGATGTGCTCGACGACCTTCTTGGTCAGATTGCAGGACGGCTCCGGCGAGGGCAGGCAGGAGAGGCAATAGGCGACGCCTTCGAACTCCTTATAAAGCTCCTGGCAATGCTCGCATGCGCGCAGATGGATGTCGACGGCTTCTTTAACCGTTTCGCGGCAATCGGCGCGAACCTCGTCCCAGAGTTGTTCGACGTCACGACAGCGCATGTAAAGGGTCTCCTTCGGGAGCGATGCGTCCGATCTGCGGACCGAGAATGCGCCGCAAGATACGCACCGCGCGATGAACGTGCGACTTTACCGTGCCGATCGGCTGATGGAGGATCTCGGCGATCTCCGGGTGGCTGCGCCCTTCGATGAAGCGCAGCGTGGCAGCGGCGCGCAAGTGTACCGGCAGCTGCAGCAGCGCCTGCTCGACGAGCGCGACCTCGGCGTTCTGCTCGACGATCGTCTCAGGCTGCGGCGGTCCCTCGTGCGATTCGCGAAGCAGCGCGTCCGGATCGGCGAGCGAGTCGAGCGCAACGTTCGTCGGACGCTTGCTGCGCAGGCGGTTGCGCGTGACGTTGAGGGTGATGGTGTAGAGCCACGGCTGCAAGCGCAGATCGGCGCGTTGCTCGAACGACATTTTACCAAGCGCGCGGTAAGCGCGCACGAACGCGTCCTGTACGATCTCCTCGGCGTCTTCGCGATTGCCCGTCATACGAAGGGCGAAACCGTAGAGACGGCGTTGGTAATCGTCCACGATCTGATCGAAGTTCTCGACACTCGGCGCGGCCTTGCCCGGCGCCCGGTCGGGCGCTGGTTTGACCGGCTGGATCGCTGGTGGCACGTAGACTCCCAGAGGGAGTGGTGCGAGCACGCTCATACTCTCGTACTTGACCGCTCCCGGCCTCCCTACGGTTTCACGCCCGCGCCAAGAAATTCCTGAGGCGCCAGGGCCGCCGCGGGCGCCGGGGGAACCTTCGATCATGGTACACGATGTGCCGCACGCGCCTTTCCGACAACCGCCGGTCGTTCGTAACGACGCGGCGGTTGTTGTTTTATGGCATTCGAGAGAGGAACGCCCATGCACCAGACGATCGAACCAACGGAGATTTCATTCGACGCGTACACGCTGTGCAGTTTCCTTCCGCACCTCGACTCCTCGCGGGCGATTCCGCTGGTCATGATCGGGTACCGTCGCAATCAAGATCCGTGGTTCGTCTGGCTCGTTCCCAAAGAAGGAATCTCGGCCGTCGGTTTGACCGACGATCCGTATTACGCCAAAGTGCTGCACGATCCGCACTCGTACTTCACGAAGAAGCTCTCGAAGTACATCGAGGAGACGGGATGCGTGAAGCGCGGCCTCGAGATGTTGATCGATTGCCACCAGAATCATCTCGCCTTCACGCCGCTCACCTATCTCTCGGAGATGCCCTTCCGTCATCCGCTCGAGGTCCAGCTCGTCGGAACGTTCTAGATTTCTACGGCTGCGTCGCCCTGATGCTGCGGTGATACACGATCTCCACCGGGATGGAGTCGTGACCGCTCTGCAGTTTGCCCTCGATCGTGAGCGTCGCGTCGAGCGCGAGTAAGAGCGCGCCTTTTTCGGCATAGTATGCCGTGCCGTTCATGCGCATCGTGCCGGTCAGCAGCGCCTCGGGATGCTGCGGCAGCGATCCGGTCATCGGTCCCTGGGCGCTGAAGCGCACGCCCACCACGTCGTGCCCCATGACTTGCCCGCGCGGCGCCGAGCGCAAGTAGCCCGAGAGGTGCGAGCCTCCCAGCGGCGAGGCGGCCTCGAAGGGAACCATTCCCTGCAGACGCTCCAAATCGCGCAGCGTGGTCGCGTCGAGCTGGACGGCGAACGGTTGGTTGAGGATCGTGAGAAAATCGGGATCCTCGTCACCGCGGTCCTCAAAGGTTCCGTCGTGCAGCAGCTCCTGCACGAAGCTCGCGTGCACCGACGCTTTACCGCTCTCGTCGACACGCGTGTACGCGACGTCGGCGACGTAGTGCTCGCCTTGGCTATTGCGCGCGACCGTGAGCCGCTCGGAGCCTTGATAGACGATATGCGTCGCGCCGAGGTCTTTGCCGACGCGGTACGTGTCCTCGCCCGCAACACCGTAGAGCTGATCGGCGAGCGCGATTGCGGTCAAGGTGGGGATCAGCGCAGCGACGACGACGGCGACCCGAAGCGGGGAGAGCATTCTTATCTTTACAGTACCATCGGCATCAAGAGCGCTTCGATTCATAACCGGCGGCGTCGAGATAGACCATCGTGCAGAGCGCTTGCACAAACGGCAAGAGAAGCACGACTGCGATCGCGTTCGACCAGAGCGCAGCTTGCGGGACGTGGCGCGCATCGAGTGCGTTCTGCACGAGCCCGGCGACCAATGACGGCAGCAGCTCCGAGAGTACGAACAGGACGATCGCGCGCGCGAAGGTCGCGCCTTGCCACGCGACCGCCATGCTGGCGCCGAACGAACGCGGCACGAGGAGCCACCACGGCTCGGCGTCGTCGACGACGGTCGCGTGCACGTCGGCGAAGATGAGCGAAACGGCGACGACGATCACCGCCGCGCCGAGGATTTTCTGCAAGAGGTCGGCTGTGACGATCGATTCGAGCCCGAGCACCGCGATCAGGTCGACGAACAGGCCGATGAGGACGACGGCCCACGCACGTTCGAGCACGCGAAGCCAGGTCGTGCCGGTCGAGAAGTCGCCGCGGACGTCGGCATAGGTGAACGCCGTGACGACCGCGACGAAGAACGGCTCGGTCACCACGCTCGCGACGATCAGCGCCGCGCTATTGTGCCACATGAAGACCACCGCAGCTTGCGCGGCGATCACGATCGCGGCGCTCAGGACATAGAGCACCGCGTGACGTCCGAGCGAACGCAGCGTGCGTCCGGTGAGGACGAAGAACGAGGCGTGCGGCGCGGGCGAGGGATCTACGGCCGCAGCTCGAGGCCTGCGCGGCGACTGCGGTTGAGGAAGAAGCGCACGCAGACCGAGCTCTCGCACATCACGACGGCTTCGCCGTCGTTGAAGTGGCGGCCGTCGATGTCGACGGTGAAATCGCCCGCCGCCAGACCCGCGAGCGTGCGGACCATGCTGCGCTGGAATTTGTCGTGCGGCGCGCGTTCGCCGATCGCTTCGCGTACCGCCAGCGCGAGGAGCTCGCGCACGCGCAGCGGCGTCGCGAGCGCAAACACCGCCGAGCCGGCAGCGCGGACGGCGTGGAGATCGAGCGGGACGCGCACGCGAATCACAGCGTATCTTTTGGCGCATCTTCGAGGAGCCGCCTGCCACGAGGGAGTACCGTACTATCCGATGCCTCCCTTTGGGAACGTACCGGCGCAGACACTGGTCGACGCGGTCGAAAAGCACGTCGCGCGCATGGACGATGCCGCATTGGCCGATCTCCTTCGCAGCGGCATGCCGACGATGCCGCACGACGCGCGCAGCGCGCTCGTCGCGTCGATCTTCGATGCGTTCCGCGATCGAGGCGAATCGTCGGAAGACGCTGCCGAGGGTGCGAACGCTTCGCTCGATCGCCTCGCGGGCGCGGACGCGCAAGCGGTGAGCGCACTCGTCGAGTATGCGCGCGCGAACCCGGGCCTTCTCAAGGAAGCGATGGCGCACTACGCGCAGGAGCACACCACGCATCTCGAGCAGTTACCGGCGCAACTCGTCGACGGCATCGCGGGCGCATTGTAACCATTGAGCGATTATCCGCGCCGCCGCCGGCTCGAGCCCGAACCGCCCAAGCGCGGCGGCCTTCCGATCGTCCCGCTCGTCGTGCTCGTCATCCTCGGCGGACTGCTGCTCGGCGGTTTGCTGACCAAGATTTTTGGCGTGAATGCAGTGCAGGCGCCGACGCCGCTGCCGAGCTTTACCCCTTTGCCCGAAGCGACCGCGACCTTTACCGCGGCACAAACGCCGCTGCCAGCGGCGACGAAGTCGCCCCACGCGAAGGAGACGCCGAAGCACGAGAAGCACGCATCGCCGGCGGCGTCGCCGCTCTCGTCGCCGAGTGTGACACCCAGCGCCGCACCGAGCCTGACGCCGGCGGCGCGCAAGACCCCGCCGATCATCATCTTGACGCCCACACCGGCGCCGCGCGTTACGGCCGCCAGTGCTGCGCCCTCCGCGCCGCCTAGCTTTGCTCCCGCCGCCGCGACGGCGACGCCGGTGCTCATCACCGGCGCGAATAGCAGCGATCATGCGGCTTCGATCGTGCGGGCCTATGTTGCCGCGCTGGCACGCGGCGACTCCGCAACCGCGGCCGGCTATCTCGCGAGCGGGCTGCCGACCGAGACGTTCATCAATCCGAATGTCACCGTCAGCCTCAGCGATCTGCGCGCGAGCCGCAATCCGGACGGAAGCTTCGGCGTTACCGCACAGATCGTAACGTCAAAGGGCACCTACCTCGCGAGCTTCACGCTGCGCATGGGCACCTACGGGATGCAGATCACCGAACACGCGGCGACGCATCTCTAGCGCTTAGACTTCAGCGCCTATTCCCGTATTCGCCCGCACCTGGAGCTGGTTGAACACTGCTTCCGATTCGGGATCGCGCGCGAGCAGCGTTCCGACGAACGCGGCCAGGAAACCGAGCGGAATCGAAACGATGCCGGGGTTGTGCAGCGGAAAGATCGCGCGCTCGCCCATCACGTCGGGGCTCGCCGCGATGAGGGCGAGCGAGGAGATCAGACCCGCGAGCATGCCGCAAATGGCTCCCGTGCGTGAAAAGCGCCGCCACGTCAGCGCCAGGATGAGCGCGGGCGCGTTGGTGCTCGCCGCCACCGAGAACGCGAGCCCGACCAGAAACGCGACGTTGACGGTGCGCAGGCCGACGGAGCACGCGATCGCGATGAAGCCGATGACGATCGCCGTTCCGCGCGCGACGAAGATATGTTCCCGGTCGCTGCCCTCTTCGGTGCGGATCAAGCTGTACCAGATGTCGTGCGCGAACGCCGACGCGGCGGCAATGGTCAGTCCTGCGACAACCGCGAGAATCGTCGCGAAAGCGGCGGCGGCGACGAAGGCCGTGAGAAGCGGTCCGCCGACGCTGTCGGCCAAGAGCGGCGCCGCCAGGTTGGTGTTTTTCTGCGGAACGATGTACCCGTTGCGCGCAAGCTCGGGATTGAGGCGCGCGGCGTCCTCGGGGTGACGCACGATATAGCGAATGGCCTGCGTGTCGCGCAGATGTTTGCCGATGTCGTGCTGACCGACGATCGTCCCGGCGCCCAGCCCCATGATCGTCGTCAAGAAGTAGAAGACACCGATCAACGCCATCGCCCAGCCAACGGATATGCGCGCGGCGTTTGCGGTCGGCACAGTGAAAAACCGCATCAGGATGTGCGGCAGGCCGGCCGTCCCAAGCACGAGCGCGAGGGAGAGCGAGAAGACTTCGATGCCGCCGAACCGGCCCGAGAAGAGCAATCCCGTTTTCAGCAGGTCGATCGTGTGCCCGCCGGCCGGTGCCGCCATGGCGGCGTCGCGCAGCGCAAAGAGTGAGAAGTGAAAATGCGCGAGCACTGCAACGCTCAACACGATCGACGAGGCGAGGAGCAGCCCGGCCTTGATGATCTGCACCCACGTCGTCGCGAGCATCCCGCCGAAGAGCACGTAGATCACCATCAGGAGGCCGACGACGATGATCGCGTAGGTCTCGCTGATACGTTGAATCAGAAGATTGATGAGCGATCCCGCTCCGACCATCTGAGCGACCATATAGAAGAGCGTGATGATCAGGGTGGTGCAGGCCGCGATCGCGCGTACGCCGCGGCCGCGCAGACGAAATGCGATGACGTCGGCAACGGTGTAGCGCCCGGTGTTGCGCAGCGGCTCCGCCAGCAAGAAGAGCACGGTGAGATATGCGACGAGCCATCCGATCGCGTACATGAAGCCGTCGTAACCGTAGAACGCGATCAGACCGGTGATACCCAAAAACGACGTCGCCGACATGTAATCTCCGGCAATCGCCCATCCGGTCTGGATCCCGGTGATCTCGCGGTGCGCGGTGTAGAATCCGCGCCGCGACGCACTGCGTCCCGACGCCCAATACGTAATGACGAGCGCCATCGCGACGAAGACCGCGAACATGACCAGTGTGGCTTGCGTCACTTGGCGAACTCCGCGGCGGCGCGCTCGACCAAAGCCTGCGCGCGTTTGTCGAACGAGCGGGCTTCGCGCATGTAGAGAGCGAGCAGT
>Ga0335073_10002587_pt1 | contig 24838 bp, 27 predicted proteins | sample Lox_Sample_22_FD_207093 | JGI IMG/M metagenome (GOLD analysis project Ga0335073, IMG submission 207093) | Soil microbial communities from Loxahatchee National Wildlife Refuge, Florida, United States - Lox_Sample_2.2 | ecosystem: Environmental > Terrestrial > Soil > Wetlands | place: USA... | reverse complement strand
GTAGCTGGTGATTTTCCAGAGGAAGTGGCCGTCGTGCAGGACTTCAAAGTGACCTACATTTTTGAAGACCAATGTGCGAATCGAGTGGACTGTAATTAGACAATTCACGACAAGGATGGCTTACCGTCTTCAGCAGATACTTCGGCCCATCCTGCCATGTCCACTGAGTTGACAAGGCGGTGATTGGAGGTGGACTACGCCTTGGCGCGCGATATGCTAGCCAACAGACGACGGTACGATCACGGTGATCGGTTTCTTGAGTGGGTGCGCAATGCCGCTGATTGGAGGCATTATAAATTCCCGGCTGGCCCCTGCTTTGGTGGCTTGTCCCACGTTGATGCTTGTTGCACGGGTGGTGCAATGACAAGAATTGATTTAAAGACTCTGGCGAAGAATTCCCCGGCAGACGGCACACAGAAGGGTATTTATTGGTGTTGTTTGGCTGTGGCTGCAGTATGCCTAGGGTTACTTTAGCGATGCACTGACTCGATAGGCGCAATGAGGCTGCTCCACGTTCCTTACTCAGCTACGTCTTTAATTACCCGACTTAACACCCGTCCTGAGTTACACTCCTTTAATTTCGCCTGTCAAATGTTTATTTCATTTCACTTCCTCCGGTCTTCCTTCATTTGTTCGTCCTCTTCGTCTCTCTTCATTTAACACCAGCCTGCACGCAATGAATGCGACGAAGAATGTGATGGCCATACTTGTCCCCGTTCAACCGACCTTGTGTCCCCCGGCCGTTAACAGTCGAGATTCCTATATAAATGAAACTATAGCCCTGCCGTGCTTGCCTGGTTTCCTTGGTATCTTCTTGCTCCTTACCTTCCTTCTCCAAGAGCATCATGCTCATCTACAGCGTCCTGGTTTGGTTCGGTCTCTGGTTTCTTGCGACTGGCGTACTCGCCGATTACGGTGTCTGTCCGAACGCTGTTACCGTCACAAAGATTGTGCCTGCTCCCTTGACCACAATCAGCCACTGTCCGACTTGTCCTGTCATCGTTGTTACTTCTTCAGCTCAGCCAATTACCTCTTGCAACGGTGCAACAAAATCCTCCACTACTTCTGTCTGTACCGAAACAGGTGTTGTCACTTGTGGGGGAGCACCGTACACATGCAATCAACCTCCATGCACAATCCGCTACCAAGCACCTTGTTCAACATGCTATGTGTGTCCTTACAATGAATGTTATGCTCCTGAATCCCCTACTTCCGTCCCCAAACACGTCAAATGCTACGAATACTTTGATGATCAATGCATCGACATCTGGGATGAACAATGGCAATATGATGTAGTCACCTCTTTCAACTTTAGCTAACAGTAGATTTCCGCAGAGTGCATTACAAAGACATCGTGGGTCGAAACCCATTACATCTCGGACGGCATCACCGTTCACCTGTCCCAGGCCACCACGCTCACATTGACCGAGACTTCCACAGCCACAGTAACATCGATCGTCAGTACTCACAAGCACCACTCTCATTCCTTTGTCCCACATTCTTCCCTCTTACCTCCCCTCTCAGCATCAGCCACAGTCTCAGCGAGTCCTTCCGGTACTCCCAACGCCTTCAGACTGCAAATTGGTTCTCTCGGACCTTATTATGGCTTTTATATTGATGAGGAGGGAGCTGTTCTCTCCTGGCAAACCACCAACACAGGACCTTATTTCACCCTTGTCGGAAGTCAATTGTACGACAATTCAAGTACTCCAATTTACCTTTCATCAGATTCCCTGGCGAGCGAGGGAAGATCATTAGCTATTGCAACTGCCAGTCCTCCGGAAGATGCCTTGTTGAATATTTTCTCCCTTGATGGCGACGCACTTATTGTCACTGTTCCATCTGACACACCCATTGCTAACGTGAAACGAGATGGACAAGTCTTGGTCTGCATGGCCTGCTCTGATGGATTCTTGTACTTTGGAAAAGATACTCCGGATACATGCTCAACTATTTCGCTAATCAGTCGTTCATCGGGTCCTTCACCTTCAAATTCGGTAAACTCGTTTGTTTCATCAGCAACAAGTCTAACTGGTCTTGTTCCATCTTCCTTTGTTCCTCCACCTCCACCTACACTTTCTCCTCCTGCTTCGTCTAGTGGCGGCGCACCCCCTCCACCGCCACCACCAGCTTCATCGCAAGAATCTCGTTATGTACCGTATTCATTCCGCTCTTACTACAATTCAAGCATGCAAAATTATGGCTCTGCAACTCCTAGCCCATCGATTTCCTCTCCGTCATCGGTATCAGTCGTAATAGCCTCCTCATCTGCACCAGTCGTACTACCATCCTCATCAGTACCAGTCGTACTACCATCCTCATCAGTACCAGTCGTACTACCATCCTCATCAGTACCAGTCGTGTTACCATCCTCATCAGTACCAGTCGTGCTACCATCCTCATCAGTACCAGTCGTAGTAGTGTCCGCATCATCAGCTCCATTGTCGGCATCCTTTTCGACACCTGCTTCCTCAATTTATATCTCCGAGTTCTCAAGTGTGGCCTCTCAGACACCGTCTTCAGCTTACAGCAGTGCGCCAGCTCAAACAAATTTTGTTTATTCCGCTGTTCCGAGCGATGGTGCTCTGACTGCCGGGGGATACGACGAACCGGGAACTACTGGAGAAATGGACTTCTCAGTTACTCTCGGTGGGGAAGGAATTTCTGGTGTTCAGATTGCACTTGTGGCGGATGGTGGATTGTTGTATTATGACTACGGTGGACCTAATCAACTGATCGGGGACGTGATGAGCCTTTTGACTGATGCGAACGGAAGCCTCATCGTGTATTTCGCGTCTCCAGATGTCGGCACGTACCAAGTGCGCGTCACAACCTCAGATAGTAGTGCACCCAGTCTGATCATCTTCGACTGGTACGTCAATCCCCCTCAAGTCACCTCCATCATCGTTACAAATCTTGACATGTCAAATGAGCTTCCGCAGGGGTCCATTGGGTCAATGCTGGTTACCGCCAATCAACCATCGGCCAGGATTTATTTTGAAGCCCAATCGGATGACATGTGCTCGTTTACGGATGACAATGGAGATCCCGTTTCATCTATGTTGACGGATTCAAACGGGACGTTTACCGTCAATGTTCAATGCGGTAAAGTGGGACCAGACACAGTTACGTTTTCCCCTGAATATGGGTCTGCCTCGGCCGAGTTTACCTGGGATATAATTCAAGAACCAGATTGCGGTTACATTACATACGAGTGGAACATCAACGGCGCAAATGTTCCTGTACAGACAACCGGGGTTCCAACTTTTATTGTCGGCGAAGATGTAATCCTTGTCCAAGCAGTTGTCCTAGATCAAAGTGCCAGTCCGATAGCGAATTACAACGTCTCCTTCCTCCAGGATGGTTCAGCAGACCCCATCATAATACAGACGGACATATCGGGGATCGCCAATATCAATACAGCGGACTTTCCAGAACTGGGTGGGGGTCCCGATTACTGGAATGTGACGGTTGGCAACTGCCCTACCCAGCAGCTAAACTTAAATTGGCAGTACTTTCCTGAATGCGGATTAAGCCAGATAGTTCAACCCGTGAGTGGAGGAGCATACCCTATTACCAGTCTGGTCCCGATCCGTGTCCAGTTTGCAGCAGCTAGCGGGAGCAGTCTTGTCGGAGCTCAGGCGGCAATCACCGGGTTCGGTGGCGGCACTGCGTATTGTAATCTAGATGCCGATGACGTGTGCTCTACAACTATCTCGTGGGCTGGAACTGTTCCTCCACCAGACACTACGATCACCGCTGACCTCGTTATCACCCTTCTGAATGTGGATGAAGGCGAAACAGGTGGCCCTTGTGCACTAGGGATCACAATTTTCTTCGCTGGTTAACTAATCTATAATCTGTATGGTGCTTCGTATTCGTGTAAATAACATTTGTTCAATGGATTTGTATAAGATGATCGAAGAATTATTCGAATTCATTTGTCCTGCGGGTATCTTCGTTGTGCGTTTGAATCATCATGAAAGCAAAATCCTGAAATTCTTCGGGATGGGGTGAACAGTTGCGTAGAGAAAGATATTCATTGATAGATACCAATTGACCAACAAACCTTAAAGATCGAACTTGCTACTCAGACTCAGGCGCCTCAACCCGCACAATGATAAACGCACCAGTAACGTTAAAAGAATGTCCCCTTCCTAACTTATGCATCAATAATTCAATATTCATCGTGTCGCTTGATCCAGGCACCCCGGTAAGGTTTGATTCCTTCTTCGTCTCTTCCCTTGGGCAAGAGATCCAACGCTCCGTAGACAGGATTGATGATTTCGGTTCCCTAAATGATTAGCAATTTCGCACATCAGTGACATACCCTTCCAGTCGTAGAATAAGTAAGATAGATATCGTCTCCGTCTTTAAGGAAACACGAGATGCCAGAACGTTCTTCGGCTCCAATTTTAGGGAACGTTTGTCCATCCTTCAAACTGAAACCCGAATCGTAATTAAATTCACTCCCAGCAGCAGAAATCCAATCAAATTGCCATCCCATCCTCTTCTTGTATTCAATAATCTTGTCCAAGGGAGCAGACGAGACAACTTTGAAGGAACAATCGCGGTGTGGAAGATGGATATTGATTCCCTCGTAACTGTCTGCCCAGTTGGAACACATTGGACATCCGGCTTTCCAACCATCCCCAAGCATGAAGTGGTAGATGAAAAGTTGGGTGTGATGGTCAAACAATTCAGCCAATGTTTTGGGTCCCTCGGTAGTTTGGAAGATATATTGTTTTGTGATTTTGACCCAGGGAAGGGAGCGGATTTCTGCGGAGAGAGCGTCATGTTCGCGAGTGAGTTGCTTTTCCTTTTTGAGCAATTCGTTGCGAGCAGTATTCCATTCTTCGAGGGACACGACAGGATGCTCGATTTTCGACATGGTAGTTCAGTAGACTAATCAGACAATTGAATTGGGATCTTGGTAGAGGTATTGAATTGTTGAAGGATGCGAGTTGGCGGCCAGTTGATTCAAACGCGCGCGGTGTTAAATAGACGTGTTGGAACGTGTGGTGTGAGTCATTCATTTCTGTTTAAGGTTTGCCAGTCCCCGCAAGATATTATTAATTCGAGGTCGGGGAACGAGAATATTCAACGCCGAGCCAACGGGAATCGAAGCGGGGAAAAAGGTTATCCCATTCCCCCGAATTCAAAAAAGTAATTTTAACGAGAACTAAAAGTCGGTGAACCAATTTAATCCAGGATCGGCCAAGCGCAATCAAGTAGCGTCAGGATTCCAAGCAAAGTCTAATGCGAGGGAAGGAGTGAAGCCGAGGTGAAGAATGGAGAGATTCCAGAATTAAGCGACTCAGAAATTGAATCTGGTGAAGGAAGGATATGTGTACTTGTCATTTGAACTATTAACCCAAGTCTGTTCCTTCATTTCCTTCCTACTTCTCCGCTTTCAGCCCACTGGTCAGCAGATCTTTGGCATCGTCCACAATTCTCCGCAATTCAAGATCTGTCACATGCATTTGCTCCAAAAGCGGAGACTGAACAATAGATGTTCCCGTCAGATCCACTTGTTCATGCTTTTGGGTATCCAAATCGATACTCATTGTCCGTCGAAGTCGGTATTCTTCCTTCATCAAATTGAGTTCTCCAGCTGTCCTTATCTTCTGCGACCACTTGCCAATAAACCGATCTACTATCCAGTAACTCCGCTCCACCACTAAAATGGTAATCAGGAGATAGAGCATCATTGTCTGGTTAAGATCCGTGACATGGTCTCCTCGGAAAAAGTAGACCAATGTCCATGTCGTCAGTGAACCGAGCCATGAGAGAAAGGCGATATTGTCAAGCCACGGACCAATCGAATCAGCTCGATGTGGTACCGGCCGACGTTGGCTAGTGCAGATTTTCGCTGCATCTGACCGAACTTCAATCCAGTTGTTAACCACGCACGCCAAAGGAAGAAGTGGCCACACAATTGACCAGAGTGAGACATAGCCAAACTAATATTAGAAATGAACAACAACATTGGGATAATTACTTGAATTGCCATTTCCGCATAATCCTCGTAGATCTCATATTCTGGTAAATCCATATCACTCCGTACTTTTTCAAGATATACTAGCTCCTCTTCTTTTGTCTTTGCGAGAAGTGTGTCGTCACGCATGTGGGTGATTCGTTTTGCTTCTGAAAAGAATTTGCGACTGATATAAGGTATAAAATATTCCTCGCAATTTTGGAGAATTTGACCTGCAACTCCGAAATAAATGAGTTGTTCACGGACGCGAGTTGGCTCGATCGTGTATCGTCGACTACTCTCTGAGAAGAAGTTTGTTCCCTGCAGAAAGTGCAGGAGGAATGACGAAAATATCTCCAGTCTGGGAATAACGTAATGTCCAAAAGGAACTGAAACCATTAGCCAAGGGAGGTTGTTGAAAGACACCATAAACATAAGCAGTGAGAAACAGACTCATGTATCCTGTTAGGAAGGTCGAAACAAATACTTTTTGTGTCATTGCATTCTCAAAACCTTGGTCAGTCCGGTGATTTTCGTATTCTGTCCATGCATATGCCACTTTTGCATACTCTTTGGAAAGTAACGGGAAGATAAACGTGAGCAGAATTGTCGGCGCAAAACTCTGTAACCGTGAGTTGAATGACAATGAATGGAACGTACAAGGTATTGTCGCAGAGGACCGTCGTATATCTCACTTAGATAAATCTCAAACGCAAATATGATGGTCAACAGAAACATCAATAGTAATCCGAATAAAACTCCAACGGGAATGAACATCAGTCTTCGTAACATACTTTTCCATCTGATCATTAGTTCGACGGGACAGAGAGAATTGGTACCGAGGAAACCAGCCCACGGTTTCGCCTGAGATGGGATCTATTCGCTCTCCCTCCGAGACAAATGCTGCACGTCGCTGTTCAGGCAACTTGGTGACTCCTTTAACTCCCCATTGAATGGCAAGATCCCTTTGTCTTCTGTCCCAGATGTGTTTAAAAAGGACAGTCCAGAAACTCAACATGACTGCATAAAATGGATGATATTCAGGAAGACAGAAGTGAGCGAAAATCCCAAGTAACGCAAGGGGTAAGAGGAAGAGCATGTAGAATTGCGTAAATGCGAAATACAAAGCGATTTTCTCTCCGTGATGTCGACATAATACTCGGAAATCGGAATCGCCTACCCACCATTCTTTTGACCATTTCTTCAACCACTCCTACACAGTTATTAGCGTGATTCAATTAGTACAAAACCATGTTGAATTTTGAATCCCTCAAGGGGAAAACAGACTCAACTAATGGCCATTCCTTTGATTGAGGAGTAATTCCAGCTCCACCGTCTCTTGCCGGTGAAATAATCAATTTGTAAACAGCTCGTAATCGCTCAGCTGTAGTCGGCGACTCTGTCATCGACGGTAAAACATGGTTTGCGACGACCGTTGCGGTTGATCGTAATCCGTGAAAAACTTCCATTGTCCTACGAAATCAGACTCGATTCCACCAGCCACTGCTAGCAGGAAAATGGCGTACCTGGAGCTCCAAATTAAAGGTTGCAGTCGAGTGTCTGGATATCGCAAAAACACAAAGATCACTCCCTTTCCTCCGTACCGGCATTGAATTTCTAAACCCACTTGGGCGAGATTTTGTATCAACTTTTCGAGTTGGTCACACGCTGCATCCAGCGCGACTTCCTTGGGAGATGCTCTGAAAACGACCACGAAATCTGGAGACGAAATCGCTTCATGGACTTTTAGCGGAGACGTGTCCATTTGTCGTCTTTGTGCGTGCTGCACAGCATCCCGCTGGATGGTCTTTTGTGTGCGGTGGGTCGGGTGGGGGCGCGGACAATTTAAGCTTTTTCGCTGGTTAACAAGGTTCAAAGCAGCTCCTGAACCGGAGAATCTACAACTCCACAATTATTCTCTTCCACACCGCAACAACACCTTCACCAAAGCGCCAAAGATTGGACGGCTCGAAGTTTGAATTAAAGTTTCTCAGCATTTGGGTGGGTATCAAGCATGGAGAATCATCGATTTCACCTGGGATCGCAAACAGGAACGCCAGTCACGACGATCAGATCGGACCATGTTCGGCAGGATTCATTTCCTCCAAATGCGAACTCACCGTTGCAATCAATTTCGGATGAAACAAACCAAAGTTTCTCACACCATCATGATTCAGAGACGCCCTATCCGAAAGGAGTGCGATTTGCGCAGAATGAAGCCATAATCAATGAAATCCCATCTGAACAAGATGGCGACCGCACGAGCATTTCCTCCGAAGACACAAGCATTGCAACCGGTGGTCCAGTTCCTGCGGAACGTACAGCAATTCATGGAGACAACTCCCCTGGAGTACCCCCACCAGTTTCCTTCCTTCCCACTCACCCGCCGCCCCATTTCCCGGGCATGAAGTCGTACATTTTCATGTTCTCGCTATTCGTCGTAGGTATTGCGACAGCAGTCGGTCAACACATTCTCTATCAATATCTTGACGGCAAGGTTGTGGACGATGTGCCTGTTTCACAAACCTGGATTATAAGAAGCGGGACGGCTTTCGCATTTCTATTCAAAACTGTCCTTGTCGCCGCAACCGGAATCGCTTTTATTCAAGGATTTTGGTATGTAATTCGAAGAAAGGCTCTTACCGTACGCGGCATTGATGCAACCTTCAGTGCCTTGTATAATCCGTTATCATTTTTCAGTCTGGATTTGTTGCTGGAAACTCGTTTCCTATTTGTTATATCCATCGTCTCTTGGTGCATTCCAATCTCAGCAATCATCTCCCCTGGTGCTTTAACAGGTATTCATTTCAGCTCTCCATTCTGATGAAAGTGGTTTCGTCCCCCCAAACATCCATTCAGCAAATTAACGCTACTGACTTCGAATTTGATGAGATCGAACTATTCAACCAAGGCTCTGACGATACCTACCGCGGGCCGTCGGATGATCTTCAAAGGCTCGTTTTTAGAGTCTTTGTTTCTACAGAGATTATTAGCTCGCCTTCCCCGTGTGGATCCAACTGTTCCTATGACTTCGAGTTTTTCGGCCCCGCTTTTCAATGTACCGTCGTCGATGTTCTACCGGAAATCATTAACGCGACATTCTACAATACCAGCATGGGTGGCGCCGATGAACCGTCGTTGACGAACTACATCTCATTTACACAGGATTATCAAAACGAAACGGGAATTTGGATTGCATACGACCCGCCTGGGGGTGGTCTTGGGGTTGGAAATCTAGAGACCTTCTTTTGTGCAATGTTCAATGCAACCTATAACACTGGCATTACATACATGAACAATCTACCTAATTACAATACTTCCTTTACGTATCATGGTCAAATCGCTAACTGGACGAGCTATGCGGACGATCTGGAGGTGCTGGGATTGAGTTACGATCTGGCAACTTCCAGGCAGAATTTCATGTCCATAACGCAACAGATCGAAACAATGTTGGCCGGAGTCACTTATCAAACTACCTTTGCCGACAATACCGAGAAAACTCAGATAGCGTTATTCGGAGGCAATGATCTGACCGACGTTCACCCGGTATACCCGACGAATCTTCCCGAACAAATCGAGGACTTGATGACGAATGTCACCTTAAGTCTTCGTCTGCGAAATCAAAGTACACAGCCATCTGACGATCAACAAACTTTCATCATTACAGCTAGCATCACTGCTTATCCAGCGCGTTACAATTATGCCGTTGCAGTTCTGTGGGAGGCATATGGAACTGCCATTGCTTGCACTGCCGTGTGCATTTTGGTGGGTAGTTGCATGTTGTTTATAAATGGAGTTGATGCGGATCGGTCGTTCTCTCAGATTCTGGTTACTACGCGACATGAGTCGTTAGATCGGGTTTGCGCGGGTCAAGACCGTGGTGGAGAGTTTAGATCTGACGAATTACGTCGACTGCCGTTGAAGTATGGTAGGATTGAAACAATTGAAGGGCCTCGGTTCGCATTTGCGACAAGCGATGAAGTGGAAACCTTCAGGAAATAGTTTTGGAGGTATATCGAAAGGACACATCTCATGGACCATTGTTAGTCCACATTTCGTTATCCAGCTGTTTTCATTAAGGAGCGCATGCAATTCAAACAGAACTTGTGAACCTGTGATAATTGTTATATACCTTTCCTCCAGGCATTGGCGTTCAGAAATTGGGCCATGAGATGCAAATTCTTACATTGAAAGCTTTCAATCGACATTGCTTCCCAGAATGAGATATATAACGACAGCCACGACTAATACTATTCACGATCCTGTCGCCCCCAACTCTTTGAGGCTCTCCACTTACAACACTTGTATGACGCCAATTCCAAACAAGAGGAGAGCCAAAGTAAAGCTCATGCCGATGCTCACGTATTCACGGGGTGCACCGCTCTTCTGTCCAGCTGTTGTGGAGACTGCAGACCCAGTGATGGTAGTCACCGGGGTTGCAGACAAAGAGGTTGTACCGGCTGAATTGGTTCCCGTGGGAGTGGAGGTCGCTGCAGGGCCAGAAACTTGTGCTTGACATGCGGGAAGCGCTGTGAGAGGGACCATGGTGGCTTCTTGAATGGAAGGAGCGAGGTTTGGCAGGAAGATGGTGGAGTAAGTCTCAATCGGACCGACAGCACTGGTCCAAGCAGCTATCTGTCAGAAATGAAGTTGAACGATAGGTGCTACCACAACAAGCATTGAATGCAGAAACCTGGTTAACGATGTCGGAATCGACAAAGGCATCGCCACAACTATCGGCAATACACGCGTATATCAAGATGCTTTGATTGTAGCATGAACATTCGCCAAAATCAGGGACGCCTGTGCACAATTGTTCTGCACAGTAATCCCAAGCACAACTTGCTGTTTGGAATGGAAGTTGGGCAAGGGCGACCGAAGAGAGTAGTGAGACAATGAGAAGGCTACGGTGAACCATGATTGACGGGATTCCGAATGGGACAATGACTGACGGTGTGTTGCAAGTGGAGGGCTGCTAACCGATTAAATACAGTATTCGTCGTGTGGAAAAGTGGGAGCTGGTCAACTGACGAGAAGTGGACCCTTTATCAAGTTAAATTTAGGTCGGCTAATTCATTGCAGCCATTCCGAAATGTGCAGGGATCTCCTCGTCGGAATTCATAATGAGGGGGTGCTTCGATTGTCCTGTTGTGCTAGCCCCTGAATATCAATTGAAATGAAATTATCACAATCAAATATTATTTCCTTTTCGGCTTCTTTAGCCGCAATCAGCTCCCATTCCCGTTAATTTCCTATTACTTTGCGGAGATTTGGAGCCAATTTGGATCTAATCATCACAACCCCGCCACAAAGTCTGAGCCGCAGTATCACTAATTCGGATAAGTCTACTGGCTCACGGAATTCAGAAATTGGAAGAATAATATCTCACGACCGTCAGATGCAATTTCTCACCGTCTTAGTTACCCTTTTTGCATTACTCCCACTATTAATCACTATGGCAAATTATCCCACCATACCCAAGCGCACACTCGCTGTTTCTCAAAAGAAATCCCTCACCATTCTCACTCCCATCCTCACCCTCTTCGGGACCCACCGAACCCATCTATCCAGATCTCCCGCAGTTGGTGCTCTAGCAGGAGGCACAACTGGAGCAATCCCAGTTTTAACATCCACCTTTCGTAACGAAGGGACTCTGAACGCATCCCTCCAGGTCCACCGATCTCTCCTACTGAGATAGTCCGCGACTGCCCATGCGAGGACTATGAGCAGAAGGATTCCGATCACCACCCAGGGAATAATTGTGAAATCCCATCCAGTTGACCCTGTCGCAGCCATTTGCCAAAAAGCAGAATGGGGCCCAGAAAATGCTCGGAAACCTAATAACGCAACTATAATCAGCAAATGTCCTGATCTGCGTTCAAGCAAAATGCTACAAATGGGGTTGAGGGAGAGTGGGTACTTATCAATGTGGAGATGGTGAGGCCGTAGTAGGCGAGGAAGGGTTGCATCCACGATAACGCTTTTTTCGGAATATGTCGAACCATTCCGTGCAATTTGACAGCTTTTCGGAAACGTAGGTATGTGGCGCAAATAACTGCCCAAGGGAACAAGGTACAAACAGTAACCGTACTAGATAACGCAGTATAAAGCCGCCCAGTTAGTCCAGTGGTGTAAAGGGAATAATACGTTTTGATCTTTGTCTAAAACTGTGATCTGGGCCAGAAATGCGAAAGCGACAAAAACGGAACATACTGCAAGACTCCCGTACGGAACATTGAATTTATTTCGCAGCAAAAAGAAGTTGTTGAATATACCGGCCTGTCCTTCAAAAGCTAAGGCAACCAAGATCCTAGTCTAAAAAGATCAGCCCAGAAGCAAGGGTTTGTGTACCGACAAATACAAATTTGCATTCGCAGCTGTGAGAGCCGCCAACAAGACAATAACATTCATCAAGTTCGCGAAATGATTACCCAATCCAGCCCTCAAAATCATCAATACGAATGGACTTATATTTGGAACGGTCGAGTTAGATTGCGTATACTGCGCTTCCAAAATGGGATCGTTGGCATAGACGTTTAAACCGAGAACGACGGAGGCAAGGACATAATAGATTATGATTCGTTGTGTGGCTTGACGCGAGACTTTTGGGACGTTTTCACGTTGGCGTTCGGTTTCGACGGCGGCAATTCCGATTATTTCGAGCCCAAGGTAGGAGAAAATGGATGTGGTGCAGCAGTACCAGAAGCCGAGGAATCGACCCCAGGCGCCAGTTTTTCCTAGGAAGTCACGAAAGGCATCGTCGCGCCATACTATGAGAAAGTCAGATCTAAAATGAAGAGGGGGATGATAGAATAGGGGTTTGGGAGGGAGGCTACAATTGAAGCCGGGTGTAGGAACACAAGGAGGATTTGCGTTAGGCCCAGGACATAGTATTGGACGATTGGCTATGGTATCTGTGCCCAATAAGCTGGGTCCATTAAATGCTTGCAGCGGAAGCAGTATTCCGAGGATAATTATGAAGCCTACTATCATGACGATTTTGACCCAGGTGAGCCAGAATTCGAATTCTCCATATCGACGGACGTTGAGAGCGTTCACTGCAATAAGAAGAACACCAATACATGCCACTCTAGCCGAAACAGGGAAGTGAGTGTTGTCTTGATCCCAATATCCGATGATATCCTGTGCTGCGAGAATTTGGACTGTCGTTCCGATTGCATATGCAAACCAATATGCCCACCCACATATGAAACTCTACACATCAACTTTCCTGTTACCATCATGGGGATTTGCATACCACGGCAGGAGATAAACATCGCTTTGAAAGAGTTATAAAGCCCCCTGTTACAGGGAGAAGAGAAATCATTTCTCCGAGAGTAATCTGCCATTAGCGCGATTTGAACGCAATAGAAAGTACCATCACGGCATAAGCAACCGTTCCCATAAGCAAGTACGAAAGCCATAATGACACTGGACCAGCCCAAAACAGCAACTCTCCAGATTGGACAAGTAATCCAGTGCCGATGGTAATACCTTTTCATAAGCGCGGTCATTTTGAGCTTATTTCGCAATAGGTGAAAGGAAGATGTACCCAGTCCAATCATCCGAAGCTGTCGTCCTTTAAACTCGCGAAAACGCGTAGCGGGGTCTTCTTCCACTACAGGAATTTCATCCTCATCTTCGTCAAATTGCTCAGGTTGCTGGTCTCTATGAACGCCGTTTGCTTGTTCATTGAGTCCCTCGTCAGGTTCGACTTCATCTTCATGATCTGTGCCAGGCATTGTGTTGAACCAAGGATGGTAAAAGAGATGCGACAACAAAAAAAGAGATGCGAAGAATTGGCGGCTGTTCCACTTGCCGGTGCCGCTCCAATTTGCGGCATGTGCGAATAAAGCACCTGCTGACTGTCTGCATATTTCTTCCAAATAGCCTTTTCTGGTCGGGCGCAGTGTGGGAAATTAATGAGATCGCTTAAAAGTGACTGTGGTTGGCGCTGCATCGTAAAGCTTATTGCCACTGAATTGACGCTGTGTGACACGCCGTGCCATTTGATTGACTCGATTTAGCAACTGGACTCAGCCAATTGTCTGCCAAGACCAGAAATTACTTTTTACAAAGGTTCGGCGTTTTCAGACCCGCCGCTGAGGCAGGGCACTTTCGTGTCCCGATGAACGGTCGGTGGGAAGCCTGTAGCGTTGTGGAAGTAAATAGTCTATTGTGACTTTTTCCCTTTGAATTGTGGCCACAAACAGTTCGTCCGTACTCCGAAGAAATCCCTTCGGCCAGGGAAGTCCAGAAAACCTTAATGGGAAAAACTCTAAACTCGAAGCCCGTGACCGAAAGTTGTGCGCAAGCAAAGACCCACAGCAGAATCCCGGCAGCCTCCGTTCGCTTTTCCTGCCACCACACTTAAGCATCCTGGCACATACGTCGTAAGTACATTACGTTGCCGTAGTATTGATACCGGGAGAGTCACCCCAGACAAAAAGTCGCGCGATGGGCGATGACAACACGTTAGAAGACGAAATCCTTCGCATCGAATGCTCCGAACTCCTCAACCGCATCTTCCCTGATAACCGCAATGTTGACTGCACCTATCATGATGTTCTCCAATTCCTCGCAATATTCCGACAGGATCGCTATGCACTTCGTTCCAACAAACCACGACTGCCCACCCCCACGCGTTTTCGGACGGTCGACAACCTCACCCTAGGAGTTCCCTTCTATTGGTATGACCAAGACACAGACCTGATCAATTTCCGGCGCTACAGTCTACTTCTCTCAGAAGCGTTCATGTCGATCGCAAAAGAGGGGATGAAGGTCGATCATCAGAAACGAGATGAGTGGTATGAAGGTGTCAATAAATTGGACAACACCTTGACAACAACTCGAAAGGGGGTTAAACCCGAACGATCGATAGAGGCATGGGACGCGGCGTTTCTACTCAAACATGTCCAGTACCTTCTTCTCGCCATGAAGGACGCGTACGGCCTTGGTGACCATATAAAGGAGACGGGGCTCAAGGCACTTTTGGCAGCAATCGCAATTGCAGGTGCAACGCAAAATCATCATTGGGGCGCAGCGATGGCAACTACTTCGGACATGGCGCGGATAAAGAGATCCAGACCGGAGTGGCATAATGACTATTTGGTTCAGTTAAAGAACTTTATGGAAATATTTGATCTTCATGGCAGTGGAGAGGTTGTCTCTGTTGAGGAGTTGAAGAAAATGGAACTTGATGCAGTCACAGAACTACGAAAATGTCTTGAACAAATAACAAGTATGGGGATGCCAGAAAAGCGAGGATTGAAAAATGTCTTCAGGAAAGTGGTTGGCGAAACAAGCAGACAGTTGATGAGAGCAGGACCATATGAGGAGACCCATGGATATTTGCTATATGGCCTGCTGGATCTTCTTTATCAGTCTACATTTCGGATAGACAATCGCTCCGCATGTTTTCCCGAGATCATTGGCGCAATTCATACGATTTTGGAGCATACACCTGACGATGCTGAACGACTCCATCGCAAGGCAATAGATGTTTATCGCCGAATTAAAGCATTGGGACACGATGGTAACAAGGAAGAATGCGCCGCGATTGAGGAATGGATGAAACAGCACCACCGAAAAGTTGATACTCTCGAAACCTCAAAAAAGTATTCCCTATTCGAATACTCCAGCTGATATAAAGGCGGTGGGAAAGGATAACAAAAGAGATAAATGAAGTCGTCGAGAAAGTTACGTCACTGAAGACCAATGTGCAGCTTCCAGGTTGACTTGTTTCCGCGGGATATAGGCTAATTAATAGATGTACCGGAAGAAGTCCCCGAATCTTCCAAATTCCCTAGACCACCTTCTGGAATCCCACGTTTGGCAACGCCAACGCCTGGAGACTTTCACCGCCACAATGAGGGGGACCACGACGTCACTCCCCCTGCTCTGGAGAAGGCGCTCAAAGTACCAGGATTCCTTCGCGATGATTCCAACTTGTTCCCGATCCGTAAAACAGAGTCAATCCCATCAGCAACTTCAGAAGTAATCACCCCGACCGAGAGCTCGTCACAAGATTTTGGATTTTCGGAGTCCTCAGAGTCGTCAACTGTAACTTTTCCAAATGTGCCCACCCATGTTCCGATTCACTACGGCAAGCTGATACCGGAGGATGAACCTGTGATGCCCCCGGTCGGTACGCCCGCACCACCGGTCCCTCCACCAGCGACAAATAAGGTTTACAATCTTGCAAGAAAGCCTTATTCCAAAGATATTAGGAACAATATCGAATTCACGATGATTTCAGCAACAGGTCAAAAGGTTGCTCTCGTTACCGACAAAAGTATTCATGTGTTTACCATTATGCCGACTGTGTCTCTTCTATGTACCGGCGAATTTGCAACAAAACGAACTAAGAAGGGGCAGGAAACGAATTATAAATACGGCCCAACTATCGAATTGGGGGTTAACCACTTTCAAGATCCTCAGCCACAGCGATTTAAAGTCGAAGAAATCTCCACTGTTTCCCTCTGTGATTCCTATCTGGCGATTGGTTGTAAAGAGATGGTTATGGTGTTTTTGTTGGAAGGAAATCAGGCGGGTCGATGGGTATTTTATCATGAATTCAAAGACAAGAGAATCGAAAGAATAAAATTCTCCGATGACGGAACGCTTCTGTTGGTTCTTTTGAAAGTGGAGTATGAAGAATGGCGAGAGGCAGAAAGGAAAATGGAGCTTATGCAGAAAGTCAGGCCCGAAGCCGTTATGTTTTCTTGTTCTTCGTTTCCGAATTTATCGACACCTTCGTTAGATAGAAGCAAACCTGCGACTGCGGAACCTACTTATATCGTTGAAAATGTTAAATGGGATACAACATTTAGTCCTAATTGGATTGCGTGGTCTCGAAATGGCAGTATGGTCGCTATATCCACCACATATGCCAACATTTTTGCGGAAATCAGATTGCTAAAGCGAGTTGGCAAGAAATGGATGTTTTGGGGAAAAAGGAAACTTCAAGTTCTTCCTTCAGTTCCTCTAAATCGTCACGGCCACGGGTTCAGAGGGATCTCATTGTACAAAACCTGCTTCTACCATGGCTAATGGATTAGTTTTCGGAATGATGAATATTTGGCGTTGGCAACGGAGACTTCTTACGGGGAGATCAAAGACTGCTTCCGAATTAAGCAAGATGACGCGGGCAACTTTAAGGGCCTTGAGTATGACGAGAGCGACCGCTTGGCACCTGGACTACGTAGCTTCGCCATTGCGGTCTCGCCACGCTATTATGCCGCCGCTTTTCTAGACCATCAAGGTTAGATCATCCCATCGGTCCCGTTGACAGTAGGCCTCATACAGATCAAAGTCCATGGCGAAAAGAAGCTCATTCCGCAGCGTCGACATGCCTCTCGGTTTAACGCCCCAGAAGATACAGATCCGGTGAGCATGTCTTTCGCAACCAATTCCACGAGGCTCATTTTATTGAGTTATGTATGCATTCTCTCGGCTTAATTATGGTAGCTAATTACAGGGAGATTTGGAAATACATGATTTTCTGTACGGGGAGTTGGGGTCAGTGCAATTGCCGGGAGAAACTGTTATGGACGAAGATAATCTTCAACAGTTACCGGCATATCGTGTTTTGGACAAAGGCAAGGTTCATTGAATTTGGGAATTGGGGATATCAGGGAGACAAAGAATATGTACAAGTGTATGAATAAGGAAGTGATACCTGATGCAACTTGCATATGGCATGGAAAATTGGTTCTTAAGAACGATTAATTCTACTGGTAATTAACATGTTGTCAAAAGCGATTCGGGATTAGATCTGACGAAACTTGGTGGCTCTAGTGGCGTTGCAGGGGCAGCACTGATTGATTGATTGAGTGATTGATCAATCAATCAAATAGGTAGGCTGTGATAGGAGACCGTAGGATTGTCAATTGCCGAATGTCTCCATCATCTCATGACTTCCACAAAGTGCAGTGCCATTTCGGACTGACAAGGGTGAAGAGGAAGCCATGTTATCGGTGATCTTAAACAAACAATGCGAATCATCTTTCACTGTACGTTCAGTGCACACCGAGTTGGTGGCTATTTCGATTGCGGCCATCTTTTCACACGCAAATCGGTTTATCCTCAAGACAGCCTGAATGATGACGGATACAAGACTCAACCCACAACCATACAGAGGTCCGTCTGGGGAATCGCCAGCGGACGAGGATCTATGTTACATCCTCTCCATCCCGAATGAACTCCTGTCTGAAATACTCCTTCGCGTTGTCGAGACCGAAACCCCTGTGTGGGCTGAGCACGTCAGAACGGAAGTTCTGTTCGAGCAGAATTGGCCGCCTCCATCATCTCCAGTCCTCGTTCTTCGTGCGGTCTGCCGGCAATTTCGGGAAACCATCAATCATTTTCCATTCTGGTATCAGGATAGTTTCAATCCGCTCGATCTATTGCCGGAATGGCCCGGAATTCGGCCAAAATACGGCGATAATTTTCTGAATTCGCTTGTCGACGATCAGAATTTGACGACGCGCCTTGGACTCAAATCACGATGGGAGTTTCATACTCTTCAAGCCTTTCTCACGGCATTAGATCGGATTCCTGCCTTTAGACACACTGTCAAATCAATTATATTCAAGTCTGTGTGCGACGATCCGGAGAACGTTTTGATTCCAGATCAATCGAACCTCAACATTGCGCTCCGTCACCTCTCGTTTTGCTACTCTCTCAAATCCCTTGAAATTCATGCAGGAGAGTCTGCTTGCCACCTCAACTTGATTTCGGAGTTTTTTCCGACGCTGCAAGAACTTGTCATTTATGACTCGGACAATATCCGAGGCGGATTACAAAACTTAAATCAACTGCGACGGTTGGAACTCCACACCTATCCATTGATCAACCCCTCCCAAACTCTCCCTTTTTTCTTTCCTGTCAGCTCAGCCAATTCTCTCTCTGAACTATCAATCCATTCGTCCCCATATGCACCAATTTTCTACTCTCCTCAAGACATCAGTCCGTTTGTCAATTTGACCGTAATCAACTTTCTCCCGTTATCGCTCTCGGCGTGCGACTTTTTGATCGATTCTCAACTTCAATCCCTGCGTTCCTTTCATGCCCGAGTGTGGCCTACACTCGACATCGCTCCTTCTGTCCTCCTCAGAGTTTTTTCATCTGCTTCTCTGCGATCGATCACCGATCTCAAATTTCGTATCCAAACCTCTAACCAGGCGAGTCTTTTGCGAATGCGTCCCTTTATTGGAGCTATTGCAACAAATTTACGTCAACTAGAATATATGGACATGGACATGGGACTCGATAGCGATTGGTGTTGGCTATTTTCTGAATTGTCGAACCTGAAAATGTTGAAGTGGACGATAAGAAATAAAGATGAGGCTTTTCGTGGGCCTGTGGGTTTTTGGCCAGACGATATTTTCTCTGAGGTATTCTCTGGATTCACTGAGAAGCCATCGATTGAGGTTGTGGCGGAATACAGCGAAGAGTATTGGCAACGGGAGGAAGAGGAGTACGAGGCGTATCTAAATGGTATGGCATAGTCACAATAATGTAGTGTGTTCTATTTAATGATTGAGAACCTCTGAGTCTATTGAAACCATCTGTTCTGGTGCTACAGGCTCAATCGCGAGACTGTAATGAGGCATTGCAAAATTTGATTCTGAAAATTTTTTGCTAGAAGCAAGGCTTCCAGTTGACCGAGGTCTTATCAGTAATCTTGTGGCAGACTTCAGAGATTGGGTTCGTTGAAAATGGCCTCAAATGATCTGCAGGCACCCAAAGTTTCGGAATTTGGCGTGTGGGGCTGACCCCACACTTGGACAAGCCATTTAAACCCCCAGATCTGTCGACGAATTTCATGGCTCTCGAACTCGATGCACAGGCCATCATTTCAGCGCTTGTCCTAGCAAGCCTCCCCTTTATTCTTCATCAGATTCTCGTCCGCCACCGACCCGGAGATCCGCCGCTTCATAAGGGATGGATCCCCTATTATGGTGTCGCCCGAGAATTAGACCAGAATCCTGAGAAGTTGCTCGCAAGACTTCACAAGAAATACGGTGATATTTTCGACGTGTGGACAAATGGTGCAAGGATGACAATTTGTTTTGATATTTTGGAGGCTGTTCCGAGTATGTATCGCAATACGAAACAGATGGATTTCCATGATTTCGAAGTTCGACTGCACACCCCCGTGTTTGGATATCCTGTCGAGTATCGCGACAATCCGGATTTACAAAAGGAGATTCACGATTTGACGAATGTCTATTCAATCAACACGGACAATGTCAAGTTGATGACGGAGGAATTTACAGTTGCGTTTGATAAATTGCTGCATCAAAGTATTCGGGAAAAGGGAACGGAATTCGTGACCGACATGCGCGATTGGGCGCGATATTTGATGTATGCGGCAACTTGCAAGGCATTGTTTGGACAGCATTTTCCAGCAGAAGAGGAGCAGATGTTCAGAGATTTCCTAGCCTGGGAGTGGGATTTTGTGAATATGGCGAAACACAAGCCGATGAAGAAGATTCAGAAGGGATGGGATGCAAGGGAACGAATATTTAAAAGGATATCGGAAGACATGGCTGTCAATGAGGATAAGGTGACGGATTTTATCAAGACAAGGATCCAAATTCACAAGAAATACGGCTATGACCCGACCTCGAGGGGATTTGCAAGTGGGATGTTGCAATTGATTTTCGCGGGAACCGCAAATACATTACCCACTTCATTTTGGTATCTCAGCATCGCATTGTCAGATCCGAGGTATACAAAGATGCTCCGGGAACGAATTGCATTATACGTCAAGAGCGATGAACTTTCGTCGGCCTCATTCGATTATCATGGCTTGACTAACGATCCGATCCTGACATCGTTCTTTTCCGAAGTATTGCGATTGAAAGCGTCGATCTGGGGATTCCGTCTTTGTATCGAAGATGCAATACTCCCGGTCGGTGGCAAGGAATATTTTTTCAAGAAGGGCACAACAATCTGGGTGCCTGTTCCGATCGTTCATCGCGACGAAGAGATTTATGAAAAGCCCCAGGAATTCGAACCAAATCGGTTTTTAAAAGTTGAGGATGGAAAGATGACGAAGAAAGTCATGTTTAAGAAGAATGGGAAACTGACACGACTTGCACATTTGCCATTCGGCGGTGGAAAGTCTATGGTACTCTAATCTTGGAATTGGGCTAATTTAGTGTCCCGGAAGGAATCTATCTAGAGCGATTGTTATAACGTATGCGGCCACGTTTCTTCATTTCTTTGATATCGAATTATTGGCACCGTTGCCGCAGATTCGCCTGTCAGATCGATTTGGATTAGGAGTTGAATTGCCCATTGAGTCATTACCCGCGAGATTTAAACTCAGAGACATGCCGAGACAGGAATAAACAGATCGATAGGATTGAGCAATTTGAAGATCGAGGATGAAATTCCAATTGAGGATAGACAGGGTGCAGATGAATTAATTAGAAATAGGATATCACAACATTTCCGATGAAAGCAATTATTATTCCCAACCCTGATAAATCTAAACAAGTACACTACTGAATTACCTACATTACTGCATCTTGATTATTGCGCCTAAACAATTGGTGACTTGTCAATTGATGAGACGTCCGTAATTTCTATGCTCTCTGTTCCGCCGTTACAAGCCGTTGTTGTGCAACGTCGTTTACATACTTGTCGGTAAGGCAACTCGTATGGCAACGAAAAAGCATAAGCTAACGACCCCACCAACGTCGGCAAAGCATCGAAGATGTACAAGTAAACCTCGTTAATTTGGTTGCTATTATTTCGTGCCAACAAACCGAATTCGACCATACGATAAATTGTCCTCATCTGCCTATTAGAAGATTTATCGGGAGGGTATACAATGAAGACGATGTTGTTTATCATTATGATCATACACAGTTGGTAGATACGACTTTGAGTCTGGCAGGAATTTTCACTGAAATAGCGACGAGTGAAGCTTGCAAAGAGAGAAAGGTAGATGAGTCCCACAAAGAGTTGAAGGCCGAGACCACCGAGCATGAGCCCTGCTCCGACGGTTTCTGCATTTGCAGACGGATCGTAGGCATAAACGAGACCTTCAATTAGTGACAGAATTGTGGGAGGATACCTCTGATCTCCAGTTGAAGAGTGGCAATCAACAAGAGGAAGACTGGAACGACGATGACCTTGGGGTGGACCACAGAGTACCGAAGACCGACATATTGGACCAACGCAGCAAACACCACCCAAGTTATCGTAATGAGATAGATGGGTGCAAGAGCGATGATGATCATATTTGCGAGATAGAGGGCGTCGCTCGAGAGATTGAGGACAGATGGAACTCGGACGGCGTAGCCGACACAAGACAGAATTGGGGTACCGAGAAAGAGGAAGTACACGCCGACAGGATTGGCTGTCACTTTTCTGTATCGTACGAGTTGCCATAAGGTGATGGAACTGGTCCAGCAAAACGCACTCGCAAGGACGTAGGCAGCAGCTTGGCTAGGTGTGAAGTCGCCGTAAACGTTGTCTAGGATAAGTAAAGACACGAGAGGATTCATACCAGTGACAACAGAGTCTCTCTTTAAGATATCAAGCATGATCATTTCGAGTTGAAATCAGACCGAGGTTTGGCCTGAAGGCAGTCCTTTTATGCTCAAAATATTGTATGATGAGGGGGTAGAAAGGTTGTGTCCGTCGTGATTCATTCGCATTGCCGTCTGCATTTCCTCCAATAATCGGATTCGGACCGCGGCAGACACCCAAACACAGCCCCTCACGTCGACCACTCACAGGCAGCCAGACGTAATCGTTTCCCCTTTGAGCACTCACAGCGGGTCTGGCCGCCACTCATGACCCAACCCGCGCTGTCCGGCCAATCGTCTTATCGCCAAAACTTACCCTGCCTTGCTGCATCGCCCTCCATCTCATGTCCAATGTCCACTAAGATCTGTTGCGGTGAAGCTACCTAGAACGTCGTCTTGCGGACTCCAGTCTGTCCTTACATCAATTCGCATCAAAGCACCCCACCAAAAGCAATGCATTGAACCCCGATTCATTTGAGCTGTTGGGAAGCCTCACCACTCCCGCTATAGATTGACGAAATCAGCAATTCCTTGTCCCACTTCCCGAAAGATCACTAAATCAAAGAGATTTGCAAAGGGTATCCAGTTTGGGATTCGAGCTGAAAGCGATTCTTCGTCGTGCAACCGACGTAGCATTTGAGAGAATCTCTGCATCGGAAAGAATCACTCTTTACAATGGGTAACGTTCCCTTCCGCTTGTTGCTTATCTCAAGGACATCCCAAATGGATACAATATCAATTCTACTGGAAGAGCTCAGCCTGAATATCAAGCAAAAGCAATATCGATGCGTCAGAATATCCTCGTTCGGTGGTCCCAACAACTGATATTCATTAAGAATGGTTTTCGAAAATGAATCCGAAGGACGAATTGCAGCACGCATAAGAGATTGCGGTGTCAAGGATTACTACAAACATATAAATAATCCTAGCACATCTCAACTTGTCCTGCTCACACGCCATGCCTCCTCAAGTAGAGATAGAACAGAGAAAATGTATTTTCAATCTCGCTGCCTTGAATTCGACTTTTTGTTGACCTACAATAGAGAGACATAAGTTGGCATGATATCGTTGACTCTCATTACGAACATGTAACTCGGGACGTCTGCACGGGCCAATCATTAGTCTTGATTTCCTATGTCGGTATCTGATTTGCAAGAAGGCTATTCTCATTAATCCGAATCGCTAGGCACATCGCCATCTGACGAATAATCGTCCCTCCCATAATATCCATCTTTCGTCCCTTCATGGACATTGGAGACATATAATTCCAGAGCATACTTCTTGAACATTTCTAATTCAGGCCCTCCTGCCAGGACAACAAACAGAATGTGATATTGATTTAGTATATAATCGACTTTAATGCTTGGATTGAGTTCGATCCGACCGGAGCTTCCCTTTGGAAAGAATTCTCGCAATGCTCTCACGAAGTGAGGTCGAAGAATGGCGTTGTCCGAATAAGCAGCTTTGTTAAAAGTACGGTCTTGAATGAATATGGGGAACTTGTATAAGAAGTGAACAGGGCCTGTGTATGCAAATTCCCAGTCGATGACACCGGAGAGACGTGGAGGTGATTCGTGACCATCGGCAGTAGACCCGCCGCCGGTAAATAGCAAGTTTTGGCCGTCGAAGTCTGTGTGGATCAATCGAAATGGAGGACAGACGTTTGGCGAGTTATCCAGTTTGGCAAGATGCGATTCGAGGATCAATTGAACCTCGTCAAAAACTTTCGTTCCGTCCGTTCGAAGGTTTAGAAAGTAGCGAAGGTATTCCAAAGTAGACTTGAAAGGCCCCCCAGTGCACGTTCGTTCTCCGCCTTGGCCGTCTCCCATGCGATACACAAGAGGTCCAATCATCTCAGAGGTCAAACTACCAATCTCTTGAAACTTCAATTTCGAGAGTTCTGCAAGCACCCGAGCGATCTCGGAAAGCGCGACTTTCTTGTGATCCCAAACTTAACTTGTCCCAGATTTTGTAGAGGTGTTGTCCTGGATTTTGTTCCATTAAAATGAACTGGGCACCGACACTGTTTCCTGCATCAAAGTCGTAATGATACACCTCGGGCACAGGTATTGAAGTGTGTAAGCGGACGTATTTCATTGTTTCAACTTCACAGACCAATTTTTGGACGGGTTCTGGCTGTCGAGAAATTCGAGCGATGCAGCTCCAATGCCAACAGTTTTCAAGTAGAGTATCATGCGAGTTGAGGTCGGAATTGTGGAACGACAATGTGAAGATTTCGTGGAACCTTCCTTTGGTTAACTTGCGAATATTGGTGCAGGCGCGTGATACAGCCAGTCCGGCCCGTCGGCGG
>Ga0335073_10002586_pt1 | contig 24839 bp, 17 predicted proteins | sample Lox_Sample_22_FD_207093 | JGI IMG/M metagenome (GOLD analysis project Ga0335073, IMG submission 207093) | Soil microbial communities from Loxahatchee National Wildlife Refuge, Florida, United States - Lox_Sample_2.2 | ecosystem: Environmental > Terrestrial > Soil > Wetlands | place: USA... | reverse complement strand
AAAGTGACATCCCTATCAAAAAATGTTTTATGCGAGAGTTTGTACGATGCCGCAATCCCCTGGCATCGCCAGTTCTGAGGCGAAAGGGGTTAACGCGTGCATTTTGCGCCGGAAAGTAGCTAGGCTAGGCTAGTCCGTCGGGCAGTTTAGAACCTTTGCTTTTGCAGGAACGCCAACAGGATGCGATTGAACGCGGTCGGCTTCTCCAGCATCAGAAAATGGCCCGTGCCGGGAATTTCCGTGTACTGCATGCGGGGATAATGCCGCTTCATGAGGGCGAGGCTGGCGAGTCGGGATTTGTAAGCGTAAATTGCCAGAACGGGCATGGTCAATACATCATTTTGCCAGATGGCGGGATCATACATGGCTTGCATGGCTTCGACCGCGGTCGATTCCGGCGCCTCCTGCATCATCTTGATAATCCTGGCTTGCAGTTCGGGTGTGGTGGCCCTGGAAAACATGCCGCGCGTGTTGGCCTCGCGATGCTTCAGTCCCTCGGGACCGCGAAAGCTGCTACCGTCGGGCGCGTGTCCGACACGGGCGCCGACCGAGATCACGCCATCGACGAACACCAGCGCCGTGACATGTGCCGGAAACAGTCTCGCATACTGCACGATAACAGGCGTGCCCATACTGTGACCGACCAGCACAATTCGTTCGGCCTGCAACTCGTTGCGCACGCTTTCCACGGCCCGCGCGAACAAATCCATAGACAGCCTCTCGCCCTCCGGCGATCCGGTCTGGCCATGTCCCGGTAAATCGATGGTCACCACGCGGTATTTCGTCTCCAGCGCCGGAACTTGTGCGCTCCACGTAGTTTCATCGCAGGTCCAGCCATGGACGAAGATCACCGTGGGCCCGCTGCCTGTGGCGGTGTAGTGGATCGTGACACCGTCCACGACCGCGGCGTTTAGGAAAGCAGATCCAAACAGCATCGCCACGACCGCCCGGATCATTTCAGTTCCAGGGGCTGTGTGCCGGCGGTCAGGCGTGGATCGCCCTCTTCGCCGACCACGGTGCGCAAGCGGTAAACTCCGGGCGGCGCTTCCAGGCTCAGCGTGAGCCGGAGACCTCCGCTGATCGCCCGCTGGTAGGTGGCATCTTTCAAGGCGAATTGCACCTCGCCTTCCTTGGCAATGACGATGCTGCCGTTAGCATCCAACAGGGCCGAGATCAGGTGAAGAGTCTTGGTGTGCGCGCCGTTCTCCTCGTGGAATCCCATTTTGGCGACGTCGCACATCAGAGCCAGGCGGGCCACCGGACGGCCGTTTTCGAGCTTGTCGGCCTGCGCCACAACGCGCACCGGGATGTCCGTGACATCGCGCCCGCTCTTGAATTCCCGGTCGATGGGCCGCACCGGCTGCGGTTTGGCGGCGGGCGCCTGCACGGACATATAGCCGAGGCGCGCCTGCACATGTTCGTGCCGCTTTCCGTTGAGAGCGACTTTGAGGTGGTGATATTTGCCGTCGGGCGAGTCGGGGACGAACGCCAGCAGATAACTGACGTCCGGCTGCATGCCGATCTCACGAAACCCCAGCTCGAGGTCGTTGCTGTTGTGGAAGAACAGGCCGCCGGTGGAGTCGGCCAGGTTGCCCAGAGCCGAGTTGGTCTCCTCCTGCGGACGCGTGCCGAGCAATTGCTGCTGGATCACGGAACGAGTAGTGGCTCCCATACCCATTACCGGGGCGTCTTCGGTGTAGAGACCCTTGGCATCGAGCGAATTGATCACCACGTTGGCGTGCAGGGCGCGATCGATGATTTCGTCCTGTTCGTATTCGAGCGTGCCGGCGAGAAAGCCGGACGAAGCCAGCAGCACCACCCTTGTCCCGCTTTGGCGCGCCATGAGGTCGACAATATTGCGCAGTGTCGCAATGGTATTGACCGATTGGCCGCGCACCTGCTCCCAGAGCGCCATCGACATGGTCTGAACGTCCTGATAAGCGCGCTGACATACCGCCGGCGCGGACCCTCGGCGGCTACGAGAATTCGGACAGACGTTGCTGCAGTTGGCGTACTCCTGCGCTTTTACATCCAACTCGGTGTTGTCCAGGCGATTGGCGATCAGGTACGCATCGTACTCCTTGAGCATTGGACAGCCCGTGGAATCGAGCTTTCGCTGGTGCAGCACCACTTTATCGATGGCCTGCGTAAGCGCGTTCTTGTCCCCGGTGAAGGAGAGTTCGAGGCCACCGAAAATCGTAAATACCGCCGCCACATCGTTCGCCGCCAGTCCGGATTTGATGAAGCTTTTGGCCGCGGCCTTGGCGTGGAACAGATCCCCCGGCGGCATGCTCATGTCATCGAAAACCAGGGCGACGAATCGCGGCTTGACGGGGGCGGGCGGCGGCGCGGGTTGGCCATCGCCGGGTTTGGGAGCGACGGCTGCCGGAGTTCCCGCTGCCGCGAATGTTTGCGCCGAAAACGCCGTGATCTCGTGGCGTTTGCCGTTGTCGAGAACTTGAAAATCGTCCTTCGTCAGTCCGGCGACGGCGTGTCCGCGATCGTCGCGCACGACCACACCGACATCCACCAGCCGGGTCTCAGCTTTAAGAGCGAACTCCGAGCGCGGGATGTAGGGCGCGGAATTGATGCGGATTTCCTGCTGTTCCACATTTTGCGCGATCAGAACAGCCGCGGCCGCCGCCACCAAGCAAATACCCAGGGGCAAACTTCTCATGTAATGGCTATTTTACTGCTCGAAGAGAGTTGGTGCTTTGCAGACGACAAAAGGCGATTGTCTGCCCCACTCCTTATTTCACTGTCAGCAGCACGGCGCCGTGCCAGGGGACCTCAACTGTGTAGCCGGCCGGAGCGTCCACGTCCTGATGCGACCAGACATCGTGTACTTTCGGGTTAGACTTGGTGACGCCGATATCGCTCCACTTGACGCTCATCTTGGCGCCTTCACCGCCACGATTGAAGAGCGCCACCGCGACCCCGTCGGACAAAGGCTTCTCCCAGATTTCGGTGTCGCCATCCTGCCGCACGCGGAAGCCCTGGTGCCCGGTCTTGTCCTGGTCGATGGCGATAACTTCCCGGTTAGTCAGGATACTGCGGATGGTGTCGTTCATGGTGCGGACGTCGTGGCCGGCGATGAGCGGAGCCGCGAGCATGGCCCACAAACTGAAGTGGGTTTTGTATTCCGTAGTGCTCATGCCGCCATTGCCGATTTCCATCATGTCGGGATCGTTCCAGTGGCCCGGTCCGGCGACCTTCTCGCGGCCGTTCTGTCCGAAGCCGATGTTCGCCATGGAATTCCAGTTGTCGCTGATGTCACCGGTGGTGCGCCACAGGTTGCCGCCGGCATTCGCGCCCCACGAACCGACGTCGAACCAGCCATACTGACAGAGGCTGAACACAATGGGGCGGCCCGTGGCTCGCAGCGCCAATGCCATCTTCTGGTACGCGCCCGGCATTTCTTCGGGTTTATAGACGCCGTTGGAGACGCACCAGTCGTACTTGAGATAGTCGATCCCCCACGCGGCCCATGTCTTGGCGTCGATCTCTTCGTGACCGTAGCTGGCTTCCAGGCGCTGACAGGTGCGCATGCCGGGACCGGAATAGATGCCCAGTTTGAGCCCCTTGGAATGCATGTAGTCGGCGAGGGCTTTCATGTCGGGGAATTTTTCATTGGATTGCAGCACGCCGTTGGCGTCGCGCATGCCTTCCCAGGTGTCGTCGATGGTGAGGTATACATAGCCGGCGTCGCGCATGCCGCTGGCGACGATGGCGTCCGCAATCTCGCGCATTGTCTTGTCGTCGATGCGGGCGGCAAAACGATTCCAGCTATTCCAGCCCATCGGGGGAGTCTGCGCCAGGCCGTTCGAAGGAATGGGCTTGATTGGCGGAAGCGTCTTATGAGCGAGGTTGGCCGGCATGGTGAACTCCGACACGGCGGAGACCTTCTTCAAAACCGTAGGTCCGACGTTGAAATTCCCGCGTCCCCTTCCGCCGCCCCTGGCGTTCTGCGGCGGATTCGCGAGCTCGAGAGTCAGTTCGCCATTCTGGAGGTCTCCTTTGTATGCCGTCGGCCTGGCGTTGTGGTCCCAATTGAGAAGATCGAAGGTGATCTGGTCGCCCGAAATCGTTCCATTGGCGACGTCCTGGACGGAATCCTGCCATGCCTCCCCGGCGGCATTCTTCACGTTGACCACGCGGGTTCCCGTGAACTTGTCTCCCGAAACCTTGAAATAAAACCTCGTCGTGGTGACCTGGCCGTTGTTCTGGCCTCCGGTTGACTCCATCTGCCATGTGCCTGAGAAATCGGCTGCTCCCAAGATGAATGGCGTCAGAAGGCCGACAAGAATCGCGAACTTACGCATGGGGTTGCTCCTAAGCTGGGCTTTCAGGCGGAGGTGCAGTAGTCTGGCGGATCACCAGGCTGGTCTTCACGTCGTACTGCCTGCCCTCCGTGTTTGGGTCGCCGATCAAGGCTTTGAGCGCTTGAAACGCCAGACGCCCGATTTCGGGACGTGGAACGTTGACCGTGGTCAACGCCGGTTGGGTGAACTGCGAGAACGTGATGTCATCGAAGCCGATAATGGATAATTCGGCGGGCACGCGAGTCTGCCGGTCGTAAGCGCAATGCAAGGCGCCGATCGCCATGAGATCGTTGGCCGCCATGACGGCGGTTGCATTGAAACCGTTTAACAACCGGGAACAACTGAAGTACCCGCCCTGTACCGTGAAGTCGGAATCCATCACGCGCGCCTCCAGACCGGCGGCGTCAGTGCTCTCCAGGAAGGCGAGCTTGCGCCGGCGGGCCGAGCTGCCGTGAGCCGGGCCCCCAATGAAACCGATCGCGCGATGTCCCAGCTCGGCTAGATGACGTACAGCTTCGGAGATGCCGAAGTTGTAATCGATCGCGATGTTGCTGACCCGCGGGCCCGTGACATCGTGTTCCAGGTAGACGCCGCAGATGCCTCGCCGTGCCAGCGCTTCCCGAACCGGCGGGTCGACTTGCGAAGTGAGGAACGCCGCTCCGGGTACTTGCAGGCTGGCCAGCCGGTCGACCATATTGTGGGTACGCTGGGCATCGTAATTCGTGTTCATTACGATGGTTTCGAGCCCGGCCAGCGACGCGGCCTCCTGAAAGGCCTTAGTGATTTCGGGGAAGAAGGGGTTCTCGATATCGGGAACGACCAACCCGACCATCGAGCTGCGCCCCACCACCAGGCTGCGGGCTGCTGTGTTGGGCGAGTAGCCCAGCTCTTTGGCCGCAAGCAGGACGCGTTGTTCGGTCTCGGGGCGGACTTTTCGCGTGTCGTTCAGGACGTAGGAAACGGTGGCTACCGAGACACCCGCGCGGCTGGCCACTTCGCGTATGGTCGCCATGGAACTTGGAGAAGCTCCAGAGTGCCAGACAAAGGGCCGGTGTGTCAAGAAAAGTGAAACGATTAACGGATTGTCAGACAATGAAATTGCCGCCAAACGATAAATTATAGATTAAAGGTGCTAACTTGCGGGCCTGGGATCTCTGCTGCGCAGATGCCTGCGAGAACAAGCCAGCGCCTGGGCGGGAACTTGGCGTGGTACTCTCTGTTCGTCCAGCAGCCGCTGCCGCAATTTCGACGGCGGATCGCCCCGCGCTTGGGCGGCGGCACCAGAGCCGGTCCCCGTTTCGACGGATTCCACGGCCTTCCCGTAATTCCGGTTCAATGCTTAGGCTTCGGCCATAAACCCGAAGACGGCGGGGTTCTTGCCCTCCGCCATTCATCGGCGAATCGCGAAGCGAAGCGCGGTGGGATAATCTCGCAGGCCGGGAATGGCGCGAGGGCACGAATATTGCAGCTGACTCACCGTTGCCGGCGGGCTAACCAGATGAGGCTAGTTACATTTGGGAGCCGCGGGAACGGCCGCCGGGGCAGTCACGGGAGCCAACGATTGCTGGCGCAACAGGCTGTTCACCTGCGGGATGTCGAGGGTCCGAAGTTCGTTCCACCGCGCCACCGCGTCGCGAAGTTCCCCGCACATCTGTTGGTACGTCTCGACAACCTCGCCGGCGGGGGGTGAATCGGATTGATCCACGGCGATCATCAAGCGAGTCAGGTCGCGATTCAGCGGTCCGAAGCCGCCATTGGCATCGGTGAAGCCCCGCGCTCTGGTTTCCGACGCATCGGCCGCCGACACGGCCTCAGCCGGCTTCCCGCCGTCCTTCAATTTCGCCGCGCGATCCGCGAGTTCGATCTGCAGTTGCGCGGCCTGGTTATAAGCATCGTACGTGATCTTCATTCCAGCGGCTATTTTCTGCGCCAGATCCAACTGGCGCTGCAATTCCGCGTTGGAATACTGCAGCCGCGGATCGAGCTTCACCGTGATCGGCTGTCGATAGGTTTGTCCGCCGGCAGTGAGACGAACTTCGTACTGTCCGGGCACAACCATCGGCCCCTGTGGTTCATGCCAGGGCGTGTTATGCGGAATGGCGTGGTCGGCAAGCGTGTACTCGAAATAGTTCACGTGAATCCCGAAGTAGGTATAGAGAAGTTGTGCCGGATCTGGATAGCGCAGGTCCCAGACAAACCGGTTCAAGCCGGCCTGATTCGGCGGCACCGAAGGCGGAGCCAGCCAGAAATCGGGAACGTTGACCTCATATCCCAAGGCAGCCGCGTCAGCCGCGGAATACGATCGCACCAGCTTGCCCGCCGGATCGTAGATTTCGACTTTCACATCGCCCGCCGCGGGCGATTTCAAATAGTAATAAAGGATTGCGCCATCGGGCGGATTCTCCGCGGCCGCCACATCCGCGTTGAGTGGTGTATCCGTATAAGTGTCCCACTGCATGCGAATAGCGGTCGCGGGCTTGAATAGATGAGCGCTCGCGGACGCGACGGCCGCGGCCTTTCCGGCTAATTCGCGCAACGGGCTGATGTCGTCGATCGCCCACAGGGCGCGGCCGTATGTGGCCACGATCAGGTCATTCTGTTCGATCGCCAGGTCGCGGCAGGAAGCGGCCGGCAGATTCAATTGCAGCGGCTGCCAATCGTCACCGCCGTTAAACGAGACGTACACACCGTTTTCCAGCGCCGCAAAAATGAGGTTGTGATTCAGCGGATCCTCGCGCACCGCGTGAGCCGCGCTGGCCGGCAGTCCGGCGTTTACCAGTTTCCAATTCTGCCCGAAGTCGTCGGTGCGATAAAGACGCGGTGGCGAACCCCCGCCTCCACGTCCACTGCCTCCTCCACCACCGCCACGTCCACCGCCGCCGACGATGACGAACGCCCGGCCGGCATCGCTGGTGGAGGCATCGAGATAGCTCACCGAGCCGCCGCCCTGTGTCGCTTGCCCGGCGACATTGCTCCAATGCGCGCCGCCGTCGCGCGTCAGTTGGATCAGGCCATTGCTGGTGCCGGCCCAGATCTCTTGGCCGTCCTTCGCGGAAAATGCCAGCGCGCTGATCGCCGCTCCTCCACCGCGTCCTCCGCGACCGCCGGCGGCATTGGCGTTGCCCTCCGGTGCGGCTGTCAGGTCCGGGCTCACTTCCTCCCAGTGCATGCCCTTATCGCGAGTCGCCAGCAGGTACTGCGTCGCCAAATAGAAAGTGTTCGGATCACTGGGTGAGAATCCCATGGGCGGCGAGCCGCTCTCGTGATACTTCGCGATGCGTTCGAAGATGTGCTGCGTCTGGCCGGTGATTTTGTTGAACCGCAGAATCGAGCCGTACCAGCCGGTGGCGTACAGATAATTCGGATCGGCGGCGTCGGCCACGATGCGCGCGCTCTCGAATCCATTAGTGGTGTACCAGTCGCGGTACGTGATCTGGCCGTCGCGCCCGAAGATGGGTGTGGCGACGGTCCCGGAATCCTGCTGCGATGCATACATGAAGAACGGAAAGCCGTGGTCGGTGGTGACGTTGTACATCTGGCCGGTGGGCTGATTGAACCATGAGGTCCAGCTACGGCCGGCGTCCATACTGATCTCGACACCCTGGTCGACGGCGAGAATCATGTTCTTGTCGTTGGTGGGATCGATCCAGACGTAGTTGAAGTCGTCGCCGGAGGGTGCGCCGGTGTACGAGTTCCAGGTCCTGCCGGCATCCGTCGAGCGGTACAGCGACGTCTGTGTGGCGAAGAGGATGTTGGCGTCGCGCGGATCGACAATCACGTCGTGAAACTGCCCGCCGCCGATGAGCCGCGGGTCGGCCGTCGCGCGGCTCCAATGCGCGCCGCCATCGTCGGAACGGAACATGCCTTGGGCGACATAGTTGTAGACGCGGAGGCCCTTCGTGCCCGGAGCGACCGCCAGAGCGATGGTCCCAAAGTTACCGCCGGGAAGGCCGTCTGGACTGGTCTTGGTCCAGGTGGCGCCCTCGTCGGTGGAGCGATATACGTGCGATTCGCTGGCGGGAGTCGTCACCGGGGCGGCCCCGCGGCCGCCGCCGCCGCGACCGCCGCCGCCAGCGGGCCGCGTGCCGGCATAGACGTTCTTTGGATTGTCGGGATCAAGGACCAGCCAGACCGCTCCAATCTGCGAATCAGGTAGAACGGAATTCCAGGTTTTACCGCCGTCGGTGGTTCGCATCACGCCGCTGTCGCCGGCCGCCGCCATTACCATGTCCGGGTTGTGCGGGTCGATCACAATCGACGTCACGCCATGGCCCTTCAGCGAGACCAGGTCCCAATGTTCCCCGCCATCGGTGGTCTTATAGAGTCCCGCGGTTGCGCCTGCAGCGCCGATATAGACCGTTTCCGGCTGCGAAGGAGCCACCGCGACCGCGCCGATACTCGTCAGCCGCACCGGGTCGCTCACGCAGGTCCAAACCTGGCCGCCATCGACGGTTTTCCAAGCGCCGCTTCCGGCCGTTCCCATGTAGTAGACGGCAGGATTGCCGGGCACACCGGAGACCATCGTTGCCTTGCCGCCGCGGAACGGTCCGATCAGCCGCCACTTCAGGCCGGAATATAGGTCGGAAGAAATTGGCTGCGCCAGGACGGGAGTTGGGGCAGGGAATAGAGCAGCCAGAAACAGAACGGCCGCCGCGCGAGTGAACTTCGACATAATGTTCAAGATTCTATCCTGAGCGCGGCCGTTATGCGGCTATCGATTCAGGGTCACCGCAGTGAAATAGCAACGCAATCCATCGCGGCATATCGAACCCTCAATGCGAGTTTCACTCCGCAGCGCCGGAGGCGACTGCGCGCGACTTTGACTCGTGTCACGGATCGCACAGCCGACATCGGATCGACCCGCGTGGCGCACGCCGGTTTGAGCACAATGGTGCACGACGCCTACGCCCGCTGTGCCTGGCCGGTGCCCAGCATTGTAGTCAGTACCGCGACGGCGGCCAAGTCGGAAGATTTTTAGAGGGCGCGGCCGCAGTGGCGGGATCCTGCAGTAGGCTGATTTTGTCGATCGTACCAACGAGTCGGCACCGGTTTCGCCAATATTTGCGAACATTTCCGCTATTGGGACGTATACATTTAAAGATCGCCATGAAGCTGTGGAATAATCTGCGCTATTCCGCACGGACCCTCCGCCGCGAACCTGTCTTTGCGATAGTCGCAGTTCTCACGATTGCGCTTGGCATTGGCGCGAACACTGCAATCTTCTCGGTTGTGGATGCCGTACTCCTGCGGCCGCTGCCCGGTCAAGATCCGCAAAAACTGGTTTCGCTGCGGGAAGTGATGCCCGCAGTGGCGCAGAAATATCCAACATTCCCGGTGAGCGCGCGTCATTTTGCGGAGTTTCGCCAGCGCGCGAAGTGCTTCGAACGTTTGTCGGCTATCGATACCACTACCGCGACGCTCTCCACCGGGCACGAACCGCTGCATCTCGACATCGCTCGTGTCTCAGCGGATTTCTTCCAAACCATCGGCGTCCTCGCGGCGGCCGGGAGGACCTTTCATGAGGGCGAAGATCAGGACGGCAACAACGGAATCGCCATCCTTACGTCGGCGTTGTGGCGGCGGCAGTTCAATTCCGACCAGGCTGTCGTGGGCCGCACGATCCGGCTGAATGGCCGGCCGGTTACGATTGTCGGCGTGCTCCCGGAGTGGTTTCAGTGCCCGAGCCTGCGAGTCATGGAAACCGGCAAGTCCGACGCCACCCGGCCTGAGTTGTTCGTCCCCCTGGTGTTTACGAAAGAAGAAATGGGCATCCTGATGGGGCGGTTCAACTACAACGTCATCGCCCGTCTCAAACCGGGGATCACGCTGCCGGCCGCTGCCGCGGACGTGAACCTGGTTGCCGGCCAGTTGGTGAAAATGTCGGGTGAAGATGTGGAATTGCGCGGATTGGTGACGCCACTGCTCGATTCCATGGTCGGCCAATCGCGCCGCGGGCTGGTGGTGCTTTTGGGCGCGGTAGGCGCGGTGCTGCTGATTGTCTGCGTCAACCTGGCGAACCTCATGCTGGCGCGGGGCGAGCGTCACGCGCGCGAGTCGGCCATCCGCACGGCTCTGGGCGCAGGCGCGCGGCGCCTGATCGCGCAGGCACTGACCGAGGCGCTGCTGCTGGCGTTCCTCGGCGGTATGCTCGGCGTGACGATTGCAGCCGGCAGCCTCAATGCCCTGGTCCGCTACGCCCCTGCCGATCTTCCGCGCGCCGATCAGGTCGGTCTGGATTCGAACGTGCTCCTGTTCGCCTTCGCCATCACCACGGCCACCGGCCTGCTGTTCGGCCTGGCGCCGGCCTGGCGCGCCGCGCGCACCGATCCGCAGAACGCCCTCAAATCCGGCGGCCGGTCCTCGACAGGATCGCGCGGCGGACAGCGGGTTCGGGGCGCGCTGGTGGCCGCGGAAGTCGGTCTCAGCACCGTCCTGCTGGTGACCGCCGGCCTCCTGATGAGCAGCTTCTTTCGCGTGATGCATAGCGATAAAGGGTTCGATGCGCCCAGCGTGTTGGCCGCCGATGTGCAGATTCCTTCGGCTCAATACAAGGAAGACGCGCAACGCAGCCGGTTCTTCGAGCGTACTCTGGCGGGAGTCGCCGCCCAACCCGGCGTGGTTTCCGCCGCAGTAGTGAGCGCCCTTCCGTTGCAAGGCGAAATCTGGATCGACGACGTTGCGGTTCCGGGAGACAGCCACAACGACTGGCAGAAGCCCACCGCCAATATCCGCTTCATCAGTCCGGATTACTTCCGCACCATGGGCATTCTGCTACGCTCCGGGCGCCCCTTTCGCGGCGATGACCGGCGGGACGTGGTGGTCGTTTCGGAGAGCCTGGCGCGGGTGCTGTGGCCGGGTCAGGATGCCACCGGGCGAAAACTCCTGGATGGTGGCGATGTGCACGAAGTCGTCGGCGTCGCGGCCGACGTGCGCGTCGAGCCCGACAAGCCTCCGGTGTTCATGGTCTACCGCCCGTACTGGGATTGGCCTTCGATACGCGCCATTCTGGTAGCGCGCGCCGCGGGCGATCCGCGGACGATTGCCGGGGCAATGCGTGCGGCGGTTCGTGGGGTCGATCCCGAAGTCCCGCTGGCGAATGTGCGGACCATGCGGGAGGTGCTGGATCAATCAGTGGCCCAGAGGCGGTTCCAGATGCGGCTTTCGGCGGCATTCGCGGCGGCCGCACTGCTTCTGGCGGCGTTGGGGATTTACGGTGTGGTCTCCTACTCCACCACGCGCCGCACCGGCGAGATCGGCCTCCGCCTGGCCTTGGGCGCGCAAGGTCACCAAATCTATCGCATGGTTCTGCGGCAGGCCATGACGCCGGTCGCGCTGGGTCTGGCGATAGGCCTTGGCGGATCTGTCGCCATCGGGCGCGTTCTGGCGGGTCTGCTCTACCAGGTGAGCCCGCGGGATCCGGAACTTCTGGCCGTGGCCGCGGCGCTGCTCGCGCTGGTTGGACTGTCGGCGGCCATTCTGCCCGCGCACCGCGCGTTGCGCACCGATCCGCTCGACGCCCTCTGCGCGGAGTGAGGTCCCTGAAAGAATTCGCTTTCCCCCCGGGACTCGGTTCGCTAATCTTGAGTAGTGTTAACAGGCCTGTACCGCTTACTGCCGCCTGAGGGCACCAAGATCGTTCTGGTCCTGTTCCTGTCGTTCCTGACGGGAGTGGAACGGGAGGAACACAAGACCGGAAATGCGCCGGCCTTTGGCGGCGTCCGCACGTATCCTCTGATCGGGCTTATCGCGTATGGTGTTTCGCTCCTTGGAGGCGGCCAGATCCTGCCGGTCCTTTTGGGCCTGGCGGTGGTGGCCGCATTCCTGCTGCTTTCCTACTACCGCAAAGTGCAATCCACGCCGTCGGCCGGCATAACATCCGAGATGTCCGCACTCACCACCTACGTGGCCGCGGCGTTGGTTTATCGCGAGCAATTCTGGATCGCGACCACCCTGACGGTCGCGAGCGTCTTTCTGCTGGAACTGAAAACGACGCTCGAAGGCTTGAGCAAGCGGATCAATTCCGAAGAGATCCTCACATTCACGAAGTTCCTGTTACTGACGGCGGTGATCCTACCGGTGGTTCCCAACCAGGATTTCGGTCCCTTCCAGATCAACCCCGCCAAGGCATGGCTGGTGGTAGTCGCCGTGAGTACGGTGTCCTATGGCAGTTACGTGATTCAAAAACTGACCAAGGGGCAGGGAGGTGTGCTTCTGGCGGCGTTGCTGGGCGGAGTCTATTCTTCCACCGTCACCACGGTGGTTTTGGCGCGTCGGGCCCCGCGCGAATGCCGGCCGCATCTGTTCGCAGGCGGAATACTGATCGCTTCGGGCATGATGTATTTGCGGCTGGCGGTCCTGGTGGCGCTCTTCAACGGCAATCTGATCGGGGCGCTGGGAATGCCGTTCGCGATTCTGGCGGCATCGGCTCTGGCGGTGGGTTGGATCTGGACGCGCCTGCCGGACGCGAGCGCGCAATCCGTGCAGCGCGAATTCGAGCCGCGGAACCCTCTGGAGTTGCGTGCGGCCGTCCTGTTCGCGGCGCTGTTTCTGGCGGTATTGGTGGCCACCCACCTGGTCGTCAACTACTTGGGGAAGGCGGGTGTCTATTCCCTGGCAGCGGTGATGGGTGTGAGCGACGTCGACCCCTTCATCATGGGGATGACGCAGGCGGGAGGCACGACCACTTCGTTGACGGTGGCGGCGGCCGCCATCCTGATCGCGGCGGCCAGCAACAATCTCGTAAAGGGCATCTACGCGTTCTCGATGTCCGATCGCAAGACCGGAATTCAGAGCCTCAGCCTGCTGGCGGCTCTGGCTGCGGCCGGACTGGCGCCGCTGGTCTGGCTGATGCGATAAGCGCGAGCGCGACCATCAACGCGGGTTGGCTGAAGGTTTGGGTGTGATCTTCAGGTTCGAGAAGTATCCCTCGGTGCCGGGCCCGATCCACAGGGCAACCCCGCCTTCGGCGGCCTCGATCTTGAGGTCATTGACGATCAGACACGGTTGATCGGCGCTGCCTACATACAAGCGCGCTTTGGCGCCATCGACGTCGATCTTGCATTTGGTCCAGATGCCCGGCTGCAAATCCACGTACGACTCGTATTTCTCGGGAGCCTCCCGGCGGAGCCGCGCGAAATCGTAGTCGGGATGGGAGCTGTATTGGACGGAGTGATTGCGCCGGACCTGATCGTCTGCGCGGCCGTTCGTGGGGCGCAGGTATATGTACTCGTATCTTCCGTCTCGCAACCGGAACGCCATGCCGATAAAACCTCTTGCGTCCGGTCCGGCATTGGCGGCAGGTTGCCCGGCCAGGTCGACTTCAATCGTTCCGTCTTTGAAGACGGCGCCCTTCACCACGGCGTACGAGGATCCGTTCGCCGCAGCGGCCGCGGCGATGAGCCGCACCGCCTTCTTACCCTGGTAGTCAGCATCGGATATCGACACGTTGTGCGCGTCCAACTGTCGCGCGGTCTGAGCCCAGGTTGGTAACGACGCCAGTGAGCCCAAATAAAGCAGGAGCCGTACGATGCGCATACCTTCATGTCACCACGAAACTGGCCGTGCTTTTTTTCTTCCCGGACAATCGAGGCTCTGGTAGACTGACCGGGATGGAGAATCCGCGCCCCCACGACATCACGCGCCGCCTGTTGCTGCAGGCGCTGGGCGCTGCCGCCCTGGTTGGACGAACCCAGGCGCAATCGAAGCCCGCCTACTCCGATCGGGCCGTCCGGCTGGTTCGCGAGTCGCTGGTGATCGACATGCTGAACCAGTTTCTGTACCGCAACGATCTTCGGACCGAACTGCGCCAGTGGCTTAGCAAACCTGGGGCGTTTACCGCGTCCGATTTCCAGCGCTTTGCCGATTCCGGCATCAACGCCATCAACTTTGGCGAGGGCGCCGGGGCATACGATGAAGCCATCCGCCTCCTTGCCGATTGGAACAGCTTCATCGCCCAGTACCCCGACTGGCTGCTGCGAATCGGCGCCGCCTCCGATTTCGATAAGGCCAAATCGTCGCACCGCTATGGCATCCTCTTCGGTTTCCAGGATGCCTCGCACTTCCGGCGTCCGGCCGACGTGGATACGTTCTACGGCCTGGGACAGCGCGTCTCGCAGTTGACCTACAATTTCCGCAACCTGGTGGGCAATGGAGCCTTCGAGCCGCACGACGACGGCATCAGCGAATTCGGCGCCACCATTGTCGAGCGCATGAACCACGTCGGCATGGCCGTCGATTGCGGCCATGCCGGCGACCGCACCATGCTGGACGCCTTCGAGATTTCCAAAGCGCCCGTCATCATCTCTCACGGAAACTGCCGCGCCCTCAACCCCGGCCACCCGCGCTGCGTCACCGACGAGGCCATCAGCCGCTTGGCCAAATCCGGCGGGGTCATAGGCGTCAATTTCATCAGCTTCATGGTGAAAGACCATGAGCCGACCAATGTGGACGATGTCATCGACCACATCGATCATGTCGCCCACCTGGTAGGCATTGAACACGTCGGCATCGGCAGCGATTTTGGCCTGGAGAGCAATGATTTCGCTCCGCCCGAGGTTCTGGCCAATATCCTGCAAAAAGCTGATAAGCGCTACCGCGTCCACCATCGCGAAGCCGTCGGGGACCTGGCCGGGGAAAAGCGCATCTACGTCCTGACCGATGCGCTGATCCGGCGTGGATACACCGACGAACACATCCGGCTGATCCTGGGTGGAAACTGGCGGCGCGTGCTGGACAAGATCTGGAGATCGGCCGCGGGCTGATTTTCAGCGCTGGTAGACCACGCCGCCTTTGACCACGGCCGCGATGCCGGTGGTGCGGCGGATGTCGCCCGATGGATCTTCGCGCAGGATCACCAGGTCCGCCACTTTCCCGGGCGCGACCGTACCGTACGATTGCTCCACGCCGATCGCGCGCGCTCCCTGCCAGGTGGCGGCCGAGATGGACTCCAGCGGCGTCAGGCCGCACTCGTCCACCAGCATCTGCATTTCGCGGTGAATATTTGGAGCGGCGTCGCGCCCGGGATTGCCAAAATTGTCGGTCCCAGCCACCAGCGCCACGCCGAGTTGGTAAGCGCGGCGCGTCACGGCAACAGTCCACAGCCAGACCGGATCGTCGGGGCTGCGTTTACCGGCGTTGGTGATGAAGAGCGTCTCATCGAGCTGCGTACCTTTGGATTTCATCAGACCCAGAAGATGCGTCATCATCGCGCCATCCACCGGAGTCTTCGAAAAGTCGATCCCCAATCCGCGGCGGGCCGCTTCGTAGGAAGGCACCGGCGGATCAATCCCTTCCGCGCCCAGATACACGCTGTGTGACACCACGTCGACACCGGCTTCGACCACCTCGCTGGGCCTGGCCGGGAAAATCGACGAATGGCTCCAGACGCGCAAGCCCTGGCGGTGCGCTTCGGCCGTGACTCGCGCCACCAGGGTCGCGGGAAGATCGGCATAGATTTTCAGGCCGGTGGCGCCGGTCGCTTTTCCAGCAGCGATGATCGCCGGCATGTCCGATTCGGGGGTGAGAGCACGCATCCAGGCGACTTCTCCCGCCACGCCGCCATGCGACGATGCCTTCGGCCGCGGATCGGCGAACCACTGCGGCCCGGCCACCAGAGTGGAATAGTAGATCCGCGGCGATGTCTGGCCGGCTTCTTTGGATCTGTTCGCCAGTTCTGCCAGCACGATATCGTCCCCGCCCATATCGCGCACCGAGGTCACGCCGCCCAACAGCCCGAACTCCAGCGTGCGGGCGATCTGCGCGTCGTTTCCGGGTCCCGAGGTCAGATGGACATGCGCATCGATCAGGCCCGGAATGACGGTCATGCCGTGCAGGTTCCAGATTACGGCTCCCGCCGGCGGCGCCCCGTCCGGCGGGAACTCCACGGCTTCGATTCGGTCGCCGGCGATCACGATTCGAGCATGCGGCCGGGCGGCGGATCCCGTGCCGTCGATGAGGTTGACGTCGTTCAGCACCAGCAGCGGTGCCGGTCCGCGGCCGGGTTGAGCCGCCGCAATGACGGCCAGGAGCAGGGCAAGCAGGAGAATCCTTCGGAGCATGGGAACCAAAGTATAGCCCAGTGAGCGGGTTGAGAGAAACACGATGGGGCGGCGCGAGCTGCCTGTCGAACCCGGACGACGGTGCGAGCGGTCGCGGCGGGCGGCCAGGCGGGTCCACAACCCGTCGGCGGCTGGCAATCGGACCCACATATGCGGGGGCTATGGGGTTGCGAAATAGCCGGGTTACGGTGAGTGAAATACGATAGGCAACATCTATTCGGTCATGGATGTCCGCTATTATGGAGCCATGCAATTCGTGGTTGGACTTCGCTGTGTCTTCTGCGGCCGGAAATACGCCGCCGGCACAGCCGAAACGTGCCCTGTATGCGGGGTTGGGGGCATTCTGGATGTCGAGTTTGACTATCCTGCGATCTCCCGAGTCTTCACGCGCCGTAGTCTGGAGCGCCGCCGCGAATTGTCCCATTGGAGATACCGTGAATTGTTACCCGTGCGGGCGAATCCGGTCCTGCCGGCCTTGTCGGTTGGATGGACGCCGCTGACGGCGGCGCCGCGGCTCGGACGCCACATCGGGTTGCCCAGCCTCATCGTAAAGGATGATGGCCGCAATGCGACCGGCTCCATGAAAGATCGCGCGAGCGCGCTGGGAGTCGTCAAGGCCAGGGAGAAGCGTCGAAAGGTGATCGCCTGCGCGAGCACCGGCAACGCCGCGTCTTCCTGTGCGGGTATGGCCGCGTCGCTCGGGCTCCGCAGCGTCATCTTCGTGCCGCAACGGGCGCCGGAGCCGAAGGTGACGCAGCTTCTGATTTTTGGCGCTACCGTGCTGCGGGTCCGCGGCAGTTATGAAGAGGCGTTTCAGCTCTCTCAGCGAGCTTGCGGCCGATGGGGCTGGTACAACCGCAATTGCGCCGTGAACCCGTACCTGGTGGACGGCAAGAAGACCGTGGCGCTCGAAATCGCCGAACAGCTTGGGTGGGAGACGCCGGAATGGGTGTCGGTATCGGTGGGCGATGGTTGCACCATTGCGGGCGTCTGGAAGGCGTTTCGAGAATTGAAAGAAATCGGCATCATCGCGCGAACGCCCCGCTTATTGGGTGTTCAGGCCGAGGGTGCGGCGCCGGTCACCGCGGCATTCCGCGAGAAGAAGCCGCTCCGACCGGTAGAGCCCCGCAGCATCGCCGATAGCATCGCCGTCGGAGTGCCGCGAAATTGGAAGAAGGCCGTGCTGGCAGTCGAAGAGGCCGGCGGCGCCATGATCAACGTCTCGGACGATGAGATTCTGGACGCCATTCGATACACCGGACAACTCGCCGGAATTTTCGCCGAGCCGGCGGCGGCAGCGGCGGTCGCCGGGCTTCGCCGGGCTGTCGCCGAAGGGGTTGTCGGCCGGCGCGCACGCGCGGTGGCGATTATCACCGGAAACGGCCTCAAGGATGTGCAATCGGCGCGGCAGGCGGCCGGACAGCCGTTCGACATCGCTCCATCCGGCGAAGGGCTGGAGGAGATTCTCTCCCGCCAGGACTTGCTGCCGTGACGCCGTCCACGCTGCTGGTTCGCGACATCCACACGCTGGTGACTATGGATGGGCGCAATCGCGTGTTGCACGGCGCATTCCTTTTCGCCGAGCAGGGTCAGATCCGGCGCATCGGCGTGCGCGGAACGCCACCGCGGGCCGATCGCGTGATCGACGGACGGCATGCTGTCGTCATTCCGGGCCTGGTCAACACGCACCACCACCTCTATCAGACTCTGACGCGCGCGTATGCCCCGGCAGCCAATGCGGAGCTGTTCGAATGGCTGCGCGTGCTGTATCCCATCTGGGCGCGGATCGATGAGGAATCTCTGTACGTGGCGGCGTTGGCAGGAATGGCGGAACTCCTGCTTTCGGGCTGTACGACAACCAGCGATCACCACTACCTCTTCCCGCGCGGCCAAAACCGGCTGATCGACGCGGAGATCGCCGCCGCGCGGCGGATCGGCATCCGGTTTCATGCCACGCGGGGGAGCATGAGCGTGGGTGAGAGCAAGGGCGGATTGCCGCCGGATTCGGTCGTGCAATCGGAGGACGTCATTCTTGCCGATTGCGACCGTCTCATCTCCCGATATCATGACCCGTCGCCGGGCGCGATGGTGCGGATCGCGCTGGCGCCCTGCTCTCCGTTCTCAGTCTCGCCGCGGCTCATGCGTGAAAGCGCCGAGTTGGCGGTGCAACGCGGAGCCCGCTTGCATACGCATCTGGCCGAAACCCGCGACGAAGAGAAATACTGCCTGGAGCGCTTCGGCAAACGTCCGCTCGAACTGCTCGATGAGGTGGGATGGCTTTGCCCCGATACCTGGCTGGCCCACGGCATCTTTTTCAATCGCCGGGAAGTCACGCGGCTCGGAAAGGCGCGGACCGGCATTGCGCACTGCCCGACATCCAATATGCGCTTGGGGTCGGGCTGCGCGCCGGTTCTGGCGCTGCGCGGCGCCGGTTGTCCGGTCGGGCTTGGAGTGGACGGCAGCGCCTCCAACGACAGTTCGCATATGCTGGCGGAAGCGCGCCAGGCGTTACTGCTGCAGCGCCTGATTCACGGTGCCGCGGGGATGACGGTTCAGGACGCTCTGCGAATTGCGACGGTCGAAGGCGCTCGCTGTCTGGGTCGCGATGACATCGGCAGCCTGGAAGCTGGGAAGCGGGCGGACTTCGCCATGATCGACCTTCGGGATGTTGGATTCAGCGGCGCCGGCGATGTGCTTTCGGCAGTGCTGCTCTGCGCGCCCGCACGTGCCAGCGTTTTAGCCGTTGAGGGCAACGTAGTGGTCGAGGGCGGGGAACTGCGGACCATCGCCTTGGATCGTTTGATCCGGCGTCACGCCCAGGCTTCGCGGCGGATGCTCACCGGCAGGCGATCCTAAGCCTCCTGATACTGCCGCGATCGGCAACCAGGCGTGTGAAAACTTGTTTCAGATCTGTAACACCTGTTATATTCCGGACAGGTAGAGGTTTCCCGTCCTCGTGCGGGAGACGCAGGGGTCGGGGTCCCCCTCGTATGTTCGATCAAGTCGAGCAGTATCATAGGGCTGCCAGTGTCGCCGAAGCCCTCCGCCTGCTTCAAACCGGTAAAGGAAGAGCGCGTGTTGTGGCCGGCTGCACGGATTTCGCGCTGCAATCCGACGACTCCGTCCGGATACTCATTGACATCACTCGCGCGGGGCTCAGCTATCTCCGCTCGAAAGACGGATGGCTCTCGATTGGCGCTACCACGACGATGGCGGACCTGGAAGAGTCCTCCGCGGTGCGGAACCTGGCCGGAGGCATCCTGGCCCGTGCGGCGGCAAGCTGCGGGTCGGTGCAGATCCGCAACGTCGCCACGATCGGGGGCAATATGGCGCATGGCTCTCCAGCGGCCGACCTGGCTCCTCCCCTGGTGGCGCTGGACGCCGTGATGGTCGTGGTGTCCCCTGCGGGCCGCCAACGGATCGGAGTTGGCGATTATCTGGCGAAGACAAAAGCGCCGAACGCGCTTTTGGCGGAGATTCGAATACCCGACGGGCCTTCCGGAAAGCGCTGCGGTTGGTCGTTCCAAAAGCTGGGACGGACCGCGGTGGATATCTCGCTTGTCAGTGCCGCCGCGGGGCTGGAAGTGGATGCCCGCGGAAAGGTGAAGTGGGCGCGCATTGCGCTCGGCGCGGTCGCACCGATGGCCATGCGCGCGGACGAAACCGAAAAGCTCATCACCGGTCGCATTCTGGATCGAGGTCTGTTGGATGAGGCCGGCCTTGCAGTCAGGCGCGAGATCGGTCCGATCTCCGACCAGCGTGCCTCAGCCGACTACCGGCGCGAGATGAGCGGAGTGTTGGTCCGGCGGGCGCTGCAAGAGTGCGCCAGCCAATCGGGGTGGCCCCTATGAAAAGTCTGGAACTGCACCTTACCGTCAACGGCGAAGAAAAATGCTGGGCTATTGCGCCCGGCGACCTGCTGCTCGACGTACTGCGCCGCGAGGGCTACTACGGCGTCAAGCGCGGCTGTGAAACCGGTGAATGTGGCGCTTGCACCGTGCTTCTGAATGGAAAAGCCGTGAACTCCTGCATGATGTTCGCGGGTCATGCCGAGGGCGCGCAGGTGATGACGATCGAAGGACTCGGGAACGGAACCAAATTGCACCCGCTCCAGGAAGCCTTCCTCGATCATGGGGCTGTGCAGTGCGGATTCTGCACACCCGGCATGATACTCGGCGCCAAGGCCTTGCTCGACCGGCATCCGGATGCCGGAGAGAACCTCGTTCGTGAAACCATGGCCGGGCACCTATGCCGGTGCACGGGATATCGCAAAGCCGTGGAAGCAGTGCTCGCCGTGAGCACCCCGCCACGCAAGGTCCGCAAGCAAACAGCGGGAGGAAAGCGATGAGCGAGCGGCAAGTAGTCGGCGAGAGTGTCCGCCGCGTGGACGGCATCAAGCTGGTGACCGGCGCGCCCGCTTTCACGGACGATATCCACATTCCCGGGATGCTGTACGGCAAGATTCTGGCCAGCCCGCATGCCCACGCGCGCATCGTTCGAATCGACGTCTCGAAAGCACGGGCGCTCCCGGGTGTCCATGCGGTGCTCACCCACCGCGACGTGCCGCGCGTGCCCCACACGACCGCGGGACAGGCGTGGCCGGAGCCTTCGCCGTACGACACGTACCTGCTGGATAACAAGGTTCGATTCGTGGGCGACCGGGTGGCCGCGGTGGCGGCCGAGAGCCGGGCGATCGCGGAACGCGCGCTGCGCCTGATCGAAGTGGAATACGACGTGTTACCCGCGGTGCTCGAAATCGAAGAGGCTATGGCTCCGGGTGCGCCGGTGATCCACGATGAGCCCGATTCGACCAAAATTTACGATCGAAACCGCAACATCGCCGGCCACCTGCTCCGCGAAATCGGCAATGTGGACGAAGGCTTTCGCGAGGCCGGCCTGATTGTCGAACGCGAATTTCGGACGCACCGGCAGCAGCACGCGATGCTCGAGCCACACGTGACCATTTGCTGGCTGGACACCGACAACCGCCTGGTCATCCGCAGCAGCACCCAGGTGCCCTACCACTGCCGGCGCCAGGTAGCGATGATTCTGCAGATGCCGGTCGGCCGTGTGCATGTGATCAAACCGCGAATCGGCGGCGGTTTCGGCGGCAAGCAGGAGATGCTGCTGGAGGACATCTGCGGCGCCCTGGCGTTGGCGGCCAGGCGTCCGGTGAAGATCGAATACACGCGCGAAGAGGAATTTTACATGGCGCGATCCCGCCATCCGCAAATCCTGCGACTGAAAATGGGCGTGAAGCGCGACGGAACCGTCATTGCGAGCCATATGCGCGTGCTGGCCACAACCGGCGCCTATGGATCGCATTCCACCACCGTGCAGGGCAACACCGGCAGCAAGGTGCTGCCGCTTTATCGCGCGGATCACTTGCGCTTCGAATGCGACGTCGTTTACACCAACACGCCGGTGGCCGGAGCATTTCGCGGCTACGGTTGTCCGCAAGGGTTCTTCGCCCAGGAAACGCTGGTTGACGAAATTGCCGAACAGTTGGGCATCGATCCGGTTCAGTTCCACCACGCCAACATGATCCGCTTGGGGGATATCGACCGGCTTTCAGCTCAGCTCGGCGAGGGCAAAGAAGGGTTGCCGCGTGTGATCCGCAGTTGCGGTCTCCCCGAATGCGTGGACAAGGCCGCGGCGGCCGCCGACTGGAGCAAAAAGCGGAAGGCGAAGCCGGCAAAGGGACGGCTGCGCCGGGGCATCGGGATGGCCTGCACGATGCAGGGCAGCGGCATTGCCGGCCTCGATTGGGCTTCGGCATTTCTCAAGATGAACGAGGACGGCTCTTTTTACCTGCAGGTTGGAGCGTCGGATGTCGGCGCCGGAGCCGATACCGTGCTCTCGCAAATCGCCGCCGAAACGCTCGGAGTGACGCTCGACAAAATCGTGATCACTTCCGGCGATACCGACACCACGCCATTCGATGTGGGAGCTTATGCGTCGAGCACGACCATCATCTCCGGTGGCGCGGTAAAGAAGGCGGCGGAGAAAGTGCGCGTCCAGGTCTTGGAAGTCGCCTCAAAACTGCTGGGCCAACCACCGGAGAATCTGGACTGCGGCGGCAACCAGGTATTCACAAAATGCGAATGCCGGCAGACGATCGGCATGGCCGACATCGCGCTGCACGCTCTTTATAAAGAGAAATTCCAGATCATGGATGGCGCGTCGCATTTCAATACCGACAGCCCGCCGCCATTTTGCGCCACGTTCGCGGAAGTGGAGGTGGACGTCGAAACGGGTCAGGTGAAGGTGCTCCATCTGGCGACGGCAGTCGACCCGGGGACGGCGATCAACCCGAAGTTGGCCGAAGGCCAGGTTGAAGGAGCCGTGACACAGGGGATGGGTTTTGCGTTGACCGAAGAACTGATGTTGGATAACGCCGGCCGGCCCTTGAACGCAAATTTCCTGGACTACAAGATTTTCTCCGCCAAGGATATGCCGAAACTTACCACGATCCTGGTGCAAACCGATGAGCCGCTCGGGCCGTACGGCGCCAAGTCCATTTCGGAAGTTCCCATCAACGGCCCAGCACCGGCAATTGCGAATGCCATCTACGACGCCGTCGGTTTGCGGATCCGCAAATTGCCAATCCGGCCGGAAGACCTGCTCAGAGCGCTGCGAGAAAAGGAAATGGAGGTCGCCCAATGAACGTCGGCAACAAGATTAACGCAGAGGAACTCGCCCGGCTCGCCCAGTTGTACGAAGGGGATATGGTGAAATTCCTGCGCGACCTGATCGCCATCCCGGCGGAGAGCTGTCACGAAGGTCCGGTAATTGGCCGCATCCGCCAGGAAATGGAGAAGGTCGGCTTCGATGAAGTGCGGATCGATCCCATGGGCAACATCCTCGGCCGGATCGGATCGGGCCGCACGGTCATCATGATGGATTCCCACACGGACACCGTCGGAGTCGGCGATCCGCGCGAGTGGAGCTGGGATCCCTACCAGGGGAAAGTGGAGAACGGCTACATCTATGGCCGCGGCGCATGCGACCAGCGCGCCGGCATGGCGAGCATGGTCTATGCCGGAAAGCTGATCAAGGAACTGGGACTCGGGGGCGACTACACTTTGTGGGTCGTCGGCTCCGTCCAGGAGGAAGACTGCGACGGTCTGCCCTGGCTCTACATCCTCAAGGAAGATGGCATCCGGCCCGATTGCGTGGTCATCACGGAGCCTAGCCGGCTGCGGATCTATCGCGGCCACCGGGGCCGCATGGAAATTGAAGTCCACTTGCGAGGCGTCTCCTGCCATGCCAGCGCGCCGGAGCGGGGCGACAACCCGATCTACAAAATGAGCCGCGTGGTGGCCGAGGTTGAGAAGTTGAACGCCCGGCTCCTGGCCGATCCCTTTCTCGGAAAGGGCAGCATAGCCGTCACCGAGATCCGGTCGCTCTCGCCGTCACTCTGCGCCGTGCCGGGCGCCTGTTCGATTCACCTCGACCGCCGTCTGACGGCCGGGGAAACCAAGGAGAGCGCCGTGACTGAGGTGCGAGCGCTGCCCGGCGCTGAAAACGCCGAAATCGAAATCCTGAATTACGAGACACCGAGCTATACCGGCTTGCGCTATCCGATGGAGAAATACTATCCAACCTGGGTTCTGGAAGAGTCGCATCCACTGGCGCAGGCGGCCATTGCCACCTACCAATCGTTATGGAACGCGGAACCTGTGGTCGACAAATGGACGTTCAGCACCAATGGCGTCGGCTCCATGGGCCTGATGGGAGTTCCCACGATCGGCTTCGGGCCAGGCGAAGAAGAGGTGGCCCACAGCGTCGGCGAGCGCGTGCCGATCGAGCACCTGGTTAAGGCAGCGCAGTTCTACGCAGCCTTCCCGCTGACTTTCACAGCGATCCGAAACTCCAATGGCTGAGTTGACCCCGGTTCCGCTACCGCTTCTTTTGCGGCGGGCCTTCCGCGAGTATCGGCAGGAGGGCAAGATCCTCGACCTGCCCGCGGACAAGTGCTTCCGTGGCTTGCCCGGGCTGGATCTCTCGGTTCTGTTTCATGGCCATCGCGCATCCACCCCTCTCGGTCCCGCGGCCGGCCCCCACGGTCAATTGGCGCAAAATATCGCTCTGTCCTGGCTGGGCGGGTGCCGCATCATCGAACTGAAAACCGTTCAGATTCTCGATGAGTTGAAAATCCCGCGTCCGTGCATCGATGTGGCCAATGTCGGCTACAACGTGGAATGGTCCCAGGAACTCACCCTGGAGCAATCCTTGCGGGAGTATGTCTCGGCCGCCATGCTGGTGGAAATCCTGAGGGATTCCCGCCTTCTCGACGACGAAGTTCCCACGGATACGGTGTTCGACATGAGCGTCGGCTACAACCTCGACGGTATCCGCTCGCCGCGTGTGCGCCACTGGATCGAGTCGATGAAGAACGCCGGCGCCGTCATTGACGAGCTTCGGAAGGGCCTGACCGGCGAGTGGTCCCGCTATCGCG
>Ga0335073_10002583_pt1 | contig 24845 bp, 27 predicted proteins | sample Lox_Sample_22_FD_207093 | JGI IMG/M metagenome (GOLD analysis project Ga0335073, IMG submission 207093) | Soil microbial communities from Loxahatchee National Wildlife Refuge, Florida, United States - Lox_Sample_2.2 | ecosystem: Environmental > Terrestrial > Soil > Wetlands | place: USA... | reverse complement strand
AGACTTACCGGCACGATCTCGTAGCGGCGGCCTGCCTGCCGAAGGCAAAGATTCCAGCCGTCGCCACTCCACAGGAGACGCTCATGCGTAAAGCAATCGCACTTTTCTCGGTGCTCTGTCTGGCCCTCGCTGTCTTTGTTTTCATTTCCCATGCCCATCAGGGCAACAAGCCCAGCCCGCCGGCCAATGCCTCCCTCGACCTCGGCGGCGGCAAGTCCATCACCGTCGACTACTCTAGCCCGCGCATGCGGGGCCGCAAAATCTTTGGCGGCCTGGTTCCCTACGGCGAGGTCTGGCGTGCCGGTGCCAATGAAGCCACCACCTTCGTCACCACCGCCGACATCACCGTCGGTGGCACCGCTGTGCCCGCCGGCAACTACACACTTTTCGCCATTCCCGACAAGGACAAGTGGACCCTCATCATCAGCAAGACCACCGGCGAATGGGGCACTAAGTATTCCGGTCCTTCCGCCGACCTCGCCCGCATTCCCATGAAGGTTTCCACTCTCCCCTCGCCCGTCGAAAACTTCACCATCTCCTTCGACAAATCCGCCAACGGCGGCGCACTCAACATGGAGTGGGAAACCACCCGCGCCTCCGTCGCCATCGTCAAAAAGTAGCCAAGTAACACAGGCTTTGGAGCCTGCGGAAAAATGTGTTCGGCACCGGGGGTCGGAGCTTTAGCTCCGACATAACTGCTTGGCAATCAATTGGGCTTCAGCCCCTGAGGAATTGCTTTTCGACTTTTTCCGTACGCTGTTCAGCCGGTGTCCCCGGGGTGCCCCACATGCCGGGTGCCCCAGGTTCGCTTTTTGAACCTGGGTCTTGGGGTGCGCTTTCCCTGGCCTCGGGTCGTCATTTCTCTTGCAGCCGGGTGCCCCACCCTCGTTTTTTGAGGGTGGGTCTTGGGTTTTCTCTAATCACTGTCGTCAATCCTCACATTTAACTTGACAAGAATATAACCATCTCGTATACTCTCTTCCGTAGACAACTGCGCCCGCGGCTTTCTCCGCGGGCGTTTCCTTTTTACAACTCATTTTTCAGGAGCTTTCCATGTCCAAGCCGACTGCTCACGACCTTTCGTCTCTTTGTGCCTTTACCTACGCCGATAACCACCATTGCCGTATGCTTCGTTCCTCCAGCAGGTCCAGATACTGCGAGTATCATCGCCGCAAACTCCTGCCCCTCCAATCTTCCGCCGAAGTCACCGCCAGCCTCTACGAACCGATCGGCCAAGGCTTCATTCCCGTCACCGGTCTTACACAATCTCTCGCGCGCTTATTCGCCTGTGTCGCCGAGGGCACCATCAAAGCAAAAGACGCCGTCGCCATGGCCCGCGTCGCCGAAACCCTCCTCAAAACCATTCCCCTTTCCGACACCGAGTTCAAAACCATCTACCTCGACGAGTACCGCCAGCAACTCGTCGAAGACTCCTTCGGCGAACTCCCTCCCTTGCAGCCGCCCGCCGACCAAGCGCACGATCAAGAAGACCAACCCGAAGGCCAGCATCCCGAAAGGGGAGATGACGACGCCCAACCCAGCAACATCACACCGATTCAACCGTCGCCCACAACCCAACTATCTCCCAATCAAACCGAACTCGCCGCCGAAGCCGCTATCCCCGGTGCCTCCGGTCTGCTCCACACTGCGTCCGCACTCACCAACAAACTCGGCCTATGAACGGTGTGGCACAGGCACTCCTGCCTGTGCTCTTGGGTTTCGTACCCCCACGCATCGCCAATCCACTGGCAAGCTTTCGGGCTTCTTACGTAGCGTCCGAGCTTCAGCCTGTCTGCCGCAGGCAGGATCGGCCAAGGCAAGTGCTTTCGGCGGGCTCGCGTTGTGACCAACTCTAGATCCGCCAGAGCAGATCTTCGGAGCGGATCGCCGCTCTGCCCATTAAGGACGAAAAAACGCCTAACTTCCCCAAAATGTGTGTTACAGCCAAACCGCCGAATAACCCCAACAGAATGAATGCTTACGTAACCATAGCAAAACAAGCCACTTACAAACCCATTAGAATGACCGCCAAATCGCCCACAATCGCTCCTAACCCCTTTGTTCTGCACGCTTACAAAAAAATCATATTTTGAAAGCGAACAACTTCGCATTTCCACCGTGCGATTCCTGGTCCCTGATCTCTGATCGCTGGTCACCCGCCGCTACCTACGCGTTTCCCTTGTCGGCGCTACAGGTTCTTCTCGCCATTCCCACTAACCACCCGCCACTGCTTTTCCACGACAACGCCACGGGTGTCAAAGAACAAGAAGAATTTTCACGATTCTTGCGAACGAATTTAGCTTTTGCAGGGTTTCTCCCAACTTGGAGTAGACTTGCGCTCTCAGCCCACGTTCTTCGGCACCGAAGACTCTTCAAGGAGCTTTTATGAAGACGCAGAGGGGCTTTTCACTGATCGAATTGCTCATCGTCGTGGCGATCATTCTGATTATTGCGGCCATCGCCATTCCCAACCTGATGCGCTCGAAGATGGCGGCCAATCAGTCTTCTGCTGTCAGTTCCATTCGGAACATCAACACCGCTGAAGTTGCGTATCAGTCCAACTATCCCTCCATTGGATTTGCTGCAACTCTGGCAAACCTGGGCGGTTCCGATGCCAGTTGCACCAGCGCGACGTTTGCAAGCTCCACCTCTGCCTGCTTGATCGACAGCACGTTGGCCAGCGGTACCAAGAGCGGCTACGTCTTCTCGGCAACCGGCGGCGGCGGCACGCCAGCGGTAACTTACACCTCCTTGGCCACGCCTCAAGTTTCGGGCCAGACCGGCCAGAATGCCTATTGCTCGGATCAATCTGGTGTCCTTTTTTACGACGTCGGCGGGACGGCTTGCTCGAGCGCCAGCACCCCGCTATAACACCCGTTAACCACGGCATGATTTGAATGGACCTTGTTGGCTAAATTGGCGTCGGCTATCCTTCAGGTTCGCAACAGAATAACCACGAGGTGCACGAACATGAACGTCTACGGCGGAAAAGAATTAGCCAGGCAGTTTCGGACTGTACGCACAAACACCATCCAGATCGCTCAGGATATTCCCGAGGAGCAGTACAACCACATCCCCGCTCCGGAGTGCCGATCCGTAGGCCAAATGTTGACCCACATCGCGGTCGCGCCACAGATGTGGCAGGAAATTCATGGCAATCAGCGTCTGATGACCTTAGTTGGCTTTGACTTTCTAGCCCTGGCGGAACGCGTCAAGAACGAGGAATCGAAATCCAGGAACAAGGCCGAAATCTTGGAGTTGCTCCGCAGCCGCGGGGAATCCTTCGCTGCGTGGCTGGAGACGCTGACCCCCGAGGTGCTGAGCGAAATGGTTACTGTAGCGGACGGCAGCGGGACCAAGTCCCGGTTCGAGCAGTTGTTAGGCGCCAAGGAACACGAGATGCATCATCGCGCCCAGCTCATGCTCATCGAGCGGCAGCTGGGCATCGTTCCCCATTTGACGAAGCAGTTCAACGACCAGCTAGCGAAAATGCGTGCCGCCCGAACCGCCAGCTAAAACAGAGCCGTTCAGTGGAATTTCACGAAGTTGCGGACTAGGGTTGCTATGGCGACCAACAGGACGCCGAGAAACAAGTAGTCACTGCCTGCTCTTGCCTTTCTGATTTTACGGACGACAGGGAAAAGCAAGGCCAGCAGCGCCGCTTGATATAAGGAGAAAATCCACGCATTCGCCATCGCGTCAGAGTCTCGTTCCCGGGTTTCCTGAGCGACCGCCACGGGAGAACGGCCAGACCGAAAGGCCGAGACGACTTGCCAGTATTCATAACCGACCACGGCGAAAGACGTCAGCACAATTACGGCAACCACCCATCCAGACCAGTGTTTGTCATTGCAGTAACTGTGCCCTTCGGGTTTGAGGGTGCGGACTTTGACTTTGACTTTGACTTTGCCTGTGCGCCGGCTGCCCCACCCTCGTTTTCTGAGGCTTGCCTGCCGCAAGCAAGGCGGGTCGTCGGTTTTCTGATTACTGATTACTCGTCACTGATTACTGACAACTGATTCCTCACACCCTCCACCGCTCCGCCGTAGCCTTCCCCCCCGGCCTCGCCCCCGCGCCCGCCGCATACAATACCGACTCGCTCACTCCGTCGATCCCCAGCGTCTTCTCAATCTGCGTGTCCGCCAACGCCATCGTGCAGAATGGCGCTAGCCCCAACCACGTCGCCGTCAGGCAAAACGTCTGGCACTGGTGACCCGCTTCGGCCAGCACCACGCGATACGCTCGCGCGTGCTCGTACTTCCATTGCGTCCGCGCGAACACTGCTGTCAGCAGCACCACGAAAGCCGCCTCACCGGTCCATCGTTGCCCGCCGAGCATTTTCACGATCTCGCCGCTACGCAATCCCTTGCGTACCAATTCCAGCCGGTGTTGCGCCGCCCCATAGTGATAAATCCCCGCGGCCACGCCCTCCACACTCCGAATCATCACGTACGCTTCCAGCGGATGCATGGCCCCGCCCGAAGGCGACGTCTTCAGCGCCAGATTTCCCACACCCGGGATTTTCGCCCAGTCCTGCACGCCAAACGAGAACCACAGCAACTGCGCCAGCTTCTCGAGCGGCACCGGTTGCTCCGCAAACTCCCGCCACGTCCGGCGTTCTTCCAACACCCCTGCAAACTCACTCTCGCCTTTGCTCTTCGGCAGTGTCACCACGGGGGCATCCGCATACTGCTTCACCCGTGGCGGCAGCGGCCGCAACTTCGCAATTCGCTGCAGCCCGCTTGTGCTGCCCTCCGACGCCACCGCGAACTTCGCATCCTTCGTCGACAGATGGAAATATCCCGCTGCCGGATTCCAGCGAGACCACTGCGCCCAGCTTCGCTCCAATTCTCGATTCTCTTGCCCGCAGATTTCCAACAAGGAGTGTTTCAACAATTGCCGGAGGCCCGCTCGCAGTTCTCTTCCCTGCTCCGGGAACTCGTCTTCAATCTCTCGCAGCGTCTTCCCTGCTCCGCAAAAATCTAGCACTTCCGACACCAACACGCTGCCGGCGATTCGCTCTTGCTTGTCATAATTCTCGAAAACCAGCACTGGCCCCAGCCAGTAGCTCATCAGGAAGGGCGACCGGCGGTACCTTATTTCGCCGCCGCGTCGTTTCGCGCGCTTCTCCGCCATTCTGCTCTTCAGCTGTGCACCCGGCCCGCCAGCTCAGTAACGAAAATCATAAGGAGGAGTGTGCAAAATGCAGTTCGGCGGGACGGACTTGATCAGCTTCTGCACGTTCTTGATATCCCTCGCCAGGATCTTCTTCTGCTCGGCCTTCACGCCTTTTTGTTTCGCCATCCGCTGCAGCTCCCGCAGGATCGTCTGCAGAGCCTTCTCGATCGGTTTCAAAGACAACTTCTTCTGCTGTGTTTTCGTCGCCATGTACCTTCCTCCTTGCTCGTTCTTTCTCCGGGCGGCTGAAATTCTTGCAGTTCAAAGGCCGATGTCGTACGGCGGTGCCTTGTGGCAACCCGTCGGCAACTCGGCTATAACCACTTTGAGGTTCTTAATATCTTGATTGACAATCGCTTTCTGCGCTTGCGTTATGCCCTTTATATGGAGCTGTTTCTTCAACTCCGCAAGGATCCCTTCCAGATGCTTTTTCACCGGTTTCAAAGACAATTTCTGTTGCTTCTTCGTCTTCTTCGCGGGCATCGGTTTATCTCCTTTGCGCTTTATTCGCTATTCCGCGCGTGGGGCGGAGTCTACCGGAAGCCTTCCAAAACCGTCAAGCTTCGTTTCTCCAGACAGGTCTACTGCGCGGGTACCGTGCTCGCAGCCACGTCGTCGCTCGGATGACCGGAAAGATTGGCGGCAATTTCTTTCACCAGTCGGTCAAATCGTCGCTCGCCTCGCAGAAATGTGAAGTACGGATGCACGGCCAGATTCACCAATCTCGGATTTCGTTCCGCATACGCTTCTTCCAGCGCCTTCAGCGTTTTCTCTTTGTCGCGGAATCCTGCGTACAGCGTGGCCCAATCGTATTCGGAAACGTATTGCGTCCGGCTTTTCTTCTGCAACTCTTGCAAAATTTCCTCAGCCTGCGCTTTCTTTCCCGCCAGCGCATACGCCGCCGCCAAGTCCGCTTCCTGGGAATTATCCCCGGGAGACAGCGACACTGTTGTCCGGAACTGATCAATCGCGGCTTCGTACTGTTTTTTCGCCAAATAAATCTGTCCCAGATAGGTATGACCGGCGATGAAACTCGGATCCATTTGCACCACGTTCTTCGCCACTTCCTCCGCACGGTTGTAATCGCCCGCAAGGTAATAGACGAACGCCAGGTTCGCTCGAATAATCATCGATTTTGGGTCGATCTCGCCCGCCAGCTTCAATTCCCGGATGGAGTCTTCTTTCCGGCCGACCGCCGCCAGGTACAGTCCGTACCAGTGAAGGGCCTGCGCGTACCCGGGATCCAGCGCAATGGCGCGCTGGAATTCGCCTTCAATATCCCCACCGTCCATCAGGAAAAACCGGACCGCGGCCAGCGACGTATGTGCTTGCGCCAAGCGGTCGTCCAACTGTAGCGCTTTTTCCGCGGCTGCTTTCGCTTTGGGCATTAGCGCCTTTGGCGATCCCATGTCATAGATGCTCATCGTCTGGTAACAATCGGCCAGCCCCGCATACGCCGCGGCAAAGCTCGGGTCTTTTGTGATCGCTTGCTGAAAATAGCTATTCGCATCCCGGAACGCCTCGGGCGTCCGTTTTTCCATCTCAAATTGGCCTTTCAAATACGCCTCGTACGCTTCCGGCACCACGCTCCGGCTCCGCGCCAATTGGCTTTGTTCCGCGCCAGACAATTCCACTTGAATACTTCGCGCGATCGCCGTCGCCACATCGCTTTGCAGCGCCAGAACATCCGTGAAATTGCGCTCGAAATTTCCTCCCCACAGCGCGCCCTCAATATCCGTCTGAAACAGTTTTGCCGAAATGCGCACACGATCCCCGGCGCGCACCACCGACCCTTCCACAATCGCATCCACATTCAACTCCCGCGCAATCTGGTCGAGCGGCTTTTGCGTGTGTTTGTATTGCATCACCGACGTCCGCGAAATCACCCGCAGCTTGCGGATCTGCGACAATTCGGTAATCAGAGCATCCGTCATTCCATCGGCAAAGTAATCCTGCTGGGGATCCCCCGAAAGGTTTTCCAGCGGCAGCACCGCAATCGATTGAATCGCTCCCGGCAGCGGTGTCGGTGGTTTTCGTTTCGTGTTTCTCCCGTTCAGCCAGTAGACCAGGCCCCCGGCCAGCGCGATGACCAGAGCAAAAATCGCAATGTTCCGGGTAGAGAACAACCCTCCATTCTCGTCCGGCAATGGCCGGAAGCTCCGCGTATGCGACGCGGTGCTTGCTGCTTCCAGTGCCGCGCGTACTTCCCCGGCGCTCTGGTATCTTTGCCCTGGATCTTTATCGAGCGATTTTTCGATGACGCTGTTCAACACCGGCGGCAGCGGAGGCTGAATTTCTGGCGCGCGTTCCCGCAGAATCGCCGCGCTCAGTTCAAACGCCGTGTCCCCCCGGAATGGCCGGTGGCCCGCGGCCATCTCGTACAGCACCACGCCGAGTGACCAGATGTCGGTACGCACATCCGCTTCTTCGCCCTTCAAAATTTCCGGCGCAATATACGGCAAGGTTCCCGTAAAGGTGTGCTGCGATTCCCACGATGCATCGAGCACCGTGGTTCCATCACTCATACGGCCGGGCTCGAATCGCTGCGAAATGCCGAAATCCAGTACTTTCAGCCGCCCGCTGGGCGTCAGCATTACGTTCGATGCTTTTAAATCGCGGTGAATCACTCCACGGCTGTGGGCATGCGCCAACGCGTCGGCCAATTGCAAGCCGTAACGTTCCACTTGATCCACGGGCAGTCCGGTGGAGGGAATCTCCACGTTCAGCCCGCGGCCTTCGACATATTCCATGGCGATGTAGGGCTTTCCATCCACTTCGCCGACTTCATATACCGTGCAGATGTTGGGATGATTCAGCGCGGAAATCGCGCGGGCTTCCTGCAGCGCTCGTTCGTGGCTGGCCGAGCTGCCGGTCGGCAGCGTCTCCAGAAATTTCAGGGCCACATCGCGCTGCAGCTTTTCATCGCGCGCGCGATACACCACTCCCATGCCACCTTCGCCGAGCTTTTGTTCAATAACGTAGTGGCCGATTCTCTGACCGAGCATGTCGATATCGTACAGCAAAGTTCACCACAGGCTCGCCCCGGTAGCAAGCAAAAGCCTATGTATTTGTGAGATTTGCAGAAGATTCGTTACACCTGGGCACGTAAACGGTTGGTTCCCCGGTCCACCAGCACTACTGCCAGGACCACCAGCATGGCCGCTGCCCCTACCCGCATAGTTAGAGTTTCTCCGGCAAATGCCCAGCCCAGCAGCACCGCCACCACCGGATTCACATAGGTGTGCGTCGCCACCAGCGTCGGCGAATAATGCTCCAGCAGCCAGTTGTACGCCGAAAAAGCGATCACCGAACCAAACACAATCAGGTACGCCAGCGCGAGAAACGACCGATGGCTGACTTGCGACCACGAAAAGCCTCGCGCTTCTCCCAGAACCGTCCCGGTAAACAGCAACATCACCGCGCCTGCCAGCAGCGACAACGACGATAGCAGTAGAGGGCTCCCCGAAAGCTTCGAGCGGCGTGAATAAATAATGCCCACCGACCACGAAAATGCGCCGACCAGGATCATCACCGCGGCGGTCATGAGCCGCTGGCCACCCTGGGCCGTGTCTCCCACCAGCAAGCCCACCCCAATCAGGCCTAACAGAATGCCAGCCAACAGCATCAGATTCAGCTTCCAAACGCGTGCGGCCGCTGAGGAAAGCAGGAATACAAAAATGGGTTCGACGGCGATCAGCAACGCGGCAAGGCCGCTTGGCACCACCTCTTCAGCCCAATGAAGTGAACCGTGACCCACCAGGAAGAAAAAGAAGCCGATCACCACGCTCGCGCGGATCTGCGCCCAAGTCGGCCGGTAGCCCTTCAGCAGTGCCAGGATCAATAGAATTGAACCGGCGCACAGATGCCGGACACCGGCCGTATACAACGGAGGAATGGTTTCGACAGCATAGCGGATGGCCAGGTAAGTTGAACCCCAGATCAGGTAAATCGCTGAGAAGGCGAAGGCTGCGCGCACGCGATGCGATCCGCTTGCCGCATGCGCCCTTGCGGCGGCTTGCGCGATAGCTTGGGTGGTGTCGCTCATGGGCCCGGTTTCCTGTAATGACTTAAATGTGCTAACCTCGTTTCACACGCTACATGGCTTTGCGTAACGTGTCAATTCCCTTTATCCCATTACGATGAATACTGCAGATCCATTTTCCTCCCGCGGTTTTGGCGCCCCGGCCCCCTGGCTAGACCTGGTCAACAGTGAGCTGTGGGACGGTTTCGGCAATTTCACCGAATGTCTGGACGACCCGCGCTGGATCCGGTCGTTTGTCCGCCACTGGAAGCTGCACATTTCACCCTCGGATAAGGCCGCACTGAAAGCCTTGCGCGAACTGCGTACGGTTCTGCGCGGTCTCGTCGAGGAAAATGCCGCGACCGGAACCTTGCGCCCCGAAAACCTCGCGAAACTCAACGTCTGGCTGAAGGTACCTGTATTCCCGCAACTCGTGGAGCACCAAAGTGGATTCACGCTGCAACTGCAACCCGCTCAAATTGGCTGGCCACAAGAGGTGGCGGCAATTGCGCGCAGCTTTGGCGATTCCCTGCTCCACGAAGCAAAAGGCCATTTAAAAATCTGTGCCAATGAGGATTGTCGCTGGGTTTTCATCGATCGCACCAAAGGAAATGTCCGCCGGTGGTGTAAGGACGCCACCTGCGGCAACCGCGATCGCGTTCGGCGCGCCCGCGCCGCACAAAAGCGCTAGCATAAAGGACGACAGAAAAGTAACAGCGATCCGGAGTCTTCAGAGGCTGAAGCCCTGGACGTCCTATGCGATTCACGTTGGGGCTGGAAGCCCCCACCTCCTGAAAGAGACGTAGTCGCGATGGTCGCAGTGGCAAAGAAAAACCGATTCCCGGCTCCGCTGGGACGGTCGAAGAGAGATTCCTGACTCCGCAGACCCCGTTCGGAATGATGGAATTGGCGGCGGTCGACAGTGAGATTCCTTTTATCGTTTATGCATGGTCTGAATGGCGCGAAGCTCTCAGTGACTTGTTAATGCACGGGCTTGCGGAAGATGACGCAGTAGCTGTCGTCGGGCCAATCGTTCACCACTTGGCCCACAGTGAATCCTGCCGCCAGCATCTCTTGCAGCAAAATATTCTGCGGAATCCCATGGCCCCCGCGATTGGCAGGCACGCCCTTCACGGGCTGACTCTCGGTGAGTGAGCCGCGTGGAGGAAAATCGATGACGGCCAACTGCCCGCCGGGCTTCAGAGAGCGCAGCAGGCTCGCGTCCATATCGATGGGCGCGGTGAAGTGGTGATACACGCGACGCAGCACGATGGCGTCGCAACAGTTATCCGGCAGATTGCTGCGCCGCTCGGCGGCCTGCACCACAACTACGTTTTTCAGGGCTTCATGCTTAACGGTTTGCTCCAGAGCTTTGCGTTTCTGCGGATCCAGCTCCGTAACATAAACTTTGCCGCTATCGCCTACGATGGCCGCCGCGGCGATTCCAATTTCGCCTTCCCCGGCGCCCACGTCGGCCAAGGTCTGTCCTTCACTCCACCCCATCAGAATGCGCAGGCGGGCAATTTCATCTTTCGAGGCCGCGCCCAGATACAGCAGCAGCGTCAGCGAGGCGATAGCGATGGGGATGATTCGATGCTTGTACATAAACACGCAAGCGAAAAGTAGAACAGTCCTTAAGGGTTAAAGCCCAACCCATTGTTTACAGCTTACGTGGGGGCTGAAGTTCCCACCTCGTGAAAAGCTGACTTTCCCCACAACTGCTATGACGTGGCCTTGGCTGCGCGTTCACTATCGAGCACGGCCATCTGCCCGGCTTCGTACCTCGTACCTGCTACGCTTTCTGCCGGAATGGCCTGTTCAAGGCGGCTTAAATCCTCCGGGGACAGGTTCACACGCAGGGCACTGAGTAACTCGCGAAGCTGCTCGCGCGTGCGTGGACCGAGAAGCGGCACAATGTCTGTGCCCCGGTGAAGCACCCAGGCGACGGCCAACTGCGTACCGCTGATGTTGTGCTCTTTGGCGATGCGGTTCAGGGTAGCCACCAGCTTCGCATTGGTCTGCAAATTTTCTCCTGCAAAACGCGGAAAGTGCGTGCGAATATCGCCTGGCGAGGTTCCGGGTTTCGAGCCGCTCAGCAGTCCTCGCGACAGCAAGCCGTAAGCGGTGAAGCCAATGCCCATCTGGCGCAGCGCAGGAAGAATGTTTTGCTCGACTCCGCGGGAGACCAGCGAGTACTCAATCTGCAAATCGACGATGGGATGCACAGCGTTCGCGCGCCGCACGGTTTCGGCTGACATTTCGGAGAGACCGATGTGACGCACATAGCCCTCTTTGATAAGTTCGGCAATCGCGCCAACGGTTTCTTCAATGGGCATTTTGGAATCCAGCCGCGCCGGTCGATAAACATCGATATATTCCACGCCCAGGCGGCGCAAACTGTAGGCCAAGAAGTTTTTCACCGCGGCAGGCCGGGCATCATAGCCGGCCCAACCTCCACGGGGTGTGCGCATGGCGCCAAATTTCACGGAGAGAAGAAGCTTGTCCCGGCGACCTTGGATGGCGCGGGCAACGAGCATTTCGTTGTGACCCATGCCGTAAAAATCGCCGGTGTCCAGCAGATTGATACCTTGATCGATAGCCTCTTGAATGGTGCAGATGGATTCCGCATCGTCCACCGGGCCATAGACGCCAGACATAGCCATACAACCCAGGGCAACGCGAGACACTTCGGGGCCGGTGGCGCCCAATCGGTATTTGTCCATAGTCAGCTCTTGCGATTGCGTACCAGCGACAGAAATTCGTCGCGGGTTTGTTTATTGTGGCGGAACGAACCCAACATAGCGCTGGTCACGGCCTGCCCGTGCTGCTTTTCCACGCCGCGCATCTGCATGCACAGGTGACGCGCTTCGATGATCACGCCCACGCCTTCGGGACTGATTTTTTCGGAGATGGCGTCGGCGATCTGGCTGGTCATGCGCTCCTGAATCTGCAAACGGCGGGCGTACATGTTTACGAGGCGAGCGATCTTGCTGAGGCCGAGCACTTTTTTGCTGGGCAGATAGGCCACATGCGCTTTCCCAAAGAAGGGCAGCAAGTGGTGTTCACACAAACTGAAAAACTCGATGTCCTTCACCACCACCATTTCGTCGTAATGCACACTGAAGGTCGCGCCATTGAGGACCGATTCCAGGTTCTGATGGTACCCGCTGGTCAGAAAGCGCAGCGCTTTTTCGAAGCGTTCCGGCGTTTTGCGCAACCCTTCGCGATTCGGGTCTTCGCCAATCAACACGATCATCTTGCGCACCAGGTCGGTAATGCTTTCCTTGGGCACTTCCAGTTTTGCTTCGTGCAATACAATTTCCGTCTCTTTTGTCACTGGCTTTCCCCTTTAGCGGACCGCCCCACGATCCTGGAATTCTTCCCCGGCGTACTCGAAGGCGTTGTTTGAAGTTTCCTCGATGCGCACGCGCTCCAGTTTGGCCAGCGGGAAGTGTTTCAGGCGCTGGTAAATCTCTTTACAAAGGTTCTCGGTGGTCGGCACGATCGTGCGAAAGGCCTCCACATCTTCGTTGAGCGATTTGTGATCGAAAGGTTCGAGCACTTCCCGCTGCACGAAATTGTCGAGATCCACGAGGTTCACGATCATGCCTGTGGCAGGGTCCACCGTCCCAGACACGCGGACTTCCACCACATAGTTATGACCGTGGCCGTAGGGATTGTTACATTTCCCGTAGACACGCCAATTCTGTTCATCGCTGAGCTGCGTGCTGTGCAAACGGTGCGACGCGGCGAAATGATAACGACGGCCCAACACTACCTTAAGGTCGTCGTTCACGCGTGGTTCGCTCCATTGCGATAGCATTCGGCAAAAATATCCGCGGACTCATAAAGCCGCACCTTGTATAGACGACCTTGCACAATTTTCGGCTCCAAAATCTGCCAAATGAGTCGCGCAATATTTTCGCAAGTCGGAATCTGTTCTTTGAACTCAGGCACTTCATAATTCAGGAACCGGTGGTCCATGCGTTCGGTGATTTCGCGCTCCAAGATGGCTTTCAGTTCCTTCAAGTCGAGCACCATGCCCGTAACGGGGTCCGGTTCGCCGGCGACGGTTACCTCCAGCGTGTAGTTATGTCCGTGGCCGTGCGGATTATTGCATTTGCCAAAAATCCGCCGGTTTTCTTCGGCACTGAGCGCCAGATTGTGGTACAGGTGCGAGGCAGAAAACTCAATTTTTCGCGTCAGATACACCATGCCCTATTTTGCTCCTATTTCGATGCGCGAGGGGTACCCACTGGATACTCCCGGCCTTTCCACTCCAAACTCCCCTTGCGATGAGCGCGATAAGAGGCCCACAACACGCCAGCGAAGAGCAGGCCCGCAGGAATGGCATAGGGCGCCAAGCGCGCTGGGAATTGATTGCGTCGCAGCCTTCGTGCGTAGGACAGGCAGACCGCTAGAATCGCGACGAGTGCCACGATAAGCGTGATCCCAATCGATTGCGTGTTCAGCCATAGCAACACACCTACGATGAACACGGCTAAAGCCGGGGCCAACGCGCGAATGACTTCGAGCGTGACGGTTTGCGCTGTGCCGCCCATGAGGAGGTACAAATTTTTCTTCCAACCTTCCCACATCGCGCCAAAGGAACAATACATGCGCACGTGCACGATTCCTTTGCCGGTGCCGAACCAAATCTTGTAGCCGGCGTTCTTCACGTTTTTTGCTAAGGCCACATCTTCGAGGACGTCGCTGGCCACCTGCGCATGTCCTCCCACGGCTTGATAGACATCCTTTCGGATCAGCAAGAATTGACCGTTCGCGGCCGCAGCGGAATTTCCGGGATCGTTGACCTGCTCGAAAGAAAATTTGGCGGCCAGGCGGGAATAGACGAAGGGAATCAGCGCTTTCTCGTACCACGTCTCCATGAGCTGTTCCGGTGAATAGGAAATCAGAACAGCGTACTCGCGTGCCGCAATGCCCAGCGCCCGTGCTGTGGAATCCGCATTGTGTACGGCATCGGCATCGGTGAAGAGCAGCCACTCGCCGCGGGCCTCGCGAGCGCCGAGCCAAACCGCATTATTTTTGCCGACCCAACCCGCGGGCAATCCGTGCGTTTCGAGCAGGCGCAATTTCGGGATATTTTGCATTTCCCGCGTGACGATCGCAGCAGTCGCGTCGGTCGATTGATCATTGACCACGAGAATCTCGCTGATTTCCCGCTGCACCGCAAGCGACTGCACACACGCTGCGATCACCGCCTGCTCGTTGCGTGCAGGAATGATGGCGCTAACAACGACGGGATGTGCATCCGACTCGGTCATAAGCTTCGCGGGATTTTCGCGGTTTCTCGGGGCGGCGTCTGTGCGTTATTATAAGGTATATGAACACGGTCCTCCGGAAAATCATGGCGTGGGGCAGTATGATCGGCGCCTTCGCGGTGATTTACTTCTTTACGTTTCCGCATTACCGCCAGGGCGAGGCGTCTGTGGCTGGGAAAAAGGCCGAAGATTTTGCCATGCAGGTGGACGGGAAGCCCGTGCATCTTTCGGATCTAAAGGGCAAGGTAGTGGTGCTGAATTTCTGGGCTACTTGGTGCCCACCGTGCGTGGAAGAGACTCCAGCTCTGAACCAGTTGCAGCAATACATCGCATCGCGCAATGGCGTGGTGGTTGGCGTCGCTGCGGATGAAGATCAGGCCATTTACGAGAAGTTTCTGCGCGACAAGGGTATTACGTTCATGACTTATCGCGACCCTGGGACGCAGGAGCACCACTCTCCCATTGCCGCGGAATACGGCACAGCGATGTATCCGGAAACCTACATCATCGATCGTAAAGGTGTAATCGTCCGGAAGATTATCGGGCCGCAGGATTGGAACTCGCCGGAACTGCGCGCGTACTTCGACAGCCTGCTTGGGTAAAGCTAAGCTGTTTGTTCCTATTTTCGAAATCCTAGTTACGAAAGCAGATTCCTTGCTACGCTCGGAATGACAGGACACCGAAAAGATGGAAGTGCAACCGCCAGCGGCGTAAAGCCGCTGCTACGTAAGGCTCTTGAGCCACTCGGCTGAGCTGAGCGTTCGGGCTCCTGCTTGTTCCAATTCTTTCAGCACTCGATCCGTCTCTGCCGGCTGAACGGCACGGAGCAGATCGCGCAAGACTACCGTCTCGAAGCCGGACCGCAAGCCATCCAGCGCAGTGGCACGCACGCAGTATTCGGTGGCAATTCCGCAGACGGCCACGCGGGTCACTTTTCGTTCACGCAGGTGCTCTTCCAGGCCGGTAAGTTCAAATCCGGAGTAGCCCGCACCGTGGCGTTCCACGCCCTTGTGCACCACGATTTCGTCGGTGCCAGGATGAAGGGGAGGCATCAGTTCCGCACCGGGAGTATCCGCAACACAATGCACCGGCCAAGGACCATCAAAAGTGTGGAACGAATTGTGATCTTCCGGATGCCAATCTTTGGTATAGACGATGACAGCGTTCGCTCGCCGCGCCGCTTCAATGCATTGCTGCAGAGGCTGGAGCAAAGAAAGCGTGTCCGTGGCGGCGAGCGCCCCGCCTTCGCAAAAATCCCGCTGTGCGTCCACGACAATCAATGCGGCTTTAGAGCTTGCTGAAAAGGTCAAAATGCAGTTCCTCAGGGGCTAAAGCCCAATGCATTCCCAAGTACTTATGTCGGAGCTGAAGCTCCGACCCCCGGTGCCAAGCACTTTTTTCTGCAACCTGTTTGGCCACAGGAATGCGATTCAACTCTCGTGGTAATCCATAAGAATCAGGCCCACCATGATGAAACAGATTGGCCAAACCCACGCCAGATATTTTCGCGCGGTATTTTCCGGAGGCAAGCGCAGTTCCAGCCAGCGCGACCAACCCGCGAAAATCCCAAAGACCGCCAGCGGTGTGTGACTCATTTCGACCAACAACTCTTCTTTGACGTTGCTCAATGCGTGAGTATGGGTGAGTAACACCACGCCGCCCAATGCACAAACGGCCGGAAATACCAACGCGGCAGCCATGGACTTCACGCGGTTGGTCTCGACACGATACTGGAAGATCGCGAAAACGATAATTAACACCACCGCGAGCCGGTGCTGCAGGACGTCGGTAACCTTGAAACTTTCCCAGAAACCATTTGGCCCAAGCGGCCAATTTTCGGGGTCGGCGCGAAAAAACAGAAACACCGCAAGCAGCAAAAAAGCCAGCGGCCAGATTTTTGCCCAGGAAAAATAACGGCTACGCGAAAGCAAAGCCAGTAGTCCCATGAGAAAGACGACCAGCCCCGCGCAATTGTGGTTGTATTCGGACCAGGCGATATCGTTAGGGGTGTTGACGCCGATTCCGGAAGTTCCAGGAATAAATGACGGCGGCAACTTCTTCCCTTCCGCAGCGGCGCGCTTCATGATTTCTTCTGTGGATTCGGAAACCTGGTTGACGGGCGGGCTGGTGAAACGGGGCATGCGCGGGGCGTAGCGTTGCACAATTTCGTGGACGCTAACGCGGTCCTCGGTCAAATCGACACCCGGAGGTTGCGCGGTCATGGACGCGGCGGTGAGGATAATGGCGAGTCCGATGCCAATTTCCGCTTCGCCGAAGCGGAGTAAGCTTCTGGCTCCGGTGCCATTGTCAGTTTGCACGCCTTTCACGATGAGATAGTTAGCGGCGCCCAAGAGCAGGAGGGCCATCAGCAGGACGATCTTTGCGCAGAGCATCACACCGTAGGCGGTGCCATAGATGGCGTCCCAGGAGCCCACGTAGACCCAGGCCATTCCGAGTCCAGCGAGAATCAGAACCGCCACGCTAATCTGGGCCAGGCGGGAAAAATTCCGCATGATCTGTTTGCGTGCAGCGGGATCCGCGGCGCGTTTGGAGGAGAGCAATAAGTAGGGAAGTCCGCCAATCCAAGTGGCCGTAGCCAAATAGTGCAAGGAGGTCATACTGACGAGGAACGGGCGGCCTTCGACGCGCGAGGCCGAGTGGCTGGTCATGACGGAAGAGGCGAGAACCAAGGCGGCGGGGAGCAACACAATTGGGTTCACGGTGGTTCGCAAGGAAGCAGGCCACGTTGCCAGTACCACGGCGGCAAGAATCGCCACGACTCCCGCCCAGAAATAGTTGGCACTCAGTACGAAGCTAACGGGAATGTCCGTCGAATAGGTCAGCACCAGGGAATTTGCCACGATAAAGAAAAGTTGCGACAGCGCGAGAGCCAAGGCGCTTCCTCGGATGAGCGTCCAACAGGAACGCAGGATCGCTTCACTACGCAATTCCGGGTTGCGCGCTGCGATTAAGAGAAAAGTGATGCCTCCGACGGCGATGGTCTGAAAACACAAAATCGCCGCGCGCAGCAACACCACCAGAAAGCCGAATACTCCGAGCAAATCCGACATGGTTACTCTTTCAGGAGCCCGTCACCGTAAAGGGAATCTCCCCGCGAGTGATATGCCCGTCTGGCGCTAACACCTGCCAGCGGATCCGGTATGCGCCGGGCTTCAGCCCTGTCGCTTTGGAGTTCAGCGTGTCCGGAGAAGCTTGTTGAGGGTCGATAGCCAAATCAGACGTGGAATTGTCGGGATGGAGCAACTGGAGCTTGGAGAGCTTGGCGTCGATGCGCACGTTGTACTTCAGCATGATAGGAACATCGGGCCCCTTCACCGTGCTGCCCGCGGCGGGCTGAGACTCTTTCAAAATGGCATGCCCCTCGACGATTCCGCCGATCAGGAGCATTCCAATCAGTGCCAATCCCAACCCTATGCGGAGTTTTGCAGTCGTGCTCCGATTCATCATCCTTCTCCCTTATGTTCGTTAGTTCGTCATCGTCGAGCCGGTCTTTATAAATATAGCAGGATAGGCGCAACCACGCAGAAATTCACGCGTTCGTGAAATTGCGGAACGCCTGGAAATTTACTCGTAGCGCAGGGCTTCGACGGGATCCAGCTTGGCGGCTTGCATCGCGGGCAGCCAACCACTGATGACACCCACGACGACAAGGATCAATGTGGACAAAAGCAACGTGGTGGTGGAAAGCGTCAAGTGAATATCGACTTTGCCGCTGTCATCTTCGTAGGCTGGCCCAAGGAACGGCAGGGTGCCAATGGCCGAGGTCAGACACCAGGAGATGAGCATGCCAACCGCGCCGGCCGCCAGGGTGAGCACCAGAGCTTCCATCAGGAACTGCCAGCGGATATGCCATTTTCGAGCACCGAGGGCACGCCGCAAGCCAATTTCGCGAACACGTTCCTCCACGGAGACAAGCATGATGTTCATCACCCCAACGCCACCGATTCCGAGCGTCATGGCACCAATCATGAAGAGCAGGCCTTCGATGCCCAGGGTGATGCCGTCATAAATGGGCTTGAATTCCTGGCGGCCGAACATGGTGATAGCGCGCTTGTCGTTGGGCGAAAAATGCTGGCGATTGGCAACGGCGGTGCGGAATTGCTGCATCGATTGCGCTTCGAATTGCGGTGCCACGGGCTCATAAACCATTACGCTGGCGTAGCGTGCGTCCCAAATATCGGCCGCAGCGGTATACGGAATGAAGGCGGACTCGTCGTCGCAGTTAAAGTAGCAACTGTCGGAGAACTTCATATCCATGGTGCCAATAACCGTGAAGCGTACGCCGTTGATACGCACGGTTTCGTCGACAGCCGGCTCTCCGCTGAACAATTTTTTCTTTAGCCGGGCGCCTAGGAAAACGACGCGGCGACGCTCTTCGACATCCTCAGCGGAAATCCAGCGGCCCTCGGAAGGTACTTCGTTGCGCATCTCGCCGTATTCCGGATAAACGCCGCGCGTGGCGGATTCCGAAAGCCGCTCGTCATGGGAGATTCCCTCGAACCTAACAGTTTCGAGCGTGACACGTTTTATCAGTGGCGACTGGGCTTTCACCCAATCGGCATCATCCTGCTGGAAGCGCACTTCCTGCCCTGCCCGCTCGCCTCCGGCCTGTTCGCTGGTCGTGCCAGGCCAACAGATCACAGCGGCTTTGCCGAATACTTCGAAGGTGTACAGCAAGACACTGCGGAAGCCGGAGCCATAGCTGAGCAGCAGCGTAACCGCGACGATGCCCCACGAAATGCCGGTCATGGTGAGCAAACTGCGCACGCGATTGCGGCCCAGAGCGACCCACGCTTCTTTGAAGATTTCACCGAGCATCAGTAATGCACCTCAAGCTAGCCGACAGTCCACGGCCTACAGTGACTGAGAACTGGGACTGACCACTGAGAACTTGCATCAGCCACCCGCCTCGAAACGGAGCGCTTCGATGGGATCGACGGAGGCGGCGCGGTTCGCGGGATACAGCGCGGAAAGCACGGCGATGAGGCCGAGCAAACTAACCGTGAGCGCAGCCAATTTCCAACTGGCGTCGAGGCCATCAAAATAAGGAATCTTGGGCAGCAGGTTTACCAACCCGCAGAGCCCGTACGAGATGATCAAGCCGGTACCGCCGCTGATGAAAACGACAATGACCGTTTCCAAGAAAAATTGCCGCAGGATGGATTCGCGGGTTGCGCCCAGCGCTTTGCGCACGCCGATTTCGCGGGTGCGCTCGCGCACGCTGACGAGCATGACGTTCATCACACCCAAGCCGCCGAGAAAAATAGTGGCCACACCAACCGCGCCCATAAAGATTTCCATGCCCACGAAAATCATGCGGTTGGCCTGGGCGTTTTTCACCGTGTCCCAGATGCTGGCGGCTTCTTCATCGCGCGGATCGAAGTTGTGCAGCCGCCCCAAAGTACGGCGAATTTGCTTCACGCAATCGGGATGGGTTTCCAGGGACCACGGCGCCGCCAGTAAGCGGTCAACCGAATGCTCGACGGCGGGCGGCTTGTTCGGGAAATCGCGCTTCATGGAATTGAAGGGGATGAAAATTTTCCGGATGTCTACACCATCGTAGCTGGAATTCTGGTCTTTGGTTTTCATCACCCCGATCACGGTATACGGAATTTCGTTCAATTCAATGGTTTGTCCGATTGCCTCGCGGTCCGCGAAGAGCTGCTTTTTCGCATCACTGCCAAGAAAGGCCACGCGCCGACCTTCGTCGTCGTCTTCGTAATTGTAAAAACGGCCCTGGGCCACGGTGATGCTGCGAATTTCCGTGAACGGCGGAAGCGAGCCAACCGTGTCGAGGTCGCCACTGTTGAATGCGCTGTGCACTTTGACGTTGTTACCCAGTTCGGGCATCACGTATTTGCACGAGGGAGCTTCCTTGGTAACTTCCTTGTAGTCGTCTTCCATCCAGTGAACAGGACGTCCTGAGCGGGTGCCGCCTGCCTGCATGCTGGTGCGGCCGGCAAAAATGATCATCACGTCCTTGCCAAAGTTTTCTTGCTGCTTCTGTATGCCGCGGCCCAGGCCTTCGCCCGCCGCCACCATCACGGTGATGGAGATGATGCCCCAGGCAATACCAAACATGGTAAGCAGAGTGCGCCGCTTGTGTGCCCAGAGCGTGGCCAGTGTGTCCCGCAAAAGGTCGCGGAAAGTCATAGGGCATCCGTTATTGAAGGACCACTTGCTGCTTTTCGTTGACGCCGGAAACGATTTCGGTTTTCACGCCGTTGGAAATTCCCAGCTTCACGGGCACTTTCTTGCGTCCGTTTTCGGCCTTGGGATCGGGCAACTCCACGGAGGCGTTGCGATCCTTGTCGTAGATCAAAGAAGATTCCGGCACCATCAGTACGTTTTTCTTCTCTTCCAGAATGATTTCGGCATTGGCGCTCATGTTGGCTTTCAGTTCGCCGGTAGGATTGGAGATGGAGACGCGAACTTCAAAGGTGGTCACGTTGTCCTTTTCTTTGCCGAAGGGCGAGATGCGCGTCACCTTGCCGGTGAACTTCTTGTCCTTGAAGGATTCGACGACGATGCGCGCGGGCTGGCCCAGGTAAACTTTGCCAATGTCGGCTTCGTCCACCTTGCCCTGCACGTAGACTTCGCTGGTGTCACCCAAGGTCATCACCAGCGTGGCTTGTGAACCGAGAATGAGAATGGAGCTGACACCGTCTCCCACACTGACATCGCGGGAGAGCACCAAGCCATCTATAGGGCTAACGATGGTGGAATTGCGCAGATCTTCTTCCGCATTTTCCAGCGCGGCTTTGGCTTGCGCTTCCTGGGCCTGGGCTTTGGCAATCTCCGCCTGAGCGACAAGCAGATTTCGCTGGGCGCTCATTTGTTTGTTCAAGGCCAGCTGATAGTTCTTCTCAGCATCTTCGAAGAAACTTTTGGACATGACGCCGTCGTCGAGCATCTTCTGGGCGCGGTCCATGTTCAGCTTGAGGAAAGGCACATCGGGACCTTCCGCGTCGACTTTATTGCGCTCAAGTTGCGCCTTGGCGGACTGCAACGCCGCTTGGGCGGCCTGATAATTGGCCTGCGCTTCCCGCACAACGGCCTCGAGCTGCACTTTGTCGAGTTCGACCAGGGTCTGGCCCTGTTTCACCTTGTCGTCGTAATCGACGTAGAGCTTCTTGACCATCCCGCTGGCCTTGGATTTCACTTCGACCTTCGACAGCGGCTCAATTTTTCCGGTGGCGACAACCACTTTCGCCAAATCTCCGCGCTCGACAGGAGCTAGCTTCGACGCGTCAATGTCGTGACTGGGACGCAGCGCCGCGTAGACGCCATAGCCCCCACCAATCAGCACCAGCAAAATGACGGATCCAATGATGATTCTGCGGCGCCGTTTCTTGGCGGCCTTTCCGTTTCCTAAATTATTCCCATTACTGGACATACCGACCCCCACTTGTCCCGATTCGCACACTCATCCATTGATACGAACCACCTCGTAACAAAGTTCCACAGCCGGGCACACTTATAGACGATAGAAAGGCGGCTGTGGTCAGGTCGGGGCTCGGATTTATAGCTGAGTGCGACGCAACCGCAAGGCGTTGCTGATAACGGAGACGGAGCTGAAGCTCATAGCCGCGCTGGCAATCATCGGGCTGAGCAGCCAACCGAAAAGAGGGTAAAAAACCCCGGCTGCGATGGGGATTCCCAGGAAATTGTAGACGAAGGCGAAGGCCAGGTTTTGTTTGATATTACCGACCGTGGCCCGCGCCAGCTTCCTTGCCCGGACCAGACCTTGCAAGTCGCCTTTGACCAGGGTAATTCCCGCGTTCTCGATGGCCACATCAGTACCAGTGCCCATGGCGATGCCCACATCCGCGGCGGCTAGCGCAGGAGCATCGTTGATGCCATCGCCGGCCATGGCGACAATGCGGCCCTCGCTGCGCAATTGCTTGATCACTTGGCCTTTCTCTTGGGGCAGAACCTGCGCTTTGACTTCCTCGATATTCAACTCGCGCGCGATGGCCTGTGCCGCCTCCGGCCGATCGCCGGTGAGCATCACCAAGCGGAGGCCGTCGGCGCGAAGTTGGCGGATGGCTTCGGGAGTGGACGCCTTGGTTTGATCCGAAAGCAAGAGGGCACCTGCCAGTTGACCATCTACGGCGACGAAAATCGTTGTAGCTGAAGCGGTGCTGGCTGCGGCGGGCCAATGGTCGCGCGCGGAAACTGCAATTCCCTGTTCGGTGAGGAAGCGCATTGTTCCCGCAACGACGCGTTTACCGAGCACACGTCCTTGCACACCGCCACCGGGACTTGCTTGAAATTCGGTGATGGGTCCTAGAGGAAGCTTGCGTTCTTCCGCAGCACGCACGATGGCGCGCGCCAAGGGGTGTTCGCTGGAGCGCTCGACGCTGGCCGCTAGCGAGAGAAGCGCGTTTTCCGGCAACTTTGCATTCGGGGCAATGTGAATTGCGGTCAGGTGGGGCTTGCCCTCGGTGAGCGTACCGGTTTTATCCACGACCAGAGTGTCGACGCGCGCGAGTGTTTCCAGTGCTTCGGCATTGCGTACGAGCACGCCGCCAGAGGCTCCACGGCCGACCGCGACCATGATGGACATGGGCGTGGCCAGTCCCAAAGCGCAGGGACACGCGATGATCAGCACAGCAACGGCAGCCACCAAAGCATGCGCAAAACGCGGTTCAGGCCCCCAGATCATCCAGCCCAGAAAGGCCAGCACGGCCGCCAAGACTACGCCGGGCACAAAGTAACCTGCTACTTGATCGGCAAGGCGTTGCATGGGCGCGCGACTGCGCTGCGCTGCTCTGACTACCCTCACAATTTGGGCAAGGAGCGTTTCGCTGCCGACATGTTCGGCCACCATCACAAAGCTGCCGTTGGTGTTCAGTGTTCCGCCAGTCACTTTGTCAGCCGGGCTCTTATCGACGGGCAGCGCTTCACCAGTAACCATGGATTCGTCGACGGCGCTTGCGCCTTCCTTGATGGTGCCATCGACCGGCACGCGGTCTCCCGGGCGCACGCGGAGCCAGTCCCCTGGCTTCACTTCGCTGAGTGGAACTTCCTGGTCGCCGTTTAGGGATACGCGAAAAGCGGTTTGCGGCGCGAGATGCAACAATTCTCGAATCGCGCCGCTGGTACGTTGGCGCGCGCGCAACTCCAGCACTTGTCCAAGCAGAACCAGAGTGGTGATCACTGCGGCCGCTTCGAAATAGACAGCCACCCCGCCTTGCATGTCGCGGAAGGAGGCGGGGAAAGATTGCGGGAACAAAGTGGCCACTACACTGTAGAAATAGGCCGCGCCAGTGCCGAGGCCAATCAAGGTGAACATATTAGGGCTGCGGTTCAGCAGCGAGCTCCAGAAGCGCTGAAAAAAGGGCCAGCCGCCCCAGAGAACAACTGGCGTGGCCAAGAGGAACTCGACGGCGTTTCGAGTGCCGCTTTGCCAATGCAGGCCGAGCCACTCGCCAAACATCGAGAGGATGAGGAGGGGAAGAGAGAGCGCGGCGCTTACCCAAAAGCGCTTGCGCATGGAATCGTATTCCGGGTCGGGCTGCTCTTCGGCGACGACATCCATGGGCTCGAGAGCCATGCCGCAAATCGGGCAGGCGCCCGGACCGATCTGGACGATTTCCGGATCCATGGGGCAGGTGTAGCGCACGCCGTGTGCGGCAGGACTAGATGGGGCCTTGGCGGCGGGACTGTGATCCATTCCCGGGGTTCCTGGCGCTGCAAGGAATTTTTCCGGTTCGTTACGAAAACGCTCTGCGCAGCGCGGCGAGCAGAAGTAATAAGACTTTCCGTGGTGATCGATCTTCCCTGCAGCTTTTGCCGGGTCGACGGACATTCCGCACACGGGATCCTTTTCTCTTGGAGTCGCGGGCAAAACCGTTAATCCGGGTAGCGGCGTATTGGACATGTGTGTAACCGTAGCTAGATTACTCTATTCGATGACGCGCGGAGTGATTCTGGCACGCTACGGCAACGGGCTCAGGCTGGTATACTCTCACCATGACACTCCTCGAAATTACCTACGAATTGCAGTCTCCGTTGAGCCTGGAGCAGCTCAACCGGCTGGGCGAATTCGCGAATACGTATGGCCTGCGGAAGTTCCATGTGGATGAGCAGAAGAATCTGCTGACCTTCGAGTACGACGCTTCGCGGCTGCGCGACACCCAAGTGGCGCATGTGCTCGGACAAGCGGGCATTGCGGTCACGCGTAAGGTGAGTTAGCCGCGGCTCAGCCGACAGCTCGTCCGTGAGAATCCTTTGACAAACTGGGCATTGTTGCTTGCGTTCTTCCTGTTCTGGCAATCGCCGGATCAGTCTCCTCCGCTTGGTGTGATCGACTTTTACGGTCTGCGTACCGTCACCGA
>Ga0335073_10002582_pt1 | contig 24847 bp, 24 predicted proteins | sample Lox_Sample_22_FD_207093 | JGI IMG/M metagenome (GOLD analysis project Ga0335073, IMG submission 207093) | Soil microbial communities from Loxahatchee National Wildlife Refuge, Florida, United States - Lox_Sample_2.2 | ecosystem: Environmental > Terrestrial > Soil > Wetlands | place: USA... | reverse complement strand
CAGGTCTCTTCCGGGACCCTTGCTGGTCAGGGTGCGCAGTTCGATGCGGGCCGATATCTGGTCGCCGATGCGCACCGCCTCGGTGAAGCGGACGCGGTCGATGCCGTAATTGATCACACGCTCGCCACCGCTTTCCACCATCGGAAAGCCGGCCAGGCCGTGGAAGTGCATCAGCAGCGACACCAGGTAATACCCGTGGGCGATCGTCGAGCGGCCCCAGGGACTGGCCCGGGCCGCCCAGACCGGGTCGTTGTGCATGTAATCCCAGTCGTGGGTGACCGCGGCGAACACGTCGATGTCGGTCTGGCGCACCTCAAACGGGCCGGAGGCGAAGATCTCTTCCCCGGCCCGGCCCCGGAGGGAGTCAGCGAAGGTCATGGGCGCAGCTGGGGCAGGATCTCCTCCGAGTAGATCGCCATTTGGTCCTCGAATTCGGCCGTCTGCGCATAGAAGTTGACGTGCGTCACGCCGATGTCGCGAAGCTCGCCCAGCCGCTCGGCGCACCGCTTGGCGTCCCCCACGATGCACAGGCGCTCCACGACTTCCGGGGGGAGGTAATCGGCCTGGCCCGCGCCGTGGCGAACGTGCTGGAGGTAGTCGTACTCGGGGCGCCCGGCGATGAGCGCCTCCATCTCCGGCGGCAGGCTGTTCGGCCCGGTGTTGCGCAGCACCTCGGCCACGTGGTTGCCGACCAGGGCGGCCACCGAGCGAACCTCGTCCCGGGCCCTGGCTAGGTCATCGGAGACGAACGTCGACGTGGTCAGCACAACCGAGAAGCCGGACAGGTCCCGGCCGGCCTCGGCCGCGCCCTGCCGGACGTTGTCCAGGCCCCACGCGATGAAGTGCGGGTCAGCGCACTCGATGACCACCCCGTCGCCCACCCGCCCGGCGGCCCGGAATGCCCGGGCCCCGTACGCGCCGACCAGCATCGGGACCATTCCCCCCGACGCCCAGGCGAGCTGCACCTCCGAGCCGTCGACGCTGACGGCCTGGCCGGCGGTCAGGTCCCGCATGAGGTTCACGGCCGACTCCAGCGCCGCGATCGTGCCGGGGTGCCGCTTGAGCACGCGTACCGAGCTGTCCCCGCGCCCGATTCCGCACAGCATCCGCCCGCCGGTCAGGTCCTGCAGGGTGGCCAGCGCGCTGGCCAGGACGATGGGGTCGCGGGTCACCGGGTTGGTGACCATCGTCCCGAGTTTGATCGTCGGGCTCTCGAGCTGGCCGGCCAGCCAGCCGAGCTGCGTGTAGCACTCGTTCCAGATCACGTGCGAGTCAGTGACCCAGAACGTGTCGAAGCCGAGCCGCTCGGCGAGACGCAGGTAGTCCCGGGCCGCCGTGTTCGGCGGGAAGATGCTGACGATCCCGAATTCCATTGCCGGTCTAACCTCCTGTGCTGGTGCGGGTTCAGGGTGTCCGCTCGGGCGTGACGCTGGCCGGCGGGGGTGCTTCCGGCGACGCTGCTTCTGGTGACGTCGCTTCCGGCGACGGTGCCGGGACGGGCACGTGCTGGCTGGCCGGCTCGTACGCGTCGATGCCCCAGAAGCTCTGGTCGAGCCCGGCCAGTTCCTGAGCCTCGCTGATGCGCAGCGCGTTGGCCCGCTTCAGGATCGAGGTGATCAGGGCGGTTGACACGCCGGCGATCCCGATCGTCACGACGATGCCGACGAGCTGCCAGCCCACGTTGATCGAAGCGTGCTGGAAGCCGTAGGCGCCCTTCAGCCCGAAGTAGCCGCCGGTCTTCACGCCCCAGCCGACCAGGCCGGCCATGATCGCTCCATACACGGCCGGGCCGAACGTCAGCGGGCCCACCTTCGGGTCATCGATCTTCAGCCGCCGCAGCAGCGTGTAGGTGCCGAAGGCCGCGAACGGGCCGCCGATTGAGACCAGCAGCATGATCCACGGCTTGGAGATGTCAAAGCTCGCCGAGCAGGAGATGTAGCCGGCCAGCGGCCCGAACAGGATCCAGAGCGGGCTGCGCGTCCGGTACATCAGGAAGATGCCGGCCAGGCCGCCGCCGATGTAGGCCATGAAGACGTTGATGAAGACAAGGCCGAACCCGCTGGTGGTCATCGAGATCCCGAAGTAGCCCGTCCCGGGGACCAGGTAGCCCGAGCCGAGCACGATGAACGGGATAGCGAACAGGAGCAGCAGCACGCCGATGAAGGTCTGGCCCCAGTCGTGCGGGGCCGGCGCGCGCCCGTCCGGCGCGGGCGAGAAGGTGCCCATCCGGGGGCCGAGAATCGAGTTCATCACGATCGACACGGTCCCGATGAACAGGTAGCCGTTGAAGATGCCGACGTAGTCGTGGACTCCCGCGTTGGTCAGCGGGCTGGTCGAGCCCCAGAACAGATAGGTCTCGAAGCTCCAGGGGACCAGCACGATGAAGAACACCAGGATGTAGATCGCCCAGGGCTTCATCCGCTCCAGCCCGGAACTCTGGATCAGCGCCCCGATGAACATGGCGAAGGTGAGGAAGAAGACCAGGAAGACCTGGGTCTCGTCGGCTTGCGGGAATACGCTCGGGCTGAGTTGCTGGGAGAAATGGGTCTGCGCGATCCCGCCCAGCCACCATTGCCTGATCGCCGTCCAGAAGGCGGACGGCACCCCGAATGCCTGATTGAACTGCCAGTCCCAGATCGCGTACCCGAAGAAGCAGAACGCGAACATCGCCACGAGGCCGGCGGCCAGCTTCTGGACCCAGGTATCCAGCAGGTTCTTCCGCCTCGCCAGGCCAGCGTCGATGAAGCCGAGGCCAATAACCGCGACTATCACAGCCATTCCAGCGACGACATAGAGAACGTCGTCGAGATAGATTCCGGTCGTTACCTGCTGCGGGAACATGGCCTCCCCCTCTTTTCGAAGAAGCGGGTACTTTTTTGCTCCGGCCGGGCGTCAGCCGCCCGGCTGTGTGCGGCGTACGAGCCCGAGGACCTTGGCCGGCGAGTACGGCCCGTCGTCGGTGAGATGAACGCCCAGCGGGCCGAGTGCGTCGGCGATGGCGTTCACGATGCAGCCCGGCGCTCCGACCGCGCCGCCCTCGCCGGCTCCCTTCATCCCGTAGGGATTGAGCGGAGTCGGCGTCTCCAGGTGATCGATGACGATGTCGGGGATGTCGTCGACGGTGGGCAGCAGATAGTCCATGAACGTCGTGGCCAGCGGCTGGCCATCGGGCGCATACGGGAATTCCTCGAGCAGCGTCCCGCCGATGCCCTGGGCTACCCCTCCGTGAACCTGCCCCTCGACGATGATCGGGTTCACGACCGTGCCGCAGTCATGAACGACGACGTACTTCTGGATATCGACCTTGCCGGTCCGGATATCAACTTCGGTGATAACCGCGTGCACCGCGTTGCTGAACGCGATTCCCGCGGGCTGGAACCGGTCCTCACCGGTCAGGTGGAAGCCGAAGTCCTCGGACAGGGGAGCGCTCATCGCGGTCGCGGCCTGGGCGGCGGCCGCGAGCGACACGCTGGCCGACGGGTCGCCCTTGACCCGTGCCTCGCCGTCCGCCCACTCCAGGTCGGCCGGGTCGACCTCGAGGAGGTGCGACGCGACCTGCATGGCCCGGGCCTTCACCTTGGCCGCGGCCTTCCGGGCCGCCGCCCCGCCGATGGCGGCGCTGCGGCTGGCAAAGGTCCCGAAGCCGTCCGGTATCAGGTCGGTGTCCCCGTAGAGGACGGTGATGTCCCCGAGCGGGATCTCGAACTCGTCCGCGACCAGCTGGGACAGGGCCGTGACGTGGCCCTGGCCATGCGGCGAGCAGCCGGTGAGCACGGTCACCTTGCCCTGGCCGTCCACGCGGACGATCGCGGACTCGAACGGGCCGATCGCGGTCTCTTCCACGAAGCAGCACAGCCCGAGCCCCAGGTACCTCCCGGCCCGTAGCGCCTCGCGCTGCCGGGCCGGGAAGGCCTCGTAGCCGATCAGGTCGAGCGCCATCGACAGGCACCGCGGGTAGTCGCCCGAGTCGTAGTTGACCTTCCCGGCCAGCACGATCTCCGTTCCCCGGTCGCTCGGTAGCTCGTCGCTGGTCAGCATGTTGCGGCGGCGGAGTTCGGCCCGGTCGATGCCGAGCCGGCCGGCGATGATGTCGACCGTCCGTTCCATGACGAACGCCGCCTGGGGATGGCCGGCGCCCCGGTAGACGGCCAGCGGTGTCTTGTTCGACAGCACCGAGTGCGAGACGCTCCGGTAGTTCGGGATCCGGTACGGACCGCGCAGCATGGCCGAGAAGATCGACGCCGGCGTGGTCGCGAGCGTGAACATGCAGGAGCCGTTGTTCGTCCAGGATTCGACGTCGACGGCGGTGATCGTGCCGTCCGCGTCGACGGCGGCCTTGATCTTGTGCTTCTGCTCCCGCGCCTGGGTGGTGGAGATCAGGTGCTCGCGCCGGTCCTCAACCCACCGGACCGGACGCCCGGTCCGCATGGCGAGCAGCGGGGCCAGGACCTCTTCCGGGTAGAACTCGCATTTGGCCCCGAACCCGCCGCCCACGTCCGGCGCGATGACCTGGACCTTGCTCTCCGGCAGGCTCAGCGTGCCGGCGATGAACGCCCGCAGCAGGTGCGGGAACTGCGTCGAGGAGTAGACCTTGAGCCGGCCCGTCGTCGCGTTGAACTCGGCGACGACGCCCCGCGTCTCCATCGGCACCGGGCCGTACCGGTGGATCGTGAACGTCTCCTCGAACACGTGCGCCGCTGCCGAGAACGCCGCGGCCACATCGCCGGTCTCCTGCCGGATGGTGTTGGCGACGTTCGTTCCGAATTCCTCATAGAGAACGGGCGCCCCGGCGGCGACGGCGTCGTCGATGCTCAGGACGACCGGCAGCGGTTCGAGATCCAGGCCGACCAGTTCGGCCGCGTCCTCGGCGGCGTAGGCATCGGTAGCCAGCACCGCGGCCACCGGCTCGCCCACATAGCGCACCTTGCCGTCGGCCAGGGCCGTGTGCAGCGCAGGCTTCGAGTCGGGGAACAGGTCGATGCTGGGCAGCGGGTGGACCGCATCCCGGATTTCCTTGAACGTTACGACTGCTACCGTTCCCGCTTCGGCCAAGGCTTCCGTGGCGTCGATCTCCGAGATCGTCGCGTGGGCCATCGGCGAGCGGACGATGGCCAGGTGCAGCATCCGCGGCAGCTGGATGTCGGCCACGTAGCGGCCCCGGCCGCTGAGCAGGCGCGGATCCTCCCGGCGCTTGACCGCACCGCCGACGTACTTGGGACGAGCCTGGACGGCCATTACTCCTCCTCAGCGGCGTAGCTCGCGACCGCCGCCGCCGCGGCCTTGCGGATGTTCACGTAGCCCGTGCACCGGCAGAGGTGACCGCCCAGCGTGTCGAGCACTTCCTCGCTGGACGGGTGAGCACAGTTCTGCAGCAGCCCGGTCAGCCCGACGACGATCCCGGCGGTGCAGAACCCGCACTGCAGCGCGTGCGCGTCGTGCATGGCCCGCTGCACGGCGTTCGGCTGCGAGGGCTCGCCCAGCCCCTCGATGGTGGTCACCTCGGCGCCGTCGGCCTGGACCGCGAACATGAGGCAGGAGCGGATCGCTTCCCCGCCCAGCAGAACGGTGCACGACCCGCAGACCCCCTGCTCGCAGCCGAGGTGCGTGCCGGTCAGCCCGATGGTGTCGCGCAGAAAGTCGGACAGCAGCAGCCGGGCCGGGACCCAGTGCTCGAACTTCTCGCCGTTCACCGTGATGCTCAGCTTGTGCACCTCAGCCATCTGCGGCGCTCCCTCCCAGCGGGCTCATCGGCCGTCCTCCTGCGCGGTCGCCCGGGACCAGGCGAGCGAGATCGCCCGCTCGGCGATGACCGGCAGCACACTCAGGCGGAAGTCGGCCGGGGCATGAATGTCGTCGGCCGGCTCCAGGCCGTCCTCTTCCACGGTCAGCCGGGCGGCCTCAGTGACCGTCTGCGGCGTGATCGCCTTTCCGGTCAGCGCGGCCTCCGTCTTGCGGGCGCGAATGGGGTGGTCGGCCATGGCGACGAACGCCAGCCGGGCGTCGCGCACGTGACCGTCATCGACGGTGAGCTGGGCCGCGACCCCGACCAGGGCGAAGTCGCCGGTACGGCGGCAGAACTCCTCGAAGGCCGCGCCGGTGTTCGGCGCCGCCACCGGGAAGCGCACGTGCGTAGCCAGCTCGTCCGGCTCCAGCGCGGTGGTGTAGTACGCCACGAAGAATTCCCCGGCCGGAATCGGCCGCGTTCCCCGGGCGCTGGCCGCCGTCACCTCCGCGTCCAGGGCCAGCGCCACCGCGGGCAACTCGGCGGCGGGGTCGTGGTGGGCCAGGCTGCCCACCACAGTTCCCCGGGCCCGGTTCTGCGGGTGCCCGACATGGCGCAGGGCCGCGGTCATCAGCGGGACGCGCCGCGCCAGCTCCGAGTCGGCCAGCGCTGCGCCCTGGCGGACGGTCGCGCCCAGCGTGACCTGGCCATCGTCCAGCCCGACGAGACCGAAGCCGGGGATGCGGTTGATGTCGACCAGGACGCTCGGCCGCGCGAGCCGCATGTTCATGAGCGGGACCAGGCTCTGGCCGCCGGCCAGCACCCTGGCCTCGTCGCTGTGCTCGGCGAGGAGGCTGACCGCCTCCTGCGCCGAGGCGGGAGCGAAGTAGTCGAAGCGAGGTGGCTTCATGGCGCCTCCCGCCGGGCGCTGGTTCTTACCGTCATCGCACTGGTCGCCTCCGCTCGGAGTGCGTTCTTGTTCACCTTGCCGTTCTCGAGCTGCGGCAGAACGGCCCGGAACTCGAAGCGCTTGGGGATCTTGTAGTTGGCCAGCCTCTGGCGCAGGAACGCGTCGAGCGCGGCGAGGTCGAGGGCGGCGGGGCCGGGTGCGACGACGAAACCGACCCCGGCCTGTCCCCACAGCGGGTCGGGGACGCCGACCACGGCCGCGGCCGTGACTCCGGGGTACCGGCAGAGGACCTGCTCCACCTCGGCCGGGTAGACGTTGTAGCCGCCGGACTTGAACATCTCCCGCTCGCGGCCCACCAGGCGCACGACCCCGGACGTGTCGCGGGTGACGATGTCGCCCGTGTGCAGCCATCCGTCCTGGTCGACCGAGGCGTCGGTGTCGGCGGCCCGGTCCAGGTACCCGGCAAAGACGCAGGAGTCGCGGACGAGAAGCTCTCCTGGTTCGGCGGCTGGTACCTCGCGCCCCGAGTGGTCCACCACCTTGACCTCGACGCCCGGGACGACCCGGCCCACCGAGCTGGCGACGAGCTCGAAGCCGTCAGTGTCGGCGGTGGCCGTGACGGCTCCGCCGCTGGCCTCGGTCAGGCCGTAGCTGGTCGACAGCACGGCGTCCGTCCGCGACCGCAGGGTTTTCATGATCTCGAGCGAGGGCGAGCTCCCGAACGCGATCCGCTGCAGCGACGAGATGTCGGCCGCCGGGAACGCATCAGAGGAGATCACCAGGGCGGCCATCGACGGGAACGTGAACCACAGGTTCAGCCGCTCCCGCTCGATCAGCTCGAGCGTGCCGGGACCGTCGAACCGCTCCCGGAAGAAGATCGCGCCCCCGGCGATCATCGGGGTCAGGCACTCGCAGGTCAGCCAGGCCACATGGTTGATCGGATGCTGCGCGGCAGCCCGGATCCCGGGCAGGCGCCCGTACCAGTAATTCCAGGTCAGCATCGCACTGCGGAGCAGCCCGGCCTGCGAAAGCAGCGCTCCCTTGGGCAGCCCGGTCGAGCCGGAGGTGTAGACCAGGGCGCACGGTGACCCGGGGTCGGGGTGCGGTCCTGGCCGGGGCCCGGGTTCGGCCGTGAGGTCGTCGAGCCGGACGCCGTTCAGGCCGCCGACCGGCACGCGCAGGACCACATGCCGCAGTGACGAGACCGCCTCGGACAGCTCCGTCACCTTCGCGGCCTGCTCCTCGTCCTGCGGGCCGGTCATCACGAACAGCGCCCGGGGGTTCGCGTCCGCACACACGAGCGCCAGCTCGCGGGAGGTGTACTTCGGGTTCAGGCCGAGGAAGACCGCGCCAGTCGCGCAGCAGGCGAGAAAGACCAGCAGGCACTCGGGCCGCGGGTGGCCAAAGACCGCGACCACGCAGCCATGGCCGAGGCCGAGCCGGCGCAGCGCGGCCGAGTACGCCAGCGTGCGCTCGCGAACGGCCGCGTAGTCCAGGCGCTGATCGTCGGCGCCCATGGCTGGCCTGGCCGGTCGGCGGTCGGCGTAGTACCCGGCGTACGCAGGCAGATCGGCGAGCGCCGGCAGCCCGCCGCCGGAGGCCGTGTAGCCCGGCACCGAGTTCATCCGCGTCCGAACTCGGTGGTGATGGCCTCGACCAGCCGTCCGGCGGCGGCCTGCAGGAAACGCTTCCCGGCTGCCTCCTGGAACTCGCTGGGCTTCATCAGCACCCCGCTGGCCGGTATGAAGTCGTCAGGAGCCGGAACGACATCCCATGTCGGGTGCCGCCGGGCCCGGTCGTCAGCGATCTTGTCGACCCGGACCAGGTCCGGACGCAGCACGTACATGAGCGACGTCTCCAGATGCGACGCGTGCTCGGTGTCCCACCCGGTAAAGCCGCTGGGAAACAGTTCGGATAGCTCCTGCTCCGAGAACTCCGGCATCGGGCTCTCGATGACCAGGACCCGCACATCCGGCCGCTGGGCGACGGCGAGATCGGCAGCTTCCCAGAGATACGCGGCGTTCTCGTAATGCCAGTTGAACAGGCAAAGATTGCGGAACCCGCCCTTGGCCAGCCCGAGCAGGATCTCTTTCATCGTGGTGATCAGCGTGTTCGCCCGCAGCGACACCGTCCCGGGGAAGCGTTCGCCCCCGCCGATCAGCGGCCGGGACATGGCGCCGTAGCGGACCGGCGGCGCGACAACCAGATCGATGGCTCGCGCGGCCTCCAGCGCAATCTCCTGGGCAATCACGCTGTCGGTGCTGAGAGGCAGGTGAGGACCGTGCTGTTCGGTCGATCCGGCAGGCAGCACGACCGGGGTCCCCGCGTCGGCGTGGGCCTTGACCTCCGGCCAGGTCATGTCCTCCAGCAGAGACGGAACAGGTCCCATCGCCACAACTCCCGACCCTCGATGAACCATCAGGTTCGAGCGACTGCGTCAGCCGCGCACGTGTCGTGAGACGTCATCGCAGCGTCTCAACCTGTGGACATATGCAGATACCTACACTTGAAGTGTAGGGTTGTCAAGAGACCCCGGCCCGTGCTGGACCGCCGGTGTTCTGGCAAACTTGTTGCGTGCGGAAGCACGACGGCACCACTTATCACCTGATCGGCGAGGTGGCTAAGGCCGCGAGGGTCAGCCCGCAGACGGTGCGGGTCTGGGAGCGGCAGGGGCTGCTGGCCCCGAAGCGGAGCAAGGGCGGCCAGCGCCTCTACTCCGAAGAAGATCTTCAGACGGCCCAGCAGGTCAGCCAGTTTCGCCGGCGCAACGGCTGGAACCCGGCCGCGATCCGGTCCTCCGCGTCGATCAAGGTTCCTGGCCGCCGGTGGGCGCATCTGTCCCTCGGGATGAAGATCCGCACCGCCCGCACCGAGCGTCAGCTCAGCCTGGCCGAGGCCGCCAGCAGAGTCGGCATCTCGCCGTCGTTCCTGGCCAGCGTCGAACGCGGGGTGAACGGCGTGTCCGTGCAGACCCTCAACCGCCTGGCCGACGTGCTCGACATGCCGCCGAGTGCGTTCGCGCCCTCCTCGGGCCGGACGTCAAGCCTGGTGCGGCCGGACGAGAGGGCCCGGACCGTTCTCGAGGGCGGAGTCATCTGGGAAGAGCTGGTGACGCCGTGGCACAACCTTGAGCCTGCCCTGCTGATCGTGCCGCCCGGGGCATCAAGCGGCGGGCCGATCACCCGCTCGGGCGAGATCTTCGTCCTGGCCCTGGCCGGCCTGCTGAGCTTCGAGCTCTTCGATGAAGGCAGCCAGGTCACGACGGAGGCCGGGGACGCCCTGGTCCTCGAAGCCGGCTCCACGTGGAGCTGGGAGAACAAGAGCTCCGACGAGGCGCGGGTGGTGTGGGTCGAGCAGCTTCTCCCGGGCGCGTGGACCCGGAGCGACGAGGTCAGCAAGCTGGCTCCGGAACCCGGAAAACAGCCGAAGCCGGCCCGCGGGCGCGGCCAGCGCCCCGCGCCCGGGTAACCCGGCCGGACCCCTCCGGCCGGGCGGTGCCGCCCGGGCGAGGGAAGCAATCATCCGCCCGGGGCGTTGGCGCGGTGACGTGACGCCAGGAACCCGCGGGTAGGTCACGGCCCGCCCGGACGAGGTGCGCCGTACCCGGTCTGACAAGACGACGCTTCTGCGGAGGTGTCGTCATGGCTGGGCAGTTGGCGCAGATCGCGGGCTCGCTGCTGATACTGGTGCCGTTCGGGCTGGGGCAGCTAGGACGGCTCGATGCCCGTTCCCGGACTGGCCTGCTGCTCAACCTGGCCGGGTCATCGATCCTGGCCGGCGACGCCGCGGTCAGCTCGCAATGGGGATTCCTGCTCCTGGAAGGAGCCTGGGCGATCGTATCGGCGGTCAGCCTTTTGAGGAAGTGAGGGCGGCCGGTAATGATGGGCGGCATGGGAACCTCCGCAGACGCCGCTGACGCGCTGGCCGCGCCGCGGAACCCGCCGTACCTTCCTGAGCCGACCGGTCCGTGCCCGGTCGGCACCACGTCCTTGTGGCTGACCGACACCTCCCGTCCCGATCCCTGGGCCGTGGGGGTGACCGCACGGGAGCTGATGGTCTCCCTTTGGTATCCGGCGGCGACGCCGGACGGGCGGCTAGCCCAGTACATGACGCCAGCGGAGTCCGAACTCCAGCTCACGAACAGGGGCATCACCGGCGTGCCGCCGGACCTGCTGAGCACGGTCCGGACCAACGCGGCCGACGGCGCCGAGCCGGCCGGACCTCAGCACAGCCTCCCCCTCGTCGTGCTCTCGCCCGGCTTCACCAGCCCCCGCAGCACGCTCACCGGCCTGGCCGAGGACCTGGCCAGCCACGGCTACGTCGTGGCCGGGATTGACCACACCTACGAGAGTTACGCCACGGCCTTTCCCGACGGGCGGGTCACCACCTGCCTGGCCCGCGAGGCACGCCAGCGGGGACTCTGGGAAAAGGAACAGGTAACGGCGGGCCGGGCCGCCGACGTGTCGTTCGTGCTCGGCGAGCTGACCGGCGGGAGCCCGGCATGGCCGGGCGCCGCGCTGATCGACCCGTCCCGGATAGCGATGGCTGGTCACTCCCTCGGCGGCGCCGCCGCTATCGCCGCCATGCTGGCCGACTCGCGCGTCCGCGCCGGCATCGACATGGACGGCGCCACTGACGCCCCGATCCCGGACAGCGGCCTGTCCCGGCCATTCCTGTTCCTGGGCAAGCAATCCGGCTACACCCCGGGAAGCGGAGGCGCCGTGACACCCGGGACCCGGGAATGGAAACTCCGCCAAGGCGCCGTGAGCACCTGGGAGCGGGACTGGCAACTGCTGACCGGCTGGAAGCGGTGGCTCGTGGTGGCCGGTGCGGTGCACGCTTCGTTCACCGACCTGGCGCTGCTGGCCGATCAGAGCGGCATCGACATCGACGCCGGCCTGTCCGGAGCCCGGTCCCTGGACATCACCCGCGCCTACGTCCGGGCCTTCTTCGACCAGCACCTGCGCAGCAGGCCACAAGCCTTGCTGGACCAGCCGTCACCACGCTATCCCGAGGTCACGTTCTGTTCCCCGTAGCCAGAACCGGCCCCGGCGCAGCGCCGTGCGGCTGCCTGGTCAGCCGCCTTGACCTGGGCTGTGACCTGCGATGCAAGGCAAGCATCAAGAGGAGTGCAAGGCCAGTCGGCCAGCCTGATTGCACGGGTGCACCGCACCCGGCAGCGGGAGGGCAGGTCAATGAAGGTACTTCACTTCCCCGCCGGGGGACGCACACCAGGTGGCAAGCATCGCGACGGGCTGCAGCAGGCGAGATCGCGACGTGAGCACGTTGTGCCGCAGCAGCGCCCGGCGGCGCGCGAGCCCGGGAGAGCGGGCTTCAGCTGTCCGGGCTGCGGAGCGACCACCGCGGACTCGGACCTGATCCGGATCGGTTACTGCGGCACCTGCCTGCAGCCGACCGGGCTGTGCCCGGTAGGCCGGGACATCTCGCTGTCCGGGATCGCGTTAGACATGGGCGAGCTGTGCAGCGACTTCGGGGTCGCGCTGTGGGACTTTGACGGCATCGGCCGCCGCCTGGTCTGCCACCTCCACGACCTGGAGCTGGCCGACCGCCGCTACGTGTGGATCCAGCGCACCCGGGTCGGGCCTTGACCGCAGAGTTGCCCGGCATAGCAGCGGGCGCTGTCCTCGCGACCGGCGTTGCCACCTACGCCGGGGTGAGACTCCGCCGGCAGATGCCCATCGTGACGTGGCGGGCCTGGATCGCCGGGTTCCCGCTGAAGCCGGTCGCCTGGGCGCTGGCCGTGGCGGGCACGCTGGCGCTGGCCGCGACAGCTTCCGCCGAACTGGTCACCAACGTCTTCCAGCAGAATCACCCGGCCGCGGCGTCTTACGGGGATCCCCCCAGCCCAGCGGCTGTCCCGGCCACCACCTCAGGCCTGCACCAGCTCCGCGTGGCCGCCGGGCGAGCCACCCGTCGGCCACGACGCACCCCGTCTGCGGCGCAGGCCATCCTGGCCGCGTCACACCCGCGGTCGCGGTCGCAGTCGCCGGGCCGGTCCCGCGCCACGTCACCGGGCTGCAGCCCGTCCCCCCGGTCCCCGAGTCCCACGCCGACTCCGACTCCGACTCCGACTCCGACGCCCACGCCGACTCCGACGCCGACGCCGACGCCGACTCCGACTCCGACACCGACGGCGACCCCGGCCCCGACCGCCACGCCGTCCGCGACAGTTACCACGACGCCGTGACCGCCTGGGCGATCGCCGAGACCGGGGCGCTGGTCGCCGCGCCGACCGCGGCCCTGACCTTAAGCGTGGCTGGCGTCCGGGCCTGCCTGGGTGCCGCCACCCGGGCTCGCGGGCGGCCGCGCCGGAGCCCGGTGGCCCGGGCCAGCCAGCCGGTGGCCCAGCCCAGCCAGCCAGTCGCCCAGCCCAGCCAGCCAGTCGCCCAGCCAGCATTCTTCCTCGCCGCACCGGTAGCCGTGGACGCCGAGCTGCTCCCGCCGACGGCCGAGCTGCTCCCGCCGACGGCCGAGCTGCTCCCGCCGACGGCGGAGTTGCTCCCGGCGGCCACCGAGCTGGTCCCGGCCGCCGCTGAACTGGTCCGGGCCACGGCTGAACTGGTCCCGGCCAGTGTCGGCACCGTGCCGCCGGCGCGTCCGGGTCGCCTGCGTGCGTGGCGGGTGCGCACCTGGGGCGGGTTGCCTCAGGTGTTCTGGCGGCTGGTGATCACACTGGTGCCCGGTCGCGGCCTGGCCTGCCTGTACCTGACGCTCGCCTATTACGCGGCTCGCGGACGGCACCTGGACGCCAGCCAGGTGGCGGTCGTGCTGGCCGCGTTCGGGGCTGGCTGGGCCGCCGGGCCGCCGGTCGCGGGATGGGCCGCCGACCGGGTCGGGTCCAGGAACGTGATAATCGCCGGGAACATAGCGGCCTGGGCCGCGTACACCGCTGCCGGGATGGCCCGCAGCGCCGTCGCGCTGGCCGCCGGGGCCGCGGCGGTCGGTTTGGTATTCGAGATGTGGCGGCCTGCCGCCCAGTCGCTGCTGGCCACCGCCGCGGTCGATGAGATCCAGCGCAAGCGCTGCATGACGCTGCTGACCTGGATCGTCAACGTGCTGCTCGCCGTCGCCACCCTGGCCGGCGGCGTCCTGGCCGTGTACGCGGGGTGGGGATGGCTGTTCGTCGCGAGTGCGGCCGGTGCCGCCGCGTTCGCGGCACTGGCGTGGCTGCTCCTGCCATCAGACCGGCCCCGGCGACCGGCCCGGGCGGCCCGGCGCGGCGGCGTTATCACTGACCCGCTGCTGTGGGCGTTCACGGTGCTGACCCTGCTGATCCTGACCGCAGCACAGCAGTCGGTGGTCGCCCTGCCGGTCCGGTTCGCTGGCACGGGCATCGGGCCGCTGGGCTACGGCCTGATTGCCGCGATGAACCCGCTGACCGTTGCCGTGCTCCAGCCGTTCGCCCAGGGCTGGCTGGTGCGCCTCCCGGCGGTGCCGCTGTGCGCGGCGGGGATGGCCCTGATCGGCACTGGGATCGCGGTCACCGGGGCGGGGACCGGGCTGGTCTGGTACGCCGGGACCAGCGTGATCTGGACGCTCGGGGAGATCGCAGCCGCGGGCCTCGCGCCCGCGATCGTGGCATCGATAGCGCCGCCCGGCCGGGCCGGTGCCTACCTGGGCACGTGGGGCTCGGCCTTGGGCCTGAGCACCGTGGCCGCGGCCGTGGCCGGCGCGGCCGTGATCCGGGTCGGCGGCCTGCCCCTGCTGTGGACCTGCTGCGCCGTGGCCGGCGTGACCGCTGGTCTCGGGTGCGCGTGCCTGAGCCGTCCGATCGCCGCCCGCCGCAACGGACAGATCCCAGCGGCCGGTTACCTCGTCGGCGACAGCCGGTGATCACGATGGACCCACCGGCGAGTGATCCGCAAGCTATGGGGTGAGTTGCAGCTTGCGGCGCCCGCGACAGCCCGCGCCGCCCAGACGAACGGCCGCCGGGTTCCGGACCGCACCGGGCGGCCGTTCCCTTTGCTGGTCTACGTTGCCGTGTGAAGGTTCTTGGCGCGAGGGCTGGAGGCGATGTGGTCGAAACAACATTGGTGCCGGGCGGAGAGGGGCGCGCCGTCCGCGTCGGCCAGGGCCAGCATTTCCGGGTCACCGACGTAGCGGGCGGGCAAGTCGGTGATCTGTTCGCCTTCGCCGCGGCCGACCCGGCCGAGTACGCCAGCGCAGAACACACCCGGGTGGCGATCCGGAGACTGTTTCCGCGGCCCGGTGACCCCGTACTGACGAACCGGCGCCGCCCCATGCTGTCCGTGCTGGAAGATACCTCTCCCGGCCGGCACGACATGCTGTATGCGGCTTGTGACCCGGCCCGCTACGCCCTGCTTGGTGCCGACCCCTCTCATCGGTCCTGTGCGGCCAACCTCCGCGAAGCCGTCCGTGAGCATGGGCTTGATGTCCCGGTGGTTCCGCAGCCCCTCAACGTCTTCATGGACGTGCGGGCCCAGGAGGATGGCACCCTCGTCTCCCACCCGGCTTCCTCCCGGCCGGGTGACTCCATCGCCTTCCTCGCGGCCATGGACTGCCTCGTCGTCCTGTCAAGCTGCCCGATGGATGTCGTCAACATCAGCTCGGGCGGCATCACGCCGCTCGAATTGCAGGTGTATGAGGCAGGAGAAGGCGATGAGCCAGGTCAGCATCTACCTTGACTTCCGGGCGTGCCGCCGGACCTGGCGCTCGAACACCTTGACGCAATCGCCTCCGAATTAGGGCCCGCGCTGGGCCTGATCAAGTCTGTTTGCACATCTTGACGGCCAATGTGAGACGCCGTTACGGTTCGTTGACAGTCGACAGTCGACGCTTCTGGCCGCCCATCCGGGGCGGCCGTAGCCGGCTGGAGGCTGGCACCCGGAGGGGGTGACCGTGACGGCGAACCCGGTGTCGCCCGGCAGGCTTGACGGGCGGGTGCTTGACGGGCGGGTGGCCGTTGTGACCGGCGGCAGCTCCGGCCTTGGCCGGGCCGCCGCCAAGAGGTTCGCCGCCGCCGGGGCGAAGGTCGCGATCGGCGCGCTCCAGGCGGCCGAGGGAGCCGAGGTCGTCGGGGAGATAACCGGGGCGGGCGGCGACGCGATCTACCTCGACACCGACGTGCGCAGGCCGGCCGACGTGCAGGCCCTCGTCGCGGCCGCGGAGCAGCGCTGGGACCAGGTCAACGTGCTCTACGCCAGCGCCGGGGTCATGCCCGTGGGCGCCGCGCCGGATACCTCGGAAGAGGATTACCAGCTGGCCGTCGATGTCAACCTCGGCGGTTGCTTCCGGCTGGCCAAGTACGGGATCCCCGCGCTGGCCCGGGCGGGCGGCGGCTCGGTAATCCTCACCGGTTCCGAAATCGGCCTGGTCGGGGCCAGCCGCGCCGCGGCTTACTGCGCCTCCAAGGGTGGTGTGGTCAACCTGGCCCGCGCGCTGGCGATCGACTCGGCGCCGCTGCGGATCCGGGTCAACTGCCTGTGCCCGGGACCCACCGACACCCCGATGCTGCGCGCCTGGTACCAGACCGGCGACCCGGTCGCGCTGGAACAGGCGCAGGTCAATCCGCTGCCGTTGCAGCGAACCGGCCGGCCCGAGGAGATCGCTGAGGCAGCGCTCTTCCTGGCCAGCGACGCCTCGTCGTTCATGACCGGCGCCACCCTGGTCGTCGATGGCGGCGCCACCTGCTGGTACGGATTGTGAGGGCCGTTCGTGATGCCGGAGCCGCTTCGCCTGGAACAGATGACGTGGCTGGAGGTCCGCAGCCAGATCGAGGCCGGGACGCCCATCGTGCTGCCGGTCGGCGCGATCGAGCAGCACGGCCCCCATCTTCCGCTGGGCACTGACGGCTTCATCGCGCAGCACCTCGCCACCGAGGTGGCAGCCCGGCGCAGGCTCATCGTGGCCCCCCCGATGTTCTACGGGGCGTACTCCCGGCCGCGCAGCGGGGGCGGCCGTCATTTCCCCGGTTCGGTTGGCCTGCCCGGCCGGGTGCTCGAGCAGGTCGTGCGGTTCGTCGTCGACGACTTCCTGCGCCAGGGTTTCCGTAGGGTCGCCATACTCAACGGGCACTTTGAGAACGCCTGGACCCTGCTCGAAGCGGCCGAGCAGGCGAGCGAGCCGTACCGCGAGACGTCGAAGGTCTTGCTGGTCAACTGGTGGGACCAGGTAGATCCCGACGACGTCCAGAACATCTTCGGCGACGCTTTCCCCGGCTGGGCTGCCGAGCACGCATCCATTACCGAGACGTCGATGATGGAGGCTTTCGCGCCACAACTGGTCCGGGCCGATCTCAAGCAAGCCGGCGGCGCCGAGCGGGTGATCAGCTACGACATCTTCCCGGCCCCCGATGACATCCTGTGGCCCAACGGCGTCGGCTTCAGCGCCCTGGAAGCCAGCGCAGATACCGGGAAAGCCCTGGTCACACTGCTTACCGACCGGCTTACGGCGATCTTGGACCGCGAATTCCCCGAAGGGTAGGCCCGATGCGGATTTACTTCTGCTCCGACGTTCATGCGTCCCGCAAATGCTGGAAGAAGTTCCTCGCATCGGCCAAGTACTACGACGCCGACGTCATCGTGGTCGGCGGGGACATCACCGGGAAGTTCATCGTCCCGGTCGTCAAGCAGCCGGGCGGTCATTCGACGGCCAAGTTCCTTGGCGTCACACGGCGTATCGAGACCGCCGAGGAGATGGCCAGCCTCAAGATCCGGATCGCGGACAGCGGCCAGTACGCCTGCGAGATGTCGCCGGAAGAGCAGGCGTGGTACGCCGAGGATCAGGCCCGTGTCGACGAGCTGTTCCACAAGCTGGTGCTGGAGCGCGTCGCGGAGTGGCTGGAGGAGGCGGACGCCAAACTCCGCGGGACCGGCGTGCGCTGCATGGTGAGCGGGGCCAACGACGATTTCATCGAGGTCGACGAGGCGCTCCGCAAGTCGGGCGTTATCGAAGACCCCAACGGAAAGGTCATCGACCTCGACCACGGGTACCAGATTCTCGGCATGGGGTACGGGAATCCGACCCCGTGGCCGTGCCCCCGTGACATCCCCGAGGACCAGCTGGCCGCCCGCATCGATCAGGTCGCGGCCCAGGCCGCCGATCCGGGCAAGACGATATTCAGCCTGCACGTGCCCCCGCTCGGCAGCGGGCTGGACGTGGCACCGCGGCTCGACGAGGAGCTGCGCATGGTCATGACGGCCGGCGGGCCGGAGATGATCCCGGTGGGCAGCACCGCCACCCGCGACGCCATCCGCAAGTACCGCCCGCTGATCGGCGTGCATGGCCATATCCACGAGTCCAAGGGCATCAAGAAGCTCGACGGCATCCCGATCACCAATCCCGGCAGCGAATACGGCGAGGGGATTCTCGACGGAGTGCTCATCGACATCCACCCGAAGAAAGGCCTGAAGGGCATCCAGCTGGTAACCGGCTAGGCCAGGAGCTAGTGAAGGAGGGCGACATGGCTGAACGAAGCATTCCATCCAGCATGGCTCCAGCGGGCGTATTCACCCGCGCGAGTTCCGGCCTGGTCCGCCAGGTCAAGACCGATGACGTCTTGTACTACGGCTGGTGCCAGATCGCGCTGAGCTACCTCATCTTCATCGTCCTGGCCTGGAGCGCGTACCCGGGCGCGTCGATGGAGTGGGCGGCGGTGCTGGCCACCGTCGGTGGCGTGGCCCTGGGCATGTGCTATGCGATGCTGGCCACCGTCTATCCCAGGTCCGGGGGAGAGTACGTCTTCATCTCCCGGATCATCCATCCCGTTGTCGGGTTCGCGGTCAGCTTCTCGTTCGCGTTCTGGCAGATGTTCTACTACGGCGTCAACGGGGCCTTCCTGGCCATCTACGCCCTGTCGCCGTTCTTTGGGACGCTCGGCGTGCAGGCCAACAGCACCGCGCTGCTGAACATCTCTACCTGGTTCTCCAGCAACTGGGGGATATTCCTCACCGGCAGCTTCATGATCGTTTTCTTCGCCGGGCTCCAGGCCCGCGGCATGGGCCGGTACTTCCGCGTGCAGCGGTACGCGTCGTACATCGCCATAGTCAGCCTGATCATCACCGTCATCGTGCTGGCCCTGGCCGCGACCGGGGTCCTCAACTTCCAGGCGAACTTCGACCACCTGGCGGGCAGCCACGCCTATCAGCAGATCGTCGCCGGCACCCACGTTCCCAGTGGTTCCCTGAGCCAGACGCTGAAGTTCATGATCTGGCCCGCGTTCTCGATCTGGTTCGCGGTTATCGCGGTGTCCTTCAGCGGCGAGGTCAAGAACGTCCAGCGCGGGCAGATGATCGGCATCAACGGCGCGATGATCACCATGGGGCTGGCCGCCGTCGTCCTGTGCTACCTCTACCGGCACGCATTCGGTTCCGCCTTCCTGCTGTCCTCCTCGACCTCTGCGCATTACCATCTGGCCGCCCCGCCGTACGTGAACGTGTTCACCGGGATCGCCGGGGGCAATATGGTCCTCACGATCCTGACATTTCTGTGGGTGCTCGCGATCGCGTTCTTCGTGGGTGCGACCTGCCTGGTCTACTCGACCCGGGCTCTGCTCGCCTGGAGCATCGACGGTGTCGCACCCGAGCGGCTGGGCGACGTGAACGACCGGTATCACTCGCCCCACTGGGCGATCCTGGTCTCCGCCATCGTGGCCGAGATCTGGCTCGGGTTCTTCGCGTTCACCAAACTGCTGGGCCCGATCTCCGGTTTCCTCGGCTTCACGTTCTCGTTCCTGGCCGTGAGCCTGACCGCCATCGTGTTCCCGTTCATCAAGCGCGATGTGTTCGAGAGCTCGCCGATCGCCTGGCGGGTCGGCGGCGTACCGGTGATCACTATCGTGGGCGTCGTCTCGACGGTCTTCATGGTGTTCGGGATCTCGCGCATCCTGGTGGACAAGACCTACACGCCCAACCTGGCGTTCGGCGACATCGGCGGGGCGATCGTGCTCGTGGTCGGGGCGATCGCGTTCTACGCGGCCCGCGCCTACCGGCGCAGCCGGGGCGTCAACATCGACCAGCGCTACAAGGAGATCCCGATCGAGTAGCGATGCGCCGGCCACCGAACGCTGGAACCGCCATGGCGAGCGATCTGGGCCCGACGGTCATCGCCGGCTCGGACGTGAGCGTGGTGGGTGATCTCGCCCGCCTGGTCCCGCCAGCCAGGACGGTTGTCACCGTTGTGCCCGAGCAGCCCGCGGCTCCGGCGACGGCCGTGCTCGTCTCCGCGACCGCGGGCGGCTGGGACGCCGCCGCCGCCGAGGTGGAACGCGCCTGGGGCATTCCCCGGACCTTGATCATCGCGCCTGCGCCGGTGGCGCGGTCCGGGCTGGCCGATCTGGCCGGCCCGGACTGGTCCTCGGCCCTGGACCGGAATCTCGGCACCGCCGCCGCGGCCTGCCGGGCCTTCGCGCCCGGCCTGGCCAAGCGGCCTCTGGCCTCGATCGTGCTGGTGACCTGGCGGAATGCATCCGGGCCCGGAACCGTGCACCTCGCGGCGGTGGCCGGCGCCGTCCGGCTGTTCGCCTTGGCGCTGGCCGCCGATCTCGGTGACAGCGGGATCACGGTCAACGCCGTGACGGTGGCCGAGGACGACCTGGCCGCCGCCGGGCCGGCCGTTGATCTGCTGTCGTCGCCGGACGCGGGCTATCTGACCGCCGAGGTCCTCACCCCGCGAAGCGCACCGGGAGAACGGCGATGAACGGGCTCGACGGCCGGGTGGCCCTGGTCACCGGCGCGGGGCAGGGGATCGGGGCCGCGATCGCACGGCGGCTGGCCGCGGCGGGTGCCCTGGTCGCGGTGAACTCGCTGCACGCGGACAAGGCGCGCCGGACCGCCGAGCAGGTGACGGCCGCGGGCGGCAAAGCCGTAGCGGTTCCAGGCGACGTGGCGAACCCGGCCGATGTCGAATCGTTCATAACTGAAACCGAGTCCGCGCTGGGGCCGGTAGAGGTGCTCGTGAACAACGCGGCGATCCTTTCGATGGCGCCCTTCGTGGAATTCGATCGCAATGAGTTCGACCGCATCATAAACGTGAACCTGACTGGCCCGATGCTTTGCACCCGGGCGGTGCTGCCGGCGATGCGGAGTTCCCGATGGGGACGCATCATTACGGTGGCCTCTATTTGGGGTATCATCGGTGCCCGTGGCGCTGCCCCGTACTCGGCCTCGAAAGGCGGCCTCATCGGCTTTACCCGCGCGCTGGCTGATGAGGTCGCAGGCGATGGCGTGTTCGTCACGGCGATTGCCCCCGGGGTGGTGGATACGCCGCAGCTTGCCGCCGACGCTGCCTTTGCCGGCGTCTCGGTCACGGAAATCAAGCAACGCTATGCCGATGACACGCTGGTCAACCGCATTGCTACCGCAGATGAGATCGCCGGGCTCATCGTGTGGCTTGCCGCTAACCATACCGGCGCCTTCTCAGGAGAAACCGTGGCGGTCACCGGCGGGCGGTCAGAATAGGCGCACGAAAGGCAGGAATAGGAGTTGGTAAATGCCTAGGTTTGTGCAACGCCGGGAGCAGCGGTGAGCGCAGCAATGCACAGTGCAGGCGAGTCGGGGCAGACGGGCATGTCCACGCTTGAGCCGCTGCGGGGCGAGACCCTCGGCATGCAGGCGGCCGACGCCATCCGCAGGCTGATCGCGACCGGTCAGCTGGCCGGCGGCGAGCGACTGGTCGAGGCGCGGATCGCCGAGCGGCTGGGCATCAGCCGGGGCTCGGTCCGCGACGCGCTCTGGCTGCTGCGTGGACAGGGCCTCGTGCGCGATGAGCCACGGCGCGGCAGTTTCGTCGCCGAGCTCAACGCCAAGGACGTTCGTGACATCTACGACCTGCGCATTGCCGTCGAACTGGCTGCCGTGCGGGTGCTGGCCCAGCGCCCCCGGACCGAGGCCATCCGGCCGCTCGAGCAGGCGATCGAGGCCATGCAGGCCGAGGGGCGAGACGCGGCTCAGGCGGCCGAGGCGGACCTGGGTTTCCACAGCGCCGTGTGCGCGGCGAGCGGGAACTCGCGGCTGCACGACGTTTACGTGCGCCATGCCTCAGAACTGCTCATCCTGCTCCGCCTGGACGAGGAGAAACTCGGCGATCAGCACGGTCATATGGCGGGCGACCATAAGTACCTGCTGGACGCGCTGCTGTCCGGCGACCCGGCCACCGCCGAAGTGGCCTTCCGCAGTCATCTGGAAGAAGCACGCGACCGGGTCGCCGCCTACGTCGAGCATTCGGGCGTGGCTGGCCGCCGGCCCGCTACCGGTTGACCTCTTCCACATGCTCGTACCACTTGACCCGGTCCCCGACCCGCGCGCGGAGTTTCCAGCGCTGGGTCTTCGGGGCGCGCTCGATCGCGTCGCGGAGTTCGGCGGCGCGGTCGCGGACGGTCGCCCCGGTGCTGGCGGGCAGCGCGGGGTACTCCCGAACCGAGTCAGCGATCTTGGTCAGGTTGGCCTGCGTCGTGTAGTAGAAGCCCCAGTCCTTGCGCATGATGTTCGCGATGTAATCGCGATCGATCGTGCCCGGGCCGGCCGGTCCCACTTCGTGCTCGGCCAGCAGCACGATGCTGTCAATAAGGTCGTTCGCTGTGAACTCGTGTATCTGGAGCTTCGTGAGCAGCAGGTCCGTAACCGTAATGGTCGGGGCGTCCAGTTCCAGACGGCCGGCGAATTCAACGGTGTGAGCCATCACCAGCTCATCAAAAAAGACATCCACCTTGAGATGCGACTCCGGGTGCTCATAAACGAAGCGCTTGATGCCGAATTCCTGCGCCATGCGGATTGCCGGATCCAGAACATAACCCCGCTCCTCGAACAGCGCGGCGATCTGGCGCCGCTGCTTCGAGTAAGCCATCAGATCGATATCGCGGTACGGCCGCCGCCCGAGTGCGGAAAACAGATGAGCATGGGCCGGGCTATGGGCGCGGACCGCGAGCGATCCAGTCAGCCTCACGGTCAGCGACCGGTCGGAAGCGACTTGCATCAGCTCGTCCGCCTCAGCCAGCACCGCCTCGGACCGTGTGATCTCATTCGAAGGCTCAGGGGCGCTCATTGCCGCGGACCCTCCATAGGGGTGTCGCCAAATACCGCTTCACAGCTATTGTGCCTGCTCTCATCGCCGCCGAGGCACGCATCGGCGATTATGCGGCTTCCGGCACACCAGCCGCCCGGCCAGGCGGCACTGTCCGTAGCCGAGCTGAAACTTCCGGCTATCAGCCATCACAACAATCGAGGAGAGGTGGAGATGACGTATGCCTGAAGGCCGCGATGGGGCTCGTCTCGATTTTCCGTTCGTCGGTATTCCGTCATTCCTGCGGTCCCCCCTGGTCCAGGATCTCGCGCGGCTGAACGCGGACGTGGCCGTCCTGGGCGTGCCCACGGACGAGGGATCCCCGTTCATGCCCGGATCGAGGTTCGGGCCGCGATCGATCCGCGAGCACTCGCTGCGGTTCGTCACCGATCCGCCTGGCTTCTATGATCCTCAGGAGCGCAGGCGTTATCTGGAGCGCGAGATGCGCGAGAACCGGATTGCCGACGTGGGTGACGCCGACATCCTGCCCACCAACCCGCTTGACACGTTCGCGAACATCACTGAGACCATGAAGGCGATCTTGGAGCGGGGGGCTCTTCCCGTCGTCATAGGCGGGGATCACGCGGTCACGTTTCCCGTGGTACGGGCGTTCGATGAGGCCGGGCTTGGGCCGCTGTACGTGGTGCACTTTGACGCGCACCTCGATTACATGCCATTTGTGCACGGACTATCGATGACCAACCAGCATCCGTTCCGGCACATCCGGCAAATGGCGAACGTGGCCAGCATCACGCAGGTCGGTATCCGCAGCATCCGGGGAAGCGAAGAGATGCTCGCGGACGCACTGCGCGACGGAAACCGGGTGGTCACCATGGAGGAACTGCGCGATGTGAGAATTGCCGGGCTTGTCAATGCCCTGCCGGAGAACGCCCGGGTGTACGTGAGTATCGACATCGACGCGCTGGACCTTCCGCTGGTGCCTGGCTGCGTGTCCGCGGAGCCGGGTGGCCTGCGCTACGAGGAATTGCGTGAGGCCCTGTTCGCATTGGCCGAGCGGACCGATGTGATTGGCTTCGACCTGGTCGAGGTGAATCCTCTGCTGGACGTGGGGACAGGTGTAACGTCGTACCTCGCTGCACACACAATCGTGGAATTCCTGGCCCGTATCTGCGCCCAGCCCAGGTGGATTTCGAGGAGAGGCCAATGAGTGGTCCGCTGAAGATCGATACGCACATCCACCTGTACCCCTCCGGCGAGGAAGGGGAGTGGTGGAAAGGAGGCTACGAAATCTGGGAGTACGGCGAGCGGGACGGCGTTCACTTCAGCACCGGCACGGGCACGCCCGGAGAGACAGTTGCGGTGCTCGACCGGGGCGGGTTCGCCCACGGAGTCGTGATGAATCTCTTCTCGGCCGACCTGTTCCGGCAGCAGTATGAATCCGCGCTGCCGCGCGACATGGACGTGGCCCAGCGGGACCGGGCCCTGGCCGGGTTCGATGCCACCATCACCGAGCGGTACCTGGCCTGGAACCGGTGGCTCATGGACACACTCGCCGATGAGCCGACGCTCAGCGGGTTCGTGGCCATAGATCCGTCAGTGCTCTCCCCGGAGCGCAATGTCGAGCACCTGCGCGAGATGGCCGGGCGCGGCGCGCGCGGTGTGAAGCTGCATCCGGTGGTGCAGAAGTTCGAGGCCAACGACCCGCGCATGCACCCGGTCTACCAGGCATGCATCGAGATGGGGCTGACCGTGCTGTCCCACACCGGGCCGGCCCGGGGCGGTGAGTCCTTCGCGGAGGTTTCGGCCTTCGCGCCCATGCTGGCCGAGTTCCCCGGCCTCTCCGTGCTGCTGGCGCATCTGGGCGGCGGGAAGTGGCAAGATACTCTTGATGTCGCTCAGGCCTTCCCGAATGTCACCTTCGACCTGTCCGAGATAATAGAGTGGCTGGGCGCGCCAAATGCACCGACCGCGACGGAGCTAGCCCAGCTCATCCGCGACATCGGGCCGGAGCGCGTCGTGCTCGGGTCGGATTATCCGTGGTATGAACCTGCGCACACCGCGGAACTCGTCCTGTCGTTGCCAATTCTTTCCGAGGCCGAGAAGAACGCCATTCTGGGCGAGAACGCGGCCCGGATCCTCCGCTTGCCAGCCTGATGGCCCCCGCCACCAGGCCCGGCCAGACGGGTGGCCGGGCGGTGCGGGCCGGTGGTTATCCA
>Ga0335073_10002580_pt1 | contig 24848 bp, 19 predicted proteins | sample Lox_Sample_22_FD_207093 | JGI IMG/M metagenome (GOLD analysis project Ga0335073, IMG submission 207093) | Soil microbial communities from Loxahatchee National Wildlife Refuge, Florida, United States - Lox_Sample_2.2 | ecosystem: Environmental > Terrestrial > Soil > Wetlands | place: USA... | reverse complement strand
ACTTGTTCTGGCGGGCGTAGCAGCAAGTGGTGTCGCGCTCCTCGATCGATGCCAGGCCGACTCCCGCGAGCCGGCGCTGCTCGGCATCCACGGCTTCGGTGTCGGCGACCTCGACCCCGAGATGGTTGAGGCTGCCGCCCTGGCCCGGGTTCTCCATCAGGATCAGCTTCAGCGGCGGCTCGGCGACGGCGAAGTTGGCGTAGCCCGGCCGGCGCTTGGCCGGCTCGGCGCCGAACAGCTTGCTGTAGAAGGCAACGGACTCGTCCAGGTTGTCGACGTTCAGGGCGAGCTGGATGCGGCCGGTCATGGTAACCTCCGTAATATCGATGGCCGTCTATGTCTGCCAGTTAGTGAGCTTGCCACATCACATCGACGTCTGTCAATATAGACGTATGTCGAATTCCCTGATCGTAGTGGACCCCGTTGACGCCGTGGCGTGCTGCCCGCCGCTGACCGCCCAGCCCTTGTCGCAGGCTCAGGCCGATCAGATCGCGCCCCTGCTCAAGGCGCTCGCGGATCCGGTTCGGCTGCGGCTGATGTCCCTCGTCGCGTCCCACCCAGGGGGCGAAGCCTGTGTCTGCGACCTCAACGATGCCTTCGACCTGTCTCAGCCCACTATCAGCCACCATTTGAAGGTGCTCCACGATGCCGGCCTGCTGGACCGGGAGAAGCGCGGCGTTTGGGCGTATTACCGCGTCAAGCCAGAGGCGCTGGCCAGCGTTGCCGCGCTTGTCGCCTCGACGCCGGCGACTGCCTGAGTCGCTCACCCGCCGCGAGGATAAGTTGCGACGCGATCCTTCATCGTTTATCGTCGATTAACGATGAAGAATTCGAGGAGCCTTGAACGCGGTGCTTATCAAGCCAAGGACCGATGGTCACGCCGACGCCGTACTCGGCATCTATGAGTCGGGTACCGAGGAGGGCACAACCTTCGAGACTCAGCTACCGCGCGAGGATCAGCCGCTCGACCGAGCCACCGCCGCCGAGTACGCCAGCTGGTTCAAGGCACTCGCCGACCCGACACGGATCCAGATCGTGTCCCTGCTCGCCAGACGCGGAACCCCGATGAACGTGGGCCAGATCGTCGCTGCGGTCGATGTCGGCCAGTCCACCGTGTCTGCCCATCTCAAAGTGCTGGCCGACGTGCGGTTCCTCCTAGCCGACCACCGCGGCACCGCCACTTACTACCGGATCAACGAGGCCTGCGTCGACTGCTTCCCAACCGCCGCGGACATCGTCATGGGCAAGCCCGCCCCAGAGCCCATCTCAGCCGAGTCGGCATAGGAGCCCAGCGTGGCAGCGGAATTCAGCGACCAGATCGTTAGCAGGTACTCAGAACTCGCTCGTGCCGCGCTCCGAGGAGAAGCCATCAGGGATTGCGATCCCGACGACTTCGACGACGGATGCTTTGGCGCCGCCGCCTACTCAGATCGCAACCAGGCACCAGAAGCCGCCTTCCAGACCAGCCTCGGTTGCGGAAACCCGCTCACGATCGCCGAACTCCGGCCCGGAGAGATCGTCCTGGACCTCGGCTCTGGCGGCGGCCTCGACGTGCTGCTGTCAGCGCCCAGAGTCGCACCTGACGGCATCGCCTACGGCCTGGACGCCAGCACCGACATGCTTTCCCTCGCCTGGGCCAACGCCGTGAAGGCGCAGGTCACGAACGTCCGATTCCTGCAGGGTCGCATCGAGAACATCCCGCTGCCGGATGAGCACGTCGACGTCGTGATCTCCAACTGCGTCATCAATCTGTCCGCCGACAAGGCTCGCGTCCTTGCTGAGGCGTTCCGCGTGCTGAAGCCCGGTGGGCGCGTCGGCATTACCGACGTCATCGCAGACGACGGCGCCGACGCAGCCAAGCTCGTCTGCGCAGAACAGCAAGTCGGCTGCCTAGCCGGCACGCTGACCCAGCCGGAATACCAGCGTCTTCTGGCAACGGCGGGATTCTGCGACATCACGATCACCAGTACCAGCCACGCAGCGGACGGTCTGCACTCGGCCATCATCCGTGCCGCGAAGCCGAGCACTGATAACCGGCAGACCCCGGTATGACATGGCCCTTCCCGCCGCTGACGGCGGTACTTCCGGTTGGACTTCTTGCGGGACTCCGGCGACTCGGGGTGCGGGTGGTTGCGTGTCTGGCTTCGCGCCTTACAATGCAGCACGCCGGATCAACTGCACTCCGGCCGAACCGTCTGCCAAGGCTTCCGGCGAGCGGTCAGGTACTGAGCGCAGGCGCCTGCTTGTCGTTGATTACCAGTAGCAGCGCGGCCTTCTCGCTGCCGTAGACTCCTCGCGCGGGCTCTTAGCTCAGTGGTCAGAGCGTCCGGTTTACACCCGGAAGGTCCACGGTTCGATCCCGTGAGAGCCCACCGCCGCCGCACTCAGCCGCTAATGACACACGGGCGGAGCGGTCAGGGCACCAGATGCTCCCGCGATAGCTCCGCCACTTCATCCGCGACAGCCATCCGGTTCTGCAGCCGGGCGAGCCGCGCGTCCATGGTCGGGCCGGTAACGCCATTGACCAGCGCCACCTCCAGGTGCACGGATCCCACTACCGCCGACGCGAACCTGACCGCAGCGGGCAGGAGTGCCAACTCCGCCTCTGACAAGTTCCGCACGCTCATATATCCGTCTGCCACCGCGGCTATCCGGTCCTCGTCCGGCGCGATCAGCCACGCGTCGGGCTCATCGTCCGGCGTTGCCGAGTCCAGATGACATTCCACCAAGCAGTGAGCCAGATCGAGCACGGCCAGCCCAAGACCACCGGTTTCCCAGTCAATCAGCGTGACCGGCCCGCCCGGCAACTGCACCGCATTTCGCGCCCAGACGTCGCCATGCACAACGGTCTCGGGCACCGAGTCGGCAGCATCCCGAACCGTGACGAGCGTCTGCCTGAATGCTTCGTATAGGGGCGCCCAGGCGGTAGGCACCAGCTCGCGGACGGTGTCCAGCCGCGCCAGCGCACCGGCCCCGGCCACAGCAGGATGCCGCGACGACAGGCCGACGGGCGCGCCATCCCAGGCCTGGTCTCCGGCCTCGCCCAACTCGGTAGGCCTGGCCGGGACGTCATGCAAAAGCCCGAGCGTCACCCCAAGCGACCGAAGCTGATTGAGCGTCGGGCGCAGCACCGTACCGGGAACGACAGATGTCGCCCAGCTCAGCCACTGGCCGGCGACGCCGATTAGCTCGCCGGTCCTGGTGCGCACCGGCCGAGGCGCGGGGTATCGCGCGGACTCAAGGCAGGCCAGCGTCAGTGCGCGGCCCAGCAGCCAGTCGGCCATGATCTCGTTCCCGGGACCGCGGGCGTCCTCGGGCACCGGCGCATCGCCCCGGAACGCACTGATGACCTGCTCGGGCCCCGTCGGCAGGGTCAGCCGGTAGCTAACGCGAAGCTCGTGCTCGGAGCCAGCGGCCACGCAGATGTCCACTGGCGGGACCGACCGCTCGTGATACTCATCCAGCAGCCGGCCGACCAGCGCTGCATCGGTCACGACATCGCGTACGGCGGTCGTTGCCTGCTTGGCCCGAGTACCTTCGCCAGCGCGCGTTCGACCTCATCGGCCAGGTCCGAGGCAGCCTGCTCGGTGGTCCTGCCATCACTGACACTGGCCTCGGCAGGCTGGCCGACCGCGCCGCAGTCGCGGCACTCGACCTCGCCAAGCCTGCGGACCAGATGAATGCTGCCGCACGTCTGGCACCGGTCCAGCTCGGCCGTCCAGTCGACGGCCAGCTGGCAATCCGGACAGATGAGAACCTGACGATTCCCGCGCACGCCTCGTCGCCAGGGACTTTCACCGCGGTCAGGGTCGACCTGCCGAGTTCCGCACCGATAACAGGGCATCCAGCCTGTCCCGATTCTGCCGGGCTGCCAGGAGCTATCGCATCGTCAGACCAGCCGAGAAGCTAGTCCAGCTCTGCGAGGGCCTTCTGGTAGTCGGCGATCTCTCGTGCCTGCGGGATGGGGTTTACAACCTTCCACCGCACGACGCCATTCTTGTCGATGATGAACGTTCCCCTGGTGGCGACGCCCATCTTGTCATCGAAGACACCGTAGGCCTTTGCGACCTCACCGTGCGGCCAGAAATCGGCGAGCATTGTGAAATCGAAATGTTCCCGCTCCGCCCAGGTTCGCAGCACGAACATCGAATCCACCGAGACCGTTAGCAGCTCGACGTCATCTCGGGTTACTTCCGGGAAGTCATCCCGCATCGCACACATCTCACTGCTGCACACGCCGCTGAAGGCCAGCGGGTAGAACACCAGCACGACATTCTTGCTACCACGGAAGCCTGACAGGGTCACCGGGTTGCCGTGCTGGTCCTTGAGCTCGAAGTCAGGGGCCTGATCGCCGACTTCCACCGCCATTAACTGATCCTCTCGGCGCGGGTTCTGGGGAACCGAGCCGCCGACGCGGCTCGTTGGGGAATCCACGGCCGGAGCCCGGCCGCTTCCCCGATGGACTCAGTGTGTCATCACCGGTCTAGGCGGCAAGAACCGCAGGGCTAACTGAGCGCTGTACTCCGCGGCGGGTGACTCAGCGACGCGCCTTCGGCGCCACCAGCCGCGTCGCGGACCAGTCCCGCCCGGCACTGACCGTTGAGGTCTGGGATAGTCCCGCGGTCGGCGCGGCCTCCCCGATCTCGCTGGGCTCTACGTGCCCGTCCCGGCCCGTCTTGGGCGTGAGCAGCAAGATGTAGCCGCCGTCCGCGAGCGGGGTGAGCGCGTCTACCAGGGCGTCGACGAGATCTCCATCGCCGTCGCGCCACCACAGCAGTACGCCGTCTACTACGTCGTCGTAGTCCTCGTCGACGAGCTCGGCGCCTTCCAGGGCTACGACAGAGTCGCGCAGCGCCTCGTCGCAGTCATCGTCGTACCCGATCTCCTGCACCACGTGGCCTGGCTTGATGCCAAGCCTCTCGGCCAGGTCACGCTGGTCTTGCGCCTGGCCCGCGGTCGCGCTCACTGAAGTCCTCCTGATCCTTCCCGCTCCGGCTGACGACCGAACCCCTAGATCTCGGCACATGCCCAGGTCTGGGTCCAGCTACACAGCAGGCGCGCGTTGTCGCTGCTCTTGATGGCACAGTTCACACTGGGTCGGCGCGGTGCGCAAGTCACAATTAATGCTTAGCGCGAAATCCACCGCTCAGCAGGCCATCTAGGAAGCCCCGGCGCGCCCTGAGGTACGCTGTTATCAGGCGATACGCGCCTTATGTGATGCCAATCGGCCGCCAGCCGCGTGCTGCAACCCGGCCGGTTACCGGCCGGTAGAGATGCGTTTACCGGCAGCACGGGCGAGAATTGAGACAGTAGTAGTACCCGACGGGACGCGGCCAACGGCGGCTGCGTCTACCTATGACGTGGCGTGCAGCGCCGCCCGCCGAGCCCGGACCCCCATGCGGGCACCGGTGCGAGCCGGCCTGACCGCCCGCGGAATGCGAGGAATCCCCGTGGCCTCCGGACGCCAGCGCTTTTCCATCATCAGCGACGGACTTCCCACTCAGCTCCCGGACATAGACCCGGATGAGACCAGGGAGTGGATGGAGTCCTTTGATGACGTCGTGCGGACGCATGGCCGGGCTCGAGCGCGCTACGTCATGTTGCGACTGCTGGAGCGCGCTCGCGAGCAGCAGGTGGGCGTGCCTGGCCTCCGCAGCACGGACTACATCAACACCATCCCGCCTGAGCGCGAGCCGTGGTTTCCTGGTGATGAGTACATAGAACGTCGTATTCGAGCATATATAAGGTGGAACGCGGCAATTATGGTGAGCCGCGCTAACCGCCCTGGCCTCGGCGTTGGCGGTCACATCGCCACCTACGCCTCCGCGGCGAGCCTGTACGAGGTCGGCTTCAACCACTTCTTCCGCGGCAAGGACCACGGCGAGTCCGGCGATCAGGTGTTCTTCCAGGGCCACGCGGCCCCTGGCATTTATGCCCGGGCCTTCCTTGAGGGCAGGCTTACCGAGCAACAGCTGAACGGCTTCCGGCAGGAGCTGTCCCATCCCGGCGGCGGCCTGCCGTCCTACCCGCACCCGCGGCTCATGCCCGATTTCTGGGAATTCCCGACGGTCTCCATGGGGCTGTCGGCTATCAACGCCGTTTACCAGGCCCGGTTCAACCGGTACCTGCTGGCCCGGGAGCTCAAGGACACCAGCCGCTCCCACGTCTGGGCCTTCCTCGGCGACGGCGAGACCGACGAGCCGGAGGTCAGGGGCGCTATCGCGCTCGCGGCCCGCGAGGAGCTTGACAACCTCACGTTCGTGATCAACTGCAACCTGCAGCGGCTGGACGGGCCGGTCCGCGGCAACGGCAAGATCATCCAGGAGCTCGAGGCCTCCTTCCGCGGCGCGGGCTGGAACGTTATCAAGGTCATCTGGGGCCGGGACTGGGATCCGCTGCTCGCCAAGGACACCGACGGTGTCCTAGTCAACAAGATGAACACCACCCCGGACGGCCAGTTCCAGACCTATGCCGTCGAGTCCGGTGCCTACACCAGGGAGAACTTCTTCGGCGGCGACCCGCGCCTGCGGGCCATGGTCGAGCACCTGTCGGACGACGAGATCCGCAACCTGTCCCGCGGCGGTCATGACTACCGCAAGGTCTACGCCGCGTTCAAGGCCGCGACCGAACACGTCGGCCAGCCGACGGTGATCCTGGCTCACACGATCAAGGGCTGGACCCTGGGCCCCGACTTCGAAGCGCGTAACGCTACCCACCAGATGAAGAAGCTGACGGTGGCCGAGCTGAAGGAATTCCGCGACCGGCTGTACCTGGAAATCCCGGACGCGGCCCTGGAGGCCGAGCTTCCGCCTTACTACCACCCGGGCGAGAAGTCGGACGAGATTCAGTACATGCGCGAGCGCCGGGCAGCGCTCGGCGGTTACCTGCCGAGGCGGGTCGTCCGGGCCAGGCCGCTGGCGCTGCCAGGCGACTCCGTCTACGAGGAGCTGCGGCGCGGCTCGGGCAAGCAGCCAGTTGCCACCACGATGGCGTTCGTCCGGCTGCTCAAGGACCTGATGAAGGACGCTGAGATCGGGGACCGGTTCGCGCCGGTGATCCCTGACGAGGCCCGCACGTTCGGGATGGACTCGCTGTTCCCGACCGCCAAGATCTACGACCCGCACGGGCAGACGTATGAGGCTGTCGACCGCAACCTGCTGCTGTCGTACAAGGAGTCCAGCCGCGGCCAGATCCTGCACGAGGGCATCAGCGAGGCCGGGGCGATGGCCTCGACAACCGCAGCCGGGACCGCGTACGCCACGCACGGCACCCACATGATCCCGGTCTACATCTTCTACTCAATGTTCGGATTCCAGCGGACCGGTGACCAGATGTGGGCGATGGGCGACCAGCTCGGTCGCGGCTTCCTGCTTGGCGCCACGGCCGGGCGGACCACGCTCACGGGCGAGGGCCTGCAGCACAACGACGGCCACTCAGTCCTGCTGGCCTCGGTCAGCCCTGCCTGCGTGAGCTACGACGCGGCCTGGGCTTACGAGCTGGCCGTCATCGTCAAGGACGCGCTGCGCCGGATGTACGGCTCTAGCGCCGAGCACCCAGACGGCGAGGACATCTTCTATTACCTGACCGTCTACAACGAGCCCTACGTGCAGCCCGCTGAGCCCACCGACTATGAGGGCGGCGGCTCACATCTCGAGCGCGACATTCTGCGCGGCCTTTACCGGTACGCCGGCCCGCCGCAGTTCTCCGGCGCGACCGCCGCCCCGGCGGCGATCGCGTCCACCACGGGCGAGCACCCCGAGGCGCAGATCCTTGCCTCCGGGGTGGCGCTCCGGTGGGCGCTCGAGGCACAGCGCCTACTTGCCGAGGACTGGGGCGTCCGCGCCGGAGTGTGGTCGGCGACGTCTTGGACTGAGCTCCGGCGCGAGGCCCTGCGCTGCGAAGAGTGGAACATGCTGCAGCCGGAAGGCGAGCACCAGGTTCCCTACGTAACGCGGGCCCTTGACGGCCACCCAGGGCCGATCGTCGCCGTCAGCGACTGGATCCGCGCCGTGCCTGACCAGATCGCGCGCTGGGTGCCGGCACCGTTCACCTCGCTTGGCACCGACGGGTGGGGCTTCTCCGACACGCGCCCGGCCGCCCGCCGCTTCTTCCACGTTGATGCGGAGTCGATCACCGTTTCCGTGCTGGGTCAGCTAGCCCGGCTGGGCGAGGTCAAGCCGGAAGCGGTCGCGCAGGCAATCGCCAAGTACCACCTGGATCTCGACGTCAGCGAGGCGCTCTAGCAGCACGGCGCGCGCGATGGGCCGTCGGCTCCGGATGAGCGCAGAGATCGGCGACTGGCTGGCCGATCTGCGCTCGTCCCAGCCCGGCGTCGCGGCGGAGGTCGGCGCGGCGCTAGCTGCCGTCCTGGACTCTGACGATGTGGCCAGTCTGGCATTCGTCACTGATCTCGGGACTCCGGAGGCCGTCGAGCCTGGCGACCGACTCGCCGCCGTGGATGCGGCCTATCAGGATCTGCTGACCTCCCTCCAGCTGCTGCGCCAGCAGGCCGCCGAGGCTGGCTCATTCCGAACTGCCGCCCGAGAGCGGATTAGCCCGGCCGGCTCGCGTTTGTTGCCATCGACCGACGAGGAGATAGCGCAAGCCCGCCAGCGCGAGGCGGAGCTGAGAGCGCGCAGTCAGCGCTGGCAGCGAGGCGTTGACGCCTTCCGGGCGAGGAAGGAAGCGGTCAAGGCCAGGTACACGGCAGCCTCGGCCGCCAGGGATATTCAGCGGGCGATCATTGCATCCGGACAAGCCCTCTCCCACAGTCGCCTCGACGTTGGCGGACAACCGGAGGCCGGGGAGGCTCGTCAGGCCGAGGCCGAGCTTGCTGCCGCCGAACGAGCGCTCAGTGCCGCAGCTGCCGAGCTCCGCGACCTGCTGGCAGAAGCCGCAGAGCTTCGCCGGGGTCTTCGCGGCGGACTTAGCGACGACGGCAGCCCGCCAGACTCCGATCAAGGCGCTGCTGCGGGCCTGCTGGAGCTGCGCGTGTCCCCGTTCGCCGCTGACGTCCGGCTGTTGTGCGCTCGGGAGCCGGACGACACGCTGACGCTGCTCGCCGTGCTCGAAGGCGGGGCGGCAGTAAACAGGCATCGTTCCCGCGCGGTCGGCCTGGCCGGCGAGCTCCTTGCGGAGGTCCGCGCCGAAGGCTGGCCGGCCGACATCGGAGAGGTCGCGTTCGCCGACACTGGCGCGTTCCTGCAGAAGTTCTTTCCGCACCTCATCAGCTACATCTCAGCCCGTTCTGCCGAGCTGGCGGCGGCCATCACCATCGCCGGCCTGCGGCGCCATTTCGAGCTCAGCCTCACCGACCTTGCCGCACAAGCGGGCCTGAGCGAGTCGGCGCTCTGGAAGCTGGAGACAACCGACTTGCGGTTCGCGCGTCTCGATGACGTGGCCGCATACGTCCAGGCGCTCGGCGGCCGGCTCGAGCTCACTACCGATCTGGGCGACGGCCACGCGCGCCAGCTCTTCTGAGGCCGAACAACTCCGAGGGCTTACGGGGCCAGATCGCGTGCCTTATCGTTGGCGCCGTGACCGCTTCCGACCGCCCGCAGCCCTGATGCGGCTCGGTGCGGCGGCGGCGCTGCGGCCGCTGCACTACCGCAAGTTCGCGGTGCTCTGGACTGCCAGCCTCGTGTCGAACGTCGGCACCTGGATGCAGACCGTCGCCGTCGGCGCCTTGGTGATCTCGCGCACTGGCCAGGCGAGCTGGGCCGTGCTCGTCGCCGCTGGCGCGTTCCTCCCGATCGGCCTGCTGTCACCGGTTGGCGGGGCGCTGGCGGACCGGCTGCCCCGCCGCCCGGTGATCGCTGGCGGGAACTTTGCGGCAGGTCTCGTCGCCGCCGTGATCGCAGCGCTGGTGGCAGCCCGCCATGACGACCCGTACGGCCTGCTCGCCCTGGTCACACTGCAGGGTTCAGTCTCAGCACTCATCGGGCCGTTCACTCAGGCGATCCTGCCCGACCTGGTGCCGCGGTCGGAGTTCCTGGCGGCCAGCTCGCTGAACTCCGCGCAGTGGAACGCGGGCCGAATCTTCGGGCCCGCCATCGCCGGAGTGGTCATCGCGGCGTTCGGGTATGCGGCGAGTTTCACTGCGAATGCAGTGTCCTTCCTCGCCGTCGTTGCCGCTGTGCTCTGCATCCGGCTAGCCCCGCCGCCCGGCAGCCAGGCGCGGCTGATCAACTCCATGCGGGACGGCTTGCGCGCCACGTGGGCGCAGCCATCCTGCCGGGCAGCTACCGTCACGATGGCTGTGGTGGCGTTCTTGGCCGCGCCGTTTATCGCCCTGGTGCCGGCAGTTGCGCTGAGCCTCTCGCGGCACGTTGCCGCTGCTACTGCCACTCTCACCACTGCGCAGGGCCTAGGCGCCGTGGCCGGGGCCCTTATTCTGCCCCCACTGGCGCTGCGCATCGGGCGTGGCCGGGCACTGGCCTGGAGCCTGGCGCTGCTCCCTCTCTCGCTGATCGGCTACGGATGCGCTGGATCCCTCTGGCTGGCGGTTCTAGCGCTCTTCGTCGTCGGACTGGTCTACATGGGGGTCCTGGCCGGATTGCAGACTGCCGTGCAACTGCACGCTCCGGCTCCATACCGAGGCCGGGTCCTGAGCTTCTTCCTCGTGGCGCTCGGCGTCGCGTATCCGATCGGCGCACTGGTCCAGGGGCCGGTTGCCGATCACATCGGCGTCGGCTGGACCACCGTCGCAGCCGCCCTTTTCCTGGCCGCCACCTATCTGCTTGTCGTCTTGCGGTGGCCCGCATTCGTCCGGGCGGTCACCGCAGACCCGGCCGACGGACAGGACCCAGCCAGCCTCGGACCGAGCGGCGAAGCTCAGCCTGCAGGCGAGTCCGCCGGGGTCGGCTAGCGGCGCGCTGTCCAACGCATCCTGCGGGGCGTGGCACGCTGAGGAGATGGCAGTACAGGCTGGTACCAGCGGCGCCCACGGCCAAGCCCGGCCGAGAGGCCGCGTCCGTGACGACACCATCGACCGGCTCGAGGCCTCGATGGGCACGCTCGGCACCGCCGCAATGCTGTCCATGGACCGGGAACTGCCCTGGTTCCGGGCCATGTCGGCCGAGAACAGGTCGTGGCTCGGCCTTGTGGCGCAGGCCGGCGTCGCGGCCTTCGTGGACTGGATCAAGCATCCTGAGCGCACGCGGCCCGCGGTGGGAGGCGAGGTGTTCGGCACCGCGCCCAGGGAACTGGCCCGGGCAGTGACGCTACAACAGGCTGTCGAGATGGTCCGGGTCATCGTCGACGTCGTGGAGTCCCAAGTCGACCAGCTCGCAGCGCCGGGCGGCGAGGCTGAACTGCGCGAGGCGGTGCTGCGCTATACGCGCGAGATCGCCTTCGGCACGGCTCAGGTATACGCGCGGACCGCCGAGGCCCGCGGCGCCTGGGATGCCCGGCTGGAGGCGCTGGTCGTCGAGTCTCTGGTCCGTGGCGAGGTAGACGACGGCCTGCAGTCCTGGGCTTCGGCACTGAACTGGTCGTTTAGCCCGGTCACGGTGATCGCTGGCTCGGCCGGCCCCAATCCGGCAGGTCGAACCGAGACCGAGGGCCTGATCGACGAGTTCCGCACACTGGCCCGGCGAGCGCGGCTAGACCTGCTCGCGGGCGTGCACGGTAACAGGCTCGTTCTGGTCATCGGCGGGGCCGCTGATTCGCTTGAGGCGGCTCGCGTGTTCGTGGGCCGGTTCGGCCCGGGCCCGGTCGTCGTCGGGCCTGGCGCTGCCGACCTTCAGTCGGCGGTCGCCTCCGCCGGCGCCGCCCTGGCTGGCCTGCGCGCCGCTCACGCCTGGCCGGAGGCACCGCGGCCGGTCCTCGCCAGCGACCTGTTGCCCGAGCGTGCCCTGGACGGCGACGAGTCTGCCCGGGCCACGCTCGTGGAGCAGGTCTACGAGCCTCTCATGCGCGGCGGCACGGCCCTGCTCGACACCGTGATGGCCTACCTCGAGCAGGGCAATTCGCTCGAAGCCACCGCTCGGCTGCTCTTCGTGCATCCGAATACGGTCCGGTACCGGCTGCGGCGGGTTACCGAGCTCACCGGGATCACGCCAAGTGACGGCAGGGGTGGCTTTACGCTGTGGACGGCGGTAATTCTGGGGCGCCTGGCGCACAAGCGAACATAACTTGTAGACTCTCGACATAGTCTAGGCGGCAAACTTCGTCTGCTTCCGCATAGATATGGCGAAGTTCTACAGTGCAGGCTAGAGCAATGCTTGTTATCGTGGCCCCAGGTCAGGGCTCCCAGACCCCGGGGTTCCTCTCCCCGTGGCTTGAGCTGCCGGGTTTTGCCGACCGCCTGGCCGCCTGGTCTGAGCTGGCAGGCCGCGATCTGATCGCAGCCGGTACCACCGCCGACGCCGATGAGATCCGGGACACCGCGGTGGCACAACCGCTACTGGTGGCCGCTGCCATCGCCGCAGCCGAGGATCAGCTCGCAAATGGCTCAGCGCGCGTCAGCCGGCAGTCCGTAGCCGTTGCCGGGCACAGTGTCGGAGAGCTTGCAGCCGGCGTGCTAGCCAGTGTCATCAGCTCTGACGACGCGATCCGACTAGTACGGGTGCGTGCCAACGGCATGGCGGCCGCCGCCGCGGCCGAGTCGACCGGCATGACCGCCGTACTCGGCGGCGACGAGGACGCCGTGCTGGCCGCAATCGAGGCATGCGGGCTTACGCCGGCCAACGTCAACGGGGCAGGCCAGATCGTGGCTGCTGGCACGCTCGAGCAGCTGGCCGCGTTCGCCGAGAACCCGCCGGGCGGCGCCAGGCTGCGCCCGCTCTCAGTGGCCGGCGCATTCCATACTCACCACATGGCCCCCGCTGTCGACGCGCTGGCCGCAGCCGCTTCGACCGTCCGTGCAGCCGACCCACTCCGGCCTTTGCTGTCGAACCGGGATGGCGCGGTGGTCAAATCCGGCCCGGACTGGCTGGACCGCATCATCACTCAGGTCAGCGCGCCGGTCCGATGGGACCTGTGCATGGAGACCATGGCCACACTGGGCGTAACCGCATTGATCGAGCTGCCACCCGCAGGCACGCTGACCGGCCTGGCGAAGCGGGCGCTGCGCGGTATCCGGCTGGTCGGCCTCAAGACACCCGATGACCTAGATGCTGGCCGCGAGCTGCTGGCCGAGCACACCGACAGCCACGCCGACAGCCACGCGCCCGAGTGGCGGCTCCTAGTCGCACCCTTGGCCGGGACCTTCAGAGCCCCCGTTGGCCATCCGGCCGCAGCCGGACCGGGAACCGGAATCACGGCCGGGACTGACCTCGGCCACGTCGAGATCCGCGGCGGCAATCAGCAGGTAGCCGCCGCGTTCCCGGCCACGATCATCGAATGGCTCGTTGAGGACGGCGATCCGGTCAGTGCAGGTCAGCCGCTGGTACGTCTGCTGCCCCAGGCAGCGGAGTAGACAAAGTCCACCGAAACACGGCGAAAGGCAACAGGCAATATGCGACTCACCGAAGGTCAAGCGGGCGCGCGAGTGCTGGCTTTCGGCGGCTATCAGCCCGCCAGGGTGGTCACCAATGACGAGCTGTCGAAAACCGTCGACACCAATGACGAGTGGATTCGCAGCCGGGTAGGTATCGCCAGCCGCAGGATCGCAGGACCGGACGAGACGGTCACAGACATGGCCGTGCAGGCGGGCGGCAAGGCACTGGCAGCCAGCGGCCTCTCCCCTGGCGAGGTTGACCTGGTCATCGTGGCGACCTGCACGCCTGAGGTCCAGATCCCGAACGTAGCCGCCTCCGTCGCCAGGCGGCTCGGCATCGTCGCTCCGGGCGCCTACGACCTCAACGCCGCGTGCGCGGGTTTCTGCTACGCCCTGGCCAACGCCGCAGACGCTGTGCGCACCGGCACTGCTAAGAACGTGCTGGTAGTCGGGGCCGAGAAGCTGTCCCAGTGGGTTGACCAGACGGACCGTGCTACCTGCATCATCTTCGCCGACGGCGCTGGCGCGGCAGTCGTTGGCCCGGTCGCGGAGGCCGGGGACGCGCCTGGCATCGGGCCGGTGCACTGGGGCAGCGACGGCGACCTGGCCGACAAGATCTACATCGCCGACCGGAACTCGTTCATCGTCCAGGAGGGCCAGGCAGTATTCCGCTGGACCACGAGCGCGCTGGCGCCGATCGCGCTCAAGGCCTGCGAGAAGGCCGGAGTTGACCCGACTGAGCTCGGCGCGTTCATCCCGCACCAGGCGAACCTGAGGATCGTCGAGGCCATCGCCCGGAAGCTCGGCGCACCGCAGGCGATCGTCGCACAAGACATCGTGCACGCCGGCAACACGTCGTCGGCGTCGATCCCGCTGGCGCTGTCGCGGATGATCGAGCGCGGTGAGCTGGCCTCCGGCTCTAAGGCGCTGCTGCTCGGCTTCGGGGCCGGCATGTGCTACGCGGCGCAAGTGATCACGGTACCCTGACCCCCCGCCCTGCCTGAGGGCGATGAACCCACCGCTAAAAACCGCCAGAAGGAGAGCAGAAGACAGATGGCCATGACCGAGCAGGAAATCCTCGAGGGTCTCGGCGAGATCATCGACGAGGTTGCAGGCGTTCCCGCCGACCAGGTGACCCCGGACAAGACGTTCGTTGACGACCTCGACATCGACTCGCTGTCGATGGTCGAGATCGCGGTGGCGGCGCAAGACAAGTTCGGCGTCGAGATCCCCGATGACCAGCTCAAGGACCTCAAGACGGTGCAGGACGTGATCAATTACGTCCGCCGTGCCGAGGTATCCGCCTGACGACGGCGCTTACGGCCCCCACGGGGGGCACCCCCCGTGGGCAGCCGGGTCATCCCCCAACCCGATGAGGAGCAGAACGACAGTGGGTACGGACCGGACACGCGTCGTCGTGACCGGCCTTGGCGCGATCACCCCGGTGGGGACAGATGTCCCTAGCACATGGGAAGCGCTGAAGGCTGGCCGCAGCGGCGTGCAGCAGCTGACGGACGACTGGGCGGCGGAGCTGCCGGCCAGGATTGCGGCTTGGGCCGCGGCGGACCCGGCCACGCTGATCGACCGGGTACAGGCCCGCCGGCTGGACCGGTGCGAGCAGTTCGCGCTGGTGGCTGCCCGCGAGGCGTGGGCGGACGCGGGATCTCCTGACGTGGACCCGGAGCGGCTCGGTGTCGTGGTATCCAGCGGCATCGGCGGCGTCGCCTCGACCCTGGCGGCCTACGACACCCTCAAGGAGAAGGGCTGGCAGCGGCTCTCGCCTTACACGGTGCCGATGCTGATGCCGAACGGCGCAGCCGGCTGGCTCGCCATCGAGCTCGGCGCCAGGGCAGAGGTGCACACAACGGTGAGCGCCTGCGCCTCGGGTGCCGAGGCGATCGGCTACGCGATGGACATGATCCGCGCTGGCCGCGCTGACGTCGTCCTGGCCGGCGGCACCGAGGCCGCGATCATGCAGCTGAACATCGCTGCGTTCGCGGCCATGCGCGCGCTTTGCACGAGCCGGAATGACGACCCGGTCAGCGCCTCCCGGCCATTTGACAAGGGCCGGGACGGCTTCGTACTCGGCGAGGGCGCCGGGATGGTAATCCTGGAATCCGAGGAGCATGCCGCCGCCCGTGGCGCGCACGTGTACGCGGTCGTGGCCGGGGTGGGCTACTCATCCGACGCGCATCACATCGCCCAGCCGGACCCGGAGGGCGCGGGGCTCAGGCTCGTGCTGCGGCGGGCCATGGCCGACGGCGGCGTCCGGCCCGAGCAGGTCGTGCACGTCAATGCACATGCCACCTCGACGCCGGCCGGCGACGTGGTCGAGGCTCAGGCGATCGCTGCCGCCCTCGGCGACGCGGCTCCGGGCGTCGTGGTCTCAGCTACCAAGTCGATGACCGGTCACCTGCTCGGCGGAGCCGGCGCGGTGGAATCGGTCGCTGCGATCCTCGCGCTCCGCGACCGCGTGGCCCCGCCGACCATCAACCTCGAAGACCCCGACGACGACGCCGGGCTGACCATCTCGGCGCAGCCCCAGCAGCTCAGCCAGCGCGCGGACGGCCCGATGGCGGTCATCAACAACTCCTTCGGCTTCGGCGGCGCCAACGTCGCCCTTGCCTTCACCGAAGCCTGAGCCTTGTCGCCACTGCCGAGTGTGCCCCCCGAGCAGGACGCCCCCGTTGCCCCTGAGGAGATCGACGTGACCGTCACCGATTCACTGGCCGCCACGCAACTGCGCACGGCCGCCGGCAACGGCAAGTCCGCGGTCGCGGTGGCGCGCTCGGCTCCGCCGGTGACCCCTTCCACTGCCAGAGCGGTCCCGGCCACCCTGTCCTCAGCCCCCGCAGCCCAGGCCGCAGCAGCCCAGGCCACGGCTGCCCTAGCCCACGCCGGGCCAGGCCGCGACCCGCAGTCGCGCCTGGAGGCGCTGTTCGATCCGGGCACGCTCGAGCTCCTGCAGCCCGCTGACGAAAGCGGAATGCTGGCGGGAACGGGCACTATCGACGGCGTCACGACCGTTGCGTTCGCCAGCGACCCGCGCTTCCAGGGCGGTGCCATGGGCATCGCCGGCTGTGAGATCATCGTGGGCTGCTATGACTACGCGGTCGAGATCGGGGCGCCGATTATCGGGCTGTGGCACTCCGGCGGTGCCCGGATCCTGGAGGGCGTCCAGAGCCTGCACGCGGTAGGCATGGTGTTCGCCGCGATGACCAGGGCGTCCGGCAAGGTGCCGCAGATCTCGGTCGTGCTCGGGGCGGCCGCAGGCGGCGCCGCCTACGGCCCGGCGCTGACCGACCTCGTGATCCTCTCCGAGCAGGGCCGCATCTTCGTCACGGGCCCTGATGTCGTGCGCAGCGTGACTGGTGAGGACGTCGACATGGAGCGGCTGGGCGGCCCGGAGCCGCATAGCCGCCGGTCTGGCGTCGTGCATATCGTCACCGCGACCGACGGCGAGGCGATAGACCGGGCCCGTCAGCTCGTTTTGCTCCTCGGCCACCGGGTGACCGCGGGCGCCGGCTACCTGCCCGACACCGACCTCGGCGCGCTACTGCCGGATTCGCCAAAGCGGGCCTATGACGTTCACCCGCTGATCAGCGGCCTGCTGGACGGCCCAGGGATCGAACTGCACCCGCGCTGGGCGCCCAATATCGTCACCACCCTCGGCCGCTTCGGCGGCCGCACGGTCGGCGTGATCGCCAACAACCCGCTGCGCCTCGGTGGGTGCCTGGACGCCACCTCGGCGGAGAAGGCGGCCAGGTTCGTGCGGATGTGCGATGCGTTCGGCGTGCCCCTAGTCGTGCTGGTTGACGTCCCCGGCTACCTGCCTGGCGTCGGGCAGGAATGGGACGGCGTCGTCCGCCGCGGCGCCAAGCTGCTGCATGCCTTCGCTGAGGCGGTCGTGCCGCGGGTGACGCTCGTGACCCGGAAGGCCTACGGCGGCGCTTACATCGCGATGAACTCCCGAGCCCTGGGCGCGACCAGGGTGTTTGCCTGGCCCGGAGCGGAGGTGGCCGTCATGGGCTCGGTCGCAGCGGTCCGGATCCTGCACCGCCGCGCGCTGGCCGCGGCCTCAGCTGAGGAGCGGCACGAGGTCGAGGCCCAGCTCGCAGCCGAGCACGACCAGATCGTCGGTGGCCTGCCCCGCGCCGTCGCCCTGGGCGTGATCGACGAGGTTATCGAGCCGGAGAAGACCCGGCAGGCCATCCTGGAAGCAATTGTCCATGCCCCGTCCGAGCGCGGCCGACATGGAAACATCCCGCTGTAACCCCGCCGTTCCCGCCCGGGCTTGGCTGCTCGGACCTGCCATCACCGGCCAGCTGCGGGGCGCTGACCCTCGCCTCCGGAATCGGCCTGTTATGGCACCCCAGTGCGCGCCATCAGCGCCTGCGAGACGGTAACCTATGGCATCGACGGGTTCGTCCAGGGCTGTACTTTCTCATTGCGAACTTTTGGAGAACGCTAGGCCTGACCTCGTGACCCGTTGGCTAGAGTTATCGCGCGTTGCTTATAGTTTCCGCAGCATGGTAGCCACGGCTCGGGGTGACCGGAAGCCTGGCCGCACCACGACATCCCTGAGGAGCCAGCTACTTGCCCCGGCTACGCCCAGCACGACGCCGCAGCACGAACACGCCAGGCGACAGTCGGAGTCCCGCCCTGGCGCTCTCAGCAGCAGCCGGGCACGCGGGTGCCGCTGCGGGTAGCGTCGCCGCAGAGGACTCCCGGCAGAGCGTGATCACCACGACCCGGAAAGCTGCGGCGTCTAGCGGAGGTGACTCCGCCGACCCTGGAGCTGGCCTGTCGTGGCCGAGCCGGGCCCTCTCGACCCTGCGCTACCACTGGCTCGCCGCCGTCCTCCTCCTTATCGGGCTGGTCCTCCGGGTGATTACCTGGATGGCGTATCACCCTGCGCTCCTGTACATCGACTCGGTCAAGTACCTGTACCGCGGCTGGCAGGGGTCTGACCCGCTCGGCTACAAGATCCCGTTGAAGATCGTCCTGGCGGTCGGCAGCCTCGGCACCGTGACGGCCCTGCAGCACCTGCTTGGCCTTGGCATGGGCGTGGCCATCTACATGCTGCTGGTGCGCCGCGGCGTCAGTCGCTGGCTTGGGGCACTGGCCATCGCGCCGGTCCTGCTTGACGGATACCAGCTGCAGGCCGAGGCCACGATCATGCCGGACGTCCTCTTTGAGGGCATGGTCGTCGCGGGCCTTTGCATCCTGCTGTGGAAACCGACTATCAGCTGGCTGGCGGTCATCGCGTCCGGCCTGATCCTGGGCCTGAGCGCCACAGTCCGTGAGCTCGGCCTGTGGATGCTGGCGCCCGCCGTCCTCTGCCTGCTCGGCTCGAGGTACCTGCGGGTCAGCCGCGACGACTGGTACAGCGTCTGGCTGAAGTCGTGCGTGCTGGCCCTGGCGTTCCTGCTGCCCGTAGTCACGTACTGCGGCATCTCCTACGAGGACTCCGGGCACTTCCGGCTCTCGGTCAAGGGCAGCGCGGCTGGTCGGATGGCACAGTCCGCCGACTGCGCCACGCTGAAGGCGCCAGCCGATGTCCTGAAGCTGTGCCCGCCGCCGGCTATGCAGAAGCAGAGCCCGGACTGGCTCGAACATTCGTCCAAGTCGAGCCTGCTGGACCTGCCCGTGGCGCTGGGACCAGAGCGCCTCAAGCTGACCTCGGAGTTTGATCACGCGGTCGAGCGTCAGCAGCCGCTGCGGGTCGTTGCCTCTGTGCTGCGCGACTCCGTCCGCCTGTTCGAGGTGGACCGGGTCAACAGCATCGCGATCACGCCAATCTTCCGGTGGCAGTTCCAGACCAGTTCGTCGCTCAAGTATCACGCTGCGCCGCCGACCAGCGAGTTTCAGCAGTACGACCCCGAGTTCATGGTCTGCCCGATTCCGTTCTCGACCAGCATTACGCCGCTGCCGCAAACCGCTAATGCGGTTAACAGCCCCTATGCCCTGTGCTCCAAGCCCGGCAGCAAGGGCGACATCATTGTTGGCCTTCAGCAGCGACACAACTCACCGTGGGACTACGTCGTGCTGAACTCGTCCTATGGCGGCAAGGCGCAGGTTAACAGCTCGCTGGCCTCGTTCCTGCGGAGCTACCAGCTAGACGGCGGCTTCACGCCAGGCCCGCTGCTCCTGATATTCACGCTCACCGGCCTGCTCGGTTCCCTGATCGCGCTCATCTACCGCCGGGGCAGCCCGCGAGCCAGAAACATGGCGCTGGCAAGCCTGGCCTTCTTCGTGACCGCAGTGGGGCTGCTGCTGATCGCTGACCTGTACGTGTTCTCCTGGCGGTACCAGCTCCAGGCGCTGGTCACACTGCCGCCAGCGGGCGTACTCGGCGCTGCCGCTGCGATCCATGCGATTCGCTACCGCAGGCAGCGCGTCTTGTCGCCCAGCGAGGTTAGCCCGGTCGCTGGAGTCGGACCGGCTGCTGAGGTCGGACCGGCCCCTGCGGGCTAGCCGCCATACCCGCGACCGCGATTGACACAGTCCTGCCAGCCGCCAGGCGGCACTGAGCCGCGGGGCGTGGCGCCCGGAACCCGGCTCGGCTCGGCCAGAGCCGGCCGCTCCCAGCGACCGCAATTCGGCCTAGCGGTTCACGGTGCTCATGTCCGCGTACCGGTCACCGGCCGGCTCGCCGACGTTCTGCTCAAGCCACGCAATGTCCTCGGCGGTCAGTTCGACGTCCGCGGCAGCGAGATTCTCCTCGAGGTAGCGCCGCCGCTTGGTGCCAGGAATCGGCACAATGTCCTGACCGCGCGAGAGCACCCAGGCCAGCGCCAGCTGACCCGGTGTGCAGCCCTTGGTCAGCGCCAGCTGCTCGATGATGCCGACCAGGGCGACGTTGCGGCTGAAGTTCTCGGCCGCGAACCGGGGAAACCGGCCCGCCCGCGAGTCGTCCTCCGGCAGGTCAGCCGACGTCTTGATCGAGCCGGTCAGGAAGCCGCGACCGAGCGGGCTGTAGGCGACAAAACCGATGCCCAGCTCGCGCACCGTAGGCAGGATCTCCGCCTCGACGTCGCGGCTGAACAGGCTGTACTCGCTCTGCAGCGCGCTGATCGGGTGCACTGCAGCGGCGCGACGAATGGTCTGCGGACCGGCTTCGGACAGGCCGAGATGGCGCACCTTCCCCGCTTGCACGAGGGAAGCCATCGCACCCACAGTGTCCTCAATCGGAACCGCCGGGTCGACGCGGTGCTGGTAGTACAGATCGATGTGATCGACTCCGAGCCGCGACAGCGACGCGTCGCAAGCAGCGCGGACGTACTCCGGACGCCCATTGACACCGACCCAGGACCCGTCCTCGCGCCGCTCGTTCCCGAACTTAGTGGCGAGCACGATCTCGTCCCGTCGCCCGGCGATGGCCCTGCCGACGAGCCGTTCGTTCGTGAACGGGCCGTACATGTCCGCGGTGTCGAGGAAGCTGCACCCGAGCTCGAGTGCGCGGTGGATGGTCGATATCGACTCGGCGTCGTCGCCGGCGCCGTAGAACTCCGACATCCCCATGCAACCGAGGCCGATGGCGGAGACTGAAAGCGATCCGAGTTCTCGTGTCTGCATGCCCCCGAGCATATCGGAGGCTCCTCCGGTACGTTCGGCCCGGCACAGGGTCGGGAATGCTGCACCGGGCCAGGGCGCTGATGTTAGCCATGGATGCCCATGACTCACTGCCGCTTGCGGTACTGGACTTCGTCGGGATCGAGTACGGCGAGAGCGCCGCGTCTGCGCTGGCAGGGGCGGTGAGCGTAGCCCAGACCGTGGAAGCGGCAGGTTACCGCCGGTACTGGGTCTCCGAGCATCACAACATGACGAGCCTGGCCTGCAGCGCGCCGGAGTTGCTGATCGCCCACGTCGGCGCGTTCACGTCGAGCATCAGGGTCGGCGCCGCCGGCATTATGCTGCCGAACCACTCCTCGCTCAAGGTCGCGGAGACCTTCAGGACCCTGCTGGCGATGTATCCGGGACGGGTTGATCTGGCACTTGGCCGCGCACCGGGCACGGATCCGCTGACCGCGCACGTACTGCGCCGCGGGATGGTTGCTGACGCCGCCGCCGAGTTCCCGGCCCAGGTCGGCGAGCTGCTTGCGTTCCTCGGCGACGGGTTCCCCGACGGGCATCCCTACGAGCGGCTGGTCGCGGCACCGCTGATCGAGGAGCGGCCGGAACTATTCGTGCTGGGCTCGAGCCCGTACGGGCCTCAGTTCGCCGCCGTCAACGGGTTCGCCGCTGTCTTCGCGCACCACATGAGCCCGGATCTCGCGATCCCGGCGCTGCGTGCCTATCGCCGCCAGTTCACCCCTCGCGAGGAGGGCGGCCAGCCCTACTCGGCAATGTCAGTGCTCGCCTTTGCCAGCGAGAATCCGGACGCCGTGGTCGACTTCGAGGCCGCCTGGACGCTCACTATCCAGAACATTCGCCGCGGCATACGCGAGCCGCTGCCGCCCGAGAAAGTCCGCGAGCTGGCCAGCTCACCGGACTTCCGCGCCAGCCGCAACGAGGACGGCCGGATGGTGACCGGCGAGCCGAAGGCAGTAGCCGAGCGGCTCCTGGAGCTGAGGGACCAGGCCGAGGCCGACGAGATCGTCGTGGTCACGCCAAGTCTGGACCGGGAGCGCCGGAAGGCGAGTTACGGCGCCATCGCGGACGCGTGGCGCGCGGCGAGCTGAACAAGCCCGGCTTCGAGTCGACTAGTCTCGCGGGCGCCAGAATTCGGTGAGGTGCTCAGCAAGGGCTCTGCCTTGGTTGTAACCGGCTCGAGCGGCGGGCGGCCGCGTCGACGGATCCATCAGATTGACGCCGAATGCGTCGCGGGAGTTGCTATCCGGGAAGATGGTTTCGACTCTGCTGCCGCGTGCCCGTAGTTCGTCGACCTGCGCCGCAAGATGGATGCCCCAGTCCAGCGGCGCCCGTGATCTCCCGCCGAGAGGTGACAGCACCAGCACCCGCTCGTATCCGGTTGCCAGATCGGCATTCTCGTTGGATCTGTAGCCGCCGTCGATGTAGCGGTTGTCGCCAATACTGTGGGGAGGGACACCGGGCCCGGCACAGCTGGCGGTGACGGCGTCCACCAGGTCGACTCCACTGTCGCGGTCGAATACGACCGGTTCACCTGTATGGGCATCGACAGCCACGATGAGCACTGGTCGTTGCGGCCAGCGCTGACTGGGCAGCCGAGCGGCGACGACGGCGCGCCGCTGCGCTTGGCCAGAGCTGCCCGACGCCGCATCCATTTCGAGTGCCGCCGCACCCATTCTGCGGCGCATGTCGGCCGGATCCTCAGCAGCGGCGATGATTCCGCTCGTCTTCTCCAGATGGTCCGCCGCCGGCCTATTCGGGGCACGCCTACCGTCGGATCCGGCCGGACCCATGCCTGGCTGGGGCGCAGCGGCAAGGATGCTGGCAAGCAGTTCGGCCGGTTGAGTCGCGCTGCTTATCTGGGCCGCGGCCGTGGATCCGGCCGACGTCCCGATGATCAAATCGGCCTCGGTCACATCCAGCCCGGAATCAAACAGGCCGGCGATGACGCCGATCTCCCACGCATTGCCTGCAGATCCGCCACCACCGAGGACCAGCGCTCGCGCGCCCGCGGCGCGCGCCCACTTTATGGCGTTGACCTGCCGCTGATCCTGGTCGGACCTCGACCGGTCGCCCAGCGTGAAGGTGCGCTCGGTGCCGTCGGAGGCCGTCGTTGAGGTGAAGCGCCGAGTCGAAGAAGGTGTTGTGTTCATGGGAGTCGCCTTTCGCGAGTTGCCTGGCGGGCGCTCCCAGTGGCGACTACCTCAGTCGCGCGATCGTGGCCTGCAGGGGAGCACCCACTGCGGATACTGCGTTCATGGGTCTCACCTCCTGCCGATAGATCACGATCGCCGGAACGCTAGCAGGCCGCCTGCGCGGTCCGCAACCGGGTGCGTCAACGGGACCTGATGCCATTGTCGTGCGCGATCGCTGCAGCTTCTGTCCGGCTGGCAGCACCTAGCTTGGCCAGGATGTTGGAGACATGCACGCTCACGGTCTTCTCGGAGATGAAGAGCTCCGCTCCGATCTCCCGGTTGGTCCGGCCGGCCGCCAGCGAGCGCAGCACTTCGAGCTCGCGGCTGGTGAGAATGCTCAGCGGGCTGCCGGGCACTGCACGCGACCCGGTGCCTAGCCGGGCCCGGCGACCGAGGTCCGCCAGCGCCGCGCGGAGCCTGGTCGCGCTGAGCTCGTCAGCCGTCGCAACCGCGAGCTGCCACTGGCGCTGCGCCTCATCGCGGTCGCCCGCTTCGGCGAGGGCCTCGGCCAGCCGCCAGCGCGACCGCGCCGTCTCGTAAACGAACGCGGGACCAAACGCCTCCACCACCGCTTGCCAGTTGGCCGGGTCGTTGTCGTCGGCTGCACGCCGCAACTCGGCCTCGGCGCGGGCAAGCCAGCCGCGTCCCTCAACGCCCAGCGCGGCCGCCACGCGCCATTTGCTGCTCACGCCGCTTCGCGCTACCTCGGTCAGCGACTCCGCCTCGGCGACCAGCGCACCTGCCGGCTGGCCGGCTGCCCGCGTCTGCCGCGCCTGGTCAGCCAGCGCCGCGACGCCGACAGCAGCGGGCCGGATAACTTGCGCGTCCAGATCACCGCCCGCCCACGCCGCCGCCGCGGCGATCGTCGCCTTCACCAACGTGATCGCGCCTTCGAGGTCCCCAGCCCAGTACGCATCCTCGGCCAGCAGGCCCCTGGCGATGGAAGCCGCGAGCTGATCGGACGTGAGGTACGGCTCGAGCCAGGCCCTGCGGTCCGCCACCCGCTGGCTGCCCCTGCCTACATCGATGAAGAGCGCCATCGCCGAGAGCCGCGCCTCGGCGACGCCGGAAACGCGAACCGGGAACGTGTCGGCGATCTCCTGCGCGTGGTCCCACTTCCCGTCCGCGTAATGCGCAAGGTAGTGCAGGTACCGCAGGTCCAGGCCATACGGCGCCATGCTCAGGCCCGCCCGATCAGCGCGCTCGACGCCCGCGTGCGCCAATGCACCCGCCTCGGCCAGGTCACCGGACTCGAGGCTGAGCCTGGCAAGCAGCATCCTGACCCGCAGCTCGACGCCGGCCATGTCGGTTTCTCTCGTGAGCTCCAGTGCCTCCTCGCCGGTCAACTTCGCCTCGGCGATCTGGCCGGCTCGCTCGCGGACCGTGGCCAGCGTCACCAGCGCATCGGCGTTCAGCCACGGCGCCCCTGCAGCGCTGGCCGCAGTTGCCGCCTCGAAGGCACGCGCACTTGCCAGGCTGGTGTCACGGGCCAGCAGCGCCCTGGCATGCGTCGCGAGAGCTCTCGCCCGCTCCCTGCTGGGCGGGCTGGCCGGCAGCACGTCCACTGCCGCCTGAGCTGCGGCGATCGCTTCCTCGTCCTCGTCGATGTCGAGCAGGAA
>Ga0335073_10002579_pt1 | contig 24850 bp, 14 predicted proteins | sample Lox_Sample_22_FD_207093 | JGI IMG/M metagenome (GOLD analysis project Ga0335073, IMG submission 207093) | Soil microbial communities from Loxahatchee National Wildlife Refuge, Florida, United States - Lox_Sample_2.2 | ecosystem: Environmental > Terrestrial > Soil > Wetlands | place: USA... | reverse complement strand
GCTTCGGCCCCAGACCAGAACGGCCACGCAGGCTGATCCCTGAGACGGCCATCGCGACCCGCGGCGGCAGTCGAGAAGGGAGGAACCTCGATGGTTTCCAGAATTGGCGGCCGGGCCCGACGGCTCATCATCACCGGCGTGGTCGCCGCCGGGCTCGGAGCGGGCGGCACGGGTGTGGCGCTAGCCTCCACGAGCAGCACCAGTGCCGTGGCCACGACAGCCCGCACGGCATCGACGTCGGCGTCCCCGAGTTCGTCGGCATCGACACCAGTGTCCTCATCCTCATCCTCGTCCTCGCCGGCACCGGGGCACCACTGCACTCATATGGGCAGCGCCTCGGGCAGTTCGACCTCCGGCACCACGACCGGGTCGTAACCGACGGCTGCAGGTAACCCGGGCGCGGCCGCGCCCGGGTTACCTGCACGGTATTGCCCGCATTGTGTGGTCTGCACCGTGTCGCCAGCACTGTGTCGTCTCCCTTGGCCAGGCTTGATTCGCTGACGCGGCGGGCACGATCTGGACCGTCTCGCAGTGCGGCGACTGGCGTCCCGGCAGACTGCGGCGAAACGGACGCATCCGGCGAACGGGGGATCAAGAGCATGAGCATGCGTACGGAGCCTGCTCCGGCTATTCCGGAGGTACTCGAAGACCCGATCCGGGACAAAGGGACAGCCTTTACCGAGGCAGAACGTGATGCTCTCGGGCTTACCGGACGCCTGCCATCGGCCGTGCTGACGCTCGATCAGCAAGCACAGCGCGCCTATCAGCAGATGCTGAGGCAGGGCGGCGATCTCGCCAAGAACGTGTACATGGAGCAACTGCACGACCGGAACGAGGTGTTGTACTACCGGGTACTGGCCGATCACCTCGCCGAATTGCTACCGGTCGTGTACGACCCCGTCATCGGCGACGCGATCGAGCGTTACTCGCACGAGTACCGTCGCCCGCGCGGCCTCTACCTGTCGATCGACAAGCCAGACGACATGGACAAGGCCTTCGCCAGCCTGGGCCTCGGGCCCGAGGACGTCGACCTCATCGTGTGCAGTGACGCCGAGGAGATCCTGGGCATCGGCGACTGGGGTGTGGCCGGCAGCATGATCGCGGTCGGCAAGCTGGCCGTCTACACTGCGGCTGCAGGCATCGACCCGCGGCGGGTCATTCCGGTATCGCTGGACGTTGGCACGAACAACGAGGCGCTGCTGAACGATCCGCTCTATCTCGGCAACCGGCATGCTCGGGTCCGCGGCCCCAGATACGACGCGTTTATCAAGAAGTACCTGGAGACGGCGTCGTCGCGGTTCCCGAACGCGCTGCTGCACTTCGAGGACTTTGGCGCTGACAACGCCAGGCGGATCCTGCTCACCTACCGGGACCAGTACCGGATTTTCAACGACGACATGCAGGGCACCGGCGTGATCACCATGGCCGGGCTGTACAGCGCGCTGAAAGTCACCGGCACGCGATGGCGGGACCAGCGTGTCGTCATCTTCGGCGGCGGCACTGCGGGCATCGGCATCGCCGACCAGATCCACGACCAGATGGTCCGCGATGGGCTGGATCAGAAACAGGCAAGGAAGCAGATCTGGATCGTCGACCTGCCCGGCTTGCTCACCGACGACATGATCGATGGCATGCTGGACTACCAGCGCCCCTACGTCCGCGCTGCCGCCGAGGCCGCAGACTGGGGAAAGACCCCGGTAGCGATAGACCCGGCTGCGGCAGTGCGATGGCCAGAAATGGCGGCCCTGCAGCAGGCTCGCGCGGATTCGGGCATCATCGGCCTGCAGACGGTGATTGAGAAGGTGCAGCCGACGATCCTCATCGGCACCTCGACGGCGCATGGCGCGTTCACCAAGGAAGTCATCGAGGCTATGAGCGCCGGCGTAAGCCGCCCGGTCATCTTCCCGGTGTCCAACCCGACGTCCAAGATCGAGGCCATGCCGACCGACATCATTACCTGGTCGAAGGGGCGCGCCCTGGTCGCGACGGGGCTACCGTGGGAGCCATTCGAGCATGACGGCGTGACCTACTACTTCGGGCAGGCCAACAACGCCCTGGTCTATCCGGGGCTGGGGCTCGGCACGATCGTCTGCGCCGCATCCAAGGTCACCGACGGGATGCTGCGCGCGGCGGCGGAGGCCGTCGCCGGCCAGGTCGATGTCAGCCAGCCAGGCGCCGCGCTACTGCCGGCTGTCGAGAACCTGCGGGCCTCGTCGGCCACCTCGGCGATCGCTGTCGTGAAGGCCGCAATCCAGGACGGCGTCGCCGGCAAGAAACCGATCGGTAACCCCGTGCAGGCAGTGCAGGACGCGATGTGGCAGCCCGCCTATGCGGACGGTGCGGCTCCGGGTAAGACGTCATGAGCTCCGGCGGCCGACGCGATGAACGCGCCCACGGGGGCTCCGCCCAGCGCCCGGGCGCCACCGGGCGCAGTCTGCGGGCACGGCCTGACGTCCAGCTCGAGGCTAGACGACCCCCTTTCCCGACTCGTAAATCGAGGTCACCACAGCCATCGTCGGAGCACTTGACCGGGAGCCTGGTGGCTATCAGGCGTCGATACGGGACGGATCCAGTTCGCTAGCGCTGGCGGAGATGAATTCGCGGCGCGGCCCGACATCGCTGCCCATCAGCAGCTCGAACATGTTCTCCGCGGCCGCCGTGTCCTCGATCCTGATGCGGCGCAGGACCCGGTGCCGAGGATTCATCGTGGTCTCGGCTAGCTGGTGAGCGTCCATCTCGCCGAGTCCCTTATAACGCTGCGGCGGCTCCTTGAATCGCTGCCCCTTGCGCTCCAGCTCCACTAGCGTGCGGTACAACTCGGCATCACTGTAGGTGTAGATATACCGCTGCTGGCCCTTACGCGGGTTCGTGAGCTCGATCCGGTGCAGCGGTGGCACCGCGGCGAACACCCGGCCCGCTTCCACCATTGGCCGCATGTAGCGATGGAACAGCGTCAGCAGCAGGGTGCGGATGTGAGCGCCGTCGACATCTGCGTCAGCCATGAAGATGACCCGCTGGTACCGCGCCGCGTCGAGATCGAACGAATTGCCCGACCCGGCTCCCAGCACCTGGATGATCGCAGCGCACTCGGCGTTCTTGAGCATGTCCGCTAGCGAGGCCTTCTGCACGTTGAGGATCTTGCCGCGGATCGGCAGCAGCGCCTGGAACTCCGAGTTCCTCGCGTTCTTTGCGGTCCCCAGGGCTGAGTCGCCCTCGACGATGAACAGCTCGCTCCGGTCATCGGCCGACCGGCAGTCGACCAGCTTGGCCGGCAGCGCCGAGGTGGCCAGGGCTGACCTGCGGCGCTGGTTTTCGCGATGCTCGCGAGCCGCGATCCGGGTCCTAGCGGCTGCAATGATCTTGTCCAGCACGGCACGGGCCTGCTGCTTGCCGCCCCGCACCTGGCCAGCCAGGAAGTTGCCAAGCTCCGTCGAGATGACCTGAGCCACGATGTTCGAGGCCGCGGGAGTGCCGAGTACTTCCTTGGTCTGGCCCTCGAACTGCGGCTCAGGCAGCCGCACCGAGACCACCGCCGTCAGGCCTTCGAGTACGTCTTCTTTCAGCACCCGGTCTTCACCGGCCTTCAGCAGCCTGGCGGCCTTGAGCTGGTCGTTCACCGTCCGGACGATGGCCCGCTCGAAGCCGGTGACGTGGGTGCCTCCCTTGGCGGTCTCGATGACGTTGACGAACGACCGGACGGTGCTGTCGTAGCCAGCGTCCCAGCGCAGGGCCAGGTCGACGTCGAGTTGCCGCTCCACCTCGGTCGGTGTCAGGTGGCCGGAGTCATCTAGTACCGGGACCGTCTCGGTGAACTGGCCGCTGCCGGTGATCCTCAGCACATCGGTCACCGGCTCCCCCCTGGACAGGTGGGCGCAGAACTCGCTGATGCCGCCGTCGAACCGGAACTCGGCGGATCGGCCCGGCTGGCTGATATCAGCCGCGGCTTCATCGGACGAGGGCTCCGCTGACGGCTGGCCCCCCGAATCCCCTACCGCTGGCCGCTCGTCCGCGATCCGGATCGTCAGGCCTGGCACCAGATACGCGGTTTGCCGGGCCTGCTGGGCCAGCCAGTCGAAACCCCAGTCGGCCCCTGGTACGAAGATCTGCCGATCCGGCCAGAACCGTATCCGGGTACCGCTTGCCGTCTTCGCTATCTTGCGGCCCTTCTGCAGCCCGGATCCGGCCGTGAAGGCCTTGTCGGGGCCCTCCCCGGCGAAGTGCCCAGGCACGCCCCGACGGAAGCTCATCGACCACTCGTAGCCCGCCTTGTCGACGCTGACGTCGAGCCGGGCCGACAGCGCGTTCACCACGGACGCGCCTACTCCGTGCAGGCCGCCGGAGGCGGTGTATGAGCCGCCGCCGAACTTCCCGCCGGCGTGCAGCCGGGTCATGATCAGCTCGACTCCGGGCAGGCCGGTCCTCGGCTCGTTGTCGACCGGGATGCCGCGGCCATTGTCGCGCACTTCCGCCGAGCCATCGGCGTAGAGGATCACCTCGATGTGGGTGCATGCACCGGCGAGGGCCTCATCGACGGAGTTGTCGAATATCTCGCCCAGGCACTGAGTCAGGCCCCGGACGTCGGTCGAGCCGATGTACATGCCCGGCCGCTTGCGGACGGCGTCCAGGCCCTCGAGGACCGTGAGATGACGCGCGGTGTACCCGTCGCCTCCCGCAGCGTGGCGGCCAGGGCTGGCGCCTGCTGGCGCCTTGCTGGCTGACCGGCTGCCAGCCGGGGCCCGGCTCGCGGGTTCTGTGCTGAGGGCGGTCACAACGGCTCCCTGGGCAGGACTGATGTTGGCGAGGCCCGCGCTGGCCGTCCTGCGGCGGACAAGGGCCTGAGGGCAGACTAGTCGCCCCAGGGCCAAGCTCCGCGCCACCACGCCGCGCGACAAATAACTCGTTACTTTCTAAAATGCTCATAACTACTAAAACGGCCAGCGGTGGCGTGCCCATGGCCTGCACGATGTTCGCCCTTGGCATACTCATGGGCCACAGGGGATGACAAACGGCCCGCCGCAGTGTTGTGATGCGTAGGAGATCACAGGTTGGACGGGCTGTCGGCACGACGCCGCCAGGGCCGGGCTTCCCGGCACCGTCCTCGAGGCGAGGAGGCGACTTATGTCCGGAGCAATTGCCCCAACGAGGCCGCTGACTGCCCTTGACTTGTGTGACCGATGCGGGGCGCCCGCGTACGTACGCGTGCTGCTTCCCGGTTCGGGCGAGCTGCTGTTCTGTGCTCATCACAACCGTAAGCACGCCGATGCCCTCGCCAAGATCGCAGTTGAGATCCAGGACGAGACCGGCAGGCTGACGACCAAGCCAGGCGACGCGGCTTCCTGACCTCCGAGAGCTAATCGGCCCCTGACCGGCAGGTCAGGGGCCGAGCTCGTTTTGCGGACGTCTTAGTCCAGGTAGTCCCGCAGCACCTGGGACCTGGACGGATGCCGCAGCTTAGACATCGTCTTCGACTCGATCTGGCGGATCCGCTCCCTGGTCACGCCGTAGACCTTGCCGATCTCGTCCAGCGTCTTAGGCTGACCGTCGGTCAGGCCGAAGCGCATCGAGACCACCCCGGCCTCGCGCTCGGACAGCGTGTCGAGGACGGAGTGCAGCTGCTCCTGCAGCAGCGTGAAGCTGACGGCCTCGCCAGGCTGGATCGCCTCGGAGTCCTCGATCAGGTCGCCGAACTCGCTGTCGCCGTCCTCGCCGAGGGGAGTGTGCAGGGAGATCGGCTCGCGGCCGTACTTCTGCACCTCAATAACCTTCTCCGGGGTCATGTCGAGCTCGGCCGCCAGCTCCTCCGGAGTGGGCTCGCGCCCTAGGTCCTGCAGCATCTGCCGCTGCACACGGGCAAGCTTGTTGATCACCTCGACCATATGCACCGGAATGCGGATGGTCCTGGCCTGGTCGGCCATGGCCCTGGTGATGGCCTGCCGGATCCACCAGGTGGCATACGTGGAGAACTTGTAGCCCTTGGTGTAGTCGAACTTCTCCACCGCGCGGATCAGGCCAAGGTTCCCTTCCTGGATCAGATCCAGGAACAGCATGCCGCGGCCGGTGTAACGCTTTGCCAGCGAGACGACGAGCCTGAGGTTGGCCTCCAGCAGGTGGTTCTTGGCTCTCCTGCCGTCGTCGGCGATCCATTCCAGATCCAGCCGCGTCTCGGGCCGCACCGAAGCGCTGCTCTCGGCGAGCTTCTCCTCGGCAAACAGGCCGGCCTCAATCCGCTTCGCCAGCTCCACTTCCTGCTCAGCGTTGAGCAGCGGGACCTTGCCGATCTGCTTGAGATAATCCTTGACCGGGTCGGACGTCGCTCCGGCGACCGCGACCTGGGCGGCTGGGAGGTCCTCGTCGTCATCACCGTAGACGAACGCCTCGTCCTCGGACTCCTCAGTCGTGGCCGCGGCGCCGCTCGGCTGCGAGGCGGTCTCGCTGGCGTCGATCAGTGCTTCCGTATCGCCGGCTGCGACCGCTGCCACCGGCCCGGACTCGGCCAGGTCAGCGTCGCCCGCAAGGTCCTCTGCCTCGGCGTCGTCGCCGTCGACGATCTCGAGCTCCTCTAGCTCGGCATCGACGTCGAGGAAAGCTACGTCGGCAAGATCAGGATCTCCGTCGATGTCCGCCACGTCGGCGAGGTCAGGATCGGCGTCCAAGGCGCCAGCCTCCGCCAGCTCGGGATCGGCGTCCAGGGCGGCCTCTGTCGCCAGCTCGGCGTCCGCCGTCACGTCCATGCTCCCGTCGTCACGATGCTCTCCCCTACCCGGCAGCTCACTAGCGGCCTTCTTTCCCTGCCTGCCCTTGGCGCCAGCCGAGCCGGACCGGCCACGGCCATTGCTTGCTGACACCTGTTCATCTGCGCTAGTGCCGTTGACATTGCCCGCCGGTGCGGATCTGGCCGCGGACTTGCGGCTTCGACTGCCTGCCGGGCGCCTGGCGGCCGGGACGCCGTCAGCAACGCCGTCCGCCGGTACCAGCGTTACTGGCTGGTCCGCTGCCTGCGCTTTACCGTCGGCAGAGCCGCCACGGGCCTGCTGCGGAACGCGTGCGCCATGCGCCGACGGCCGAGACTGCCGCCGCGCCGCCGAGCCTGCAGCGCTAGCCACCGCGGTCACCCCTTCCCTAGCAGGATGGCGGCACGCCGTGCCGCGCCCAGCACCCGGCTGTTCGAACTAGCAGGCGACACTGCCACCTCTCTGGCATAGCTATTGCTGAGCATCGGACCCTACCGCGAGAATCCCGCTCCCCGAACCGTGCGGAAAGCCGGGATGCCCTTGCAGGCAAGCCCGTCTTGCCCGAGGTTCTCTCCCGCCCACCACACTAGGCGCACTGTACGGGTAGGTCGTACCGTTACAGGCCGGCTCCCTTGCCGGCGAGCCCTGGCTTGCAACGGCCAAGCTGACAGCACAACCTCGGGGATGGTACCCGCATTCCTCATGCCCTCCCCTTTCTCACTGAACCGGCCCGCCTCCGGCTCCCGGCCCTGTCCGGCCGGTCACCTTCCGCGGGAACATGCAGGACGAGCACGGTCACGTCGTCATCCTGCTCGTACCCAGTCAGCATCCGGTCCACGAGGTAGTTCAGCAGCTGAGCCGGATCCTCAGCCACCGAAGTCGGTGCCTGAGCTGCTACCGACACCAGCTCGTCCAGGCCAGCGTCGAGGCCGCGCTTGCGGTTCTCGACAAGTCCATCGGAGTAGAGCACCGCTGTGTTGCCCGGCGGCAGCCGGAAAATGTACTGCTGCCGCGGGCTTGCCCAGCCGAGCGGCGTACCGGCCTCGGCGGTCTCCAGCCGCGGCGGCCCGTCCGGCGACATCAGCAGCGGCGGCAGATGGCCCGCGTTCGCGGCCGTCCCGTCCCCTGTGAGCGGGTCCACCACCAGGTAGGCAACAGTGGTCACCTGCTCGGCTAGCTCGGTCGCGAGGAAAAGGCGGTCCAGCCCGGACAGCACGGCGGCGGGCCGCGGATCGGTCAGCGCGAGCGCACGCAGCGCGTTCCGCACCCGGCCCATCCCGGCCGCTGCCGTCAGCCCCTTGCCCATGACGTCGCCCGTGGCGACTGCCAGCCGTCCGTCCGGCAACCGGAACGCGTCATACCAGTCGCCGCCGATCTCCATGTTCCTAGTGACCGGCAGGCATCTGGCTTCCAGGATGATGCCAGGGACCGTGGGCAGCCTGTCGGGCAGCAGGCTGCGCTGCAGGGTCTCGGCGGTGGTGTGCTCACGCTCGTAGAGGGTTGCGCGCTCCAGGGCCAGCGCGCACTGACCCGCTAGTGCCTCAAGGAAGACCCTCTCTTCCTCGGTGATCTGGCGCGGCCTGGTGAAGGAGAAGCGCAGCGCGCCGAGCGAGGCCCCGGACGACAGTAGCGGCATGCCGACCCAGGCTTTCTCGTCACTGTGCTCGAGGAACAGGCTGACGTCTACTCCCTCGGCCTCGAAATGCCGGCGCAGCGCATCCGGGCTCTCCAGCAGAATGGGCCGACGGGAGGCAATGGCGTACGTCATGACGCTGCCCACGGAAAGCGGGATGTCACCGCGAGGAGCCCCAGGGCTGTCCGGGAGGCCGCCTGGGTTGATGGTTCGCAACCGGAGCCGCTCGGTGTCGAGAATGGCCACAGCGGACCGCTCAGCCCCGATCGCGGAGCGGCCGACCTCGGTGATGACCTGCACCACCTGCTCGACGGTCAGTGCCTCGGCCAGCATTGAGGTCGCCTGCTGTAGCCGGGCCGTGCGCAGTGCCGCGGCCGATAGCTGCTCGGTCAGCCGACCGCGCATCTCCTCGGCCTCGCGCTGGGCAGTCACGTCAGTGCTGGCGCCCATCCACTCGATGATGCGGCCGTCCCGCTCTATTGGCACGGCACGCACGTCGTAGTGCCGGTAGGAGCCCGTCCGACTGCGGACCCGGTACCGGCTGTCAAACACCTTGCCCGACCGGACGCAGTCCCGCCAGGCAGCTTCAACTCGCTCCCGGTCGTCGCTGTGGATCGCTTCCAGCCAGCCCTTGCTGAGGTACTCCTCAGCTGTCTGGCCCGTGATCCAGCGCCATTCGGGTGAGTCCTCGGCAATCTCGCCATCGGGCCGGGTCACCCAGACCACCTGCGCGCCCGCCTGTACCAGCGAGCGATAGCGCTCTTCGCTGCGCCGCAGTGCCTCCGCAGCCAGATGCTGCTTCGTCACCTCGACGGCCATCGTGCCTACGCCGCTGACTTCGCCGTCCTTGGACGGGAACCAGGAAAATGACCAGTAGCGCAGCTCGCCTTCGGCCGCGTCTTCGCCTGGCGCTGCGCCAAATGCGTGCTCAGTTTGCGTGACGGGCCGGTCACCCGCGGCGACGCACGCGATCGCGGCCTGCGCCGCGGCGGCCAGATCGGGCGGCCAGGTCTGCACTGCGTACTTGCCAGCCCGGTCTGCGTCGTCGGCGCCGAGTAGCGACGCCATCGCCTGATTCATCCGCCCGACGACCCCGTCGGGGCCGATGAAGGCGAACGCTAGCGGAGCCTCGTGCAGCAGACCGGCCAGCAGAGCCGAGTCTGAGACGTCAAAGCCTGGCAGCCGGGGACGGGGGACGGACATGCCGGTGCTCATCGCGGCCACCTCACTACGAGCCGTCGGCGCACCATCGAACGGTCCCTTCCTGCGCACTGCGGACACAAGAAGGCTAGCGGCAACGACGAGTGCAAGCAGGAATGCAGCCGCAACTCGGCGCCGTTACCAGCCACGATCAGCATGACGTCAGGCAGTGCTCCCAATAATCTGCCCGGCCGCGTGGACGGTCGGCGGCAGCGGGAAATGGCAGGCAACGAGCTGGCCGCCTGCCGAGTGCGACTGCAACGGCGGTTCCTGCTCGGCGCAGATGTCTCTGGCGGCCGGGCACCTGGTGCGGAACCTGCAGCCCGACGGTGGCTGCGCTCCTTGCGGCACAGCGCCGTCGGTCTCATTCCCCGGCCGCGGGGCCGGGCTGGAGCTGGCAACAAGAGCTGGGGACGAGCCGGTGACCGCCGGCACGGCGGCGATCAGGCCAGCCGTGTAAGGGTGTGCAGGCGCCGTACAGATGTCGTCGGCGGGGCCAACCTCGACTAGCTTTCCGAAGTACATCACGCCGATTGTGTCCGCCATGTACCTGATGACCGACAGATCGTGGGAGATAAACAGATAGCTGAGTCCGTATTGCCGCTGCAGCTTTCTCATCAGGTTGAGGATCTGCGCCTGCACCGAGACGTCCAGAGCGGACACCGGCTCATCGGCCACGATCAGGGCTGGGCGCTGGATCAGCGCCCTGGCCAGAGCGAGCCGTTGCCGCTGCCCGCCGGAGAACTCCCGCGGGTAGCGCCCGGCCGCGTCGGCCGCCAGCCCCACCTCATCCAGGATCCTCATCACCTGCCGGCGCCGACCGCGTGGGCGCACCGCCTTGTGGATGGCCAGCGGCTCGCTCAGGATCGACCTGACGCGCATCCGCGGATCAAGGGAGGCAAACGAGTCCTGGAACATCAGCTGGATACCCGGACTGGCGTTGCGGCGCTGGCGGCCAGACATGGCCGCGAGGTCAGTGCCTGCAAAGATCAATGAGCCCGCGTCCGGCCGCTCCAGCCCGACCAGGAGCCTGGCGATGGTGGTCTTGCCGCTGCCGGACTCTCCGACGAGGCCGAATGTCTGACCCGCCGCGAGCTCGAAACTCACGTCGGCCACCGCGCTCACCAGTTCGGCCTGGCGGCTCAGCAGGCCGCGGGTGACGCGGTAGTCCTTGACGAGGCCAGAAACCCGCACGAGCGGCTCGCCGTTCGCCTCCTGCGTACCTTGCCGCCTAGCGGGCGTCTGGGGCTGGCCCGACACCCACGAGCTGACCCGCTGGCGCCTGGCGGCCGACTGCCCGTCACCCGCAGCCGCCGGGCCGGTAGCTGCAAGCCCGCCGGGAGCGCCAACTGGGAAGAAGCAGGCATATGCGTGCCCAGGATGATCTCCGTCCAGGGCCGGCTCGTGATTTTCACACCACCGCCGCACGTGGCGGCATCGCGGCGCAAAGCTACATCCCGGCGCCCGCGCGGTCAGATCCGGCGGCCGGCCGGGAATGCTGTACAGCGAGCGGCCAGGGCCCGCAAGCTCCGGCAGTGCGTCAAACAGCGCTTCGGTATAGGGATGCTGCGGCCCCGCGAAGATCTCGCTGGTAGCCGTCTGCTCAACAATCCGGCCGGCGTACATCACGGCCACCCGCTCAGCTCGCCCTGCGACAACCCCGAGATCGTGGGTCACCAGGATCACGGCCATGCCCAGCTGCCTGCGCAGGTCGTCGATGAGCTCCAGGATGTCCCGCTGGATTGTCACATCGAGCGCGGTGGTGGGCTCGTCAGCGATGAGCAGGCGCGGCCGGCATGCCAGGGCCGCTGCGATCATTGCCCGCTGGCGCATCCCGCCGGACAGTTCGTGCGGGTACTGTCCGGCCACTCGCTCCGGTTCAGGCATGCGCACCATGCCCAGCATCTCGACCGCCCGCGAAGCCGCCGCCCGGCGGTCGGCACCGTTGTGCACCACGACTGACTCTGCGATCTGCCGGCCGATCGTCATGGTGGGGTCGAGGCAGCTGGACGGGTCCTGGAAGACCATTCCGACGTCGTTGCCCCGGATGGTCTGCATGTCGCGCTCGGATAGCCCGGTGAGCTCCGTCCCGGCCAGCACGATGGATCCGGCGGTGATGGCGCCGCCGGGCGGGAGCAGGCGCATGACTGACCGCGCCGTCATCGTCTTACCGCAGCCTGACTCGCCAACCAGGCCAAGACACTCGCCGGCCGCGACAGTCAGGCTGACGCCGTCGACGGCATGGACGGTATCGCCCCGGCGCCGGATCTCGGTGTGCAGGTCGGCGATCTCCAGCACAGGCTCGGCGCGTCCTGGGCTCACGGCGCATCCATGGCGGGCCGGATGACGTCACCGGCCCCGGCTGGCGTGACGTCGTAATCCGCGGCCGCGAAGACATCCCGCAGGCCATCGCCGAGCATCGCGAATCCGGCGATCACTACGATGATCGCGACGCTGGGAACAAGGATCTGCCACCAGTAGCCGTCAGAGATGGTCTGGTCTGCGGCGCTGATCATGTCGCCCCAGTCGACGGACGGGTACTGCACGCCGAGGCCCAGCCAGCTGAGGGTGGCTAGGACAAGGATCGCGTTGGCGATCTGGAACGTGACGTTGACGACGATCGTCCCGACCGCATTCGGGGCAATGTGCCGCAGGATGATCCGCGGTCCGCCGGCGCCCATGACGCGGGCCGCCTGCACGTACTCGCGCAACCTCAGCGTCAGCGCCTCCGCCCGGACCAGGCGGGCCGTGCTCAGCCAGGAGGTGCCGGCGATCACCACGACGAGGATCGTGGTGGACGGCTGGTAGATGGAAACCAGCAGCAACAGCAAGATGACTGCCGGGATCGCGATCGCCGCGTCTACCAGGCGCATCATCACGGCGTCTGCCACGCCGCCGAGATAGCCAGCGACCGCTCCCCACGCCGAGCCGAGGACGGCCGCCAGGACCCCGGCTGCGACGCCAAGCTCGAGCGAGATCTGTCCGCCTGCCATCAGCGTTCCCAGCTCGTCGGAACCATCGCCGTCGGTGCCCAGCGGATGCCCGGTGCCGGGCGGCAGGTTGGCCTGCCGGAAGAACACGTGCGTGACGTTGGAGTGGTACACCAGCGGCCCGAGAAAGCAGAACACTGCCATCGCCACGACGAGCGCCCCGCCGACAGTCGCTAGCGGATAGGCCCGGCAGGCTTCCAGGACGCGGCGCACGCGCCCGGCCAGCGCTGCTCGCTGCGCAGCCGGGCCTGGCGGCCCGACCGCGGGACCGGCGTGTCGGCCCCGGCTGCCGCGGGCTGGCAGGCCCGCCTGAGCCGACTGCGGGCCCGCTGCCGCTTCAAGCGAGGGCACCTGATCGGGCGCCGCCTGGTCTGCTGTCATGCCCGCCCGTGCCTCACTCGCGGATCTAGGATCGCGTACCCGACATCGGCCAGGAGCGACCCGAGCGCGGCAGCGATAGCGATCACCAGCGTGAAGCCGAGCGTTACCGCGAAGTCGTGGCTCTGCGCTGCCTGCCAGATCTGCCAGCCCATGCCGCGGATGTTAAACACGGCCTCGACCACCAGCGCGCCGCCGACTATCTGCGGGAAGCTGAGCCCGATCAGCGTGACCACCGGCACCAGAGAGTTCCTGAGCACGTGCGCGACTACTACCCGTCGCTGGCCGGCCCCGCGCGCCCGTGCAGCCTCCACGTACTCCTGGGCGAGAGTGTCCATGGCCGACGAGCGCATGTAGCGGGCGAAGATCGCGATGGTGACCAGGGCGAGCGTCGCCACCGGCAGCGTTAGGTCACGCAGGTCGGTAATGACGCCGCCGATGCCGGGTGCCTGCGGGCCCTCCGCGCCGAACACGTGCTTGTCCACCGCGAGGAACAGGATCAGGACGGAACCGAGCACGAACGGCGGCATGCCATAGAACACCAGAGTCGCGCCGCGCAGCACATGATCGATGGCCGAGTTCCGCCGCACGGCCTGGAGCAGCCCAACCGGGATCGCGATCACCAGGGCGATCAAGGTTGAACTGACGGTCAGCACCAGTGTGCGTGGCAGGCTGGCCGCCAGCAGCGAGCCGACGCTCTCGTTGAGCCTCGTCGAGAAGCCGAGGTTGCCGTGCAGAACCCGGCCGACCCAGGTGAAGTACTGGGCTAGGAACACCTGGTGCGCCGAACCGCTGCCAAGCACTGCCGCGATCGTGCCGCCGGGAGCCAGCCAGATCAGCCCGAACACAATGAGCGTCACGAGCACGACTACCGCGATGGCCTGCAGCACCCGGCGGATCAGGTACGCCGTCACGGGTCTGGCCTAGCTGGCCGCACGGCCACGCCCCTCGGGGGGTACACGCGGGGTGTCCCCCCGTGGGTCTGGCAGCTCACTTCCGGTAGTACCACATTTCCGGCGTGATTGTGAGGGCGGTGTTCTGCGGGCCGATGGACAGCCCGTTGATCGATTCCGTGAGGATCGCTGTGTTCGGCTGATAGACCACTGGCAGCTGCCCGGCGAGGTAGTCCTGCCACTTGTACATGGCGCTATAGAACTGGCTCGAGGTCCTGGCTTCCAGCGTCTTGGTGATGTCGGCGTCGTTGGTGGAGCTGTTGTAGGCGCCGGCATTGTTAGGCGAATTGTTCTCGAACAGCACGTCGCCGGTCGGCAGGTAGTCGGGCTGGTAGGTCCAGCTTCCCCAGTAGGCGAGCTGCCAGGTGTGATCGGAGGGCGTGAAGGCGTCCCCGGTGACGGTGTTGAAGGGCTCAGGGTCCAGTTTCACCGTGATGCCGGCCAGCGACGCGTTGGAGGCCAGTTCACGCACCGCCGACTCCATGTAGTCGATGCCGGTCGCATACATCAGGGTGAAGGTGAGTGATTGGCCTGCCTTGACGCCAGGTCCGCACTGGGTGGCCAGGTTGCCGGGGTGCTCGCACGTATCAGGCCCGTTGCTATGCGCTTCCCAGCCATGGTTGAGCAGCGCAGTCTTCGCGGCAGTGATGTTCAGCTTCCACAGGTCGCCGTTGGCCGCAACCTTGGGTGCGAGGAACTTGGTCGCCGGGAAAGCGGACACTGGGCCATAATTCGCCTTGCCGTAGCCGTGCAGCGGGCCGTTGATGACGCCTTCCTGGTCGACCAGCCTCTGGAACGCCTGGCGGAAGTACAGCTGCTGGAAGATCTTGCCCTGGCCGGTGTTGTTGTTGAAGTTGTAAGGGAAGTAGCTCAGCTCCCACGGGTAGACCACGCTCAGCTGGTAGCCAGACAGGGCAGCGGGATTCGAGCCGACGTTTGCCCCGGCCGGCGGGACCGGCGCGTCCACAGTCGGCAGGTAGCCGACGTCGATGGTCTGGCCCGGCAGCGGGTCCTGCAGCACCTCGTACTCGGCCTGCTCGGTCGTGTACGGCGTCTCGATGAAGGTGGTGACGTGGTTCCTGGCCGCCGGGCCTGAGTACCGGTTGTTGAAGGTCAGGGTGAGATAGCCCTGGCTGTTGAGGCTCTTCACCTTCCAGGGCCCGTCGACGACGCCCCACAGCGAAGATGTCCCGTAGCTCGACACGGACTGCGACTGCTGGTTCAGGTAGTCGTAGACGGCTCCGCAGCTGGAGATCCTGGTCGCGCAGTCGGACGGCCCGGCGGCCGTCTTGTCCCAGGCCATCGGCATCGGGGTGATCTGGCTCAGCTCATTATTGGTGAACCAGGCCTCTGAGAACTTGGGCGTGGTGATGTGCATCGCGACCACGTACGGGCTGACCACGTGGACGTCCGAGACATCGCCCGGCAGGCCGTCCCCCGTCGTGCCGACCCAGTATTTGCAGTCCGCGGCAATGCCGCTCTGGCAGCCCGACGAGTTGGCCGTCGGCGCCTCGGCGAACATCATGTTCATGAAGAAGACCACGTCGCGGGCGTCCACCGGTTCGCCGTTGGACCACTTGTAGTCGGGCTTGAGGTGGATGTAGACCTCATTGCCCTGGTAAACCGGCTCCTCGGCCAGGCTGAGGGTGGGATTCAGGTACGGCGACGTGCCCTTGCCGAACCAGTAAAGCGGCCGGTACAGCAAGTACTGGAAGTCGTCGAGGTTGTAGACGTTGTCGTCGACAGAGTTGCCGGCCGAGATGAACGGGAAGATGTAGGTGGCCAGTCCGCCCGGCTGCATGGCGTAGGTGACCGTGTTCCCGGTGCCAGCAGCCGTCGCTCCGCCGGACCCGTCGCTTGACGCGGGCCCGCACGCCGCCAGCAGGGCCGCCAGGCAGGCTGCCGCGGAGAACACCCCCAGGGCCGCACCGCGGCGCCTGCCAGTTCGCTTCCGGGCTCGCCGCACAGCCGCAAGTCCTGCTCGCATAGACGAACCGCCATCCTTCTCGAACCAGGGTGAGGGCAGCCGCAACCTAGCACGCTCCACGAGTCCCCAGATTTACGTCTTAGGTACTTAATTATGACTTTTCTATCAGACCCGCCGGGCTAAGCCCGACCGGGCAGCAGGCCGACCGCAACGGCCTGGCCGGGGCACAGGCCAGCACATGACACGGTCAGGATGGCGGCAGGCATGCGTCGATAGGACGCTACCGGACTAATGCGCCTTTCGCCGGGAAGATGGGTGGAAGCATCCCACTTCTTAGCTAACGATTCCGGCGAACCACCCCGGACGCCAAGAATCGGGCACTGGGATGGCGAGGCATGGCGTGCTCGCTCGGGAAATCTGCGAAGCTAGTTGGGTGACCCCCCAGAGCCGACGCAAAGAGCCAGGAGGCGACAGGGGACGGCATCTGGCAGCCTCGAGCCGTCGGGCTAGCGGCCCTGGACTGGCCGGGCCGCCACCGAACGCACTGTTCGCCGAGATGCTGCGCGCCGCCCGTGAGCTGCTCGCGGTCCGGAGCCCGCTCGACGCCGAGCTCATGGTCAGCGAGCTACTTGGGACCTGGTGGGGTCAGCAGAGCAGCCGCGGAGCCCGCAACGCCCGCCGCCGCGCCGAGGTTGAGGAGCTGGTCGGCGAGGGGCTGGTTGGCTATGCCGCGCGGCAGGGCAGTCCGGCCGCGCTGGCCCTGCTGTCCGGCATCGCCTGCCTGGGCACCTCCCGCCAGGCGGTGCAGGCCGAGCACGCGGCCCTTGCGCTTATGGACCAGGGCGTAGCCCGCCCAGCCTGGGCCGAGCACGTCGGCGCTGTCGAGGCCGCCGAATGCTACGTCAACTCCGACGCCTACGGCGACAGGGACGAGGTCGTCTGCGTATACAGCTACGCGGGCCAAGAGCAGCACGCGCTCGTTGTCGTCATCGACTACAACACCGGCGGGATGGCCCGCGACGGCTGGGTGACGTCCCAGGTGTCCAAGCTGCTTGACTACTGCCGTGACGGTAGCGCCGCCACCGGCCAGGCAGGGACCGGTCCGACCTTCATGCAGATAGACGCGCCGCTGGCACGGCGGATGCTGGCCGCCGCGCTGGCTGCGACCGAGAATGCGGCCGATCCCACGGTCAGTGCCTCGTTCCCCTCCTATCACGCTTTCATCCGGGCCCGAGTTCGCACGCTCCCGCCGGTCCTGCCGGCCGGAACGGAGAGCCTGGGCTCGGCACCGGCCGCTCCTGCGATCAATGCGCCCGCCAGGAGGGCGCAGTGGCGCAAGGACCGCCAGGCCATGCTCGTCGCCGAGTTTCTGGCCTCGGATGAGGCCGAGGACCTGTCGGACCGCGAGGCGGCGAGCAGGTGCACCGACCACATCGTGGCGTACGGCTGCGACCGCGACTTCGGCCGCCCGTTGCGGGTGAGCCCGGCCAAGGCCGAGACGTTCCTGCTCGACTGGCTGCCCCGCAAGGTCGTGCTGTGCCGGGCCGATCAGGAAGCAATGCCACACGTCCTGCTGGCCTGGGTCCGCTGGGCCAGCGCCAAGTCCGGTCTGGCGGACAGCGCGCTGGCCGCGACACTCGATGCTGTGTTCGAGGGGATGCGCAGGTTCCCCACGGTCTACCGGGATCCCGCTTCGTTCGGCCTCGAGGCTGACATGGTGGCCCGGCTGCTCCCTGACGGCGACCTGGAGGCGCTGGCCCGCCGCGTGTTCGCCTTCCCGCTGCTGCGCGGGAGCTACCGCGGCATTAATCTCGCGACCCTCGGCCCCTCAGTGGCCGCCGACCGGCGGACGCTGCTGGCTGCCGACCACGAAGACGCTGGACCGCAGCACGCTGACGCCGTGTACCGGGTCAGCTCGGAGCACCTTGAGGGGCACCTGACACTTGCCGACCGGCTCTGGCGGGGCGACCCGCCCGAGCTCTGGGAGGCTGCGCAGCGCCTGCTCGACCTCGGCGAGGACCGGCATGAGGTGCTGCACCTGCTGATAGAGACCGTCCGGTCGGCCGGCCCGCGCGAGGCCGACATCGCCGCCGCGCTTGCCAGCCTTCCGCCCTCGGAGCCCGGCTCGGGGTGATCGCCCGATGAATGGCGCAGGGCCGGTCGTCGACCTCAACTCCGATGTCGCCGAGAGCTTCGGGGCCTGGCGGCTTGGCGATGACGAGGCGCTCATTGCGATCGTTACCAGCGCCAACATCGCCTGCGGTTTTCACGCCGGCGATCCGCTGACGATCCGCCGCGCCTGCGCCCAGGCGGTCAGCCGCGGCGTCGCGATCGGCGCCCAGGTTTCCTATCAGGACCTGGCAGGCTTCGGCCGCCGGGAAATGGTGCTTCCGCCAGCCGAGCTGACCGCCGAGGTGCTTTACCAGATCGCGGCGGTAGACGGTATCGCCAGGGCCGAAGGCGGCCGCGTCGGATACGTCAAGCCGCACGGCGCCCTCTACAACCGAGCTGCCTGGGACCCCGAGCAGGCCGCCGCGATAGCAGCGGCGGTGAGCACCTTCAGCCCGCAGCTGCCGGTGCTGACCCTGCCCGGCTCAGCGCTTGAGACGGCGGCGTCCGACCTTCGGCTGCCCGCAGTGACGGAGGCGTTCGCCGATCGCGGCTACCGCGATGACGGGTCGCTGGTGCCGCGCGGGCAGCCCGGTGCGGTCCTCACCGACCCCGAGGTCGTCGCCGCCCGTGCCGTCAGCATGGTCACCGGCGGCGTCGTCCCGACGGTTTCCGGCGCAGCGCTCGAGATCAATCCGCGGGCGATCTGCGTGCACGGTGACACGCCGGGCGCCGTGAACCTCGCCCGTGCCGTCCGGTCAGCCCTGGAGCAGGCGGGCGTGACGCTCGCGCCGTTTGCGTGATCACGATCAAGAGCGCCGGCGATGCGGCGCTGCTGCTTGAGACCGGCGACGCGGCTACCGGCGGTCAGCAAGGCGGGAACGGGGCCGCCGGAATCGCGGCTGCCATCCGGGCCGCCGAACTGCCGGGCGTCATCGATGTCGTGCCGGGCGCGGTCACGGTGCTGGTCACCTTCGAGCCTGGTAGCTGGTCCGCGCCCACGCTGACGGACCGGCTTGCTGTGCTGGCCGCGGGCGCGGCCGCGCCCGCGGCTGCGGCGAGTGCGGCAGGCGAGCCGGTGCTGATCGACACGGTCTACGACGGACCCGACCTGGCCAGCGTGGCCGCATTGACACGGCTGGCCGAGGCGGAGGTCATCACACGGCATCAGGCAGTCGAGTACCGGGTGGGATGGCTCGGGTTCGCGCCCGGTTTCGGTTATCTGACCGGACTCGATCCGGCGCTGGCCGTGCCCAGGCTGGACAGCCCCCGGCTGTCGGTCCCCGCCGGGTCGGTAGCCATCGCGGGCGGCCTGGCCGCGGTCTACCCGTCCGCATCTCCGGGCGGCTGGCGGCTGCTCGGCCGGACGGCTGCGGTGACGTGGGATCCGGGCCGCGAACCGCCCGCGCTGCTGGCACCGGGTCAGCGGGTGCGTTTCCGCGCGGTCGAGCGCCTGCCTGAGGAGCCGACGCTCCGGGTCACCGATCTCGAGCACCACGTCTCTGACCGCTGGGTCGAGGTCGTCCAGCCGGGCCCGCTCACGACTGTCCAGGACCTGGGCCGACCTGGGCTGGCGCATCTGGGCGTGCCGGCCAGCGGCGCCGCCGACTCGGGCAGCCTGCGACTGGCGAACGCGCTGGTCGGCAACGACGAAAGCGAAGCCTGTCTGGAAGTTACCCTCGGGCGGCTGGCGCTGCGCTTCGGCTTCGACGCAGTAGTCGCGCTGACGGGCGCGCCGGCCCCGATCCGGATTACCAGCGCGGCCCATGGGGGTGCAGCCCACAGCTGGGACCTGCCACCTCAGACGGCCATCGGCGTGCCAGCTGGTGCCATACTCCGGCTCGGCGCGCCGCCCGCCGGGCTGCGCAGCTACCTGGCCATCAGCGGCGGCATAGCGGTGGCGCCCGTGCTGGGCAGCCGATCGGCTGATGTGCTGTCCGGCCTGGGCCCGCCACCACTGCGGCCCGGGCAGCGGCTGCCGGTGGGACGACCCCGTTCCCGCCCGGTATATCAGCCGGGCCGCCAGCCGCGCGGTATCCCGACGACCGCAGCCCTCGGCTTCTCCCCCGAGCTTCGTGTCATCGCCGGACCGCGCGACGACTGGTTTACGCCGGCGGCCCTGACCGCGCTCGCCCGCGGCAGCTACCAGGTCACGACCGCCAGCAACCGGAGCGGGCTGCGCCTCACTGGTGCACCGCTGCGCCGTGCGCGCGAAGGCGAGCTGCCAAGCGAGGGAATGGCGGCGGGCTCGCTGCAGGTCAGCCACGATGGGCAGCCGATCCTGCTGCTGGCCGACCACCCGACGACCGGCGGGTATCCGGTCATCGGCGTTGTCATCTCGGCTGATCTCGGGGTGGCGGCGCAGCTACGGCCAGGCCAGCACATCCGCTTCGACGTGCGCCCTGGTCAGCCGGCCAGCTCACGGTAGGCGGTCAGCAGGTCAGCGGCCAGGACAGTGGTGAGGTCCGCCGCCGTGGCCTGCTCGCCGTGCAGCGAGACCCGGACATCGCGGAAGGCGCAGGCCCGCTCGTACAGCGACCGCGCGAACCGGCCGTTGCCCAGCGCGTCGGTCCGCCCGGTCTCGGCTACCTGGACAAAGATCGAGTCGAGTACTGGCAGCGCCTCGTTATCGAAGACATCACCCGCCTGCGCGGCGATGACCTGCGCGATCTGGCTGAGCTCAGCCGCAGAGTAACTGGGGAATGCGATCCGGGTGCTGAACCGGGAGGCCAGACCAGGATTGCTGCGCAGCATCCGGTCCATGTCATCGGTGTAGCCGGCCAGCACGATAACCAGGCGTTCCCGGTCGTCCTCGGCGCGCTTCAGCAGCGTGGCCAGCGCCTCCGAGCCGAATGCGTCGCCGCCCGCATACGCCTCGTTGTGCAGCGCGTACGCCTCGTCTATGAAAAGGACGCCGCCCATCGCCGAGTCGATCAGCTTCGAGGTCTTGATCGCAGTCGACCCGAGGTGCTCTCCCACCAGATCGGCGCGGTGCGCCTCGATCACCCCCGGCCGTACCAGGAGGCCGAGCGCAGCAAAGATCCGGCCGATGATGCGCGCCACCGTAGTCTTGCCGGTGCCGGGCGGCCCGGTGAACACGAAGTGCCGCGACGGCGGCTGACTGGCGAGGCCCTGGCGGTCCCGGAGCCGGGCCACCTGCAGCTGCGCGACGATCTCGCGCACCTGGCGCTTGACCGGCTCAAGCCCGACCAGCGCATCCAGCTCGGCCAGCGCCCCCTCGACCGTCGGGGTGTCGGTGTAGCCGCGGAACCTTGTCGTCAGTTCCGCGTAAGCGAGTTTCAGGTCCTCCGCGCGCAGCGTGATCAGTTCGGCCGAAGTTGGCTCGGCGGCGCCCGCCATCACCCGCACATCGCGCTGCTGTCCTGCTCTGGCCAGGAGGTTGCGCACGAACCGGCCGTTGCCGAGCTCGTCGGCGAGCCGACGGCGGCCGATCTCCTCGAAGGTCTGCCGCAGCACCGGCCGGGCGTCCGGATCAAGCAGTTCGCCCTTGTCCAGCACAGCCTGCTCGGTCAGCGCCATCAGCTCAGCGGGCGAGTAGCTAGGGAACTTTACCCGGACGCTGAACCGTGAATTCAGGCCCGGGTTTGATGCCAGGAACGACTCCATCTGCCGCTCGTATCCGGCCAGGATGATGATGAGATTCTCCCGGTCGTCCTCGGCGCGCTTGATCAGCGCCTGAACGGCCTCGTTCCCGAACCTGTCGCCCTGGCCGTCGGCCTCGTTCACCAGGCTGTAGGCCTCGTCGACGAAGAGCACGCCGCCGAGCGCGGAATCGATCAGCTCGTTGGTCTTGATTGCCGTTGCGCCTAGGTACTCACCCACCAGGTCGGCCCGCTGTGCCTCCACAACGGCGGGGGTGTCCAGCAGGCCGAACGCGTAAAAGATCTTCGCCACGATGCGTGCCACGGCCGTCTTACCGGTGCCAGGCGGGCCGAGGAAGACAAAGTGCTGCATCGGCTTCTCAGTGCCGTGGCCGGCAATGGCCCGCCGACGGGCCGCCTCGACAGACGCCGTGATCGACCGGATCTGGCCTTTCACCGCGGTCAGGCCGATCATCGAGGTGAGCTCACTCATCGCCTCGTCGACGGTAATCGGTGGCCAGTCGGCAGCCGGCTGGCCCGCGGGCGTCGGCAGGCCGTGATCGAGGTTGCGGGTTCGGCCCTGGGCGGCTGCAGCTTGCGCGGCGCGCACCGCTCCCGGCTGGCTGGGCACCCCGGTTGTGATACCCCCCGGCGCCACCGCTGCGGCAGGCGGCGCGGACGCGGTGGTCGCGGCCGTGGGCGCTGACCCTGCCCGACCTCCCCCGGCGGACGCCTTGCCATCGGCCGGAGGCGCAAGGCTCCCGGTCCCTTGCCCTGCTGCCGCCCCGGCCTGAGCCACCGCATACGGCGCTGCGAGCGCTCCGCTGAACCCTGACCTGCGGGTGTACTCGCGGTTGTCCTGCAGCGCCTTCGCGAGCCGCCAGCCGAGCACGACCAGCGCGATAACCCAGCCGGTGAGCGGTCCGAGCAGCGGCTGGCTATGCCAGATCCGGAACGTGGTCATGACAACGCCGACCGGCAGCGACCACAGCAGCGCCCACGCAGCCGTGCGGCACGGAATCGCCAAGCGGCCGAGAACGCCTGCGTGCGACGCGACGGCCACCAGCGGCGGGAGCAGGAGCAGCAGGTACCGCGGGCCCGCCAGGCCGTAGGTTCGCCCGGCGACAAGAGCGACCCCCCAAAGAGCGACCGAAGCCGTCGCGACCGCTGACCGCTTGCCCGTCCACAGCGCGTAGGGTGCATAGGCCAGCGCCGCGAGCAGCCCGACCCCGACGAGCGCGGGGGCAAGGATGCAGATCCCGGCGATTACTGCCACCTTTAGTGGCAGCGGCGCTGCGCTTGCGGACTGGCGAATGCGAGTCAGCCAGCCCCGCACGGTCGCGCGACCGGGCAGAGCGGACTCCTGCTCCGGTGACCGCATCTCGCTCCCTTTGCCAAGACTTGTATAGCGCATTTGGTACCGAGATTCCCAGTTGACGCACTGGGGATGACCTGCATAAACGGCTGCCGATTCGGTAAGCGCAGGAAATGGCGGGCTAATTCCCCTACGGAAAGGACTGGCACGCAGGCGCATTATGGCTGGCCACGAGCCTTTTCGGGCCGGCGGCCCGGACGCCGGGTGAAGGGCTGACCGCGGGGGCTGTCGGCTCGCCGTGCTAGAACGCTCACATGCAGACACTGAGCTTTGCTGACATGCTCGGCCTGATCGAAGATCGCTCGGCAGCGCTCCGGGCCGCGGCGAACGAGGCTGGCCTCGACGCCCAGGTGCCCGGCTGCCCCGACTGGACGGTCGCGGACCTAATCGCTCACGTGGGCGAGGTTCACCTGTTCTGGAGAGCCGTCGTTGCGGCCGGCGAGGCCGTCGGACCACCTGACGACGAGGCGGTCGGTGACACCGAGCCCCGCGGTGACCTGCTGGCCTGGTCCGCGGAGGCGACCGACTTGCTCGTGCTGGAGCTGCGCAATGCCGGGCCTGGCCGGCTGTGCTGGACATGGTGGGAGTCATCCGGCGCACCGACGAACACTGGCGCCGTGGCCAGGCACCAGGTTCAGGAGGCGGCCGTCCACGCCTTCGACGCCCAGCAGGCCGGCGGCCGACCGCAGCCGATACCCGCTGATGCGGCGGCCGACGGCGTCGGCGAGTGGCTGACCGTCGAGCTCCCCACCAACGGCCCGTGGCCGTATGAGCCTGCCACTGTGGTGCTCGAGGCGGGAGCTGGTGGTAGCTGGGTCCTCGACCTCAATACCCCGGCGATTCACGTGCTCATCGGCGACGAGCATGGCAGCGCGAAACCGACCGCCACGCTGACCGCCGACCCGAGCGACATGGTGCTCGCGTTCTACCGGCGCGACCCGATCGGAAAGCTTCAGATCGAGGGCGATACCGAGCTCATTCCGCAGCTGCTGAGCTGGCCGAATCTCGACTGACCCGACCGGAGTCCAGTTTCGCAGCCGTGCATTAGCCGATTCATGATCGCGTAAGAATGGGCGGCGTCACACAGACGCCTTTTCTTACATCCAACCGAGGGCTGGCTCTGCTTTATCGTCACGGGACCCAGGAGGGGACGACCTGGGCCAGCCTATCCGGGTCGGTCAGCGTGCGGATCACCGTGATCGCGCCGTCCGCGACCGTGAAGGCCATGACCATAACCGGCCGCCCGCCCACCATCACGAGGATGCCAGGGACACCGTCGATGAGTGCGGGATAGGCCCGCGCATCGGGGCGCGGGCGGGCGCCCAGCGTCGCGCGGCGGGCGACCTTGCTCGCGCCTCGGATCACGACGGTTCCCTCTGGGCTGCGTGCCCGGAGCTCTACCTCAGGAGCGAGCACAGCAAGCAAGCCCGCGAGGTCGCCCTGGCCGACCGCCGCCACGAACGCGTCGACGACCTCACGGGCCGCCGCATCCGCGGCCGTCGCCGGCGCGCCAAGGCGGATGCGTGCGCGGGCCCGGCTTGCGAGCATCTTCGTGGCGGCCGTGCTCCGGCCGAGGATCGAGGCAACGGCGTCGAACGGGATCTCGAACACGTCGTGGAGCACGAACGACACGCGCTCCGCCGGCGTCAGTGCGTCCATCACGACGTACAGGGCAAGGCTGACGGAGTCCGAGAGCAGGGCCTCCTCCTCCGGATCTATCTGGGAGTCCGCTGCCGCCTCACGCGTGAGCATGCCAGTGCTGATCTCGAGCGGCTGCTCGGCTCGCACCCCGCGTCTGCGGAGCACGTCCAGGCAGATCCGGCCAGTCACTGTGGTGAGCCAGCCACGCAGGTCGTCGATGCCGCCGCCACCGGTCCGGGCAAGCCGCAGCCATGCTTCCTGGACGGCGTCGTCCGCGTCGGCGTGGGAGCCGAGCATCCGGAACGCGATCG
>Ga0335073_10002578_pt1 | contig 24856 bp, 26 predicted proteins | sample Lox_Sample_22_FD_207093 | JGI IMG/M metagenome (GOLD analysis project Ga0335073, IMG submission 207093) | Soil microbial communities from Loxahatchee National Wildlife Refuge, Florida, United States - Lox_Sample_2.2 | ecosystem: Environmental > Terrestrial > Soil > Wetlands | place: USA... | reverse complement strand
CGAATCACCCCCAGTAAAACGTCGGCAGAACTTGCGATCAGGTGATCGAGTTTCTCGCTTACCGCTGAAACCGTATGGCCGTCTTCCGGGGGTCGATTTTCCACAATGAACTTGGCGATCGTACGAATAGCCTTTCTGAGCTCCCGCTGCGAAACACGGCCTGCTCTCTTAGCATCTCGATGTTCGAGATGGCTCATCCATCTCACTAGTTCCCGCTCGGCTTTGCCGTCCTCGTAGATGCCTCCGGCTTCCTTTCCGGCCTCCAAAAGCCCGGTGTTCGGCTTCCCACTTTTGATTGCTGGTGCCTCTTTGTTGTCGTCTCGCCTCGTCGATGCAATACCATTGGTGTTCTCAGTCCGGACCGTACCGGTTTTCCTTTTGGCCATTTAGTTTTCCTTTCTCGGGCCGTATTTCTGGTGCAATAAAGGCTCTCCCTGACAGAAAGCCTCAGCTCGGTCATCGCGGCGCGAGGGGGGTCTTCGGGCAGCTTCCGTGTCAGGGATGGCTGCCCGTCATCATCAGTGGTGATTCCTCGAACGCGACATCAATACCCTCACGTACAGTCGTTATGTGGCCTGAAAGAAGGGCACTAACGCTTGATGTTGGCGCGGTAGACGACCGGGAATGTGTAAAGCTCCGCGATGATCTGCTCGTTCAGCGCGTTGGGATCCGTCAGATCCAAGGTTGCGGGACTAACTCCTGGTCCGTTCACCATCCAGTGACCATCGGCTTCGTCGTAACGGACCTCAGCCACTACACCGGGAAACATTCGCAGCTCAATCGCGTCTCCGGCATACGGAAGGAAAGTGTGGGTATCGAGGCTGTGCCGCCGGTAGTCGTCGAGCGTGGCAGGCGTGCCGTCAATCCAGCGGACGGCATAGGGATCTTCGACCGAGGGGTCCTGACCCGAAGTCCACGTTGCGATAAGCTCCATCGTCTCTTGCTCCTTCTCTTTGTTGAGATTTTCAATGTCTGTTGGTAAGGACAGGGGATTGGATTCGGTCGATCTCCTCGGACACTGGTTTCTTGTTGACTCGACGACTAGCGCCAGAGCTCCTTCAAGCGACTTCATAGGACCTCACGTTCGATTGCAGTACTCTTGTTAAGTAAATTGAGAAGTCAGGCTGTACCTCAATAGAGCTACAATAGCTCAAATGAGCTATAATGTCAACAACCGATTCGAAAAAAAATACGACAGTCGACTGGAAGCGGGTGGGTCGCAGGATTCGTGAACTCCGCGGCTTTGATACTAAGCAGGCAGAACTGGCGCACTCTGTGGGCGTGGCACAGAGCTTCATCTCTGCAGTGGAGCGCGGAGAAAAGGAGCCCGGCGCGGTGCTTTTGCTAAGAATCGCTCGACTCTACGGCACGACGATCGAATGGCTCTTGCTCGGCGACAATGAACCCCGATAATTCCAACTTCGGCTTTACGTCACACGTCGGCATGCGGTTCGAATAGAGAAACTGCGAACTCAAATCCGCCCCGAATGCTGCGTGACAATACTTCGGGATATTGGGTTCGATTATTGCCGGGTCATCCTCAGAACAACGGGTTCCTTAGCAATGTCGCCGTCTGGACCAAGCAGGGCTGCATTGAGGAAGGTTGTGTTCTCTGTCTCGTAAATTCCGTGAGCGCCGTGAATATGACCAAAAAGGTGGAGCTTGGGCCGGACGCGCTTCACTGCTTCAAACAACACAGGGTCGCCTTGATGAACACTGGAACCCAGGCTGCAGTCGAGAATGCCGTATGGTGGGCCGTGGGTGATCAAGATGTCCGTGCCATTCGGAATTTTTGCGTAAAGGCGTCTCCGCTGTTCCGCCGATCTTATGCCGAACGCCGGACCGAAGCCTGCCGTTACAGGTGTTCCCCATATCCGCAGGCCCTCAATTTCGACACCTTCGTTGATGAGCACAACGGCATTGCTCAATAGCGAGCGATTTGAGGCATTCGTCTGAAGGAAGGTCTCATGATTACCGGGAACGATAACCCTGTATCTATGCGGAAGTTCCCCGAGCCACTCATTGAAATCGACTATCGCCCGTAAGCTTCGCGAGAACATCGTGAAGTCGCCCGAGCACAAAAGAAGGTCAGCTCGAGGTACGGTGATTTCTCGGTGGAATTCATGCGTATCTGAGATAAGGACGAGCGCTAGGCTCGTCTTCGCATCGCAGGATCGGATGGCCTTTTGCTTTTTTTGGTTTTTTAGCCGCACGTTTGCGCTTTCGCTCTTCAATTCTGTTAACCGCTCGCGTTGTCGAAATGGCGACATCGGACGACGGAATGTTACTCTTCGTTAGAGTCGTCTGCGAGTGTATTAGCTGCCGGTAAGGTGGCGATGGGAAGCACTTTGAAGGCCGGATTCGACCTGAGTAAGGTATGCGTCACTTGTGCCTGTAATTCGCCCATCGTCGCGTGCCTGAATTCGCCTCCTCATCACCGGTAGAGTTGATCGGCATCGGCACTAAAACCAGTAACATCTTCTGCTCGATAATGATCTGTCAATTTCATTCCATTGTGGAACTAAACTGACAGACCTACCAGCCGGGTGGGCCAGTGCTGGCGTTTCGAAAGTTCAGCGTTGATAATTAACTACAGCGAGATGTGCAGGGCGTGATTGTGCCACAGTGGCCTAGTGGCATTCATGCGCCATCTGCTCCACTCGGGATGTCTCATTCAACCAAGCTTGCGCCCCCATCTGCACTGGATCCCATGGGCTGGAGAGAGGCGGCGTGTAGCTCAAATCGAGATCGTTCAAAGATTCGATGTTCATCTCGTGGAAAAGCGCCGCAGCGAAAATGTCGATCCGCTTTGACACTTCGGAGTCTGTATGGCCGAGCAACTGTGCGCCCAACAGTTGACCAGTGTGACAATCACCAGTAATCCGTATGTGCAGTTCTCGTGCGCCCGGATAGTAGGCCTTGTGATCCCAAAATGTCTTTTCGACCGTAACAGGGCAAAAGCCAGCTCCACGAGCTTCTGTGTCTCGCAATCCAGTGCGGGCAGCGACCAAATCAAAAATCTTCACGACTTGGGTTCCTAGTGAGCCCGCAAACTCGCGATTTCCGCCAAGGACGTTTTCTGCGGCTGTGCGCCCCTGTTTGTGTGATGTGGTTCCAAGCGGGAGATAAGTGTAGCCATTCAGTAGTCGGTGCCAAGTCTCGACGCAATCACCCGCGGCATAAATATCGGGAACGTTGGTTTGCATGAGGCGGTCAACGCAAAGAGCACCCTTGATTCCCGTTGTCACACCGGCAGTGAAGCCCAACTCGCTATTCGGACGCACTCCTACGGCTACAAGAACCAGATCTGCCGTTGCCAAGAAATCTTGAGAACCAACCACTACAAGGCTGTCGCCGTCGCGCCCAATCGAACGTGCTTCGACTCGATTACATACCTCTACTCCGTGACTCTTTAGCTCTGCTTCTACTCGTCCGCCGAAGGATGAATCGACCGTCGCAAGGATAGTCTCCGTACGACTGGCCACGGTAACTTTGAGACCGCGATGTACCAGGGCATCGGCCATCTCAAGACCAATGTATCCGGCTCCAACGATAATGGCCGACTTTGGCTCGTGCTGCTCTAAGAAGCGGTGAAACGCGAAACTGTCTTCCATGGTGTGGAGCGGGAAGACACCAGGCAGGTCAAAGCCCTCGATAGCGGGACGCACTGGACGCGCACCGGTACCAATGAGGAGCTTGTCGTATAGCAACTCCCGTGTTTCACCTGAGCCTCGAATTAACACCGCTTTACGAATCGGATCAATCGACTCGGCAGTGTGATTCGGGATTAATTGAATACCGGGAAATTCTGTTCTGTGCGCCAGCGATCGCCAGTCGGGCGTTTGCCCGCTGAGGAAGAATGGCAGACCACAGATACTGAAGTTCGGGTAATCGTCTGCTAGTACGAGCGTGATCTCGCAATTCGGATCGAGTTCGTGCGCTCGAAGTGCAGCGCTGATTCCCGCATCACTGCCACCAATGATGAGGAAGTGCATGCCGGTATCCTCTCAGGCATTGATTGCGGCTTTGTTATCGAAAGGCGTTGCGGAGGGAAAATAGCGTCTCCGCAGCCAAAAGGCCACATTGACCAGGCCAATCAATGCCGGGACCTCAATCAACGGCCCGATCACGCCGACGAAAGCCTCACCGGAATTCAGTCCAAAGACGGCGACTGCAACAGCGATCGCCAACTCGAAGTTGTTTCCCGCTGCTGTGAACGAGAGAGTTGCCGTCTGGGCGTAATCTGCGCCGAGCTTGCGCCCCATCCAGAAACTCACCAGGAACATGATGAGGAAGTACACGACAAGAGGTACAGCGATACGGAGCACGTCGAGTGGAAGCCTAACGATCAAGTCACCCTTGAGACTGAACATCACCAAAATTGTGAAGAGCAGAGCTATAAGCGTAAGTGGGCTGATACGTGGGATGAAGCGAGTCCGATACCACTCTTCGCCTTTTGCACGAAGAAGGACAAAACGGGTCAACATGCCCGCCAGGAATGGGATACCCAGATAGATAAATACGCTCTTGGCAATCTGTTCGATGCCAATGTTTACTACCGCTCCCGTCAGGCCGAACCAAGTTGGCAAGACGGTGATGAAAACCCAAGCGTAGACACTGTAGAAGATGACCTGGAATACGCTGTTCATGGCGACCAGGCCTGCGACGTAGTCCGAGTCGCCCTCGGCCAATTCGTTCCAAACCAGCACCATTGCGATGCAGCGTGCAAGCCCGATGAGGATAAGCCCTCGCATGTAAGCAGGTTCACCACGCAGAAAGCCGATAGCCAAAAGGAACATCAGAATCGGGCCGATGACCCAGTTCTGAAACAGCGAAAGCCCGAGAACGCGGCGGTTCCGAAAGACTTCACCCAGCTTTTCGTAACGAACCTTAGCCAGCGGCGGATACATCATGATGATCAGCCCGATGGCAATAGGGATATTTGTTGTACCCGATTGGAAGCTGTTAACAAATGCGGCGGACCCCGGAATGAAGTGACCCAGCCCAACGCCGATGGCCATTGCCAGGAAGATCCATAGGGTAAGGAAGCGGTCGAGAAACGAAAGCTTCTTCCGAGCTGCGGGCGCACACACGCGGCCTTGAGTGAGAGGAACGCTGGACATGATCACCTCGACGCGAAAATTGGGAATGGTTCAATCGTGGTTGGCAGGGGTGCTCCCTGCAAAGTGACGTATTTCTCTGGAGCGCAGCATGCCTTGCTCAGCTTGGCCCGATCAGCTTGCATGGCCTTTTCTTCTTTCAACCACTGAAGAGTTTGTTGCAGGACTTGAGCGGCTCCTGCATTTGGTGCCATCACGATCCGGTAGTGCATCCATTTGCCATCACGACGGGCCGCGACGATGCCCGCATTTCGCAGATATGCCAGATGCCGCGAAATCTTCGGTTGTGGCTGCCCCAGAATCTCCACAAAGTAACACACACACAATTCCTGATCTCCCATGAGGTTCAGGAGTCGCAATCTGGTCGTATCCCCGAGCGCCTGAAAGAACTGGGCCATATTGAACGATTTTTGCCTCTCAGCCATGTCATGATTATATGCGCATTGACATATGTGTCTAGAGGGTTCAATATTCGTTCAGGCAGATATATCGGGAGGAGACGATGGAACAGCAGTCAGTGCTCGAAACTGTGCGATCCAAATATGCTGCGGTAGCAGAGAGCGACCTTTCAACAAACGAAGCAGGCGTGAAGGCTGTCGCCGAGGCGTTCGGTTATAGCTCAGAGGAACTTACATCGATCCCCGCTGAAGCCAATATGGGCCTCTGCTGCGGGAACCCAACGGCTATTGCATCGTTGCGGCCCGGCGAAGTCGTTGTCGATTTAGGTTCTGGCGGCGGCCTTGACGTTTTCCTTGCCTCAAAGCTGGTAGGTCCTGGCGGAAGGTCAATCGGCATTGACATGACTCCGGAGATGATCGAACGTGCTCGCGAGAACGCCCAGAAGGGCGGTTATGAAAACGTCGAGTTTCATCTTGCAACGATTGATTGGTTACCGCTTCCCGATGCCTCAGTCGATTGCGTCATTAGCAATTGCGTAATCAATCTCGCGCCTGATAAATCCGCTGTCTTCCGTGAGATTGCGCGTGTTCTGAAACCAGGTGGAAGAGTTGCGATCAGTGACATCGCTCTCAAAGAGGAACTACCCCTTGCAGTGGCGCAAAGCATGGCTGCTTATGTCGGCTGCGTTGCCGGTGCGATTCAGATCCATGATTACCGCCGAGCACTCCTGGCTGCCGGTTTTGAACACGTCGAGATTGTGGACAGTGGAGCCGACTTGAACGCCTATGCCAAAGTCGAAAATCAGACTGGCTGCTGTTCGTCCGCGAAGGTGGGGACCGAACTCAAGGCCGTACCCGATACGTGCTGTTCTCCCACGGATTCGACGGCCACTACGTTACATGAGGATCTCGCGAAACTCCTCTCCGAATATGACGTAAATAAGGCAGCTGCGAGCGTAAAGGTGTACGCCGTCAAGCCTGTCGCTTCTCAAAAGGAATGCTGTGGCCCGACATGCTGCGGCTCGAAATAGGGAATTTCTTGACCGTTCCGTCACAAACTGACTCGGTCCTGGAAGCCCTTCACATCGCTCGCGTCTCGTCACCCCAGAAAGGTACCTGAAGAATGCCAAAACACTATAACGTTCTGTTTCTTTGCACGGGAAACTCTGCCCGATCCATCATGGCCGAGGCCATCATGAAGAAGAAGGGAGCGCCTTTCTTTAGCGCGTACAGTGCTGGTAGCCATCCAACGGGAACCGTCCGGCCCGAGGCGCTTCGCCAGCTTGAAACCGCGCATCTCAGCACTGCAGGGCTGTACAGCAAGTCCTGGGATGAATTCGCTGAGCCGGGCGGCCCGCCGCTGCATTTCGTTTTCACCGTCTGCGACAACGCTGCCAAGGAGGTTTGTCCTCTATGGCCGGGGCAGCCGATGACTGCTCATTGGGGAGTACCCGATCCCGCATCCGTCAAGGGAACTCCGGAGGAGATCGAACGCGCCTTCCGTGATGCCTTTACCGTTCTCGATCGCCGAATCGGCTTGTTCCTCTGCCTGCCACTTTCGAGCCTGGACCAGTTTGCCTTACAGCGCGAAATCGATAACATCGGCAAACAGTAGCAAAATCTCTTCAAGAAGGCAGCACGGAACGCATGCGTGAGGCTCTTTCTTAGTTCGAGGGCTTATTGTCGTCTGTTATGAGCTGCGCCAACAGCGTCTGTCCCTGTTGCAGTACAGAAGCCGGTAGTTTGGTATACGACATCTCTTCGGCGACGTTCTGACCGTCTGTCAGGCAATATGTGACAAAGTCTTTGAACTTTTGTTGTTCACCTGGTAAGACCTGCTTCTTAGGAATGATGACGAAGGTCAGTCCGGTGATGGGGTAAGCCCCCTTTGCGGCTGCTGGCGGATCGACGATTGCGGTTCGAAGATCCTTGCTCAGCGCATCGCCAAATGCCGCGACGGCAAGGGCGGCGCTGTTTGGAGAGGGCGCAATAAACTCACCCGCTCTGTTTTGAATCGATGCGACCGGCAGACCGGCATCCTTTAAGTAATTGAGCTCCAGATAGCCAACTGAGCCCGCAGTCGCCTTTACCTCCTCCAGTACCCCCTTGCTTCCGTTTTGACCTGTGCCGGTGGGCCAATCGACCGAGAGACCGTGGCCGGGTTTTGCCGACCAGCTTGGACTGGCAGAGCTGAGATAAGCAGTGAAAATGCTCGTCGTGCCGCTCCCATCGAGGCGATGAACAACGGTGATGGGCATCTGCGGCAGTTTGAGGCCAGGATTCTCTCTCGCGATTGCTGCGTCTTGCCATGTTTTGATCTGGCCCGCGTAAATCCCAGCCACCGTTTTTCCGCTGAGCTTCAGCGGCTCGCTTACACCCGGCAGGTTGTAAACGACACATACCGGGCCCGCTGTGACAGGAACCTGAATTAATGGCGGCAGGTCCTTCAACTCGCCGTCGTTCAAAGGTGCGTCGCTTGCAGCAAACGTCAGGAGGCCCTGCTTGAGTTCATTGATGGCTGCCCCACTGCCGATGGACCGATAATTGACTTGCATCTTGTGGAGCGTCACGTAATCGCTGCTCCAACGTGAAAACAGCGGAGCCACGAACGTACTCCCGGCTGCACCAAATGTCCCGATCGGGTTGTTCGTTGGTGTCGGCTCCTTCGGGGTGTAGTTTTCGGAGTTACCATTGCAGCCGACTCCCAGCGTGATGAGGATGGCGGTTGTCAAAACCACTGCGATTGCTGCGGACTGCGATTTGCGTGTCATGGGTGATCTCTCCTTGTCGGAGTGAATTGTTCTTTTTATGCACATAAACGCATAAACACTTGACCGTGAATAGTACGTGAAATCCCCAATGTTTGTCTCTCGTAAAGGGGGATGAGACGATACCCTAGAGGTGCTTGAAGTTTATGGGGAACCTGGCGACTTATTTCAAAGGCCTGGCGGACGCAAATCGATTGAGGATTCTCAATCTTCTCTTCCATGGTGAATTGTGCGGCTGCGATATTCAGCACGTCATAGGCGCTTCGCAATCAACCGTTTCCAGGCATCTCTCCTATCTCAAAAATGCTGGTTTGGTGCTTGATCGCCGAGCTGGATACCGGGTGTTCTATCGGCTCGTTCCATCCGAAGACCGAGAGATTTCAGAGTTGTTCGCCTACCTGCTGGAGTCCTTCACCAAAGACAAGCTAATGAAGGCTGACATGAAAAAGTTGCGTGAAGCAATCAAAGACGGCTCATGCACGGTAAGCGAGTGGAAGCCGCTTTCCGGATTGCCGTCCCAACGATTCCAGCCTGAAGGAGCGGTATCCCGTTGAAGACGTTTATTTTTGCCTGCGTTCACAACGCGGGCCGCTCCCAGATGTCCGCAGCATTCTTCAACCAGCTTGTTGACTCGAATGCGGCACGAGCGATCTCGGCGGGAACACATCCGGCGGACCAGGTTCATCCGGTGGTAGTCGAGGCCATGCAGGAAGTCGGTATCGATTTGAGCCAAGCTAAGCCGCAGAAGCTTACCGCTGAATTGGCCCAAAATGCAGAGATGCTGATTACGATGGGATGTGGAGATGAGTGCCCTTACGTGCCGGGCCTCCGCCGAGATGACTGGCCACTGCCAGATCCCAAAGACCAAAACATTGAAGCAGTTCGACAGACTCGCGATGAGATTAGATCGCGGATTTCGCAACTGTTGGCACAAGAGCATTTGGAAAGGTAGTGATATTGGCTGACAGTGCAGCATTACGCCGCCATAATGCCCGTAGGCCACACACTGGCCCAGCCGATTGTCACCTCGCTCTTAACAGAGAGTCGACGCTGGTCAAAGGCAGCCCGACGCCGATCTCACCGGGGACAAGCATTCCCCCCGATAATCGCGACATGGGTTTGCCGTGACTTTGGTTACTCGAAAGTCACTTTCCTTGATCAACGAGTAGGTCTAGTCTCTTGTTGACGTTGGGAAGATGCTGATATGCGAAATAAGGCATTTGTTGTAGGACTTCTGTTGTTCTGCCTTGGTCATCGGCCACTCCCAGCTGAAGATCTCCGCATTGAATCGAACCCGCCTGGCGCAACGATTGAAATCGATGGGAAGGTTATCGGTACCACGCCGCACGTTTTAAAGTTCCCACACGGCTACTTCAGTAAGCCTCATACGGTATTGGAAGCTCGGCTAGAGCGACCACTCCGCGCTCGTATCAGCCTCCAAGGATATGTCACGCAAGATGTGGAATTAACTGTTGGACCCATGCGAGCGATTGCGTTGAATGGGGTGGATCACGGAGATTACTACCTCTTCAAGGACAAAGTGATCACTGTGACAATGACTCCTGAGGCGAAGGTATTCAATGGAACTCTGACAGCCTCAACACCTGCGCCGGAAATGATGCTCACGAGCGCCGATGCTGATATCCCAATTGAGACCCTGGTGGAGCAGACGTCTCCCGCGGTGTTGAAGTTGTCGACTCCTGAGGCCTCGGGAACTGGCTTCCTCGTGACCAGCACTGGAGTGGTGGTCACAAATGCCCATGTTGTAGGTGCAAACGATGAGATAACAGCCAAGAACCTTCAACAGCAGCAATTCAATGGAAAGGTCGTATATCGCGATCCGGCATTGGATCTTGCGCTGGTGAAGTTGAACGTCGAGGGTACTCCGTCGTTGACCCTTGCCGTCTCCGAGAAGGTTGGACAATCCGTCCTCGCGATTGGCAATCCAGGGCTCGGGATGCAGAACACCGTCACAAGAGGAATTGTGAGCGCGGCGGGCCCGTATCCTGCCCTCGGACCTGGCACTTGGATTCAGACTGATGCTTCGATCAATCCGGGAAATAGCGGGGGACCGCTCCTGAATACTCACGGTGAAGTTATTGGCATGAACACAGTCAAGATAGTCAAATCAGACGTCCAAGGGCTTGGATTTGCGCTGAGTGCTCGAGATATATTGGCGGCTGTGCAGAGGTTCTTTCCTCAACAACAGCCCTCATTTCCCGGCAAAGGTAGGCTTCAGGTGATCAGCACGGTCCCTGATGCAGAGGTATACATCGACGGCAAGTTTGTGGGCGATGCACCGTCAAATATCTCTCTGCCTGCTGGAGACCACACGATCGAGGTCAAGGCACCAAAGTTCTCCGATTGGAAGCGGACAATTAGCGTGATGGACGGTAGCGACCTAAATGTGAAGGCGGCTATGCAACCTCAGTAGTCATGTCATTCACCTGGATCGATGACATGGCCGGTGGATTTTCGGCCATTCGCAAGCGCAAGACTGCACTACATCGGTGATAAGACGAAATCTCCCGTCATGGGCCTGCTCTATCCGATAGTAACTGTTCTTCTAGCGCTAGAAGGCTCAGGTCATTCCCCGTTCTGCGATACTTGTTGCAAACCTCTCCAGAGGACACAGAATGGCATACCCTATTGGCGCTAATCCGGGCGCAGTTTGGATGAAGTGTGATTTCCAGGTCCATAGCCCCAGAGATCTAAATTGGCAGGGTGAAAAACTCGCTGGAGGCGATCCGCAGAGTGAAGCAAAGCGGGATGCATGGGCGGATGACTTCGTCGACGCATGTCTCGCACGGGGCCTATCTGCAGTCGCGATTACAGATCATCATGACTTCGCATTCATCTCATACGTTCGAAGGGCAATCGAGCGGCGTAGTCTGCAGAACGAACTGGTCCTGTTTCCGGGGGTTGAGATTACATGCAATGACTCGGCCCAATGTCTGTTGCTGTTCGATCCCGATACTGACGAGACGCTTTGGGATCAAATGTTCGGGTTTCTGCCCCAAATCAAGAAACATGATTGCAATTCACAATCATGTGCGCCGACCGAGCTGTGCGGACGGAACGTCGACGAACTGTTAAAGGACCTTGCGCGGAGCAAGGTCTTTGCGGGCAAATACATTGCTCTTCCCAATGGAAGCACCTCAGGCGTCCACAAAACGGTGCTTCGGGACGGTTTTCATCTCAGATTCGCGGGCCTGCTTGCAGATGGTGTTTACGCCGATCATGCGCTCGCCGATTACAAGCCGGGCGACGTGAAAATCATTCGTGGAAAGGTGAAGGAATGGGGCCTTCGAAGACGAGCCATATTGCCTACGGGCGACAATCGATCTTCTCAATTAGACAAACTAGGGGTACATCCATGCTGGATCAAGCTTGGCGAACCGACTACAGAAGCAATCAGGCAAGCACTCCTCGCAGACGAATCACGTGTTAGATACGAACCGCCCATCTACGCAACTCAACGGCTCATGAGCCTTTCGGTTTCATCCGCGCTGACCGGTTCAACGACGCTGACGTTTAATGAGGGATTCAATTCCTTCAATCATTGTCATCATTTCGGCTATCGCAGAACTGGAGCGGTCGTTGATTGTGGAGCGAGTGCGTGCCGGGATGCGCCGGGCGAAGCTCGAAGGCCGCCGCATCGGTCGAGCACCACTCGACGTAGACCGTGCGGCCCTGGTACGTGATCGCCTCGCCGGACTCTCGCTCACGCATACCTCCAAAAAATATGGCGTGTCGAGAGCGAGTGTCGTGAGACTTGTTCGGGAGGCTCAGGCGAGTGGCGAGGTCGTGAGCACCAGGTAAGACTCGATCGAGACGGGCAATTTTCTGATTACATCAAGCCACGTAGGAGGCGGCATGGAGCTGAATCTCGATGATGTTGAGCTTGCTGTTGCTGTGAACATTGAGACACTGCGGCAGGTCTTGAGAACGCTGAGCGGTAACGGCAGAAGGTGGTGGATTGCCTGCGAGCCCGCGTACTGCCTGGAAAGCGGTTGTGTGACGCTAGGGTATGGCGACCCTGGCTGCTTGGACCGTCTTAATACCGTTTATTACAAACTCCCAATACTCAACAAGGAGCCGCCGCTCGGCGGGCCGGACAAGCTAGTGGTCTTGCTCGACTCCAGCGTAGTTGTCCCGGAGCAGCGTGGCCTTTATCGCGAGGGTAACCGCGTACTTGAGGACGAGATTGCCGACATGGAGGATTTCTTTGCACCGATCGCGCGAGCATTTGTGCCGGTGCTGGCCGACTATATAGGAGGCGTTGAGAGCCTATGAGTCACCGTCATTTCTGCGACTATGCGGGCCATGACTGGGAGTGCGATGGCCTCGCTCTGCGTCCACTGGCAGGGGATACTGAGCCGTCCGAATGTTATTGCCTCCGACACCAGGTACCGATGGAGAGGGGAGATCACTCGGGGTGTCCGGTTGAGCTCCTGGCCTGTCCGGAACACCGCGAGGAACAACTTCAACAAATCGGTACATTCGATCCGAAGGATCTGCGCCCCAGCGTTGGGTCCGAAAGGGGTATGCTCCACGACCGAGACGGCAGACCCATTGTCGGCTTCTGCCTATGGTGCGGCAAGGACTTCTATTCCATCGAGGAAGCAGAAGCGCACCATGCAAATAACAGCAAGAGATGCGTGGCATTCCAGCGGTTCAAATGCAGATATTAAGGCCCATATTTTCTTACCAGCTTCTGAGCGCCTGATCGCCTTGCTAATGAGTCAAATCACTAATCTTTGTGGTCTCCGGCGACTCGTGGCTAGTCCCGAAGGCCACCGGTATTCCGACTAGAAAGTCCACTGTGTGCAGGCCCTCTATTATGAGGGCCTACACACGATTCTTCAGTGGGCCACAATCTTTCCCGAGGCGCCGTTTCTAAAGAACTTTTAGCCCCTTTCGACGCAATCGATCGAACCCCGTCACGGCTCCGTCGGCGGCGGAAACGAAAAGGTATCGGTGTTTATGTCAGTAAACAGCGTGTTGTGGTAGTCGCCGGTCTCCACATGATCGTCGGTGACAAAACCTACGCCACAGTAAGCGTCGTTGACAGTGTTATGCGAGATCGTGTTTCCAGAAATGCCGGTGCCAGAGTATTCGAAGACGCCGCAGCTTTCGTTGGGGGCAAGCGGGGTCACATTGAAGACCCTGTTGTTTTCGATTCGGCTGTTCGTGAAGTACCCGGAAGCTGTGCCCTGAATGTCTATGCCGTCGAGCGCGTCGATGTCGCTGATAAAGTTGTCGGAAATCCGGGCACCGCTACCTCCGTTGATAAAGATCCCGCTCTGGGCATGGGTGATGACGTTATAGCTGACCACCGTCCCGTCGCCAAAACTTTTCAGTGTGACGCCTTCGCTTCGTGCGTTCAGGCAATCGGCAAACGATAGTGAGCCGCACGGACCCTCCGTGATGATGTTGCCGTTGATCAGCCCTACCGCTCCGTTGGCGATAAATACCCCAAACTGGAGGGGGATGCTCGGCCCAACCCCCACAATGCGATTGCCTTCGACCCTTGCCGTCACCCCTGCGTCGATGGCTTGGATCCCATCCTTAGTAAAGTCGTGGATACTGTTGTGCTCTACCGCCACATAAAAGGGGCCCGGTTTGTTGGAATCGACGAGAACCCCGAATCCATTCCCGGGAAATATGGCCACACAATTTTGTGAGTTCGCTAGCTGCGCACCAAACAGAGCGTCGTCAGCGACGCTGCCGGAAGCGTTGTGGAAGTGAATGTCGGCGAGTTGCGGAGCGCATCCTTGAACCGAGTTCCGGCTGGCATCAATGGCAAGATTTTCAATCCTGACGCCCCATGTGTTCATCACCGTGATCACCGCCTCGACCGGCAAGTCCTGAATATCCTGCAATGACGGCTGAAGCAGTACCCGATTCACTTCATTTCCCGCGACGCTAGTCCGCACGCCACGTAATGTCAGCGGTTTTGAAATAACCAACTGTTCGGTATATAGCGCAGGACATATTTCGATTACATCGCCTGGCGCAGCAGCCGCTATTGCCGAGCCGATGGTGGTGTATTTGGCGTTTGGGCAGTCGGTCGTCGACTTCCCCACTGTAAGAGTTTTCTCGCCAGCATGAGCGATCGCACACGCCGACACGAGCAGGCTAAGGGCGAAGGAGGCGCATTTCATACGCATGGTCATCCCAGGACTTCCTTTCTGCGGTTTTCATTTCAGAGATCTATGGGGGCCGAGAAGAACGTGGGAAGTCTGACTGGTGTGCTGCGAGGGATCAATGCGATAGAGGTGAGTTCTGGGTCATTTCTAGATCGCAGGGTAGCTTTCTGAAAAGAAGCAGCTTAGTTCCTTTAATACTTTGTTCTCGCTCACAGAGTGAAGGTTATCCAGCAGGCGATTTGGGGCCAGCTGACTATTTGCAAACGACGACCTGACCCGAACGCAGTTCTCTTCCGTAATCATCCGCCTTCTTCTCATTCTTTTCTGTGCAGAACGCATGTCCAAGTTCGTGGGTGATGGCGAGTTGGAGAAGGTCGTCGATGCCCAGCGACCATGCCTTGATGAGTTCCGCCCGGCGCGGCGTTACTGGGCTGACTAACGCCTCTTCGAAGAAAGTCTCCCTGCGGTCGAGAACGGTGAACGCCGGGCTATCTGGATTCATTCCATGTTTGAGCTGGATATCCTTCCAGTCAGCGGACTTGACCAAGATCCATGTCCACTCACCGAGGCGCCCGGCATCATATTTGTCGAGCTGAAGGTTGAGAACATTCATCTGCTGCTGGCACTGCTGATGGGTATACGGGAGGTTGCAGACAAAATGCTGCCTAACCGGTCGGGAAACATCCTCCCTCGCCGGATTCGACGGCGGCGCGGGCTGAGCGGCAGCCAAATGTGCGGAGAGGCTGAAGATTAGGGTAGGAAGACTGAGCCTGAAGCTGGACTGCATACCGGCACCTCCATTGGTGCCTGGCAGTCTTGGCCGTATTTCCTGCTACTGCGATGACCTCGGGATACAGGCTTTGTACTTTTCAGGTCAGGCGCTAAACGGCTCACTCCAGAAGTGTTCGGGGTCGAAATACTTTTTCGCTGTTACCTCGCATTCGGGTTTACACTCGACACGACCCCGGGAAATGCACAGTGAATGAGCCTACTCAACGCGCGAGGGTAGTGCGGTTTGGTGTCTTCGAGGTCGACCTGCGCACCGCCGAGCTTCGCAAGCAGGGCGTACGCATCCGCCTGCCCGGACAGTCATTTCAAGTACTCGAAGCCCTGGTGCGTCGCCCGGGAGAATTGGTCACTCGCGCGGACCTAAAACAGAAGCTCTGGCCTGAAGACTCGTACGGCGATTTCGAGCATGGGATCAACGCCGCCGTGAACCGAGTTCGCGAAGCCCTCGGCGACTCCTCCGACAATCCTCGCTTCGTCGAGACCCTCCCCCGTCGCGGATACCGATTTATAGCTCAAGTTCATATAGAACCCGATGGCACCGCAAAGGAGGCGTCGACGCCTAACGGACAACCCGGTCCTGCAGCAGAACTGCATCTCGATATTGACCAGAATTCACACCACGAACCGGTAGCTGACCCTCAGCCCAGTGTCGCCTTTCGCCCTCGCAACTCCATTCGCCGCAGTGTGGCAGTAGCCGCAGTCGCGGTCACTGTGCTCGTCCTTCTAGTAATGTGGTGGCGCACGCCCCCCGCAGTCCCGGTAGTGGAGTCTGTCATCCAGCTCACTGATGATGGCCAGCCCAAGGACTCGATGGTCAGCGATAGGTCGCGGGTCTATTTCAACGAAGGGCCGAAGACAAGCCGCAAGATTGCGCAGGTCTCGATTACGGGTGGACCTACAGCGCCGGTTGAAACGAGGTTTGTAACCTCCTTTATCGATAGCATCACTCACAATGGTTCTGCTTTGCTCGTTATAGTTCCCGATGGCGCTCCAGACATCAGCTCTTCGTGGTTCTTATGGTCGGTTCCGCTACCTACAGGAGAACCACGCCGCCTCCTCGGAAGTTTCGAAACGGAAACGGCGGATATTGTTCCGGATGGCCGCATCCTTTTTGCTCAATACCTCGCTGCAGGCACAACAAAGGGAACGGGTGACAGAACAGATTGGTTGATCGCAGATAAGGACGGCTCAAACTCGCGCAAGCTGGTTTCCTTCCCCGGCCTTATTGGGGACGTCGATGTATCACCAGACGGCCAACGTATTCTCGTAACTCAGGAACAGGTCGGCGACCGCAAGCTCTTCGAAGTGGCATCAGACGGAACAGGTCTTCGCGAACTCCGAAAGCTTGTTGGTGATGAGCACAACTTTCGTTGGTGCGCAAATGAGAAATGTATCGTGTATCAATCGGGAAGCAATCTGAAATCGGATATCTGGCTGCTTCCGATGAAAAACATTGTTTTCAGGCATACAGGGAATCCCATTCGCCTCACCAACGGGCCAATGCCGTACTCGAACCCGTACCCAAACCCTGACGGAAAGCAGATTTTTGCTCTCGGCACGAAGCAGAGGGGCGAACTCGTTCGCTATGACCTGAAATCACACGAGTTTCTGCCGTTCCTCTCTGGAATTTCGGCGACTGACCCTACATTTTCCCGGGATGGACGATGGGTCGCTTACACTTCGCCCTCAGACCATACGCTGTGGAGGAGCCTGAGCGATGGAAGTGAACGGGTGCAACTCACCTTTCCTCCAACGGAGGTAGAATTCCCGGCTATTTCTCCTGACGGAACGAAAATTTCATTCCACAGCTATAAACGTGAACTGTTCGTTGTCGGCGTGGAAGGAAGAACACCGCAGAAAGTCAGCGACAGCGGCTGGTATGCGAGTTGGTCACCTAACGGAAATTATCTCTTCTATCAGGATGGCCGCCCTCCTTACCTGCCTCACATCATTGATATTCGCACCAATAGAGAATCGACCATGACTCCAACAAAAGACCCTTTCGGCGGTGGCTTCTGGCTCAGTCAGGACATTTTGGTTGGTCTCAATGAAAAACACACGAAGTTTGTGACCTTCAATTTGAAGACCCAACAATTTAAGGATCTATGGCCGAGCCCGTTGAACGATATTGAGAACTGGATGCTGTCGCCCGATGCGAAATACCTCTATTTCACAACAAGAGGTGCTGAGCCCAAGGTTATGCGCATCAGCGTTGCCGACCACAAATTGGAAACGATCACGAGCCTAAAAGACCTTTACCGTGCAGCAAATAGTGGAGAGACTCAAATAAACGTCGCGCCCGACGGCTCTCCAATCTTTACGCTCGACACCGGCTATCAGGAAATCTACGCATTGAACATCCGCTGGCCGTGATGACGACAGGTCGACCCACTCAGTCAGCCCGCCAATAGAAACGGAAATGCTGGACCGTCATGACCGGCATTTAGGGCGGTATCAGGTGTGCTGCCAAAAGACTCACACAGCGATCAGACAAGCCGTCTTTTCGGAACCGACCCTCGTAAGTCCAGTATCACCGGAGTCAGGGATGTTACAGCTTAGCTGGGCATTTATCGTTGTTTCGCTGGATTGATCTGTCTAGGTCGGCAGGTTGGTGTGGTAATTTCCGACCCGATAATCGGCACGGGAAGGAATCGGCGGATTATCGCTCCCGATCCAGAGCTTTACCACCAGGGAAGCTCAGGAAAGCGGGGGCACTTGTCCACGTGGAGATACTTCTTGCAACTGTCTAGTGAAGGGTCATCAATGAAACGCTCACGTGCAAGAGTCATCAGGTCATCGACGTCAAGTGCGTACACGGTGGTGACCATCCGTATCGTCCCGTCCCCACCCGCCGATGCGATCCGCCTCCTGTCCGGACTCCAGGCCACGCTATTCACGGAGTAATTGTGCCCGCGCAAGGTCAGCAATTCCTGGCCGCTGGTCGCATCCCACACTTTCGCGGTGTCGTCGTCACTGGCTGTCACCAGTCGTCTCCCATCCGGGCTCCAGGCCACGCTTTTCACTTGGCCTTCGTAGCCGCGCAAAGTTAGTTTCCCGTGGGAGGCTAAGATGGTGCGGCGTAACTGCTCTTCAGCATCCTCCAGGACAGTGTGGGCCCATGGCCAGGTCACTGCTACACTCTCCGTTGCGATCAAGAGGGAAAGCTCAGGGTCGGTGTCCTGACTTGCAGTCGATGCCGAGACTAGCTCCCGAGCATGGGCGAGCGTTCGCTGCCAATATGCGCCGACCGCAGCGGCTACCGACAATGCGAGCAACCCTCCCAGGGATAAAGACAAGAGGCGAAGCCTTTTCGCCTGCCGTTGCGCCCTTTCGAGTTCTCCGGCCTCCCATTCCACGCTTGCGCGGATGTACTGCTCATGAAGTTTCGTTGTTTGCAGTGTTTTGATCGTCGGCGCTTGCTCCAACCATCGAACGGCTTCTCGCAGTTCCGTCCCATGCAGCAGAAATCCGTTGTCCCGCGAATTGGCTTCCCAGTGCCTAGCGCGTAATCCGAACCGGGTATGCTGGCGCACCCACTCCAGATCGGTGTCGATGGCTCGACTTAACCGTTGGAAAGTCCGCGCCATGCCAAGCGCTAAATAGTCGATCCATTGGATTTCCTTTAAGCCGGGCAGCAGTTCCTCGTGGTCCACCGAGCGGTAGAGGATGGTAACAATCCGCTTCTTGCTGGCCACCGCATGAGCGACTTCCTGTCCGCACATCCAGGAGCGGAGGGAGTCGGCGCTGATGATGAACACGAAATTGTCGGCTGCTTCGATGGCGGCAAAGATTTCCGCTCGCCACTTGGCGGAGTCGGGAATGCTGCGCCAGTCAATCCAGGTCTCGCGCTTCACGTTCTGGAGGGCGGTGTTGAGATCGCGGGCGAATTCCTGGTCCTCTCGCGCGTAGGAGATGAAGACCTCGGTCATCGCCGCTCCGCAGTCGAAAGTCAGTCAAGTGAATGGTAGCACTTGCTGGCATGCGAACCTGGAATTTTAGTGGGCAACACGCTGGTGAGCCGACAGCGCTCGATTCCCACAGGTGACCCAGTCGGATGCTCTCACTGTTTGCTGTTGAATCGTTGACGAATCACGAGGCAACCAACCACGATCACTTCTTGTTTACCGACAAACCACTTTCCTTCGTCGCGGTAGGGTCGCCGATATTCAGGAGATCAGGCTGGCCTCGACGCGCGATGATATTTGGATGCTGACGGTTTTCCGCAGCCAGCTTGGCGAGCGCGACTTTGTGATGTCCTGCATCTGAATAGCCATTAAGAACACTAGAAGACTGTCCGATGACCCCAATAAACAGCTTCAATTCTGGACCCGATCTGTATTCGTTATCGCAATTCGGATTGAACGAAGCTGAGTCAAAGCGGCTGCACGCTCTGGTGGAGGGAGCATTGAGAAGGTGGTGCGTTTTGGATCTCGACAATAGATTTGAAAGGCAAGACATGGTTCCGAATCAACCCTGTGAATTTTCAAACCCGCACCGAGCACGTGAACCAACTGATGGCTCTTAGAACGGGAGTGCCCGCGCTTAACGATGTACCTGGGGGCAAAATAACTGAACGTTCCCATTTGAGGGAAGGGTAGCCGACGATCGTTGGATCGCCCTGCCTCGGCCCCCTCATCGCCAGACCGCGTTAATCAGGACTATTCAGGATTCACACTGATGCCGAGGATTTCTGTTCCCAAGGTTTTCGGTTCTCCCGTCACTCCGTCAAGTGCAAACCAAATGAACAGCACAGAATTAGGCTGCCCGATCGCAGTCGAGAGTCGATTCAATTTCACGACGGAGATCATCGTGAATACGGGCAGAATCGGCCCAAAAGGGGGCGCGAATGCATCGGACCTCAAGTTGTTCCGAGGTAGCATCGTAATTCCACTGGATTCTCACACCATCCTTCGCGGCCTCCCCGGTAGAACCGACCACGTGGATGCCCATCTTCGATGCCTTTTTACGTAGATGGTTAAAGAGCACACGAGTAATACCGCGAAAAATTAGCTTAGGACCACCAGACATCTGAATCTTCCCCACTAAGACTGCTGAATCTGGGCCAATCAACTTGGACGGCACTTTGGAGGTCATAGCGTCGCATTCAAAAAGGCCCTTAACTATTAGACGCACGACCGATTCGCACGCTCGCCCTGCCTTTTGCTAGTCGGCGCAAAGCTCATTTACGTGTAGATGTGTCTCGGGTGGCGGCCACAAAAACCGGTTGTACCCATCTCGGCTGATGAAGGCATTCGCCGTCCTCGCGACCGCCATGCTGGTCTCAGTTGCGGCAGGGCAGCGCTCAATGAATCGGATCGGCAATGAGTGCAGGGACACCTACGCGCTCAGATAGACACGAATGCCCGGGCAGAGCGGTCGGCGAAGTGGTGCACCATTAGATAAACCAACTGCGATACTCTAGGGCCGCTGAAGATTTAATTGTGGACGAGCAGGAGAACGAAATGCCTAAAGTGCGGTGCGCCTGTGATCACGTCATTTGGCTCGGAGAAATTCCCTGCCCTCATGAGTGGCTCATAATCTCGGACACCCGTTACAGCAGTTTCTACGACAAGGCTGATGACTCCGTAAAAGTTGATATCGAAGAACTCTACAAAGCAACTCTGCCAATGGTGAGATGTTCAGAATGTGAGCGACTATTGATTTTTTGGGATGGATGGAATGGGATGCCAACCTTCTACAGGCGAGAACATTTTGGAACACAATCCTAGTAAGCGTAAACAGACGTCGCAGACATATCGTGGAGCGCAAGGGAGAAGACGAATACGTAGTAACCGGCGATATCACCATCCACGCCGCTGCTCGGCCTGTCGCCTCCCTGTTGAAGGCCGTCGACCCTTTCCCGATTCCGGATTCTGACCCGAGCCTAACGAAGAGAACTTACGCCCAACAATCCTCCAACCTATTCGGTAATGGGTGACCCTCGATCCGCCGACTCCTGCACGCTGTGAGACGATCTCCGTGGGGCACGCTGGTGAAAAAGTCCCTGGCCGCTGTATGGTTCATAAGGGCTTTCAATCTGCGGCTTGAAAGTCGTTTATTCCAACCGTGCAACGAATCGAATTCTGCCTGGTTCAAACCTAAACCTGGCGGACCGGTCGGCGTGTCACGACTTCGGAGTTTGATGATGGTCGGCAATACGGAACTTTCGCGCTCAACTTCCTGACGTGCCGCAGGAACTCGCTCGGCTTCTATGCCTTCTGTCCAAAATGGCGTTCAAAGAGTTCCCGAGCCCGGCGCTCGCCCTCTTCGCTGAACACCACCGACTTCGCCTTGCTCTTCGGATCGGAGATGTACCCCTTCGCATGCAGCCGGTCCAGCGCATCCCAGTCGTGCGACTTCCATGCCCGATGATCCCCAGCCAGCGTCAGCCACAGCAGCGCCAGAACCATCTCGTCGATCTTGTCGTGGTTGTACTCCATCGTCGAAGTCCCGGTACGATCCTACACTCGTCGTCTCCAGCGAGAAGCAGCTCTCCCGGGGAACATCGGTTCCGCACGACCTGGGCTCAATCCCAATCCGATCATTGACGGGCCGATCGGATGCGCTGTCGAGATCCGAGGTACTGCTCCGTTGTCTGAATCGAGACATGTCCGAGCAGAAGCTGGATCTGATCCAGTTCACCGCCTGCATTCCGACAGAGCCGCGCACAGGTTCTGCGCAAATCGTGTGGTGCAAGGGCCGGAACACCGACCTTCAAAGCGGAAGACCTTACGAGGTGCCAAATGGCCTTTTCGCTGATGCCCTCCCCGAGCACGCGACCCGTTCGGCTGACGCGGCGAAAAACCTTCCCACGATGGATGCAAGCAGACCGGAGCCAGCTAAGCAGCTCCGTATAGACCCAATCGGGCATCGGGACCGTGCGAATATGGCGGCCCTTGCCCACAAGATCGACGATGGCCCAATGGTCTTCTCTTTGCTGCACGTCTTCGACTCTCAGATTGGCGGCCTCGTGTCGCCTCAATCCGCAAGCCAGAAGAAGAGCCAGCAGGGCACGGTCACGCTTGCCCTTCATTCGTGCATTGTCAGGACTCTGCCACAAACAGCGAGCCTGTTCATCCGTCAGCCAGTTTCCCATCCGCACGCCATTCTTCTTCAGGCCCTTGACGCGTCGAATCCCTGCGGCCAGATCCGAACTGAGCAGCCCGCAATCTGCAGCCTCGTAGGCCAACCGTCGAACCGCGCCCAGCCGAAGGTTGATCGTCCCGGGAGCCAATCGCCGGGATTCTAGGTGACTTCGATACCGAAGCACCACGATGCGATTGAACGCCAGCCGCGGCTCGGAACAGTACCAGTCCACGAACTCGTCTATCGCGTGCCGATACCCACGCTGTGACTCGGGACTGCTGAGACTGTTCAGAACTGCTGTTCGGGCGTGTTCGAGATCGAGAAGTCGTAAAACTCTCTTCGGGCGGTTGTTTCGACGGTTCCGCTTGTGCCTCATGGTTCGTGGCCTCCCTGCCAACGAGCCATGAGATGGGGCTGGATCGCTGCCAGGCCCGCAGACCCAAATTTCCCAATTGCCGACCATACGTCCAGAGGGGCCGTTGTACAGTCCTACAGCGATGTTTCCGCTGATTGTCTCAGTGTTTGCAAACTCTGCCGCGAATGTTGATCTGTTGCCCCATCAAATACGAGTTCACTGCAGGGTCTTCCTCGACGATGTAGTCAGCGACAGCGAAAAAGTCTTCCTTCATGCTGCTGGCCAATGCCTCCTCGCGAGTGAGCGCGATTCCTAGGAACTTGTTGAAATAGGTACGTCCCTGCGGCATTACATAGGGGCTGTTCGTCTTATGGGCATGCGCGGAGAGGAGCGGGTTCAGGACGGGATATTCAGCTATGTGTCGCTGGAGCAGCGAGTGCCTTCGGATCATCCATTGCGCGAAGTGCGGAAGCTGACCGACACGGTGCTTCGGTCACTGAGCCACGAACTGGATGCGCTGTACGCGGATTCCGGGCGGCCGTCGATTGCGCCGGAGTACATTCTGCGAGCGCTGCTGCTGCAGGTATTCTTTTCCATCCGCTCCGAGCGGCTGCTGGTGGAGCAGATCGATTACAACCTGCTGTTTCGCTGGTTCGTGGGCCTGGGCATGGACGATGGGGTGTGGAACCATGCGGTGTTTTCGAAGAACCGCGACCGGCTACTGAACTCCGAGGTGGCGCAGCGGTTCTTCGCCGAAGTGAACCGGCAGGCGAAGAAGTTTATGTCCGACGAGCACTTCACCGTGGATGGAACGCTGATTCAGGCGTGGGCTTCGCAGAAGAGCTTCCGGCCGAAGGATGGCGATGGGCCCGGCGATGGCACGAACTTCCATGGCCAGAAGCGGAGTAACAAGACGCACGAGTCCAGCACTGATCCCGACGCCCGGTTATATAAGAAGAGCTACGGCAAGGAGTCGAAGCTGAGCTATCTGGGCCATGCCCTAGTAGAGAACCGCAATGGGCTGATCGCCGCCGCCATGGTGACGCACGCCGACGGATACGCGGAACGCGATGCCGCGCTGCTGATGCTGGGGAAGAAGCAGCAGGGGTACACGCGCCGGATTACGGTCGGCGCCGACAAGGCCTATGACACGGAGGATTTTGTGCGCACGGTGCGGGAGCTGCATGTAACTCCACATGTGACGAAGAACGACAGCAACCGCGCCAGCAGCCTGGATCGGAGAACGACGCGTCAGCCCGGCTATGCCGTCAGCCTGAGCCGTCGCTGGCTGATCGAAAAGGGATTCGCGTGGCTGAAGCAAACCGGCCCTCTGCGTCAGGTGAAGCTGCGCGGGCTGGGAAAGGTGGACTGGCTGTTCGTCTTCAGCTGTGCCGCGCATAACCTGCTGCGCCTGCCCCGACTGATGGCCCAGCCACCGAGAAGGCTCACGGAGCAGTGTGCCTGAAACCGGGTGCGGGCCCAGGGAGTCTCTCCGCGATGCCTGCAAACCCCGATGGACACCGGTTAAATGCACAATTCAGACACATTTTCAGCCTGGCAGAAAAGCAACTCCCCAGTAAATCCGCCGTGTCGCAGTGAATTTCAACAAGTTCCTAGAGGCTTGAAATTGAAATGAGCAGAGCCGTTCGGCTCCTCAATTCTCATGTTGAAGTTTTCTGGCGAAGGTTCGACAGTGAGGTAAATCCAATGTCGCTCGTCAAGCGCAGTATCATCCCACCACTTCCCGATGCTCACGGTAAGGCCGACAGTAATGTCAGGGTGACCAGTCTGTAGCGTGGCGAAATAGATGGCGTAAGCGTCACTGTCCTGCTTGATGAATCCGACAACGCTTTTGTATTGCTCTCCGCAGCAGTCGCAGGTTTTGTTTGACACTTCGTCGCCAAGTTCTAACGAGAACATCTCTTTACTCTCTTCGTGAGGATAGTTCGAATTTACAACCGGATGGCGGACATCAACAAGGCGATGGTGTTCAAACCACGCTCTTAACATCATTCTGGGCCGTATACCGGCATTCCGGAACATTCGTGGAACGGGGTCAACTTCCGTATAGCCGACCATACGGACGTTACCCTGTCGATGAACGTGTCGCATGCGTTCTTCAATGCAAACGGCAGATGCCTCGACACGTGCCGACTTGGGCGAGATTGAACACCGCACGCCTAGCCGC
>Ga0335073_10002576_pt1 | contig 24863 bp, 18 predicted proteins | sample Lox_Sample_22_FD_207093 | JGI IMG/M metagenome (GOLD analysis project Ga0335073, IMG submission 207093) | Soil microbial communities from Loxahatchee National Wildlife Refuge, Florida, United States - Lox_Sample_2.2 | ecosystem: Environmental > Terrestrial > Soil > Wetlands | place: USA... | reverse complement strand
ATCGCCCGGAACGGCGTTCAGCAACGGCATCAGCGGCCTGGCTTACGGCGACAAAATCGAGTTCGGCAATGGCATGACGATCTCCGGCGCATCGGTCGTCAATGGCAACACGATTGCGCTCGACTTTTCTTCGGGTACCAGTTCGGGCGTCTATGACCTGACGAATGCAAGTTTCGCCGATGGTCTCAGCCCCTATTTTGCCGCCGGCATCGATGCGTCAACCGGTGACAGCTACATCCAGGTTGGCCCCGCGATCTCCGCTCCAAACGACTTCAATGGCGACGGAACCAGCGATCTGCTTGTCACCGACGGGTCGGGCGACATCGTCACCTGGTCCATCCAAAATGGCACGCTCAGCGGGTCGCCGACCTATTTTGCGACGGCCACAGACGGATGGTCCTATCTCGCGACCGGCAATTTCTACGGTCATGGATCCACCGACATTCTGGTGACCGACGGCTCCGGCGATCTGGTGGACTGGAAGAGCCAGAACGGAACGTTGAGCGGGTCACCAACCTATATCGGCTCAACCACTGACGGCTGGCATTATGCCGGCACCGGGGACTTCACGGGAAATGGCACCAGCGACATTCTGGTCGAGGACGGGTCGGGCGACCTCGCCTATTGGCCGATCACGGACGGAACCCTGAGCGGCTCCCCCGTTTATGTCGGGACAGCAACCGACGGCTGGAGATTCCTGGCCACGGCCGACCTGCATGGCACCGGCACCAGCGATATTTTGCTCACCGATGGCAGCGGCGATATCACCGATTGGTTCATGCAGAACGGCGCGATGAGCGGCTCGCCGACTTATGTCGGCACGGCCATGGACGGCTGGAGTTTCCTTGGGACCGGTGATTTCACCGGCAACGGCACCGATGATCTGCTGTTGACCGATGCATCCGGTGACCTGGCGTACTGGCCGATCAAGAACGGCACCCTCAACGGCTCCCCGAGTTATATTGGCACCGCGACCGACGGCTGGTCCTACCTTGCCACCGGCGACTTCTACGGCAACGGCACCTCGGATATCGCCGTGCAAAATACCACGAGCGGTGCCGTCGCGATTTGGAAGATCAGCGACGGCGCGCTCAGCGGCTCGCCAACCAATGTCGGTTCCACGATCGACGGCTGGCATGCCATTGCGGGCACATGAACGCCTTCCGGTGCTGCGCCAGACGCGGGGTTCGGGCTCAGCCAGGCTCCGCTCCACGCGACGGCGTCAGAGCGCCGCCGGATCGTGGCGCACTGGATCCCGCGCCGCTGATGGCCGCACGCAGCGGTCGCAGCAAACCGGCCAGCATGGCGGAAGCCCACAGGCGGACACGCCGCCGACTGCGATAAAACGTCACCACTACGCCGTCCCGCCGCAGCGATAGCGCGCCCAGGCGGAGAAAATGCGATACGCCCTGCGTGACAGTCGCGCAGCCGCTTGGGGCTGGATTGAAACTGCAGCGCCAATATGCGCCTATGGTCGTGAGATCGTGTGCGCCAAGAGCGCGCGTGTGCGGGATGCTGGCTAGCGCATAATACTCAAAGCTGGTTGGCGTCTGGGTGAGGCATTGAAACAGGGTCTGCAAGGACTCCTCTGCTTCCGTTGTCCGAAGCCAGGCAACCAGCGGGGCTACGCTGCGACAGAACGCCAGGGCCTCGCGGCGAATCACGGCAGCGAAAACGTGACGCACTGCCTCGCCAGCCATGTCGGTTTGAGAGAATACCGCGGTGACTGCGCCGCCGACCCGCGTCATTCGGATGGCCTGGCGATGCAGCGTGATGAACGGCAACTCAAGCAACTCGACGGCATCGGCATGAATGCCCTTCCAGAGTGAAGCGACGCCACGCTCGAACAAAAACGAACGGATCAGGTCGTGGTGATAGGCATGGTCGATCGTGCCGACGTAGTATCCACGTATCTTCCCGCCCACCAGCATCTCCAGCCGCCGGTGCGTGCTGAGCGCCCAGCCGCAGTCGACCAATGCGGCATCCGGGTCGGTCAGGCGCAATGGCTCCAGGTACTCGATCAACGCCTCGCATTCCTGCCGCGCGATGCTGACCAGCAGTTCCCGGCAATGCCTTAGCGCCGCGGCGAAACGTTCTATCTCGCGGACGTTGGCGATCTCGCGGTCAAGGTCGATCATCCCCTCCAAGGCTCGCAGCAGCGCCGCTTCCTGCCTTACCTGCAGCCCGATGACCACCTCGCGCGCGCTGGCCCCAAGGCCCGAGCTTGCGATATGCAGGCAAGTCGTCTCGAATTCCTGCTCGAGCACTGCCATGAAGCACATGCGGCGGGAACTGTGCACGACAACGCGCTCTGCCCCGCTACCAAGCGCCTCAAGCATCGCATCGACGGCATAACCGTCGCGCGCGAGCAGAAACAGCCGTTTGACCCCTTCAAGTTTTCGGATGTGTTCGATCCACAACGCGAAGGCGAGCAGCATCGGGCCCGCGTACATCCGTCCGAACAGATTGGCCGCTTCCAGCTCCTGCGGCAACACGTTGGCGATCGCCGTCTGGCCTACGACGAGCGAGGCGAAAAGATTGCCCTCCGTTGCCATCAGTCGGCTTATCGCGTGCTGGTTGTGTCGCGTATCACGGAACAATCGCTCGGAATTCCCGATGCATTGCCATGCACTGCATCCGGCTTTGAGAGCAGACTTGAAGTCGGACTGCAGATTATCGCCGATATGCAGGATCTTGCGCGGCTCCACTCCCAGGCTATCAGCAACATATTGGAACAGATCGCCGTTGTGCTTGGACCTGCCGATCTCGCCGGAAATAAACACCTTGCGCACCGGAAAGCCATACGCTTCGAGCTGTGCCTCCACCAGTGCGGCCGGAAAGTAGCTATCGGATGTTGCCACGACGGTTGCCCCGGCGGCGTTGGCGGCTTCGAACATGCTTCGGATCGCCGGATTCGGCCGCAGCACCAGCCGTTCTGTGTCCAACTCGCAATCCATCAACCCTCGCGCGAGCTCGCCGAAATCCCTCCGCAGTTCGCGATAGATCTCTTCCAAATTGATTTCCGGATGGCCGTACTGCTCTCGCTTCCGCTCACGGGCGCGCGTTTCCGCGGCGATCCGCAGGCGGGCAAATCGCGGAACATCGGCCCGGCGCGCCACCAGCTCGAACACATCGCTCGGTTGCGCCAGTTGGCGGACCAGGAGCGTGTCGAAGACGTCGAATGAGATGACAGGATGGCTCTCGATCAGTTGCCATAATTCGATCGCCAGTGGAACCCTCGGCACTGTCACGCCGTCAGACCGGGAATAGTCAATCGGATGGTTGAATTCCGCTATATCGATCGACACGTTTCTCCCCATTCTGCGTGATCCTGTATCCGCGGACTGCGACACGCCCCATCCCTGACGAGAATGCGCCGCGCATTTCGCCGATCCGGCGATCGTCGGGTTTGGAACGTCGCCGGTAATATCGTACCAATCTTTTCGTGACACGATCGGATACGCGGATCGCATGAAGTTTATCGCTTTCCGCAACGCCAAAAGCTCGCGGCTTTGTGAGACGGTCGCCGCAGGCTATGATTTTCCGGATCCCGAGTTTCTCTAACTGGATTGCCTCATGCCGCCCGGCTTGGACCGCATGGTGCGCCACGGCCTATGGCACCAGCACCGCCGCCCCTTGCAGTCGCCCCGCCCGCAAATCATCCAGCGCCTGGTTCGCTTGCTCCAGCCGGTAAGGCAAAGGCCGTGTTCGCACCGGCACCTTCGGCGCCAGCGCCAGGAACTCCTCGCCGTCGCGCCGCGTGAGGTTCGCGACGGACCGCACCATGCGCTCGCCCCACAGGATGTCGTATGGAAAACCAGGAATCGGACTCATGTAGATGCCCGCGCACACCACGGTGCCGCCGCGTTCCGTCGCGCGCAGCGCGGCGGGCACCAGCGATCCGACCGGGGCAAAGATGATGGCGGCGTCCAGCAACTCCGGCGGCGCCTGGTCCGAACCGCCCGCCCATTCCGCGCCGAGTTCGCGCGCGAAATCCTGTGCCTCGGTATCACCCGGGCTGGTAAAGGCGAAGACGCGGCGACCCTGCCAGCGCGCGACCTGGGCAATGATGTGCGCCGCCGCGCCGAAGCCGTACAGGCCCAGCCGTTCGCCGTCGCCCGCCATGCGCAGCGAGCGGTAGCCGATCAGCCCGGCGCAGAGCAGGGGCGCGGCGTGCGCGGCGTCGAAGCTGTCCGGGATGGCGAAGCAGAAACGCTGGTCGGCGACGGTATGCTCCGCATAGCCGCCGTCGATCTGATATCCGGTGAAGCGCGCCTGCGCGCACAGGTTCTCGCGGCCGCCGCGGCAGAACGCGCAGACGCCGCAGCAGAAGCCGAGCCACGGCACACCGACCCGGTCGCCAACGCCGAAGCGGTCCACGCCCTCACCCAGCGCCTCGACCACGCCGACGATCTCGTGCCCCGGAATCAGCGGCAGCTTCGGCTGGGTGAGCTCGCCATCCACGACGTGAAGGTCGGTGCGGCACACGGCGCAGGCGTGCACACGGAGGAGGACCTGCCCGCGGCCCGGCGCCCGGATGGCTTCCATGCTCAGCCGCAGCTTCTGGCGCGCGGCGTCCAGCCGCATGGCGCGCATCACGGTGTCGGGCATGGATCGGACTCCTGCAAACAGCGCGGGCGCATGGCCGTCCCGGCTTCGATGCACACCAGCTTGCCCGATGCGCTGCTTCCTGCAAGCTTGCGGCGCATGACGCTTCCCGCCTTGCACCGCGTGCTGGCCTGCCTGCTGCTGGCGGGTTGCGCCCTGGTGGACCAACGCACCTTCGCGCCGGCCCCGGAGGCGAAGGCCGCGCCCTCCTCCGCCCCGGCGCCAAGGGCGGTGCGGGTGGATACCCGCACACCGCTGGTCACCGTCGATTTCAGCGGTCCGCCGCCGGAGTATCGCGAATTGCTCGGCTACGCGGTGCACGCGGCGGAAACGCGCGACCGCGAGGTGCAGTACGACGTGGTCGCCATGGCACCCAACGTCGACGACTTCGCGCGGAGCCAGCAGGACGCGACAGACGTGATGCGCGCCGTCATGCAGGAGGGCGTGCCATCGGCACGCATCCATCTTGGGCTGCGCGCGGATCCCACGCTGCGCGGACGCGAGGTCCGCGTCTACGTGCGCTGACCATGGCAACGCGCCCGGTCGTGTTCGGCGCCGCGTACAGCGTCTATGTGCGCGCGGTGCGCCTGGCGCTGCATGAGAAGGGCGTCGACTACGACCACGTCGAGGTGGACGTGTTCGGCCCCGGCGGGCCACCGGCAGAGCATTTGCAGCGCCATCCGTTCGGCCGCATTCCCGCCTTCGAGCATGACGGCTTGCGACTCTACGAAAGCAGCGCCATCGAACGTTATATCGACGCAGCGTTCGACGGTCCCCCGTTGCAGCCGCCCGAGCCGCGGGCGCAGGCGCGCATGAACCAGGCGCAGAGCATGCTCGACAGCTACTGCTATCCCACATTGGTGTGGGAGGTGTTCGCCGAGCGCGTGCGTGCGCCCGTCCGGCTCGGCCGCGCCCCGGACGAGGCGCGCATCGCCGCCGCGTTGCCGCGCGCCGAGACCTGCCTGCGCGCCCTGACCGACATCGGCCGCGACGGACCATGGCTGGCCGGACCCACGCTGACGCTCGCGGACCTGCATGCGGCACCGATGTTCATCTACTTCCGCATGGCGCCGGAAGGCGCGGCGATGATCGCGCGATATCCGCGCATCGCCACCTGGCTCGATGCCATGCTGGCGCGGCCGAGCGTGGCGGCGACGCGTTCGCCGCTGGAATATCCTCGACGCCAGCCCGCGGTGGAACCGCGGCCGAACATGACGGCGACACGCTCGCCGCCGGAATGATGGAGAGCGATGCATGATCCTGATCGGACAATACGATTCGCCCTTCGTGCGGCGCGTTGCGGTGGCATTGCGGCTGTACGCCATTGGCTACGAGCATCGGCCATGGTCCACCTTCGGCGACGGCGACAAGATCGCGGCTTTCAACCCGCTGCGGCGGGTGCCGACGCTGGTGCTGGACGACGGCGAGGCGCTGATCGAGAGCGGCGCCATTCTGGATTGGCTGGACGAGCAAGCGGGTCCGCAGCATGCGATGCTGCCGCGCAGCGGCGTGGCGCGGCGGCAGGCGCTGAAGCTGTGCGCTTTGGCAACCGGGCTGGGGGACAAGGCAGTCAGCCTGGTCTATGAGCGGGTGCTGCACCAGCAAACCTCCGCCGTCTGGCAGGCGCGGTGCGAAACGCAGATCGGGGCCGTGCTGGACGCGCTGCAGCACGACCGGGCCACACGGACGACGCCCTATTGGTTCGGCGCTTCGATTGGCCACGGCGATATCGCCGTTGCCTGCGTGTTGCGTTTCCTGTTCGAGGCGCATGCCGGCTTGCTGGATGCGACGCGCTGGCCGAGCCTGGCCGCGCATGCGGCGCGGTGCGAGCGGATGCCCGAGTTCCAGGCCGTAACGCAGGTGTTTATACCGCCGCGGTAGCGGCTCCATACTCTGTGCCGCTATCCGGTTAGCGCAGGCGGACCCAGCCGCAGTCGGCGCACGATCGTCAGGGCTTGGCAGCCTGCGCTAACCGGATAGGGACAATACTCCGGCGGTGACCTGCGACAGCGATGGCCGAGCGCATCCCTCCTCTGGCAGCCCTACGCGCATTCGTCGCGGTCGCGCGGCGCGGCAGTTTCGCGCGGGCCGCCGGCGAGCTGAACGTCAGCACCAGCGCCGTCAGCCACCAGATCCGCGGCCTGGAAGACACGCTGGGCGCGGCGCTGCTGACCCGCGCCCGCAACGGCTCCGGCCGCACCGTCGTCACGCCGGAAGGCGCCGCGCTGCAACGCGCGGTGGAGCAAGCCTTCGCCCAGCTCGGCGCCGCCTGCGAGGCCGTGCGCGAACGCCGCAAACGACCGGTGCTGACAATCTCCGCCAACGGTTCGGTGGCATCGCTCTGGCTGGCACCACGGCTGGCGGCGTTCGCGGCGCTGCATCCCTCGGTGCAGTGGCAGATGCGCGCGATCGAGGACGAGGCACCGGACATGGTGCGCGAGGGGCTCGACCTCGCGGTGCTGCGCGTCGCACGCGGCACACAGCGCGACGGCGAGCGCCTGTTGTTCCACGAGACGGTGTTCCCGGTCTGCAGCCCGGCGCTGCGTCTTGCGGGCGACGCCGCAACGCTGCAACGGCAGACGTTGCTGCAGGAGGACCACGGTGCCAGCCCGGAAAAGGACTGGTCCACCTGGCTGGAATTGCTCGGTTGCGAACCGAACACGCGAGCGACAATTGTGCGTTTCCACACCTTCGCCGCCGCCATCGCCGCTGCCATCGCCGGGGCGGGCATCGCGCTCGGGCGGCAGCCGCTGATCGATTTCGAGCTCGCCGCCAATCGGCTGGTGCGCGTGTTGCCCGATCGCATGCTGCCGGGCTCGTCGGATTTCGTCATTCGCCGCCGGCCCGGGCTGGAACGCGACCGGCACGTGGGGCAGCTTGCGGATTATCTGGTCGCAGGACCGCCGGCCGAAACGCGAACCGCTTGAATGGCCCGCGCCCGGCGCGGTATCGCATCACGACCCCGGCCAGCATGGCGGAGCCGACGGCCGTGGTTGCGGCCGGCACTGCGCCGGTCCGACCGGTCTGGGGAAGCCGCAGAGAGGGGGAACATGCGCATTCATGTGAGTCTGCGCCCGGTGCGGGCACTGCGCCCGGTGCGGGCACTGCGCTTGGTGCGGGCGATCGCCACGGCGCTTGGGCTCGGCGCGCTGATGGCGGCCTCGCCGGCCATGGCGACGCCGCCCGCCACCTGCGACGCCGCCACCGTCGTCGCCCGCGTGCTGCCGGCCATCGTCAATATCTGGGTCGCCAAGATTCTGCCGGAGACCGACTCCAACGGCAAACCGACCGACAAGCAGCAGGTCGAGACGTTCGTGGGCACCGGCTTCGTGGTGGATCCGTCGGGCATCATCGTCACCAACAAGCATGTGATCCAGAACGCCGCCATGATCCGGGTCACCTTTCACAACCGCTCGCAGGTGACGGCACGATTGCTCGCGGCGTCGTCGCTGATCGACTTCGCAATGCTCAAGGTGAATCTAGGCAAACCGCTGCCCACGCTGCAGTTCGCCAACAGCGACGACGTCGAGGTTGGCCAGCCGGTGATCGCGGTCGGCAATCCGCTCGGTCTGGGCACGTCGGTGAGCGCCGGGGTGATCAGCGCGGTGGACCGTAATCTGATGAAGAGTCCGATCGACGATTTCATTCAGACTGATGCCAGCATCAATCCCGGCAACTCCGGCGGCCCCTTGCTCGATTGCAACGGCGACGTCGTCGGCGTCAACAGCGACCTGCTCTCGAACAGTACGGTGCTGGGCTCGATCGGGATCGGGTTCGCGCTGCCGTCGAACGATGTCGCCATCGCCACCACCAAGCTGATGCATCCCGAGCATGTCAGCCCGGACTGGGTGGGATTTGAGCTACAGGATCTCACGCCGGCGCTGGCGCAGTCGTTTGGCGTTGCGCTGGACGGCGGGGCCATCGTCACCAGGGTGGATCGCGACAGTCCGGCAGCGCAGGCCTCGCTCGGACCGGGTGACATCATCACCGGGGTCGATGGGCAGACCAGATATGATGCCCGCTCCATCCAACGCCAGGTGGTGATCACGCCACCCGGCACGCCGATTACGTTATCCGTCTGGCGCGGCGGCCAGACGCGCCAGGTGACGCTGAAGGGCGTGGACTGGCCGCACATGATGGCGGAGCGCGGCGACGTGCTGGCGAGCGCGGCCAGCATCGAACGCGCGGAAGCCGAGGGGACCGGCCTGCATCTCATCGACATCACGCCCGCGGCACGCAAGCATTTCGACATCAGCGACACATCCGGCGTGCTGATCGACCATGTGACGGATGGGTCGGTCGGGTACAGCCTGGGACTGAGGCCTGGCGACGTGATCAAGCTGGTCGCCGACACACCGGCCACCACGGTGCATCAGGTCAACGAGAGTTTCCTCCACGCGGATGCGAAGACCGGCTACCTGGTGCCGTTGCTGGTGCATAACAAGTCGAACACCTGGTGGGTCACCATGTTCGTCGGCCACGTCACTACCGCGGATTTACTGGTCAATTCGCCAGGTGCCATGCCGGCCGGCCCATCGGCCGTCAACGCGGAAGCGCCGCACAAATGAGCGGGTGGAGAGCATTCATGTGAGCGGGTGGAGAGCATTCACGTGAGCGGGTGGAGAGCATTCATGTGAGCGGGTGGAGAGCATTCACGTGAGCGGGTGGAGAGCATTCATGTGAGCGGGTGGAGAGCATTCATGTCATTGCGAGGAGCGTAGCGACGAAGCAATCCCGGTCGGGAACTGTCCGGCTGCTGCGTGCGATTCTCGACGTGGAATGCTGCGTCGCTTCGCTTTTCGCAATGACAATTCGTCGCGTCGCTCCTCGCAATGACAATTCGTCGCGTCGCTATTCGCAATGACAATTCGTCGCTCCGCTCCTGGCAATCGCCTGCATCGATCGCTGCCACGCCGAGCGATGCATACAAACACGCAACCCCGCCCGGATCGTCCGGGCGGGGTTGTGCTTGCTGCCGGGCCAAGGTTTGCCCCGGCCTTCGAAGGTAAGGCGGGAAGCGGCCTACTTGCCGCTGTTAGCGGGCGCGCTGCCAGTGCCGACGTTATAGCCCGGGGTGTTGGTGGCCGAGGAACCGGTGCCGACATTATAGCCGGGCGTGTTGGTCGCCGAGGAGCCGGTGCCCACGTTGTAGCCCGGCGTGTTCGTGGCCGCCGAGCCGGTGCCGACGTTATAGCCCGGTGTGTTGGTCGCCGCTGAACCGACGCCGACATTATAGCCTGGCGTGTTGGTCGCCGCTGAACCGACGCCCACGTTATAGCCGGGCGTGTTGGTCGCCGCGGAACCAACGCCAACATTGTAGCCAGGCGTATTGGTAGCAGAAGAGCCGACGCCAACATTGTACCCTGGCGACTGCGTGCTCTGCGCATGCGCGCTCGCCAGGCCGAACGCGAGAGCCAAAGCCGCGGCCCCTGCGATACTCGTTGTCTTCATCTTGGTTTACCCCTGTAGCAGTGACTGTCGTTCGACACGCGATGCGCTGTTAGACTGCGCTGTTCTAATGTCCGGCACCAAGCTGTGAGTTGGTCACCGGATTGTCAATGGCTGCGCGATCGTCACAGGTCGGCTGCGCAGCCGTTGCATAGCCCAACTGGTCGGAAGGCCAGAAAGCCGTTCGCAACCATCCTTCCGCCGCCTCTATAACCTTCCCGTGAGGCCGTGGTAATCTGGGAGGGGCAGACATCACCTGTGCGTGCGGCGGTCAAATCCTTGCCGCCACGGCCTGGGTTGCGGACCGGCCGCTGCCTACCCCGCCCGCAACCGACGATCGCGCAGTTCCCCCGCCCCGGACTCAATGCGCGCCGGCGGCCGACGCCGCACCCTTGCGCAGCAGCAACACCGCCAGGATCGCGCCCACCAGCATGACGCCGAGCAAGGCGAAAGCGTCCGCGTAGGCCATCAGCGTCGCCTGTGCGCGGACTGTCTCGCCCACCGCAATAATGGCGCGATGCATCGCGTCCCCGGGGTCGGCAACGCCACGGTCCATGAAATAACGCTGCAATGACGCCAGGCGCTGCACCGTCGCCGGCTGCAGCAGCGAGACATGGCCGTTGATGATGAACGAGTGATATTGTTCGCGCTTGGTGACGAACGTCTCGATCGACGCCGTGCCGATCGCGCCACCGAGATTGCGCAGCATATTGAACAAGCCGGACGCCGCACCCGCCTCGTTCGGCTGGATGCCGACCATGGCGATGGCGGAAAGCGGCGTCATCACCAAGGCCTGGCCGAATGCGCGCACGATATTGGGCACGAAGAGCTGCGGGCCGCTGTAGTTCAGATCCGTATGCATGTTCATGAAACAGCTTGCCGCGAACACCGCGAGGCCGAACGCGACCAGCAGGCGCGAGTCAAACCTGCCCATCAGGAACGGCACCAGCGGGATCACGAACAACTGCGGGATGCCGGTCCAGGCCATCACCTCGCCGCTCTGCTGCGCATCGAATCCCTGGGTGACCGCCAGGTACTGCGGCAGCAGATAGGCGGCGGCATAGAGGGCGAAGCCGAGCAAGAAATTCGCCAGCGTGCCGAAGCCGAAGCTGCGGCGAAGCAACAGGCGAAGCTGGATCAGCGGCTCCCTGCGGGTCAGTTCGACAACGATGAACGCGCCGAGCGCCAGCGCCGATATCAGGCTCAGCCTGATGATGAACGAGGAGCCGAACCAGTCGTAGACGTTGCCTTCATCCAGCACCGTCTGGAACGTCGCGAGTCCGACCGCCATCAGTGCGATGCCCAGCCAGTCGGCGCGGCGCATCAGCTCCGGGCGCGCCTCCGACCGCGGCAGGGCGTAAATCAGCGCCGACAGCATCACCACGCCCGGCACCAGGTTCATGTAGAAGATGGTCTGCCAGCCATAGGTGTCGGTGAGCCAGCCGCCGATCGTGGGGCCGATCGCGGGCGCGAAGGTCGCGGTGACGGCGAAGCCGGCGAATCCCGCCGCGCGCTTCGCCGGCGGCAGCATCGAAACAATGATCGAGAAGGACAGCGGGATCAGCACGCCGCCGAAGTAGCCTTGCAGCGCGCGCAACACGATCATCTCCGACAGACTGCTCGCCTGTCCGCACAGCGCCGAGAACACCAGGAACAAAATGGTGTTGCCGATCAGATAGCGGCGCATCGAGAACACCTGGCTCATGAAGCCGGTCATCGGAATGACAATGATCTCGCCGATCAGATAGGCCGTGCTGATCCAGGAGCCGTTGATGCCACCGGTGCCGATGCCGCCCTCGATATCGGGCAGCGAGGAGTTGGTGACCTGGATGTTCAGCACCGCCATGAAGGCGCCGATCAGGGAGCCGCCGACCGCGATCCAGGTCTTCAGCGGCACCCTCTCGGCAGACAGCGAGGAGCCCTGCGCCATGGCCGTCATCCCTGGTGGGTGTCGATGCTCGGTTCCACCGACATGCCGGGACGCAGCCGGCCGAGCAGGGGGTCATCCGGATTGATGGCGATCTTCACCGGGATGCGCTGCACGATCTTGGTGAAGTTGCCGGTCGCGTTATCCGGCGGCAGCAGCGCGAATTCCTCGCCGCTGGCGGGCGCGATGCTGTTGACCGTGCCGTGCACCGTCACGCCGGGGAACGTGTCGATCTCGATGCTGACCGGCTGGCCGGCATGCACATCGGTCAGCTGCGTCTCCTTGAAGTTGGCGGTGACGTAGACCTGGCGCAGCGGCACGACGGCCATCAGCTGCGTGCCGGCCTGCACGTACTGACCGACGCGCAGGGTGCGCGCGCCGACCGTGCCGCTGACCGGCGCGGTGATCGTGGCGTAGCTCTCGTTCAGCTCGGCCTGGTGCAGCGCCGCCAGCTTCTGCGCGAGCATCGCCTGCGCCTGGCTTTGCCGCGCCTTCAGCACATCGACCTGCCGCTGTGCCAGGCCAAGATCGGCGGTGTCATGGTCCAGGGTGGCATGCTTCGCACGCAACAGCGAGGTCGCCTTCTGCGCCTCCTGCACCGAGCCGGCGCCGCTGCGCGACAGCGTCATGTAGCGGGCGTAGTCCTGGTCGGCGAAGGTCAGGTCGGCCTGGTCGGCATCGATATTCGCGCGCGCCGCCGTCACCGCGAGCTGCTGCGCCGCGATTTGCTGCGTCAGCGTACCGATCGCCGCTTGCTGCGCCTCGACGTTGGCGTGAGCGAGCGCGACAGCGGTGCGGTAGTCGCGGTCGTCGATGCGGGCCAGGACCTGGCCGGCATGCACCGGCTGGTTGTCCTGCACCAGGACCTCGGCAATGTAGCCGGAGATTTTCGGGCTGATCAGCACGTTGTCGGCCTGGACGTAGGCGTCGTCGGTGGCAACCAGGAAGCGCCCGGTGGTCCACCAGTACTCGCCGTAAAGCGCCGCGGCGGCCATCAGGCCGGCCGCCAGCGCCGCGATCAGGATGGAGCGAAGCGGCAGGCGCAGTCCGCGGACCCGGGTTTGCCGGTCGCTGTAGGTGCGCTCCGAGACGCGCACCTCATCCTTGTCGATTGTGGTGTCCTGATGCATTTGGCTCCTCCGCGCGCGCGAACGATGCCGCAGCGAAGGGCCGCGCGTCTGCTTGCCCGCGCCAGATAGGCCCGTTGGAGGGAGCAAATAATCCCGACTGTGGGGACAGGATTTGTGCCGAGAGTCGGCAGGTGGAACGGCGACGGAGCCAGATGGCAGCAGGCTGGACCGCGTGCCTGCGCAACCCCTGAGGCAGCAGGCTGGACGGCGTTGCCTGCGCTATCCCTGAGGCAGCAGGCTGGACGGCGTTGCCGGCGCCACCCCTGAGGCGGCAGGCTGGACGGCGTTGCCGGCGCCACCCCTAAGTCTGCGAGTCGAATTGCTGGCGCACATGCGCCGCCAGCCGGCGCAGCTCCGCCGCCGGGATCGGCGCCACCACCGTGTAGCCGACGCCTTTGTCGATCCAGGCACAGCCATCCATGCTGCCCACGGTCACCAGATGCGCCGCGGCGTCGGCCATGCCCGGCATCGGCAGCACGAACACGCTCAGCCGGACCCCCGCCTCGTCCTGGTACATGAACAACCCCGCCGGCCCCTGCGGCGTGGCGGCGAGGCGGCCGCCCATGTAATGGAAACCGGTCGAACCCATGTCCGGCGGGGCCACCGTCCGCTTCAGCCGGTTGGAGACCCAGCGGGCCAGGTCCTCACGTTGCCCCGCCCCCAGTTCGGTCGGGCGGCGGCGGTCGGCGGCGTAGACCGTGTGGTTGGCGATGGCCTCGCGCGCGAGCAAGGTCAACTCGCTCGGCGCGCCGGCGATACGCGCACGCAGCCCCCAGCCGCCGGCGCCCCCGAGCAAGAACGCCAGCACGACAGCGGCGGCGGCGCGCCAAACCAGGCGGCGTTCGGCGGCCCGGTCGGCCAGGCGTTCGGCCACCACGGCTTCCAGATTAAGCCGCGGCGGCAGCGGCTCGGCGGCGACCGCGGCGAAGCCCGCGCGCAAGGCCTCGCGTTGCGCGGCGTAGGCGGCGATACGCTCTGCCGTCTCGGCCGACTCCAGCAGGCCGCGCGCGACCTCCGCCGCGCGCTCCGGCGGAAGCTGGCCGTCGACATAGGCGTGGAGGTCGGATTCGGGGATGGGGTTGTCACTCACGCCGACCCGTCCCCCCTTCCCCTGGTTTGGCCGCTTCCCCAAGCCCGGTTGGGGAGGGGACGGCTCTGCGCCATCCGCCTCACTTCACCCTCCGCAGCGAAGGCCGCACCGCCTGGCCGGTGTGTTCACGCAGTTTCTCGCGCCCGCGCGCCAGTCGGGACATCACCGTGCCGATCGGCACCCCCAACACAACCGCGGCCTCGGCGTAGGACAGGTCCTCCACGGAGACCAGCAGGATCACGCTGCGTTGCTCCTCCGGCAGCAGCGCCAGCCCGCGCTGCAGGTCGCGCCAGAACAAGGCGTCCTCCTGTGTCGGGCGCAGGCCGGCGGCATCGTCGTGGCTTTCGTCCAGGTTCTCCGGCGTCGGGCGCGACCGCCGCCGCCGGGCCTGGCTGATGAAGAGATTGTGCATGATGGCAAACAACCAGGCCCTGACATCCGCCTCCTCGCGCCTGGTGTGCAACTTGTCGAGCGCGCGGACCAGGCAATCATGCACAAGATCGTCCGCCTCGTCGCGGTTGCGCAATAGCGCGACGGCGTAGCGGCGCAACGCCGGGATGGCGGCCTCGATGAGCCCGAGTGCGCCGGCATCGGCCCGGTGCCGATCTGCCGCATCGCTGCCCCAGGGCGGTTGCGCCTCGCCGGACAGTGCTTGCTCCAGGTTCGGATCCCCGTTGCCCGTGCTCATTGACGCGCCACCGGGACCGTTATTCCGTGCGCCCAAGCGTCATCGGCAAATCGTTGACCCTGGCGCGGGCGGGTCTTATCTGCGTCGGGCGGACTTGCCCGGTGCCCCTGGATCGCGAGAGGGCCCCCGCGCCGGCCGCCCCGGCCTGGAAGGTTCGCATGCTCGCTTCGATCGCCCGCGCCATTTTCGGCACCGCCAATGACCGCTCACTGAAGGCATACCAGCGGCGGGTGCCGCAGATCAACGCGCTCGAGCCGGCCATCCACGCGCTGTCCGACGACGCGCTGGCCGCCAGGACCGTCGAGTTCCGCGCCAGGCTGGCCAACGGCGCGACTTTGGACGAGCTGCTGCCGGAGGCCTTCGCCGTGGTGCGCGAGGCCGGCATCCGCGCCCTCGGCCAGCGGCATTTCGACGTGCAGTTGGTCGGCGGCATGGTGCTGCATGACGGCAAGATCTCGGAAATGAAGACCGGCGAAGGCAAGACCCTGGTCGCGACGCTGCCGGTCTATCTGAACGCGCTGGCCGGCAAGGGCGTGCACGTGGTCACCGTGAACGACTACCTGGCCCGGCGCGACGCCGACTGGATGGGGCAGATCTACCGCTTCCTCGGCCTGACCGTCGGCGTGATCGTGCACGGCCAGGACGATGCGACCAAGCGCGAGCAATACGCCGCCGACATCACCTACGGCACCAACAACGAATTCGGCTTCGACTACCTGCGCGACAACATGAAGTACCGGCTGGAGGACATGGTCCAGCGGGATTTCGATTATGCGATCGTGGACGAGGTGGACTCGATCCTGATCGACGAGGCGCGCACGCCGCTGATCATCTCCGGTCCGGCCGAGGACAGTTCCGATCTGTATCGCCGCGTCAACGCGGTGGTGGCCGAGCTGGTGAAGGACGCGGAGACCTACGACAAGGACGAGAAGTTCCGCACCGTGTCGCTGACCGAGATGGGGTCGGAACGAGTCGAGGAGATGCTGCGCCAGGCCGGCGTGCTGACCGAGGGCAATCTGTACGACATCTTCAACGTCTCCGTCGTGCACCACGTGCAGCAGTCGCTGCGCGCCCACACCTTGTTCTCGCTCGACGTCGATTACATCGTGCGGCAGGACCAGATCATCATCATCGACGAGTTCACCGGCCGCATGATGCACGGCCGGCGCTACTCGGATGGGCTGCACCAGGCGCTGGAGGCGAAGGAAGGCGTCACGGTCCAGGCCGAGAACCAGACCATGGCCAGCATCACCTTCCAGAACTATTTCCGGCTGTATCCGAAGCTGGCCGGCATGACCGGCACGGCGATGACGGAAGCCGACGAGTTCGCGGAAATCTACAAGCTGGACGTGGTCGAAATCCCCACCAACGTCCCTTGCATCCGCAACGATGAGGACGACGAGGTCTATCGCACGGCGGAAGAGAAATATGCGGCGCTGTCGAAGCTGATCCGGGAAAGCCGCGAGCGCGGCCAGCCGGTGCTGGTCGGCACCGTCTCGATCGAAAAGAGCGAGGTGATCAGCGACATCCTGAAGCAGCAGCGGGTGCCCCATGCGGTGCTGAACGCGCGCTTCCACGAGCAAGAGGCGGAGATCGTGGCGCAGGCGGGCGCGCCGGGCGCGATCACCATCGCCACCAACATGGCGGGACGCGGCACCGACATCAAACTCGGCGGCAACCTCGAGGTGCGGCTGAAGCAGGAATTGGCCGGCATCGAGGACCCCGAGCAAATCGCGGCCAAGGAAGCAACGATCAGGGCGGAGATCGCCGAAGCGCATGAGAAGGTGAAGGCGGCCGGCGGCTTGTTCGTGATCGGCACCGAACGCCACGAGAGCCGGCGCGTGGACAATCAGTTGCGCGGGCGGTCGGGCCGGCAGGGCGATCCAGGGCGGTCACGCTTCTTCCTGTCGCTGGAAGACGATCTGATGCGCATCTTCGGCTCCGACCGGATGGGCGGCATGCTGCAGAAGCTGGGGTTGCAGCAGGGCGAGGCGATCGTTCATCCATGGATCAACAAGGCGCTGGAGAAGGCGCAGAAAAAGGTGGAGGAGCGCAACTTCGACACCCGCAAGAACGTGTTGAAGTACGACGACGTGATGAACGCGCAGCGCAAGGAAGTCTATGCGCAGCGCAAGGAGTTCATGAAGGCCTCCGACGTGTCGGAGACGGTGACGGAGATGCGCGCCGAAATCACTGCCACCATGGTCGCGCTGCGCGTGCCCGAGAAGGCGTTCGCCGAGCAATGGCACTTGCCGGAACTGGCCGAGGATGTGCGGCGCGTGCTGAACCTCAACGTGCCGGTGGAGGAATGGGGCCGCGAGGAAGGCATCGACGAGACGCATCTGCGCGAGCGGATCGAGGGCGCGGCGGATGCGTTCATGGCCGCCAAGGCGGCCAATATGGGCCCCGACCTGATGCGCTTCATCGAGAAGTCGCTGCTGCTGCAGGTGCTGGACGCGGTCTGGAAGGAGCATTTGTACGCGCTCGACCACCTGCGCCAGGGCATCGGCCTGCGCGCCTATGGCCAGCGCGATCCGTTGAACGAGTACAAGGCCGAAGCCTTCGCCTTGTTCAATGCTATGCTGGACGAGCTGAAGGAACGCGTCACGACGATGCTGGCGCGGGTCGAGCTGGCGCCAGAGCAATCGCTGCCGCCGCCGCCGCGGCCGATGCAGGTGGTGGAGAGCCATCCAGAGCCGGTCTCCGCGCTGGGCGCGGCGCGCGCGCGCGAGCCGGAGATGGCGCTGGAAGGCGCCGGCGCCGCCACCATCGAGGCACCAATGCCGGTGGCGGCGCAGCCGATGCGGGTCGCCGCGGTGGATCCCAACGATCCGAGCACATGGCGTAACGCCGGGCGCAATGCGCTGTGCCCGTGCGGATCGGGGCGGAAGTACAAGCACTGCCACGGCCGGCTCGGCGCGTAGGTCGGGAGCGGGGACTGCGCTCTCGGCGCAGGCGGGCTCGTTTCGCTCAGTACCAAACCGCACCGGCGCGTTCGTCAGAGATCGCGGCACGTGCTGGCCGCCGACTGTCAGTCCCGCCGACCAGGATGAACGGGCGCACCTGCCGTCTGCCATCCACGCCGCGGGATCGTCGGCTCGCCTGCACACAACGGTCCAACGATCGCCTGCACACAACGGTCCAACGAGCCATGGTCTGGTTTGCGCACGCCGCCGGCTATGTTAGAGTTTCTATCCAGCACAGGTTGCTGTGCAACATACGTTTCCATCCAGCACAGGGAAGGCCCACCGGATGCCCGAACCGACGCACGCCACCGCCGAGCAAGCCTCACCCGCCGCCAAACGCCGCGGCAACCCCAGCCTCCATTTGGCGCCGCGCTGCGGCGCGCGCACCCGCTCGGGCTGTCCCTGCCAGGCGCCGGCGATCCGCGGCAAGCAACGCTGCCGCATGCACGGCGGCCGCAGCACCGGTCCGCGCACGCCGGAAGGGCGGCAACGCCTGCGCGAGGCTCGGCTCAGCGCGGGCGCCGCCGGCGCCAAGAGCCGGGCAATCAGGTATTTCCGCAGCGGCCTCGTCCGCAGCGGTCGGATGCAGCGGGCCGCCCTGGCATGTCACAAATTCCTGCCCGCCGACCTCGTCTCGCGCTTGTTCTCATGCAGCGCCCCGGAACTCGGCATCCCGGTCTGCCCGGACGGCGGCCTCACGGTGGCCGAGGATCGCGCGATGCGGCAGGCCCACATGGCAGCCCTGGCACCCTGGCGTGTGGCGATTGCCGAAGCGCGGCAGGCGGCGAAGGCGGCCCGGCTCGCGCGCGCCGCGGCACGCCGTGACGCAAGCCACGCCGCGCCGGCACCGACCCCGCCGGACGGCAGCGAGCCCGCGCTGGCCAGCGAACACGGAATTCGCGTGCCAGAAGCCCATGCACCACGAGCCCCGCGGACGGCACCACCAGCCGCCAACGGATCGGCCAGCGGCAGCAGTCGAAAATCTGTGCCGGAACCCCATGCACCTGTGGCCGACGGCAGGGCGCGCCCCGACGCGGCCACGGGCGCCGTTGCCCCGTGCGACCATCCGATGCCAGAACCCCATGCACCAGAGGCAGCGCGACCGGCGGGGTCCGACCCAGTCGCGGCCGCAGGCGCCTCGCACGAGGTTGCCGCGCCGAAACCCCAGGCACCAGAGGCCGTGTGTCCCATGCCGGACGCGCCAATCATGGCGGCGTCCGCGACGCGCGTGATTCCGAAGCCAATACCCCCTGCACCAGCAGCATCCGCCGCGCCGGCGATTGCTGATCGCGCGGCGACTGACACCCCGGCCAGGATTTCCGTGACAACAGCCCATGCACCAGAAGCGCCTTGCTCGCGGGCCGATGCCACGCCCTGCGCGCGCGCAGATTCTGTCCCGGCACCCCAGGCACCAGAGACGACACCCACCGCCCCACCACGCTTGAGCCGCGCGGCCCGGCGACGCTGGAAATGGCAGCAGCGCCAATTGCGCAAGCACGCCGCTGCCGGCCATGGCCTCCCCTCAGCGCCGCACGGCATGGCAGGCCCCGCGGCCGGTGCCTTGGCCTCGCCGCTCCGCCCGCGATAACGCCGGACGTAGCAGGAGGGGGACCTCGCCATGCTGACCAGGCGCTGGGACAAGTCGCTGCCCGGCATGATGATGGCCATGCTGCGGCCGAATATTCCGTCCGTGTTCATGTATGGCGGGTCGATCCTGCCTGGCCACATCAGGGAGTCGCTGCGTTCCGGCTTCGGTGCGCCGTACAGGGAGATCGGCCACGAAGTCGCTTTGCCCGACCGCAGCGGCCGCATCGACGCAACGTGAGGCGCCTCGGTCGTCGAATTGACGTGCGACCTGCGGCACGAACTGGGCCACGTGCTGGCGCGGATGCCGGAGGATCTGCTGCTCCCGCTCGCCGTTCCCGCAGCCCGTGGCCGGACTGGCAACCCGCTGCTACCCGCAAGACGTGAATTCGCATGAGATGCACCATGGAAAATCGGCTTCAGGCGCTGTATTGGGCGGAGCTGGTCCAACTTAAGGTGAGTTGCGAATATATTCGCCGGTACCGCGACAGTCTGGGCGCGTGGGTGACGCGGTTTGCGGTCATTCGTGCCGTGGTATCGGTTTCGGCCCTCGGCACATGGGCCGCCGTGAAGGCCTACCCGATGGTATGGGGTGGTATCATCGCGGCAGCGCAGGTCGCCGACGCACTGCAAAGCGCAGTTCCATTCTCCGCCCGCTTCCGCAGCACCAATGCATTGCTCGTTGCGCTCGAGGCGTTGCTGATCGACTGCCAGATGGAATGGGAGGACATTTACGCCGGACGGCTGGATGAGAACGAAATCAACAAGCGGCGCCATGCCATGATGAAACTGAGGCACGAGGCCGAAGTGAAGAATCTCCCGAACGGTCTTCCGGTCCGCAGTAAGCTCTTCAGGCTGGCGGAAGACGATGCGGCAGCCTATTTCAGGAACACCGACCAAACAGGAGGCGTTGAATGACAGCGCACAACGCAAAGGCCAAGGAACAACCGAGAATGGCCAATGACAGCGCCATTCCTCGCACCACGCTGAAGATTCCCATGCCTCCCGGTGCGAAGCCACCGCCACCGGCTCCAGCCACGAGCAAGGCAGCTCCAGACAGGCAACCGAATAAGTAACCACGAGGCTTACCGCTGCCGCCTACCGCACGCCACGGTTCAGCGCCATGCGATCAGAGCTGGCCTCGCCGCCGACGGCATCGCCGGAGAGATCAAGGCGCTGGTTGGTGCTCTGCGGCTGCCCCGGCTTTTCCTCCCCGCTCCGCCCGCTATAACGCCGGACGTAGCCAGAGGGGGACCTCGCCATGCTGACCAGGCGCTGGGACAAGTCGAAACTGCCATCCCGCCATGTGACCGTGGGGCCGGATCGTGCGCCGCATCGCAGCTACTACTACGCGATGGGCCTCACCGAGGACGAGATCGACCAGCCCTTTGTCGGCGTCGCCACCTGCTGGAACGAGGCCGCCCCCTGCAACATCGCGCTGAACCGCCAGGCGCAGTCGGTGAAGATCGGCGTCAAGGAAGCCGGCGGCACGCCACGCGAGTTCACCACCATCACCGTCACCGACGGCATCGCCATGGGCCACCAGGGCATGAAGTCGTCGCTGGTCTCGCGCGACCTGATCGCCGACAGCGTGGAGCTGACGGTGCGCGGGCATTGCTATGACGCGCTGGTCGGCCTCGCCGGCTGCGACAAGTCGCTGCCCGGCATGATGATGGCCATGCTGCGCCTGAACATCCCGAGCGTGTTCATGTATGGCGGGTCGATCCTGCCAGGAAAATTCAAGGGCCGCGACGTCACCGTGGTCGACGTGTTCGAGGCCGTCGGCCAGCACGCCGCCGGCAACATGAGTGCCGAGGAACTGCACGAGCTGGAATGCGTCGCCTGCCCGTCGGCGGGGGCCTGCGGCGGGCAGTTCACCGCCAACACCATGGCGACGATCAGCGAGGCGATCGGCTTGGCATTGCCCGGCAGCGCCGGCTCCCCGGCACCCTATGAAGACCGTGACCGGTTCGCGGTGGAATCCGGCCGCGCGGTGATGCGGCTGGTGGAAACCGGCCTCAGGCCGCGCGACATCGTCACCCGCAAGGCGCTGGAGAACGCCGCAATGGTGGCCGGTGCCACCGGCGGTTCCACCAACGCCGGCCTGCATCTTCCGGCGATCGCGCACGAGGCGGGCATCCGCTTCACCATGGACGACGTGGTGGCGATCATGCGCCGCACGCCGTACATCGCCGACCTGAAGCCCGCCGGCAAATACGTCGCCTTCGACGTGTTCCAGGTCGGCGGCATTCCGGTCATCCTGAAGGCATTGCTCGATGGCGGACTGCTGCACGGCGACTGCATCACCGTCACCGGCAGGACGCTGGCGGAGAATTTGCAGAAGGTGGCGTTCCCCACAGACCAGAAGGTGGTCTATCCGGTGTCGAACCCGATCTCGGCCACCGGCGGCCTGACCGGTCTGCACGGCAATCTGGCGCCCGAGGGTGCAATCGTGAAGATCGCCGGCATGAAGAACCTGCGCTTCGAAGGCACCGCGCTGTGCTTCGACTGCGAGGAGGACGCGTTCGCCGCGGTGCAGGCCCGCGCCTACAAGCCGGGCGATGTGATCGTGATCCGTTATGAAGGTCCCAGGGGCGGTCCCGGCATGCGGGAGATGCTGTCCACCACCGGGGCGATCTACGGCCAGGGCATGGGCGAGCAAGTGGCACTGATCACCGACGGCAGGTTCAGCGGCGCGACGCACGGGTTCTGCATCGGCCATGTCGGGCCGGAAGCCGCCGTCGGCGGCCCGATCGCATTGCTGAAGAACGGCGACAGGATCGTCATCGACGCAGACAAGGGCACCATCGACATGCTGGTGCCGGAGGCGGAGCTCGCCGCGCGCAAGGCCGCCTGGCAGCCGCGCAAGACCGACTACAACAGCGGTGCGATCTGGAAATACGCGCAGCTCGTCGGCCCGGCGCAGTTCGGCGCGGTGACGCATCCCGGCGGGGCGGCGGAATCCCACTGCTACGCCGACATTTAGAATTGTGATCCCGACGCTTCGGGGCAGCCAACCACGTGTCATGGCGAGCGAAGCAATCCCGGCGCGTCGTGCGTCATGCGACCCGGATTGCTTCACGGCGCTCGCAATGACTGCGGCGAGCGCAGGCACCAGGCGTCAGACTCGCAACGCCGGCGCCAACGGCCGGCGAACCGACCCTGCCCGCGGCCGCGCGCGAGCACTGCTTCGACCGAGGCTGTTGACGCGTGCAACGTCGGCCATTGACACGCGCGGCGCTGGCCGCGCGACGGCGCCAGGCGCCCGCCTGTGGACCGATGCTCGAGGACGGTCGGCTGCCCCAGGAGGATCAGCCGCTTGCCGCTCCGAGAGGCTCACGGCCCTGGGAATGCCGGGTGGATGCCGGGTCGCTGGGATGACCCGACGGCGCGGCGCCCGTCGTTCCGCTGGTGGAGCCAACCGGAGTCGAACCGGCGACCTCCTGAATGCCATTCAGGCGCTCTCCCAACTGAGCTATGGCCCCGCGCAGGGAGGCGGCATATAGCGCCGCCCCCTCCGGCCAGGCAAGCGTGCCCCGCGCCGCCCGTCGCCTGGCGCCGCAGCCGGGTTGTAGCCATTCCCGCGGATTCGCGACATAACACCCGGGGAGGGAGAGTATTGCCATGACCGTCACCACTGCCCGCACCTGGACGCCCGATTCCTGGCGCGCCTGCCCCATCCGCCAGGTGCCCACCTATCCGGACGAGACCAAGCTCGCCGCGATGGAGGGCCGCATCGGCCGCTACCCCCCGCTGGTATTCGCCGGCGAGGCGCGCCGGTTGAAGGCGCAGCTCGCGCTGGCCGCCGAGGGCAAGGCGCTGGTGCTGCAAGGCGGCGACTGCGCCGAGAGTTTCTCCGACTTCACCGCCAACATCATCCGCGACACGTTCCGCGTGCTGTTGCAGATGTCGGTGGTGCTGACCTTCGGCGCCTCGCTGCCGGTGGTGAAGATCGGCCGCGTGGCGGGGCAGTTCGCCAAGCCCCGCACGTCGGACACCGAGACGCAGGGCGACCTGACGCTGCCCTCCTACCGCGGCGACATCGTCAACGGCCCCGAATTCACTGCCGAGGCGCGCATCCCGGATCCCGCCCGCATGGAATTCGGCTACTTCCAGTCCGCGTCCACCCTCAACTTGCTCCGCGCCTTCGCCTCCGGTGGTTACGCGGATCTGCACGAGGTGCACCGGTGGAACCTCGGCTTCGTCGAGCGCTCGCCGCTGGCGGAACGCTATCGCGACCTGGCGGCGCGGATCGACGAGACGCTGGCGTTCATGACCGCCTGCGGCATGACCAGCCAGACCACGCGCGATATGCGAGAAACCGATTTCTACATCAGCCACGAGGCGCTGCTGCTGCCCTACGAGCAAGCGCTGGCGCGGATCGATTCCACCACCGGCGATTGGTACGGCTGCAGCGCGCATTTCCTGTGGATCGGCGACCGCACGCGCCAGCCGGACGGTGCGCATGTCGAGTTCCTGCGCGGTTTGAAGAACCCGCTCGGCATGAAGGTCGGCCCGACGCAGAATGCCGACGACCTGCTGCGGATTCTGGACACGCTGAACCCGGCGAACGAGCCCGGCCGGGTGACGCTGATCACCCGCATGGGTGCCGACAAGGTGGGCGAGAAGCTGCCACCGCTGCTGCGCGCGGTGCAGCGGGCCGGCAAGAAGGTGGTGTGGATCTGCGACCCGATGCACGGCAACACGATCACCACCGTCGCCAAGTTGAAGACTCGCAACTTCGATTCGATCCTGTCCGAGGTGCGGTCGTTCTTCGACATCCATGAGGCCGAAGGCACCTGGGCCGGTGGCGTGCATGTGGAGATGACCGGCCAGGACGTCACCGAGTGCACCGGCGGCGCGTTCCGCCTGACCGAGGCCGACCTGACCGAGCGCTACGAGACCTTCTGCGACCCGCGGTTGAATGCAGAGCAATCGCTGGAGTTGGCGTTCCTGGTGGCGGAGGAGTTGAAGCGTCGCCGCGCATCGCCTGGCTTGCAGGTGGCGGCCCAGTAATGGCGCCTTCGATGTCATTGCGAGCAGCACAGCGACGCAGCAATTCCGCTCGAGTGGTGCAGGGTCTGTCAGTGCGCCACCCGAGCAGGGTTGCTGCGTCGCTTCGCTCCGCGCAATGACAGCAGGTCGGTGGTCCTCAGCATGCCGGCGAACCCCGACCTTGCCGCCGACATCTCCGCCCGTGCCGACTCCTACTTCAACCGCACCAAGGAGATCGTCGCCCGCTTCGGCGACAAGCGCGTCACCTACGCGGTATTCCTGCGCCGGCCGGTGATTTCCGCCCCGCGGCTGATGACCGAATGGCTGCACATGGTCGCCACGGCGCGCGGCACCGCGATCGACGTCGACCTGATGTATCCCGAAGGCGCCTGGGTCGGCGCCGGCGAGCCGCTGGTCTACATCACCG
>Ga0335073_10002574_pt1 | contig 24879 bp, 28 predicted proteins | sample Lox_Sample_22_FD_207093 | JGI IMG/M metagenome (GOLD analysis project Ga0335073, IMG submission 207093) | Soil microbial communities from Loxahatchee National Wildlife Refuge, Florida, United States - Lox_Sample_2.2 | ecosystem: Environmental > Terrestrial > Soil > Wetlands | place: USA... | reverse complement strand
GCTCGTCCTGCAGCGGCGCGAGAAGGAGCAGCTCGAGCACAAGGGCCCCATGGCGCAGTTCATGGGGAACCTGACCGACATGGGGCTCGTGGATCTCACACAGACCCTCGACGCCGGCCGCAAGAGCGGCACCCTGCGCATCCGCCTCCCTGGACGCGAGGTGGAGGCGTCCGTCTGGTTTCGCGAGGGCAAGGTCATCGACGCGGAGCTCGGCCGCTGGAGCGGCGAAGCGGCCTTCTACCGCATGCTCGCGCTGAACGAGGGCCCCTTCACCATCGACTTCGGCCAGGTGGACCGCAAGGATCGCATCGCGCTCTCGTCGCAGGGGCTCCTGCTCGAGGGAATGCGGCGCGTCGACGAGCGCGGCCGGCTGCTGGAGCAGATCCCGCCGCTCGCGGCCGTCTACGAGCTCGATTATGCCGCGCTGGTGCACAAGCTCCCCAAGATCCCGGACCAGGTCGACGGCTTGCTCAAGCTCTTCGACGGCAAACGCAGCCTCGGCGAGGTCGTGGACGATGCGCCTTTCGACGAGCTGGCCTCGCTGAACCTCGTCGCCAAGCTCTACTTCGAGGGGCTGCTGCGCGAAGCGGGCAGCGGGCAGGAGGCCGTGGTGCCGCCCGGCAACGAGGTCGAGCGCTGGGCCGCCGATCGCAGCGCCGCCGAGGCGGCGGTCGCGCCCTCGCCCGTCCTGGCGCGGGGCAACGCTGATCTCCCCGAGCACGCCGCCTGGTTCGCCGCGCCCGAGGAGAGCGCCGTCACGGTACAGCTCGCGGCGCCCATCGAGGCTCCGGCCCTCGATCCGTCCGCGCCGGCGGCGGCGGTGGAACCCGCGGTGCCACCCCCGCTCGCCCTCGCGCCAGTGTCCGAGCCGCCCCCCATGGTGGAGACCGCCCCTGCCGCGATCGCCGCGCCCCCTCCCGCCCTCTCGCTGCAGAGCGCCTCGGAGCAGCCGTTCCCCCTCGAGGTCCGCGACCGTGACGCGGCCTCCCCGGGCGCATCGCGCCCCGTCACGATCGTCCATTTCCCCTCCGAGCGGCGCAGCGCCCGCGGCTCGCACAATGGCGTGCCGGCGGCCGAGCTCTCGTACTTCGACCAGCCGCAAGAGGAAGAGCCGACGCCCACCGAGGCGCTCGACGAGCCCCTGCGGCGGCGCTCGCGCTTCGGGACGGCTGCGCTCGCGCTCGGCGTCATCCTCGTCGTGGCCGGAGGCGCCTACTTCGCCCTGTCACCGCCCGCGGCGCCGCTGGCCCACACCCCAGCGCCGAAGCCGCCCGTGGCCACGATCCCCGTCGAGCCTGCGCCGTCGCCCGCGACGCCGCCTGCTCCACCGAAGCCGGCACCCACCCTCCCGCCGACGGCGGTGGCCGCGCGCACTGCGGTTCCTCCCGTGGCGGCGCCCCCGAAGCCCGTGGAGCCGCCCCCAAACCCCCACCCGCCGGCCCCGGCCGCGACGCCCGTGCCATCGCCGGAGGAGATCTACCGGACGGCGTTCGCGGCGGGCGAAGCGCACTACCGCCGCGGGGCCATCCGCAGCGCCATCGTGGAGTACCGCAAGGCCGTCGCCGCGCGCCCGGACAGCGACGTGGCCCTGGCCGCGCTCGGCAACGCTCTCTACGAGTCCGGCCAGACCGCCGCCGCGGAGCGGCCGCTCAAGCGCGCGCTCGAGCTCAACCCCTCGAACACGCGCGCCTGCCTCACGCTCGGAACGCTGTACCAGACGGCCGGCGACCGGGGGCAGGCGGCGACGATGTACCGCAAGTACCTGGAGATCGACCCACGCGGGGAGTTCGCGCGCGACGTGCGGACCATCCTGAAGACGTTGCACTGAGCAGCTGGCGCGCCCCACGGTCCCCCCGCCCTGGCTTGACGTTTGCGCACTTCGCAGGCACACCTCCGGCCGATGCGTGTGCTCGGCCTCGAAACCTCCTGCGACGAGACTGCCGCCGCCGTCGTCGAGAACGGCCGGCGGCAGCTCTCGAGCGTCATCGCCTCGCAGATCGACGTCCACCGCCGCTGGGGCGGTGTCGTGCCGGAGCTCGCCTCGCGCAACCACCTGGTCCAGGTTCTCCCGGTGATCGACGAAGCGCTCCACCGGGCAGGCCTGGGGCTCGCAGACCTCGACGGCCTCGCGGTGACGAGCGGCCCGGGGCTCGCCGGCGCCTTGCTCGTGGGCGTGCAGACCGCCAAGGGGCTCGCTTTCGCCACCGGCCTTCCCTTCGTGGGCGTTCACCACCTGGCCGGCCACCTCCACGCCATCCGGCTCACCGAGCGCGAGCCTGCCTTCCCCTTCATCGGCCTCGTGGTCTCGGGCGGCCACACGAGCCTGTACCTGGTGCTGGCAGGCCCGCGCTACCAGCTCCTTGGCGCCACGCTCGATGACGCCGCCGGCGAGGCATTCGACAAGGTGGCCAAGCTCCTGGGCCTGCCGTACCCCGGCGGCGTGCAGATCGACCGACTCGCGAAGACGGGCAATGCGGCTGCACACCATTTCCCGCGAGCGCTCGAGGGGCGCGGGCTCGACTTCAGCTTCTCGGGGCTGAAGACGGCGGTGCTGCTGCACGTGCAGCGGCACGGCGTGCCCGAGGGCCAGGCGCTCGCCGACCTGTGCGCGTCGTTCCAAGAGGCCGTGGCCGACGTCCTGGCGCAGAAAGCGCTCGCCGCCTGCGCCCGCGAACGCGTGGGCCGGCTCGTGCTCTGCGGCGGGGTGGCCGCCAACAGCCGGCTGCGCGCGCTCGTGGCGGAACGGGCGGGTCGCGCCGGCGTCGAAAGCTTCTTGCCGCCTCCCGTCCTGTGCACCGACAACGCCGCGATGATCGCGGTGGCCGGCACCTACCTCCTCGAGCACGGCGAGCGTGCCGGTCTCGGGCTCGACAGCGACCCGGCGGCGCGCCTGTAGATGGACGCGCCCTCGGTCCTACTAAAGCGGGCGGGCCTCTCGCCCAAGAAGTCCTGGGGGCAGAACTTCCTGGCCGACGCAGGCACGCTCGATCGCATCGCCGCGGCGGCGCTGCTGGGCGAAGGCGACGTGGCCGTCGAGCTGGGGGCGGGGCTCGGCCACCTGACCGAGCGGCTGCTCGCGACGGGTGCGCGTGTCGTAGCCGTCGAGCGCGACCGCGACCTGGCGGTCTTGCTGCGGCGGACGCTGCCCGGCGTCACGGTCGTCGAGGCGAATGCGGCAACGGTCTCGCTGCGCGAGGTGGCGGGCGGCCGCGCCACCGTGGTCGGCAACCTGCCCTACCACCTGTCGAGCCGCATCCTGTTCCACTGCCTCGCGCAGCTCTCGGACGTCGTGCGACTCGTGTTCACGCTGCAGGCGGAGTTTGCCGACCGCCTGGCCGCGGGTCCGGGCTCGCGTACCTACGGCGCGCTGTCGGTGCAGGCCCAGGCGCGCTGCCGGGTGGAGCGGCTGTTCACTATCCCGGCCAGCGCATTCCATCCGCGCCCCGCGGTCGATTCGGCGGTGGTCCGGCTCGAGCCCCTCGCGGCTCCGCGCGCCCACCTCGCCGGTACCGAGGCATTCCAGCGCACCGTCCGCGCCGCGTTCGGCCAGCGCCGCAAGACGCTCCAGAACGCCCTCGCGAACGCAGGGCTCCCCGAGGTGCCGCACGCGCTGGCGGCCGCTTCGATCGACGGCTCCCGCCGTGCCGAGACCCTCAGCGTCGAGGAGTTCGACCAGCTCGCGGAGGCCTTCGCTAGTAGGCCCGGCTTCGCGCCGTCGCCCTGAGCAGCGAGAAGTTGCGCGAGAGATAGGCCTTGAACTCGTCGCGGTCGACGCGCAGCCCCTCGAGCACGTGGGCGAGGAGCTCATCGAGCCCGCGCGCGTCCGGGCGCTTCAGCTCCATCGCCACCTTGAGGAGCGCCGCCGCGTAGAGCGGCGTCATGTGCTCCGCCTCTCCCTCGGGTTCTGCTTCGACGACCGCCGCCCTGCTCCGACGCAATGCCGCTCTCGCCATGGAGACCTCCCGTGAACCGAACGGCACTGTAGCGAGCCCCTCTGACGGCTGCGTCCCCGGCCCGCCCCGGAGGCGCGGCAGCGCTGCTCCAGTGGTGCGCGAGGTGGGAGGAAGTAAAGCTTCACTACACCCCTATCCATGCAGGATCGCTCGTGGGTGCTCGTGGCGTGCGACTTGCTGAGAGACCTCCTGGAGAACGGAGGCCGCCGATGACCGCGAACGCCCGCCATGTCGCTGCGACCCTTCTCGCGCTCGGGTTGTTCGTGGCCTGCGGGCAGGGAGTCGAAGGCGCAGGAGTGCCGCCGTTCCTCACCGCGGACGAGCTCCAGGTCGGTCCAGCCGCCGCCGGCCTCGATCGCGCCAGCGTGCTCAGCGTCGCCGAGGCGAAGGCCTACAAGAGCGAGGACGGCATCCAGTGGTCGGGCGCGTACATCGGCGGAGCGTGCAATGCCGGGTCCGGCTGGGACGAGAGCGCGCTCATCGCGCTCAGCCAGGCCACCGGCTGGCAGTTCATGCCCATCTACGTGGGCCAGAACGGTCCGGGACTCGGCTGCCCGTGCAATCTCACTTCCGGACAGGGCACCGCCGACGGCGCGGACGCGGTCTCGATCATGAAGAGCTACCACTGGGCGCCAAACGCGAAGATCCCGGTGGTCCTCGACGTCGAGGCCGAGACCTACGGCAACGACCCGAGCGGCGCGTCCGCCTACGTCCGCGCCTGGCTCGACGCGGTCCACGCCGGCGGCTACCTGGGCTACGTCTACTCCAACCCCGACGGCCTGGACGCCTTCAAGAGCGAGGGGTTGCCGGTCGACGGCGCCTGGGTCGCGAATTACCCGGATCCGAGCCGTTGCTTCGAGGCAGGGCTGTCGCCGTTCTCCGACCCCGACTACTCCGGCTACCGCGACCTCGCCTGGCAATACACCGACTGCAGCGGCAGCATGGATTACGACACGGCCGACCTCCTGCTGGCGCCCGCGCCGGGGAAGACCAACCTCGCGCCGGAGACGTACCCGACGGGCGTGGACCAGGTCGAGAACAACGGTGGCATGTCGGCGGTCACCTGGGCCGATGGGCACGTCGAGGTCTTCGTGCGCGAGAGCTCCGGCAAGGTGCTCCACGCGTGGACGGACGGGACGTCGGACCAGTGGCACGCGCCCGCGGACCTCGACGGAATGGCGCACTGCGGCGTTGCCGCCGTCGACAGCTACGCGGGCGGCGAGCACGCCGAGGTCTTCGATTCGAGCGGCGCCGCGGGCGATACGCGCGCGAGCGACTACGATCGCGGCTGGACGCCGCTCGCCGACTTCGGAGGCAAGGATCTCGTGCAGCCCGCGACGCTGCGCTGGTCGGACACGGCGGCTGGCGGCTGGAAGGACGGCCGCACCGAGGTCTTCGCGTTGAGTCAGGGCGAGGGGCGCCTCTACCACCGCTACTATGACCCGTTCGACAAGCGCTGGAGCACCTGGGAGAGCCTCGGTGGCAGCTTCGCCACGGGGGCAAGCGCGATCCTGGCGCAGGACGGCGACGGCGTGCTCTTCGCCACCGATGCGGCCGGGCAGGCGTCGTACGACGAGAGCCACGACGCGGATGGCTCGGGCTGGCTGGGCTGGAAGGCCATCGCGGGCGGGCCGCTCTCGTCGCGCCCCGTGGCGGTGCGCGACGCGGACGGTGTGCTGCGGCTCTTCGCGCGCGGGCAGGACGGCAGGCTCTATGGCGCGCACTCGACGGCGCAGGGCTTCTCGCAGTTCGAGGCGATGGACACCACCTTCGCCCTCGCCGGCGAGCCCGCGGCCGCCCTCGACGACGGCGTGGTGACGGTGTTCGTGCGCGGCGTCTCCGGCCGGGTGAGCCGCGCGACGCTGGATGCGAAGACCCACGTGCTCGGGAAGTTCGCGTCCCTTTCCACGGATCAGTTCGCCTCGGACCCGTTCGCCTGGCAAGGTGCGGACGGCCGAGACTGGGTCTTCGCGGTGACCGCGAACGGCCACCTGGACGCGGCCCACCACACGGTGAACGGCTGGAAGGCCTTCGTGCGGCTCGCGACCGGCGTCGACTCCTGCGTAGCGGCTCAGATCGAGCCGCAGTGCCCGGCCGGCGACGGCCTTTACTGTGGTGGCCACGGCGTGAAGGGCAACGACGGAACGTTGTATGCGTGCAAGCAGGGCAAGCTCACCACCGTCCAGAGCTGCGCGGCGGGCTGCGAGGACGAGGGCAAAGGGGGCGAGGACCAGTGCAAGGCGTCCGGTGGCACACCCGACGGCGGCCCGGGCGGCGGCGGCCAGCCCGATGCCGGCACGAACAGCTGCGCGAGCAACGCCGACTGCCCGAGCGACGAGGTCTGCGAGCAGCCGGCGATCATCTGCGGCGGCGAGACCGGTGTGAACCAGTGCACCGCCGACGTGATGACGCTGCAAGGCCAGGCGTGCAGCAACGACGCCGAGTGCAACGTCGTCGGCGGCACCACGCTCGTCTGCGCGGCTTGCCCCGCCGGCTGCGGCGGCAACTGCTGCCAGATCCCCTGAGGCGGCAGGCCCCCCGGGACTGCGCGCGAGGCCGCGATGGACCTCGCGGCGTCCCTGTGGTTTGATCGCGGACCCTTGAACCGGAACCGCTACATCGTCGTCGAGGGGCCCATCGGCGTGGGCAAGACCACGCTGGTCCACGCGCTCGCGAAGCGGCTCGCGGCGCGCACCGTCCTCGAAATCGTCGAGGAGAATCCCTTCCTTGCGAGCTTCTACACCGACCGCGGCAAGTATGCGTTCCAGACGCAACTCTTCTTCCTGCTCTCGCGCTTCAAGCAGCAGCAGGAGCTCGGCCAGATGGACCTGTTCTCGGGTTCGACCATCAGCGACTACCTGTTCGCGAAGGACCGACTGTTCGCGCAGGTGACGCTCGACCCCCAGGAGATCATGCTCTACCAGAAGGTCTATGAGCTGATGGGGCCGCGCGTCCTGAAGCCCGACCTCGTGATCTACCTGCAAGCCAGGCTCGACGTGCTGCTCGCGCGCATCAAGAAGCGCGGACGCGAGTTCGAGCGCCGCTTCGACGCGGGCTACCTCGCGGGGCTCTGCGAGGCTTACAATGAGTTCTTCTTCCATTATGACGAAACGCCGCTCCTGGTCGTGAACACGTCGGACATCGATTTCGTGGAGGACGAGCAGGATCTGGAAGGGCTCTTGACCGCCATCGGGCGCATGCAGAAAGGGACGCAGCACTACCACCCCGTCGGCTCGGCCGCGCGCTGACGGGAGCAATGGCTCCCCTGGGAGCGCAGCCCTCGCGGGCGCGCTACCCGAGGTGGGGAGCGACACAGAGCGGCCAGAAAGCAGGAGGTAAACCGTGAAGAAGGTTACCATCCATACGCTGCAGAAGATGAAGGACGCGGGCGAGCGCGTCTCCATGCTCACCTGCTACGACGCAACGTTCGCCCGGTTGTTCGACGCCGCGGGTCTGGACGTGCTCCTCGTCGGCGACTCCCTGGGCATGGTCGTCCAGGGCCACCCCCACACCCTGCCGGTCACGGTCGACGACGTCGTCTACCACTGCCGTGCGGTGGCGCGGGCGACGAAGCGCGCGCACCTGGTGGCGGACATGCCGTTCGGGAGCTACCAGGTGTCCGGGGAAGAGGCCGTGCGCCACGCGATCCGGCTCGTGGCCGAGGGCGGGGCCGAGAGCGTGAAGCTCGAGGGCGGCGCGGACTTCGTGCCGGTGGTCGAGGCCATCGTGCGCGCCAGCGTGCCGGTGATGGGCCACCTGGGGCTCACGCCGCAGTCGTTCCACAAGCTCGGCGGCTACGTGGTGCAGGGGCGCGGCGAGAACAAGGCGCGCCGCCTGGTCGAAGACGCGATCGCTCTCGAGAAGGCCGGCTGCTACGCGATCGTCCTAGAGGCCATCCCGGCCGAGCTGGCCGCCGAGGTGACCGCGAAGCTCTCGATCCCCACGATCGGCATCGGCGCCGGTGCAGCGTGCTCCGGACAGGTGCTCGTGTGCTACGACATGCTCGGCCTCGATCCCGATTTCAAGCCTCGCTTCGTGAAGCGCTTCGCCGAACTCGGGACGGAGGCGAAGCAGGCCGCCGAGCGCTACGTCTCGGAGGTGCGGGGCGGTGCGTTTCCCGCCGCGGCACACGCCTTTCCCGCGGAGGAGATCCGGCTCGTGAAGGGCCACGGCGGCACGGGAGGCGACTGAGGAGCCGTGGCGGAGCCACAGGTCGTCGAAAAGGCCACCGAGGCGCGGGAGCTCGCGGCGTCGTGGCGGCGGGCCGGCTTGCGCGTGGCCCTCGTCCCCACCATGGGGTACCTGCACGAGGGCCATCTGTCGCTTATGCGCGAGGCGCTGCGCCAGGCCGACCGGCTCGCGGTCTCGATCTTCGTGAACCCGCTGCAGTTCGGACCCGCGGAAGACCTGGCGCGCTACCCGCGCGACCTGCCGGGCGACCTCGCGAAGTGCGGCGCGGCCGGCGCGCACGCGGTCTTCCACCCGCCGCCGGAGGACGTCTACCCCCCCGGTTTCCAGACCGCGGTGGACGTCGGGGAGCTCTCACAGGGCCTCTGCGGCGCGAGCCGCCCCGGGCACTTCCGCGGCGTCGCGACCGTGGTCGCCAAGCTCCTCTGCCTCTTCCTGCCGGACGTCGCGGTCTTCGGCCGCAAGGACTACCAGCAGCTCAAGATCATCGAGCGGCTCACGCTCGATCTGGGCCTCCCGACGGGCATCGTGGGTGCGCCGATCGTGCGAGAGCCGGATGGCCTGGCGCTCAGCAGCCGAAACGCCTACCTGTCGGCCGATGAGCGCCGGCGCGCCCTGTGCCTCTCACAGGGCCTGGCAGCGGCGCGGGCCCTCTTTGCCTCGGGGGTGCGCGAACCGGCGCCCCTGTCGCAGGTGATCCTCGACCGGCTCGCCGAAGCCGGCGCCCGGGCCGACTACGCGGAGATCCGTGACGGCGAGAGTCTGCGCGCCGTCACCCGGGCCGACGCGCGCTCGATGGCGTTCGTCGCAGCGTTCGTCGGCAAGACGCGCCTCATCGACAACACGGCCCTGGCCTGACCGATGAGCGCGAAGCTGAAATCGCCGGATCGCAAGGTCATCGCGAGCAACAAGAAGGCGCGCTTCAACTACGCCGTCGAGGAGACGCTCGAGGCCGGGCTGCAGCTGCAGGGCAGCGAGGTCAAGAGCCTGCGCGCCGGGAACGCCAACCTCGCCGACGCCTACGCGATTCCCAAGCGCGAGGAGCTGTTCCTGGTGAACTGCCGCATCGGACCCTACGAGGCGGCGGCGCAGCTCGGTCACGAGCCGACGCGCGCGCGCAAGCTGTTGTTGCACAAGAAGGAGATCGAGCGGCTGGTCGGCAAGGTGTCCGAGCGCGGCTACTCGCTCGTGCCCCTCTCTCTCTACTTCAAGAATGGCTTCGCGAAGGTGGAGCTCGGTCTCTGCCGCGGGAAGACGCACGAAGATCGGCGCGAGGACATCAAGGAGCGCGAGACGCGCCGCGAAATCGATCGCGCCGTCAAGGGGTCACGTCGCGGGAGGTGAAGGCGCTTCCCGGCCGGGCCTTGCGGTGTCGCCCTGCTCGGGTAGACTCGTCACGTGCCCGCTCGCCTGCCGCCGAAGCGCGCGATCCTGATGAGGCTGCTCTCCGAGGGGATGGTCTTGGTCCACCTCGACGCGCGGCGCGACGGGGTGCGCGTGCCGGCCAAGCACGCGGCCGACCCGCAGCTCCGCCTGAACCTGTCGCACCGGTTCGCCAGCCGTGACCTGTCACTCGAGGGTGACGGGGTGAGCTGCACGCTGAGCTTCGGCGGCAGCCCCTTCCTCTGCAAGCTGCCCTACCAGGCCATCTACGCGGCGACCAGCCACGTCACCGGTGAATCGGTCGTCTGGCGCGAGGACATGCCCGAAGGGCTGCCGGGGCCGTTTGCCGAGCCGACGCCTCTTCCACGCGTGGCCAGCTCGAAGGGGGCCGCCGCCGCGCTGGGCACGTCGCGGCCCGATGACGAGAAGACGCCCACACCGACGTCGGCACGGGCGCGCAGCCACCTCCGGCTGATCAAGTAGACTGCGGCGGAGCCGCCCGCCTCAGCGGCTGCCGAGCGCCCGCAGCGTGGTCCAGGAATAGATGCCGGTGGAGTGGCCATCGCTCCAGGTGATGGAGACGGCGTAGTTTCCCACCGGCTCGAGGGTCAGGGGATGCACCCCCTCGGGCACGTTTGCAGGATCCACGGTGCGCTTGCCGCTCCACTCCTCGACGCAGCCCGCGCAAGGACAGGCCAGGCGCAGCTCTCGATAGGGTATCTCGGTCCGAACCTGATCGTCCCACCCGATGACGAGCTTGCCTTCGGCCTGCTCGAAGAAGGTCGGCTGCGCCGTCCGCGCTGCCGGGCGCATGTGATCCCATAGACCCACTGCGCCGTTCTACGCCGGCGGGGGCGAGGCGTCCACCGCCCCCTCGCGCCGCGCTTCGCCGGCCGCGCGAACGTACGCGAGGAGCGTCTCCGGGTCGGCTGGCTTCTCGAAGATCCTGTCGGCCAGGCGGCGCAGATCGGCGTCGAGGGTGGCGAGAGGGAAGCCCGTCACCAGGGCGAGCTGCGCTCGAGGCAGCGCTCGCCGCAGCGCGAACAGGACCGCGGCACCGTCGAGGTCCGGCAGGGAAACGTCGACCAGCGCTGCACCGAAGCGGTCGGGGCCCAGGAGATCGATCGCCTCCTGTCCCGTCCGAGCCCAGGCGACCTCGAGGCCCTCGGCTTCGAACAGCTCGCGCAGGATCTCGCCGTTGTCAGCGTCGTCTTCGACGATCAACACCCGCATGACCGCAAGCTACGCATCTTCCGAGCGGCCGGGAACTCCAGATCCTCATTGGGGTTTCGGGATGGGCGTCTTGAAGATCTTCGATAGCGAGGCTTCCTGGGTGTCGCGGACGGCCGCGGGAGCGCGGACCGGCTTGAGCTCCTTGGACAGGCTCTCGAAGGCCGTGACGTCCCCATAGTAGAAGCGACGGATGGCTGCCTGGACGCCGCGCTCGAGCGCGACCAAGGCCACGATGTTTTGCAGGCTGGAGACGACCTTGAGGTCCATCAGGAAGGCCTGATCCGCCGGATCGGCGGCCGCCACGAGCAGCGCCTGCGTGGGGCCGTCGTACTTGAGCGGGATCGCCGAATGGGTCTCACAGAAGCGCACCGGCACGCGGTCGAGCACGCTCTGCTCGATCTTGGCGCCCTGGAGCTTCTCGACCGTCACGAAGCGGGTGTTGGCACGCAGCGCCATCACACGCAGGACCGCACGCTCGTCGGCCCAGCCTAGCACCGCGAGGGCGTCCGTGATCCGACCGCCGCCGCCGGCTGCCAACTGGCGTTTCACCGCTTCCACCACCTCGGGCGTGCAGACGCCTTGAGCGACGAGATCCTCGACGAGGGTGGCCACGACCTACTCGGTCCTCTGCAGGATCACGAGCCCAATCGGTGTCTCGAACGGGGCGGAGATCTGCCCGACCCGCAACCGCTTCGCCTCGTCGCGCAGGTCGGACGGGATGAGATCTTCCCGCTCGAACGAACCGATGTCGCCACCCCGCCCCGCGGAGCCCACGTCGTCGGAATACGCAAACGCCTCGTCGGCAAAGCTCTTCCCGGAGGCCAGCTCATCCTCGATCTTCTGTGCCAGCTGCCGGGCCTCCGCCTCGGTGCGCGGCGCATGCACCCTGCCGGCCCCCTCGTGGGTCACCAGGATTTGCCCGAGACGTACGGCCGGCAACCTCTTGAAGACGTGAAGGCCGAAGTTACTCGGCACCGGGTCACTGACCTCTCCGACCTTTAGCTCGAAGATCCGCTTGTAGGCCTCCGGATAGCCCGACGTGCCCTCGGTCAAGAGGCCGAGGCGTCCCCCGTAGCCCGACGCGATCTTGCGGTCGGCCAGCGGCCAGTCGCTGTACTTGACCGCCAGCTCGGCGAAGTCGGCGCCGGCTCGCGCTTTGGCGACCACCTCTTCGGCCAGGGCCCGTGCCTCCTCGAGGGTCCGCTGGCGGGCCCGCTGTGGCACCCAGGTCGCGGGCGTCCCCTTCCAGCAGATGACGATCTGCGCCGCCGAGACCTGGCGGCCCCGGGGCGTCTGCTTCACGACGTGGCGCTCCCAGACGGGAGGCGTCACGGGCCGAACGACGACCCCGGGCCGGCCCGCGTCCGCCGCGGGCTTGCCGGCCTCGCCAGGCAGACGGCCGCAGCGGCGACAGGAAACAGCGAGCGCGAGGAGGGAGACGGCGGCAACGAGACGGCGCAACGAGGTCACCGGCAGACCTTACCACGAACTTGCGCCGGTCGGCGGCGAACGCTGCGCCGCGCCGGGACCGAACCGCTCGCCCTGCCCGTGCCGGTCGGCTAAACTGCCTTGCCAGAGGCGGAGGAGGGATCGATGCTCCAAGTCATGATGACGATGGCGGCCGGCGCTCTGGGAACCTTGCAGGTCGGGAGCACCTCGTTCGCGGCAGGCGGAGCCATCCCCGGCCGCTTCACCTGCGCGGGAGCCGACCTTCCGCCCGAGTTGCACTGGAGCGCCCCGCCGACCGGGACGCGAAGCTTCGCCCTGCTCGTCGAGGATCCGGATGCGCCCGGCGGCGCGTTCGTCCACTGGGTGCTCTACGGGATCCCGGCCGGGACTCGCAGCTTGGACGAGGGAGGAGCCGCGGCCGGGCGATCGGGAGGCAACGACTTCGGTCGAGACGGTTACGGCGGTCCGTGCCCCCCGCCTGGCGCCCCCCACCACTACCACTTCAAGGTCTTCGCGCTGGATCGAGAGCTCACACTGCCGGCCGGCGCGTCGGCCGCGGACCTCCGTCGCGCCATGCGCGGACACGTGCTGGCCGAAGGCACGCTGATCGGTACCTTCGGCCGATGACGGCAAGCCCTACCCCCGCGGCGCCGGCGAGCTCCGGCTGGCGCCGAAGGCCTCGCGCAGCTCATCGCGCATGTACGTGGCGCGACAGCGGGCGGCACGCACGATCGCGCTGAGGTCGGCGCCCGCTTCCTCGAGGACCCGGTTCACGACGAGATAATCGTACTCCGCGAGGCCGCGCAGGATCTCGGAGCGCGCCGCCTCGAGCCGCAGCTGAATCACTTCCTCGCTGTCCGTGCCACGGCCCCGCAGCCGCGCCTCGAGCTCTGCGAGGCTGGGCGGCAGGATGAAGACCGTGACCGCCTGCGGGAACTGGCTCTTGATGGCGCTGCCGCCCTGGACGTCGATGTCGAAGATGGTGAGCGAGGCGGCCTCGCGCAGCGCCCGCTCGACCACCATGCGACTCGTGCCGTATCGAAAGCCGTGCACGCGCGCCCATTCGAGAAACTCGCCTCCCTCCACCATGCGCTGAAACTCCGCCTCCCCGACGAAGTGGTAGTCGCGTCCCTCCACCTCTTGGCCGCGAGGGGCCCGCGTCGTCGTGCTCACCGACAGGCGCGCGTCCGGCTCCGCCGCCAGGAGGTAGCGTGCCAGCGTGGTCTTTCCGGCGCCGGAGGGCGCCGACAGGATCAGCAGCAGCGGGGATGCCATCGATCACTCCACGTTCTGGACCTGCTCACGGAACCGCTCGGCCTCGGCCTTGAGATCCACAACCAGCGTCGCGATCGGGGCGCTCTGCGACTTGCTCCCGACCGTGTTGATCTCCCGGTGCACTTCCTGGATCAGGAAGTCCATGCGGCGCCCCACCGCCTCGCCGCTCGCGAGCATCTGGCGCAGCTGTTCGAGGTGACTCTCGAGACGGGAGAGCTCCTCCTCGACGTCGGCCCGCTCCGCCTGAATGGCGACCTCCTGGGCCAGGCGCTCCGGGGCGACCGGCTGCCCGGCCGCCAGCTCCTTCACGCGCGCGAGAAACCGCTCCCGCTCCTCCTGCCGCACGCTGGGGGCCAGCTCGCGCAATTGCAGGACGAGCGCGCGCAGCCGGTCGAGGTGCTGAGAGAGGTCGCACGCCAGCGCCCGGCCCTCCTCGGCCCGCATGGCCACGAGCGCTTCGAGGGCCTGATCGGCGGCTTGCCCCAGGGCCTGACCAGCGGCCGCCAGATCGGCCGGCCGCTCCTCCAGGCGCACCACCCCCTCGGCCTCGAAGATGGTGCGGGCCGAAAGTGGCTCCGTCAGGCCGAGCGCCGACGACATCTCCCGGAAGGCCGCCGCGTATTCGCGCGCCAGGCCGAGATCGACTCGGGGGACGGCCGCGGATCCCTGCCCCCGTGCGTGGTGTACGCTCACGTCGATGGCACCGCGGGTGACCCGCGCCCGAATCCGTTCGATGAGCCCGGGCTCGAGCGAGAGAAGCTCCCGCGGTAGCCGCGCCTTCACCTCGCAAAACTTGTGGTTCACGGCACGGATCTCGACGGAGATGCGCTCGCCGCCGACCGTGGCGCCTCCCGCTCCGAAGCCCGTCATGCTGCGCGCCATGCGGGACGGGTCTAGGAGCATCCGCCGGCGCAGTCAAGCGTGGGAGGCGGCTGCGGATCCTCGCCCCGCCTCGAGCAGCGCGGCGCCGGCCTCGGCGATTTTCGCCGCCGCCTCGGACTCGGACAGACCTTGGACCGGCACGGCGCCGAGCCGTGGCCCGGGCTCTGCCCATCGGCGCCAGTCGCCGGTCAGCACGACGGCCAGCGTCGGCGTTCCCACCGCCACGGAGAGGTGCATCGGCCCCGTGTCGTTCGTGATCACGAGCGCAGCGGCCCGCAGCGCGCCGGCCAGCTCCTCGAGGTTCGTGGGAGGCAGGCGCCTCGCTCCGGGCGTCAGCGCCTCCACCTCGCAGGCGATCGCCTCCTCTCCCGGCCCCCAGGCGATCCAGACGTCGAGGGCCAGCTTGGCCGCGACCGCCCGCGCCGCCGCGGCAAACGCGTCCGCGCTCCAGCGGTGGTCGGCCTTGCGCCCGCCCGGGTTCACGAGCAGGACGGGCCTGCGGGCAAACAGCTCTTCGAAGCGCCTGCGGCTCGCTTCGCCCAAGCGGGTGGCGAGCGGCGGACGAGCCGTCGGCGCGAGTCCGAGGGGTCGAAGCAACTCGAGCTTCGACTCCGGATCGTACGTCACGGCCGGATCCTTTGCGACTGCGTGCGTGAGAAGCCGCGCCGACTCGCCGCGTCGGTGGCCCACGCGCACGCGGGCGCCGCTCCAGAGGGCGAGCGCCCCTGCGGTGAACGAGAAGGCGTGCCAGTGGCCAGCCTCGATGGCCACCTCGTAGCGCGCCCGCCTGAGCCGCAGGCAGAAGGCCACGAAACGCCAGGGCCGTACGAAGAAGTCGCGCTTCTCGAAGGGCCACAGCTCGTCGTAGAGCCCCGTCCCTTCGATCGCTGGTGCCCGCCGCGCCGCGCAGAGAAGACCGAGCCGCGCGTGGGGCAGCCCCTCTCGCAGCGCCGCGAGGAGCGGGGTCGTGAGCAGCAGGTTGCCCACGCGGTCGTCCGTGCGAATCACCAGGACCGAGTGGACCGTCTTCGGGTCGACCGGCACCTCGTCCCCCGAGAGGGGCAGCAAGAGCCGCAACACGCCGACGAGCAGGGCGCGACCGAAGCCTCTCAGCTTGCCGAGGAGCACCGGCACGGCGGCTCAGGCCATCCCTTCGACGGCCCCGATCTCCCGGTCCACCCGTTCGGCCGCCAGATCGACGAGACAGCGGTGGTGCGCGAGCGGGCAGCGGCGCGTCCCGTGGTCGCTGCAAGGCGCGCACGGGAGCCCCAGGCTCACGAACACCTGTCCAGCCGCGGCGACGTGCCGGCCGGGATCCGTCGGCCCGAAGAGGACGACCGCCGGGGCGCCGAGGGCGCGCGCCGCGTGCACGAGCCCGCTGTCGCCACCGACCGCCGCCTCGCAGGCGGCCAGCACGCCCAGCGCTTCCGAAACCGAGCCACCGCATAGATCGAGGCAGCCCGGGGCCTCGGCCGCGATCTGGGCGCACAGCGGCCGCTCGCCGGGCGCCCCGAGCAGGACCGGCCGGCGCCCTCGCCGGAGCAGCAGTCGCGCCAGCTCGGCGAAACGAGCCGCGGGCCAGCGCTTGGTCTCCCACTCGCTTCCGGGTATGACGCCCACCGCTGGACCCTCGCCCACCAACCTCCTCCCCGTGGCCCGCTCCGCCTCGGTCGGCCGGAGCTCGAGCTCCGGCCGCGCGGCGACTCCGGCCGCCCGTGCGACCGCCACCGCGCGTTGCGGAAAGGCCAAGCTCTCCATCGGAACCGTGACCTCGAAGAACGGCGAGCCCGGCTGCCCGCCCGGCCCGATGCTCCTGCCCGGCGATGCCGCGCGGGCAAACAGGCCGCTCCGCAGCGAGCCGTGCAGCGAGAGCCACAGCTCCGGGCGGAACGCACGCAGCTCGCGCAGGACGCGGTGCGCGCCGCGCAGACCACGGTCGTGCCCGAGCTTGTCATACGTGACGACGCGGCTGACCCCGGGAAGCCGGCGTGCGATCTCGTCCGCCGGTGGCCGCGCGACGAAGACCAGCTCGGCACCCGGCCACGCATCTGCCACGGCCCGCGTCAGCGGCCCGGCGAAGACGACGTCGCCGAGGTAGGCGGGCTGCCAGACGACGATCCGCACGAGGCCAATCTAGCCCTGCAGCGGCCGGGCCTCGTCGATCAACATGATCGGGATGTCGTCCTGGATGGCGTAGACGAGCTTGCAGGCGCGGCAGTGGATCTCGCCCTTCTCTTCGTGAAACTCGAGCTCCCCCTTGCACTTGGGGCACACGAGCAGCTCCTTGAGTTCCTTGCTTAGCGCCATGCCGTCACCTCAGGCCGCCCGGTCCTCCAGCTCTGCGCCGGCCGCCAGCCGATCGATGCCGTGGTAGCACCGCCACGCGCCCAGCCGCAAGCTCTCCTCGGCCAGCGCACGGTGCTTCGCCATCGCCGCCTCGTCCCGCCAGGACCGATCGTGATCGAGGTGGAACGCGAGCGCGGCGTAGCGCACCGAGCGCCGCCGCACGCCATGCAAGCCTAGCCGCCAGCCGAAGTCCGTGTCCTCGAAGCCGTAGCCCAGCCGCTCGTCGAAGCCGTTGACCGCCAGGACGTCCGCCCGCCAGGCCGAGCAGTTCGCGCCGGTCCAGCTCCCGCCGTCGCGGCGAAAAAGCGCCGCGCCCAGCGCCGCCGGCACGAAGGCGTACTGTGGCTTCTGCGCCAGGTGACCGGCGCGCCATTCACGCCAGAGAAAGCCCCGCCGCGCGAAGCGGCCGCTCTCCACGTCGGCGGCGACGACCCGCCCGGACAGGTCGCGATCGAAACGCACGAGCCGGCCCGCGAGGTAACGACCCGGTGCCGCCGCGGCGAGGTGCCGCGCCAGCCAATCCCGCCGCGGCAGCGAGTCTCCGTCGAGGAAGACCAGGTATTCCGCCGTCGCCGCCGCCACGGCCCGGTTGAGCGCCCGGCACTTGCGGAAGCCGCGGTTCCGCTGCCAGAGGTGCAGGACCGGCCTTCGTTTTCGAGCGCGCTCCACGACCTCCCGCGTCTCGTGGCCCGACCCGTCGTCCGCCACGACGAGACCGAACTCGCGCGCGCTCTGCCGCTCGAGCGCGAGGAGGACGAGCTCCAGGTAGCGGGGCTGCTCGTACGTCGTCACGATCACCTGCACCGCGGGCACCGCCATGGATCGACCGGCCGCTCAAGCCGCGGCGGGCAATTCCTGCACGTGGCGGTAGAACTCGAGGAGCGCGGGGCCGCGCTGGGCCCAGGTGAAGCGCGCCATCACGCGCTGCCGGGCGGCCTCTCCGAAGGCACGCCGGTCGGCGGCACTTCCGGCCAGCCGCGCCAGCGCTCGCGCCAGGCCTGGGACGTCGCCGGGCGGGACCAGGCAGCCGGTCCTCTCCTCGCGCACGATCTCGGAGGCCGCGCCCGCGGCGCCCGCGACGACTGGAAGGCCGCAGGCCATGGCCTCGAGCAACCCTCGTGCGCTGCCGTCGTTGCCGTCCGCGAGCCACACGGCAATGTCGAGGCCTCGGTAGGCCTCCACGAGGTCGTCGCCCGCCCAGTAGCCTGCGAAGAGCACCTCCCGCTGGAGGCCCAGCCGCTCCACCTGCACGCGCAGCGCCTGCTCACCTTCCCCGCGCCCGACGATGGCGAGACGCAGCCGGGGGAACCCGCCACGCAGCGAGGCCACGGCCTCGACGAGCTCCGCGTGCCGCCGCTCGGGCTTCAGGCGCGCCACGATCCCTACGAGCAACACGTCCGCGGCGATGCCGAGCCGGCGGCGCAGCTCCGAGGGCCGGCCGTGGACGGTCGGCGAGAAGTGCACGGGATCCACCGCGCCTGGCAGAACCCCCACGCGCAGCGGGTCGACGCCCAATCCCTCCACCAGCGCCCGGGCGCGCCCACGCGTCGCTACCTCGAGCCCGTCGGTACGCCGGTAGGCGAGGCGCCGCGCCACCGTGGGGGTCAGGTTCGCCTCGGTCTCCGCGGCCCGCACGATCCGGAGCGGCCCCCGCAGGCCCGCCGACGAGATGAGCGCCAGGTGGTGATCGTGCGAGAAGTGGCTGTGGACGATGTCCGCGCGGCGCTCGCGCAGCAGGGCCCGCAGCCGGCCCAGGTCATGCACGATCTGCCGCGGCGTGGGCTTGCGAGACAGCGCGAGGCCCTCCTCGAGCGCCACTCCCTCGGCGCGGGCGCGCTCCGCGAGGTTGCCGGGCCTCACGGTGTCGAACGCCACCCGCGCCTCGTGGCCGGCGGCCGTGAGACACCGGGCATTGCCGAAGAGGCGCTCGGCGGGGCCGGTCACGGAGGAAGAAGCGACGGTGAGGAGAACGTTCATCGGTCAGTCGTGGTTCCAGAGGGGGAAGATCCAGCGGCGCGAGAGCAACCTCGCGAAATCGTCGTCGCTCAGCCCCCGGTGCACCGAGCGGCGGCGGTAGGCGAACGTCCCGCCCGGCCCCACGCCCACCGCGTACGCCCCGGCGTAGCCGGAGAGCCGGACGGCTTCCAGCGTCGACGAATCGAAGGCCCCGAACGGATAGGCGAAGAGGTCGACCGGCGCGCCTGCGGCGGCAGCGACGTCCTGCCGCGAGCCGGCGACCTCGTCGGTCAGCGCAGCGCCGCCGAGACGGCGGAGGTACAGGTGGCCGCGGCCGTGCGCTCCCAGGCTCGCCAGTCCCGAGCGGGCCATCACCGCCACCTCCGGCCAGACGAGCGTGCTCACCTCCTCGCCATCCTCGAGCTTCTGGAGGTGGCGAGAGGCTGGATCCGCCGTCACCCACCCGCTCACGAGGAACAGCTCGAAGGGAGCGTGATGCTTCTGCAGCACCGGGAACGCCGCTGAGTACAGGCAGGCGGCGCCATCGTCGAAGGTGATGGCGACGGGCTGCGCAGGCAGCGCCGCGCCGGGCGTCAGCGCGTCCCGCGCGGTCACGTAGTGGTAGCCGTGACCCTCGAGCCAGCTGAGCTCCTCGTCCAGCTGGGCCGCCGGCACGTCGCGCGCATCGTGCGTGCCACAGCCGACCTCGTGGTAGAGCAGCACCGGCACCTCCGCACGGCAAGCGGTCGCCGCAAAGAACGCGAGCGCGAGCCTCATGCAGCGGGGAAGTAGCATGCGGGAGGGGCTTCGCGCCAACCTCGCCGCTCAGGGTGCAACGAGGGCGTAAAGGGCCTCCAGCGCGTCGACCGCTGCTGCGACCGAATGGGCCTCGGCGACGCGTCTCCCGCCGGCGGAGAGCTGCGCCCGCCGCTCCGGCGAAGCGAGAAGGTCCGCGAGGGCGTTCGCGAGCGCCGCGACGTCGTGCGGCGCCACCAGCCGGCCGCTGTCCCCGTCCCGGACGATCTCGGGAACGCCGCCCACGGCCGCCGCGACCACTGGCACCCCCACGGCCATCGCCTCGAGGACGGCCGTGGGCAGGCCCTCCGCGTGCGAGGGCAACGCGAAGACGTCCCAGCCGGCGAGCACCGCCTCGACCTCCTCGGCGCCTCCGAGCTGCCCCAGCCAGCGCACCCGCGTCTCGAGGCCGAGTTGTTCCACCAGCCGCTGGAGACGAGACCGCTCCGGCCCATCGCCGACCAGGCGCAGCTCGAGAGTGGGAAAGCGTGGCACGAGCGACGCGCAGGCGGCGAGCAAGTCGGCGTGGCCCTTGCCCGGCACGAGAGCCGCCACGCAGCCCACTATCGCTTTCGCCTCCCGCTGCGGGGAGCGCGGCCGAAACGCGGGCGACACGGCGCTTGGCACGAGCCGCACGCGCGCCTCCTCGACTCCAGCCCGGACCAGCGCCGCGACGGCGTCCGCCGAGACGGCTGCGTAGCCGGCGACGCCCCGGTACTTGAGCCGGCCTCCGAGGCCTTTCCCTGCCCGGAATCCCACCAGCCGGCTGGCCACGAGCGGTGGATGGCGCCGCAAGGCGAGCCGCGCCACCGCCTGTGCCCGGGGGGTGAAGGCGTGTACCAGGTCGGGCCGCACCCGCGCGGTCAGCACGCGGAGCCGTGCGGCAGCACCGAGATCCAGGTCGTTGCGAGCCCGGAACGGGTGGAGCGGGACGGCCGCAGGCAGCCGCGCCCCGAGCTCGCCATCCACCGGCGCACCGACGTGCACCTCGTGGCCCCGTCGCGCGAGCTCCGCGGCCGAGAGCATCAGCTGAACCTCGCCCCCCCGGAAGCCGCGCTCGGTGGTCAACATCAGGAGGCGCACGACCGCTCAGCCCCCCTTGATCCGCGCCCGCAGGGCCGTGCTCGAGTGATCCTTCGGATCGCCTGCGATCACCACGCGGCCGCCCAGCGACTCGACGAGGGCGCGTTCCGGCACCGTGTCCTCCCGGTAGTCCGTGCCCTTCACGTGGAGCTCCGGGCGAAGCGCGCGCACGACCTCGGCCACGTCCCGCTCCCCGAAGACGACGACCAGATCCACGGCGGCGAGGGCGGCCACGATCTCGGCGCGCTCCGCTTCGGGGACGAGCGGAAGCCCCGGCCCGCGGTTCGCCTGGACCGACAGGTCCGAGTTGACCGCGACCGCGAGCAGATCGGCGAGCCGGCGGGCCGCCTCCAGGTAGCGGACGTGCCCCACGTGGAGCACGTCGAAGACGCCGTTCGCGAGCGCCACCTTGCCGCCCGTCGCCCGGATCTCGGCCGCCCGCCGCGTGGCCTCGCCGAGCGATACGATCTTGGAAGACGTGCCCATCGCCCGCTGAACGTACCAGATGCGCGGCCGTCGCCGTGCCTACCGCTCCCGCAGCGCCGCCGCGAGCTCCCGCAAGGTCACCGTGGCGGTTCCCGGCTTCTGCACCACCAGCCCCCCGGCGACGTTGGCCACGTCGGCGGCGCGCACGGGGTCGGCCGTCGAGGCGAGCACGGCCGTGAAGGTCGCGAGCACGGTGTCGCCGGCGCCCGTCACGTCCACCGCCTCGGCCGGTCCATGCACGGGCCAGAAGCGGGCCCGCTCTCCTCGCCGGAAGAGCACGAGCCCGTCCCGCCCGCGCGTCACGAGCAGCGCTCGCCAGCGCTTCGCCAGCAGGAGTCGCTGCGCCGCGCGTGCCAGCGCCGCCTCCGAATCGACCGGGGCGCCGGCCAGCGCCGACAGCTCGGGCACGTTCGGCTTCGCCACCGTCACCCCCGGGAAGCGCCCGAGACCATAGCGGCTGTCGACGCACACCGGCATCGTTCGAGCGGCGCTCGCGGCCAGCCGGGCGACCGCCGCGCCGGCGTTGCCGAGCCCGTAGTCGGACACCACGAGCGCATCGGCGCCGCGCAACGCGGCCTTCAGGGACCGAGCCACCGGCGCGTCGGATCCGAGCGGAGCACCCAGATCGAGGCGCAGCAGCTGCTGCCGCGTCGTGTGCAAGGCGCCAGCCAGGATCCGCGTCTTCTGCGGGGTCTGGAAATCGGGGAGGAGCCCCAGGCCCCCGACGCCGATGCCGGCGCGCCGGCACAGTGCCCGCAAGGTCCGGCCTGCCCAGTCGCGGCCCACGAGCCCCACGGCCTCCACCCGCACCCCGAGGGCGGCGAGGTTCTGCGCGACGTTGCCGGCCCCGCCGAGCTTCTGCTCCTCGCGCTCGAAGCGGACGATCGGGACGGGCGCCTCGCGGCTGATTCGCTCGGTGCACCCGTACAGGTAGCGATCCAGCACGAAATCGCCCGCCACCACCACGCGCAGGGACGCGAGGTCTGGCAGCGAGAGCTCGCTCGGCGCGACGGCCACGGCGAGGGGGTGTAGCCCGGTGGCTCCCGCCGGTCAACGGCCCGCCCCCTGGTCGGGTTCTTCCGGCTTCTTGCTATACTGGAAGCCGAGCAACGCTCCCCGAGGAGGCGCGACCGCCCCATGGCAGCCGATCCCGATGTCGAGGTGGTCCCATCCGGCGAGACCGCGAGCCACATTCTCATCGTGGACGACGACGCGGCCGTGCGCGACGTGGTGTCGGTCCTCTTGGCGGAAGAGGGCTACGTCATCACGGCGGCCCCCAGCGCCGAACAAGCCATCGAGCTCGTCGGACGCGGCGAGATCCACCTCGTCATCAGCGACCTCAAGATGCCGGGCCACGACGGGCTGTGGCTGCTCGATCAGATGCGCAAGGAGCACCCCGACACCTCGGTCATCATGCTGACGGGCTTCGGCGACACCGAAGCCGCCGTCGAATGCCTGCGACGGGGCGCCACCGACTACCTGCTCAAGCCGCCGAAGATCACCGACCTGATCCGCTCGATCGAGCGCGCCCTGTCCCGGCGGCGCATCGACCTGGCGCGGCGGCGCTACCAGCGGCGGCTCGAGCGGAAGGTCGCGGACAAGACCCAGGAGCTCACGCAGGCGCTCGAGGAGCTGGAGGGGAGCTACCAGACCACCCTGCTGGCGCTCGTCGCCGCGCTCGACGCCCGCGAGCACGAGACGTCCGACCACAGCCAGCGCGTCGTGCGCTTCACCAAGGCGATCGCGCGCATCATCGGCTTCGACGGCCGGGACCTGGGCGACATCGGCCGCGGCGCCTTGCTGCACGACATCGGCAAGATCGGCGTGCCGGATTCGATCCTCTTGAAGCCCGGGCCGCTCACCAAGGACGAGTGGGTGGAGATGCGCAAGCACCCCGACATCGGCTTCCAGATCCTCAAGGGGATCCCCTTCCTCCGGACGCCCGCCGAGATCGTGCTCTCGCACCAGGAGCGGTTCGACGGCGGAGGCTACCCGCGCGGCCTCAAGGGCGAGGAGATCCACATCGGCGCTCGCATCTTCGCCATCGCCGACACGTTCGATGCGATCACCTCGGACCGGCCGTACCGCAAGGGCCAGAGCTACGACGCGGCCCGGGCGGAGATCGAGCGCTGCGGCTCGACGCAGTTCGACCCCGACTGCGTCAAGGCCTTCCTCTCCCTCGACAACGCCCGCCTTCAAGAGATCCGCGCCGCGGTGGCCCAGCTCGATGCCTGATCCGCGCCCCAGCCAGGACCCGCGCGAGCTCCTGCGCGAGCTGCGGGACGCGCAGGGCCGGCGCATCAGCTACCTGCGCCTCTCGGTCACCGACCGCTGCAACTACCGCTGCGTCTACTGCTCGCCGGCCGAGGGGGCGCGCGCGGACCTGACCCGCGGCCAGCTTCGCCGGCTCCTCGGCGCCTTCGCGGGCCTGGGCGTTCGCCGCGTGCGGCTGACCGGCGGAGAGCCCCTGTGGCGGAAGGACATCGTGGCGCTGGCGGCGGACGCGGCCTCGACCCCGGGGATCGACGAGGTCTGCCTGTCCACCAACGGGACGAACCTCGTCGCCCTGGCGCGCTCCCTGCGCGAGGCGGGCGTCTGCAAGATCAACGTCTCGCTCGACAGCCTGGATCCCGGCCGCTTCGCTTCCATCACGCGCGGGGGCCGGGTGGACGAGGTGACCGACGGCATCGAGGCTGCGCTCGAGGCCGGTTTCGCCGAGGTGGCAATCAACGCGGTGATCCTGCGAGGGGTGAACGAGGCGGACGCGGCGCCGCTGGTGCGCTGGTGCTGGGAGCGCGGCCTCACCCCCCGCTTCATCGAGCTCATGCCGTTCGCCAGCGGGGCGCCCGTCCCCACCGACGAGCTGGTCGCGAGGCTCGCACGGGACGGCCTCTCGCTCGGCCCGGAGTTGCCCCGCCCCGAGGGCCGCGGCCCGGCCAGCTACCGCCGCGGCTCCGGAGGCGAGGTCGGGTTCATCGGGGCGCTCACCCACAACTTCTGCGCGAGCTGCAACCGGCTGCGCGTCTCCACGCGCGGCGAGCTCCAGGCCTGCCTGGGCGGTGCCGAGCGGGTGCCGCTCGCGCCGCTGCTCGAAGAGGGCGTGCCCCCACCCCTGCTGGAAGGCGCCATTCGAGCCGCGCTCTCACGCAAGGAAGAAGGCCACCGCTTCCTCGAGCCCCGGGTCGGCGGCCGCCTCCTGTCAATGATGGGCATCGGCGGGTAGGCGCCCTCCCCCGCTCGCTCGCTTGCATCGGCGGGTCCGTCGATGCTAGGGGTTCGGGCGTGAACCAGGCCAAGATTGCCCGTTACGTCGGCGCGCTCATCTTCGTGGCGTCGATGGTTTGCCTCGTCGGCTTCTGGTGGGGGCGAACCACCGGGCACGAGCGCCTCGGCGTCGAGGTCTTCGGCCGGGGCCTCCTGTGGACCTTCTACCTGGCCACCGTCTGCATCGCCTACATGCTCGGCCTCGGCGCCTGGACCATCGTGCGCGTGTGGATCCTCGGCATCGAGGACGACCCCGAGCCCGAAGGCCCGGCCCCCAAGCACTAGCCTCAGCGGTCGAGCAGCGCGCGGGCCTCGGCGGGGTGCCGCGCCGTCACGGCCGTGCGAATCCCGCCCCGGACGTTGAAATCCAGCACGACCTCGAGCGCGCGCGGTGCGAGTAGCGCCGCGAGGTCGTCGCAGATCCGGTTCGCCAGCGCCTCGTGGAAGCGCCCCTCGTCGCGGAAGCTCCACAGGTAGAGCTTGAAGCTCTTGAGCTCCACGCAGAGCCGGTCGGGCACGTAGCGCAGCCTCAGCGTCGCGAAGTCCGGCTGCCCGGTCTTCGGGCAGAGGCACGTGAGCTCGGCGC
>Ga0335073_10002572_pt1 | contig 24882 bp, 23 predicted proteins | sample Lox_Sample_22_FD_207093 | JGI IMG/M metagenome (GOLD analysis project Ga0335073, IMG submission 207093) | Soil microbial communities from Loxahatchee National Wildlife Refuge, Florida, United States - Lox_Sample_2.2 | ecosystem: Environmental > Terrestrial > Soil > Wetlands | place: USA... | reverse complement strand
GGGCGAACACAGAATTAATTGCCACATCCGCCATTACCTCGTCATTGCAGTCTGCGAGTTTTTCCTTCACGCTTTGCGGCGTATCGAAATTGTTTGCCAAAGCCGCCAGGCGCTGTCTCAGTAGAGTGACGCGAGAACCGCCGCCGAAAGGTTGATTGGCCATAAGGCCAAACGGTGATTCCCCTGGTGCCGATGCCATAGCCACTAGCGCTGAATCATCCCACAGATTAACTGCGCTCTGCAGGATTCTGATATTGTTTATCTCTGACTCAACCAGTGCCGAAATGCCTTTGGCGTCCGTGGCTATTCCCAGGTACCGCACGATTCCTTCCTTGACGACACTATCCAATTTCTCGAAGAGTTCCACCTGGCTGAGTACTTCGACGGGAGGCACGTGCAGAAGCAGGATGTCCACGTAGTCAGTACGGAGAGCGCGAAGGCTGAGCTCGAGACTCTTTCGCATTTCTTCGACACTGAAACCTGGAGATCTGAGTTGTCGCGAAACCTGGAAACGCATTGCGTGCTTTATCGCGGGTGAACGCTTGAAGACAAACCGGGCGACAGGTTTGAGCAGCCGTTTGATGGGGCCGGAGTTCGCCGCGACGATTCCGAATTTTGTCGAAACTATTACCTTGTCTCGGCGCCCACGCAGGAATTCTCCCAGTACCACCTCTGACTCACCAAAGCCGTAAGACCGAGCGGTGTCATAAAGCGTAATTCCCAAATCGTACGCTGATTCCAACGCCCGTAACGAAGCTCTTCGTCCCACGCGACCCATCAAGGAGGCGCATCCGAAACCGAGAACTGAAGTTCTGAGCTCAGTATGTCTAAAGTCTGCGTAACGCATATAATCGGCGCCGCTATCCACCCGCATCCATGACTAGTTGATTCATATCTGACATGCCTGCGAAACCCATCCCATCGGAGTAGGAGACGGACAGCGTAATCCGGTTAAAGGCCGTTCTGACCGCCGCTTCCGACATCAGCGGACTCAATTGAGTACGTCTCGTGTTATGCCCCCTGTGGGCATTGTCGCCGGGGTTGCTCGTAGATCGCAAGCATCAACCCGGGCCGCACACCATCAACCATTTGCCCGTCGTCGAGGAAGTATCCTCGTGGGAATCGTTACCGCCCCGATTTACGCGAGGATCCCTTCAATCCCGAGGAATACCGGTTTTCTTGAGATCGCAGCGGCAAGTCGGTTCGGGAGCGCGCGTCTTGCCGGTTACCTGGCGAGGAACTGCCGTGAATATTCTCCTGGTTGAAAAAGCAGGCCAGGCGGTTTGCTCCGAGTGGCCAACTTTCTCGGTCCAAGGATTCTTCCATCTCCTCAAGCGTCTCAGCTCGAATTAGCCATCGGGATGAATATTACTTGCCAGCAATAGTTACTGAGGGAATGGCGCGGGCCCGCCGACGAGCGAGCAGATTATTCAGCGCCTGAGAGACTTCCTCGGGACGCACGTTGCGCATGCATTCTGTGGTGCCGAATCGGCAAGTGCGCTGCTGGCAGGGCTGGCATGCGAGGTTCGGCTGCGCGGTCATCAGGATGATCTCGCCGCTGCCCATGGGACCGGTCCGATGCGTCGGGGTGGCGCCAAAGAGCCCGATCAGGTCGCATCCCGCGGCAGCCGCGATATGAAGCGGCGCCGTATCGGCCGCCACGATCGCGCTGACCCGCGCGAATAACGCGTAGAGTTGCGAGATCGACGTCTTTCCCGCGAGGTTCAGAATCCGCGTCCGGTGCCGCGCCTCGAGTGAATCAATAAGACAAGTTGTTAACGTCCGGTCATCCTCCGCGCCGATCAGGACGATGTTTGCGGGCGTTTCGGCAAGCGCCATCTGGAGGAGCGACAACCAATGTTCAAACGGCCACGCCTTGCTCTTCCATTGCGTGGCCGGCGCGAGTGCGATCAAGGGAGTGTCATGATCGAACGGCAGTAAATCATCAATTTGCGCCTTCATTGTCGGGGGGAGTGGAGGGAGGCGCACTTGATAGCCGTCACTGCGGCAACCAATCGCTCGGGCCAGGACCATCATGTGGTCGACGTGCATTAGCGAATGATCGAAATACTCGGCGTTGTTCAGATAGCGCTCAGTATAAAAAAAGTAGCTCAGCTCTCGCCCATGCGCGAACCCGACCCGTACCGGAATGCCGGCGAAGAAGGGGATAACCGCGGACTTCAAGAGTCCTTGAACATCAAGTGCGCAGTCGTAGCCGACTGCGCGTACTTCATCGATAAACCTTCGCGCCTCGCTCATCGTGCGGCGCCATTCAGTTGGAGTTCGGAGACTGCGGCCCCATCGAAGGCGGTCGCATTGATGTACCCGGTTAACGTCGAGGTGTCCCGCGATCGCCGGCGCGAGTTCGCGGTCTATCGCCCAGCCGATTTCAGCGTTGGGGTACGCCTCGCGCACGACGCTCGGCAGGGGCAAGGTCTGGATCACGTCACCGAGCGAACTCAGGCGTACGATCAGGATTCGTCTAAAGTTTCGTTTTTGCACCCTGGGGCGACCGACGGCTCATCTGCCGAGTCCTTGATGGATATCATGACGGTTCCACGATTGTCGCCGATCGCGCAAACGACTACCGTTCTCTTGTTCTCATGGCTGACGCTCCCAAGAACGCGAACGAAGCGCCGATTGCATCGGATGGCTTCGCCATCCTGGACGCCGACGCGATCATGCGCGCGCCGTTGCATATCGAGCCATATCATTTTGTCTTTGCCAGTGATGCAATCAATCCTGCGTCGCGTTCCGTCGTTCTGGCCGATGCGCCCCTGATTTCCTCAACTGGCAGCATACCGCTCTCCGCGGTGCGCTTTGGGCCGGGCTTCCGGGCTCTCATCGATGATCTCGAGAGCCCGCGCTTTCGCGAAATCGTGGAGTCCAAGTTCAACGTCGATCTAAAGGAACGACCCACAACGATCAGCGTCAGAGGCCAGCTCCGTCGTGAATCCGACGGATACGTGCATACAGACATGGCCGAAAAGATCATCTCCGTGTTGCTCTATCTGAACAGTGACTGGAGTGACGCTGGGGGCGCGCTTCGAATCCTGCGCTCGAAGAACATAGACGATTACGCGCTGGAAATCCCGCCGCTGTTCGGCAACATGCTGATCTTTTTGCGTTCGAATCGCTCATGGCATGGACACCTGGCTTACGAAGGTCCGAGGATGAGCGTGCAGTTCAACTGGGTGAAGTCGACCCGGCACATCGGTCAACACTGGCGCCATCGATTCAATTTTTTGAAAACCTTCACTTCTTTCCGTCGCTAGGCGCAGCAAACCGCTCCCTCCACGTTCACCTCGCCAGCGGATTTTCGATAAACGCCGCTATCGCATTGATCACCCGCGAATCGACGTGACCAGTAGTCATAATCTCTTCCCGACTGTTTGCCTTTCCGGTTCCAGCCATGAACGCGTGATTCAGCCCGACGATAGTTTCAACTCGAACATGAGGCACCCCCTTGAGACCCGTCTGCCATTGCTTGAGCCTCGTCCATGGCCTGAAAGTCGCGGCTTCCATGGAGAATCAGGATAGGAATCTTTAGCTGGCGGGCGACAGCGATCTCGTTGCGCGCTTCGAGGTCATACCAGTACAAGGCGGGTAACCCAAAATCATGGCGGTCGGCCGCAACCGATGATTATCCAGATCATTCGTCTCGCGCTCGAGTTTATCGATCTGGTCGGGCGACTCCCCGAAGCGGCGCATCTGTTCCACGGCAAGTGCACCTAACTTGCGAGGGCCCGGCGCCAACAGCGCAGGTCATCTGTCTGCGCGGCAGCCGCGGCCGACGCGACAACAACAATCACGATAAGGCCAGCCACGAACGAGTTCCAACTCCCCCTTTGGCGATGCATGGCTATCCTCCCCCTGCGGTTGAGTGCGGGTCTGCCGATCAAGCTTGGTTCAGATTTCCGAGCACGCCGCGCGAAGTGCAATAGCGAAATGTGTAGAGAACGCAAAGTTCCGCACCGGTGAGCGTATCAATTCAGGACCTGAACTGCGCGAACCACGTTTCGCGTAGGGCTCTTAATCGCGGACCGTTCCTGGCGCTCATCGCGTAACTTTTTCTCGCCAAGCAGCATCTAACTCGCTACGATAAACGCTTGAGTACTAGCCTCGCGTAAAGAATCGGAGTTCCGCGTATCTGGCGCAGTTTGCTGTGGATGCACTGATATTACATCGAATCCATTTCGCGTTCACAATTACGTTTCATTATTTATTCCCGCAGCTCACGATGGGCCTCGGGCTGCTCATCGTGGTGCTCAAGACGCTGGCGCTTCGCTCCGGTGACGAACATTATAACAAGGCGGCCCAATTCTGGGCCCGAATCTTCGGAATCAATTTCGTAATCGGAGTCGTCACCGGAATTCCGATGGAATTCCAGTTTGGTACGAACTGGTCCGCTTTTTCTAAGATAACCGGCGGCGTGATCGGCCAGCCGCTCGCCATGGAAGGTGTATTTTCGTTCTTCCTGGAATCGACTTTTCTCGGAGCGTTCCTTTACGGTGAACGCCAGCTCGGCCCGCGGCTCCATTGGCTGTCGGCGTTCCTCGTTTTTCTTGGCTCGTGGATTTCAGGATTCTTCATCATATCGACCAACGCATGGATGCAGCATCCTGTCGGCTATGCGCAGGCAAGCGACGGCTCGTTTTCGCTCGTAAGCCTGTCGGCGGTGCTTACGAATCGCTGGATGGTCTGGCAATACATGCACAATATGACTGCCGCGGTTGTGACTGGATCGACGGTAATGACGGCGCTCGGGGCCTTCTATCTTTTGACCCGTCAATTTGAGGACTTCGGCCGTACTTTCGTACGGATCGGAGTTATCGCCGGGCTCATCGCGTCGGCGTTCATGATCTTCCCGACTGGCGATCAGCAAGGCCGCAATGTTGCGCAGTATCAGCCGGTCACGCTCGCCGCGATGGAAGGATTGTTCGACAGCACGCATGGCGCGCCAATCGTGATCATTGGCCAGCCGAACGTGGATGCGCGCAGACTTGATAATCCGATTGTCGTTCCCGGCGTGCTCAGCTTCCTGACATATCGGCACTGGAAATCTGAGGTTCGGGGTCTATTGCAATTTCCTGAGACCGAGTGGCCCGACAACATCGCATTACTCTACTATGCGTACCACATCATGGTCGGTCTCGGGACAATCTTCGTCGCCGTATATGCCCTGGCCGCCTTCATGCTGTATCGGCGCCGCCTGTTCGAAACTCCGCTCATCCTCTGGGCGTTGATGCTGCTGGCGCCATTTCCTTACATCGCAACGACCGCAGGTTGGATGACTGCCGAACTGGGGCGCCAGCCATGGCTGGTTTACGGACTTATGCGAACGGCGGTTGGAAGCTCGCCACAAGTCTCAGTCGGCAACGGGCTGTTCACTCTGCTCGGGTTCATGGGGATGTACACTGTTCTGGCGATTCTCTTCCTATTCCTGGTGTATTTCGAAGTGCAACGGGGGCCGGGCGGTGTCGATACTCATTTGGAGCAATCGACGATGGCGGCGGCTGACTGAATGCCGGGAATAATATGAGCACCCTCTGGTTCGGCATCGTTGCGATAATGTTCGCGATATACGCGACGCTCGACGGCTTCGATATGGGAGTTGGAATCGTGTATCTATTCATCGCGCAAGAAGATGCCGAGCGCAAAGAAGTGCTAGCCTCGATTGGGCCGGTCTGGGACGGCAATGAGGTGTGGCTGCTGGCCGCCGGTGGAACGCTCTTCTTCGCTTTCCCCGCGGCCTACGCGTCGGCATTCAGCGGTTTCTACCTGCCGCTGATGATGGTGCTGTGGCTGCTGATTCTGCGCGGCACGGCGGTTGAGTTTCGCAATCGAATAGTCAGTCCGGTATGGGCGCCGCTGTGGGACGTCGTTTTCTCGGGCGCCAGCGCATTGCTGGCGCTTTTCTTTGGTGCCGCGTTGGGGAATGTGTTGCGCGGAGTGCCGCTGGACGCGAACGGCAACTTCTTTCTTCCGCTGTGGACTGATTTTCGAATCAACGTCGATGCGGGCGTTCTGGATTGGTTCACAATCATACTTGGCCTCGCGAGCGTTGCCGTGCTGGCGATGCACGGCGCGCTGTGGCTCGCCGTCAAGACCACGGGAGCGCTTCAGGCGCGCGCTCGAATCTTGGCCCGTGTTTTCTGGATCGCGGTTGCGGCTGTCAGTGTGCTCCTGATTCTGATGGTTCCGTTGATTTTGCCGCAATTCGGCCATCGATTCATGAATAACCCGTGGGGTCTGGTGTTTCCGATTGTCGCATTCGCATCGCTGGCCGGAATCATGGCTATGACTAGCGCCGCTCGCGATACGCCCGCGTTCCTCTGCTCATGCGCCTACATTCTTTCGATGCTGACAGCGGCAGTATTCGGGCACTATCCTTACCTGTTGTCTCCGATCGCCATTGGACAGCCAGCACTGACGATCCTGAACGCCAGCACATCAGACGTAGATCTGACGATTGCGCTTTACTGGTTCATTCCTGGCGTGGCGCTGGTAATTGCTTACTTCGTATTCGCCTACCGAACACTTTTCGCTCACCGGGAATCGAATTCATATTGACTGAGCGGCGGAAGGTAGAGCTGGGTTATTTCGCTTTGCGGCCCGGTTCCTTCTCGTCGGCTGCCGCGTGATACTTACGGCGAATCGCTGCGATATCGACCGTCGTTGGTGGCAACTTCAGTTTCATGTCTTCGAGCGTGTCGGCGACGATCTGTGAGATAGCCAGATTGCGAAACCATTTGTGGTTCGATGGAATAATGTACCATGGCGCACGCCTGGTGCTCGTTTTCTCCATCGCTTCTTCAAACGCCTTGATATAGCTGGACCAAAGCTCGCGTTCTGAATAGTCATTCTCGCTGATCTTCCAGTGGCGTTGCGGATCATCGAGGCGCTGCTTGAAGCGCGCGAGCTGTTCCTCCGGAGTGATGTGCAGGTAAAATTTGAGGATACGAGTGCCACCCTCTGCAAGCATTTGCTCAAAGTCATTGATCAGCTCGTAGCGCCGCGACCAGACCTCTTTTGGAACCAGCTTATGTACTCGCACGACGAGCACATCCTCGTAGTGCGAGCGATTGAAGATCACGACTTCGCCCTTGGCGGGAGTGCGCAGATGCGCGCGCCACAGAAAGTCGTGAGCCGCCTCGCGCTTGCTCGGTGCCTTGAATCCGAAGACATAAGTGCCCTGCGGATTCATCGCGCTGAAGACGTGGCGCACGACGCCGTCTTTGCCGCCCGCGTCGAGGGCCTGCAACACGACGAGCAGAGACTGATTTCCATCGGCGTAAAGCAGGTACTGGAGTTTGCCGATTCGCTCGACGTGCTTCTGGATTTCGGGCAGCGCCGCGTCCTGCGAATCGTATTTGTTCTTGAAGGCGGGGTCGATCTTGCGCAGCTTCACGCGGCTGCCGGCCTCGACGACGAATTTCGTGCGATAGTCCATCGGCCCAAGCTTAGCGCTTTTTGGCCAAAATTTAACGGCTGCCGCACCCGAGGTTGACTTCGAGTCGGCGGGTAAATCGAAATATCAGGTGAGCGGTTCCGGCTACCGTGAAAACGAGTCGTGGCTTGATGCGAACACGATCGCGTAGCGATTGATTCCGCTGACCGCGGGATCCACCGCGGCCGTGCGGCGATCCTGAATCGTATTGAGATACGCGATTATGTCACCGATCACTTCGCCGATTCCCATTTCGCCGCGCTCGCCCGCGCCCATCTTGTAGAGTTGCTCGCCCCACACCGGCATATCCTGCGTGCCGTGCGCTCGCGGCGTGTCGCGGCCGTCGATCAGCTCGGCGATGCGCGGGGCGGGCAGCGGCATCCCATACTTGTCGCCGAGCATCCGCAGATTCGCAGGCCGCCTTGAGAGCACCTTTGCGACCGGGCCGTTGCCGGAGCCGTCCGCGCCGTGGCATGACGAACAGTATTGAATGAAGTACTTGTGCCCCGCCGTGACCGCATCGCCGGCGGCATACGCGAGCGGCGCCGTGAGTCCCACGGCAAGCAACACCGCCAGTGCGGCCTTAGCTGCGCCGATCGCGCGCTGGGGACGATTGGATCCTTTCGATTCATCACGCATCTGGGTGAACGCCTCGGCTGCGCGCATTGTTTCTGTTTGCGCGCAGTTTGGCAAATCCCCCTTGCGGCATCGAGGCGACGCTAGCGGAGCGCGAGTCAGATCGAATTGAGCAATACCTGCAGCGGGCTCTCGACCTTTACTTGCGTGGTGCGGGTCGAGCTGTTGTTCGCCTGACCCGTGCAAGTGATCGAGATCGTATAAACGCGCGATGACAGCAAGTTTCCCTGGTCCGCAATCGATACCTGAAGCGGTCCCGTGATCGTCGCAGGGCCGCCGCTGACACTCGTGACCTTGCAGGTCGGCGGAACAGAATCGCAAGTGTCTTGCGCGCTGGCCGTGAGATTCACAGTGATGTTGCCGGGCCCCGGCTTGAAGAACGACGGGTTCGCGCTGAGCGACGTGATTGTCGGCGGCGCTTCGGTGACGGTCACGCTCGTGTCGCATGTGCCCACGTTCTTTGATACGTCGGTGGCCTTGCACACTACCGGTGTGACTCCCGGTTGATACGGACCGGCCGGCGAGCATGTTGGCGTGCTCACGGTGCCGCAATTGTCGGTTGCGGTGACCGCTACGCTCGCTGGGGTGCCACTGCGTCCGTTGCATTTCACCACAACCGCAGACGGGCAGGTGAGGGTGGGCGGCTCTTGATCACGAACAAACGTCGTGACCACGCAGGCCGAAACCGGCAGCGGCAGTGGCGCGGAGTTCGACGGCGCCGCCGATGGGCTCACGAGCAGCTCCACCTCGGTAATGGATGGAATTAAAGTGCTCGACGGCGTGTATTGAATCTGGCTCGGCTTCACCGACTCGATCGGCGTTTTCCCTGGATTGTTCGGATCCGACGAGCCGGTATCGAATTCGCCAACCGAGAGCGTTGCGTAACATTTGCCCGGATCGGTATCAAGCAACAAGGCTTGTTTGGTGCAATTGGCAATGGCAGGCAACACCACGGCGCTGCACTTGCTATTCGAGAATCCACCAGTCGGTGAGATCTGCGCGAGCTCGTTGGCCGCGGATTCGGCCACCCAGAGCTGGCCGTCAGGTCCGAGCGCGATACCAAGCGGCTGGCTGGCCGGATCGAGGCCGCTGTATTCGCTCACGTTGCCATTGATATCGACGCTGCCGACCAATCCCGTCGCCATCTCGGTGAACCAGATATTGCAATCGGGGCCGAGCACGAGGTCGGCCGGATTCGAGGGGCTGGTCGGGGTCGCATATTCGCCGAGGATTGTGCCTGCGGGTTGGCTCTGGGAGCCAATTACAACCATGTGACCGATTTTTCCAGCCAGCGACTCGGTGTACCAGAGAGCGCCGTCGGCGCCGATCGCGAGCGCAGTCGGGCCGACCGCGGTCGAGCCGGTAGTGGCGGGAAATTCGGTGATAGTAGAGGGCAAAGTCGAGAAATCGATCCGTGCGATTTGGTTGGCCACCGGCTCCGCCAGCCACACACTGCCGTCAGGGGCGCCGACTATTCCGAGCGGCACTTCGTTGCGCGGCACATTGGTCATCTGCAGCGGTTCGAGAGCGACTGTTGGCACAACACCGCCCGCTGCGAGTGGCGCGACACCCGCATAGCCGATCCACAGGTTGCCGTCATATCCAAGGGCGAGTCCCAGTGGAAAATTTGTGTCGATCTGCGGAACCATCAGTTCGTTGAGCGTGGCTGCTGTACTGGGATCGGCGAGATCTGGAATCAACTCCCCGACATAGTTTATGGAGGACGCTCCTGGCGCCGGCGCGGCATCAACTGTTCCGGCTGCGATTAAGCTGAGCAAAGCGGCGGGCGAGCCAACCTCGCCAAACCATACTCAGCCGTCGGGTCCGACCGTTATGTACGCCGGGCCATGACCTTTCTGTGTCAAGTATGAAGTCGATGTTTGCTGGGTAGTATTGAATGAATAGATCGTGTCGCCACCGGGATTTCGTGATCCAGAGATTGCGATCCGGGCCGGTGACGAGGAAGGCCGGGCCGCAGTTATAGGACGGCGGCGTGGAAGTCGCGACCGCAGTATCCTTCAAAATGGCGGGTGCGCACAGCGAAGGTGTGGGGAGCGAATACGAATTGACGCTCAGAGTTCCAGGCGTGGTCGTCTGGGTCAGGGTCTGCGGTCCTGTGCAGCCTTGAACGAACAGCAGGAGCGACGCAGTCGATGCCATCAGCGATCTGCCGAGCCAATTCGCCAGCTTCATCAGGACCCCTCACTTTCAGGTAGGCAGGTTCCTAGTCCGATAGTGTGCCAGTATGTTCTGAATGTCAAACTGCTAGTTTTTTCCGACATTAAGTCGGTAATCCCGATTTTATAGCCTTAATCGCAGCGCCCTTTGCGCGGGAAGTCCGCCACGTAATCTGCTAGCAATGAGTCGGGGCTTTAGCTCGTCGCCACAACGAAGTCAGTCATGGCTTTCAACGAAGCGGATCTTAGAGGCAGCAAGATACTCGTTACCGGTGCATCAGGATTAGTGGCGCAGCCGATCGTGCGGGCCTTCAGCCCGATTGCCAATGTCTTTGCGGCCGCGCGATTCCTTCGCCCCGAGGATCGCGAAGCCGTGAAACGTATGGGTGCCGTGCCGGTAACCCTCGATCTCGCGAGACGCGAGACGCTGTCGGCCGTGCCGGGCGACCTCGACTACGTGATCAATTGCGCTGTCACCAGGACTGGCAGCTTCGAGCACGATCTCGCGGTCAATGGCGATGCGACGGGCCATCTGATGGCGCGATGCCGCAGCGTGAAGGCGTTCCTCCACATATCGACGACGGGAGTGTACGAGTATCGCGGCCAGCAGCCAATCAAGGAATCCGACCCGCTCGGCGACAGTCATCGCGCGATGTTTCCCACATACTCAATCGCCAAGATCGCGGCCGAGCGAGTATGCATTTTCGCCGCACAGCAGTTCGGGATTCCGACGACGATCGCGCGGCTCAACGTTCCATACGGTGACAACGGTGCATGGCCTTACTTTCATCTGATGATGATGCGCAACGGCGCTCCCGTCGAAGTCCATCCGGAGCGGCCTAACTACTACAATCCGATCCACGCTGAAGACCTCATCGAAAAACTCCCGCGCCTGCTGGCTTGCGCAACTCCGGAAGTCACGATTACCAACTTGGGCGGCTCGCAGCAGGTCAGTATCGAACAATGGTGCGACTATCTGGGCGAACTGATCGGCGTGAGGCCTCAATTCGTCGAAAACCCAAAGGCATTAGGCAGCGTGTGCATCGATCTGACCCGCATGCACTCGCTGATCGGCGAAACCAAAGTAGAATGGCGATCGGGAATGCGTCGCATGGTCCAGTCACTCGCACCGGACCTGATCACAACGGCCTAGCACTGCGAGAACTGCGCAAATTCGCTGGACGAAGGCGCGATTGTTTTAATTGACTGACCCAGTCAATCATAGGTAGACTCAGCCGCGATGCGCGTGCGTCCGCCAAGCTGGCTCTCCGATTTGCTCGAGGCTGCGACGAAGGTCTTTACCGCCAAGGGCTATCGTCAGACCCAGATGTCGGATATTGCGCGCGAAATGGGGGTTTCGCAGGGGACGCTCTACAACTACGTCGAGAGCAAAGAGGCGCTGTTCATGCTCGCGTGCGAGCACTGCTTCAGCGATCGTCCTATCACAGCACCCGCCGCGCCGCCGGTGCGCTCGCCGTCGTTCCAGGCGATGCTGCGCAGGGTTCGCGAACAGATGCAGTCGGTCCGGCTGCCCTTGCTCGCGAGCGCCCTTTATACCAGCAAGCCCTCCGATGCGCGTGCAGAGCTCGAGGCGATCCTGCGCGAATTCTATTTCGCCCTCGAGCGCCATCGACGCGGGTTCGATCTCGTCGAAAGCTCGACACGCGACATCCCGGAGCTCGCGAAGATGCTGTACGTGGAAGGCCGGCGAGGTGCCGTTGGCATGTTTACCAAGTATCTGAGCGATCGGATCAAATCGGGATATTTACAACCGTTGCCGGATCCGACGACTGCCGCCCTCTATATCGTCGAGACCGTTAGTTGGTTCGCACGGCATCGCCACAACGCTCCCGATTCTCGGATGATCAGCGACCACCACGCGCTCGAAACAACTATACATTTTCTGGCGAGCGCCTTGATGCCTGGCAATACGCTTGTTTCCAAAAAACGGTCTGGTGCAAAGCTTAAACGGGTGCCAAGCAAATGAATAGAAGAACATTCCTGAGAGGAATCGCATCTGTGGCGATGTTGCCACTATTGCCGCAACGGTTATGGGCGAATACTGCTTTCAGCCGCCGCCGTCCGTCCGATCCGGGATGGCCTTCTGCGGCGCAATGGAAACAGCTCAAAGAGACAGTCGGCGGAAATCTGTTTCCGGTGGAGTTTCCGCTTTCGCTAGTCAAAAAGGATCCGTCCAGTGCCGAAGCCAAAGAAGTAATCGCGAACCTGAAGAATCCATACTATATCGGCGATCAGCCGGGACTGACGGAGACTCTGGGATGGCTCGACGCATGGACGACACAGCCGAGCGTTTACGCCGTCGCGGCGAGGAATGCGCAGGATATCGCGGCGGCGATCAACTTTGCGCGCGCTAACAATTTACGTCTCGCAGTCAAAGGGGGAGGGCACAGCTACCAGGGGACATCCAATGCTCCCGATTCGCTTCTCATCTGGACCCGTCACATGAACGATATCCAGATGCACGATTCGTTTGTGCCGCAAGGATGTGAGCATACGACGCAAGCGGTGCCCGCGGTGACCATGGGCGGGGGTACCATCGATATCCAGGCATACGAGGCGGTATGCACCCAGGCCGGGAAATACGTTCAGGGAGGTGGATGCCTGACGGTCGGTCTCGCGGGTCTAATCCAGGGTGGCGGTTTCGGAAGTCTCTCAAAGCACTATGGCACCGCCGCGGCGAGCTTGCTCGAGGCGGAGGTCGTCACTGCAGATGGTCAAATTCGAATCGCGAACGCATGCAACAATCCTGATCTGTTTTGGGCGCTGAAAGGTGGCGGCGGCGGTACTTTTGGTATTGTGAGCAAACTAACCGTGCGTGCTCACGAGCTTCCCGAGTACATTGGCACCGTGGGCTTCAAAGTCGTAGCGGCATCAGACGATGCCTATCGCCGGCTCATCCGCGAGTTCGTAAGTTTCTACAGCGAGAACCTGTTCAACGATCACTGGGGTGAACAGGCGCACATGCGTCCAGACAATACGTTGGAAATCGCGATGCTCTCTCAAGGATTGGCCGCTGACGAACCTAAGAAGGTCTGGCAGCCGTTCATCGACAAAGTCAAAAGCTCCAGCGATTACTCAGTCAAATTTCCGGTGACAATCGGAAGCATTCCCGCGCGGCATTTCTGGGATGCTCAGTGGTGGAAGGAACACTGGCCCGAAGTAGTTCTTCCGCGCAATGGAAGTACGCTGCACTCGCTGATTGACGACGTTCTGGTGCGCCTGATTCCTCAGCCGACTCTGACATTCGATTCTCGGCCCGGCGCGGGACCCAATAATGCGTGGTGGAAGGGCAACACTTTTGAATGTGGTTGGTACATCTGGGGTTATGAGTCGCTTTGGTTGCCCGAGTCGCTGCTCGAGCGCAACTCGCAGGAGCGCCTCGCCAATGCTTTGTTCGCAGGTTCGCGGCATACCACGTTCGAATTGCATTTCAACAAGGGGCTTGCCGGAGCACCGCCCGAAGCTATCGCAGCGGCCAAAGATACCGCTACAAATCCCGCAGTTCTATCAGCCTTCGCTCTGCTGATCGCAGGCAATGCTCAAGAACTTGGGTATCCTGGAATCCCGGGACACGAGCCGCAGGCTGCGGAAGGGCACCAGGCTGCGGAAAAGATCGATAAATGTGTAAACGAACTCCGCGCGATCGTGCCGAACGGCGGGGCATATGTCAGCGAAAGCAACTACTTCGAGAAAGGCTTCCAACAATCGTACTGGGGCGATAACTATCAACGTCTGGCCGCAATCAAGAAAAAGTATGATCCCGACGGGCTCTTCATCGTGCACAATGGCGTTGGCTCGGAGGAGTGGAGTAAGGACGGCTTCACGAAGCTCTGAGTCTCAGAAGCAGGTTGGCAATCTTTTCGCCCGTGGTAGTAAAATCAGGCGCGAGGTGTTCGATGTCTGACAAGATCAAAAAAACCGAAGAAGAATGGCGCAAGCAACTCTCGCCAATCCAATACGCCGTCACGCGCGAAAAGGCGACCGAGCAGCCATTCAGCGGCGAATACGAAACGGTCACTACGCCCGGTACATATAAATGTATCTGCTGCGGCGAGACACTCTTCGAGTCCGATACCAAGTTCGATGCCGGATGCGGATGGCCAAGCTTCTACAAGCCTGCCGCCGACGGCAAGATCGTCGAAGAGCAGGATCGAAGCCACGGCATGATCCGGACCGAAGTCATGTGCGCCAAGTGCGACGCGCATCTCGGTCACGTATTCGAGGACGGCCCTCATCCGACGGGGCTTCGCTATTGCATCAACTCGGCTTCACTAAAGCTCGATCCCAAGAAGTAGTTCATTCTGATAAACTTCAGAGCGATTCTCAGTTCAATGAGAATCGCTCGCCCACCATCTCCTCGCTCTTGCGCCACAAGTCGTTCGCGTGTTGGAGGTTGAGCGCGTAGGAGCGCACTCCCGCGCGCGAGGTCGTATCGTCGTTCACTTCGCACACGTGGCAATCTTCGCAGTAGCGCCCACCGACCGCCTCCGCCGGTGCGACGAAGCTGGCCCACACCGACGTCGCCGATCCCTGCGGCACCGTCTTGAACTTGAATACACGCCCCGAAGTGTCCCTGCTGACGCGCGCTCGCATCTGCTCGACGAGCTCCGGCGTCATGTGCCGTCCGAGCTCGGTCTGGATGCCGCCCGGATGCAACGACGTGGCCCTGATGCCGCGGCTCTTGAGCCGGTCATCGAGCGCGACTGCATAAAGAATATTGGCGGTCTTCGAGCGGCCGTAAGAAGCGAACGGCTGATACTCAGTCCGTTCGAAGTTAGGATCATCTGTATTGACGTCGCTGATCTGATGACCAGCCGATGACAACGTGACGATCCGCGACCCGGATCGCAGCAACGGCACGAGCCGGTTGATGAATACGAAGTGGCCGAGATGATTCGTGCCGAACTGCGTTTCGAATCCGTCCTGCGTTTTGCCCTGTGGGCAGGCCATTACGCCGGCATTGGCGATGATCACGTCGAAAGGCTGGCCGCGCTTGAGCAGCTCGTCGGCTCCTTTGCGAACGCTCGCGAGCGAGGCGAGATCGACTTCGACCAAATCGACGGCGGGATTGCCGGCCGCCTCCAGCGCGCGTCGCGCTTTGGCAAGATCGCGCGCCGTGCCGACGACGCTGCCGCCGTGCGCCACTATCGATCGTGCAGTCTCGACGCCGAGTCCCGCCGAAACGCCTGTGATCAGAACACGCTTGCCTGAGAGATCTACGCCCTCAAGAACTTCATCCGCGGTTGATTCAGCATCGAATGTCTTGGCCATCTGTATTCTCCCAAGTCGAAGTTAACCGCGATGCTACTCCCCTGCGATTTCCAATTGAACCCGTACATTCGATTGGCCGACGATGTCGGCAACTGTGGTAATCAAGTGATCCTCGAGCGTTTCGCTGGGAACCTGGCCGCTAATTGTCACGATTCCTCCATTGGTGGAAATGGTGAGCTGCTTCAGCGAGGCCGATAGTTCGGGGTCCTGTTTGAGCGCGTCGTTTATTTTCTTAGTCGTCTTCGAGTCCGCATCCTTCTGCGCCGTGTCGATTGTCGTCGGCGAAATAGCGGTGGTTGGCCGGGCCGCACTGGCCGACGGTCGCGACTCGATCGCCGGGGCGATGTCCTGGGCGAAGGCCGTCGTCAAAAACGCCGCTGCCAAAATGATCGCCGCAATGATCCGCAGAGTGATGTTCATGTAATGAGATTGGCCGCGCCGATTGGCGACTGCAAATCCGGGCGGCTGGCCGTTCGGTTACACAGCGGGCTCTCAGCGCAACATCGGCCAGAGACTCAGCGCGGTGTCGCCGAAAATCCATCGCCGCTCTTCAAGCGACATGAATGCGAGCTGTTCCTGCGCATAATCGACGAAACCCTTGAAGCTGCGATCGTTGCTCGCGGGGAAGTTCGTGCCCCACATCAGGCGCTCAGCGCCGAACGCATCGAGGAGCCGGCGAAAGAAATCGAGGCGCGCTTGTTCGCCGTTTTTCGCCGCCGCGGCGATCGTCCACGATGAGAACTTGCCGTAGAAATTTGGAAAGCGCGCGAGATCGAAGATTGGCTGCTCGTTCGGAAAATGCGGCCCGTCGTCGAGCCGCGGCAGTCCCAGGTGATCAAGCGCCAGCCGAAGCTCGCTGAATCTTTCCAGCACCCGTTTAAGTCGCGGCACCTGGGGGAAGTTGGTCAGCACGCAGACCGGGATGCGAAGCTCCGATGCGCGCGTCCACACGGGATCGAGCCGCGGATCGTCGAGCATCAGCTCAGGCTCAGTCCAGGTGACGACGCGCAGTCCGGCAACGCCGCGCTCCTTTACCCAGTATTCGAGCGTTTGCGGCGCATCGGGCTGGAGCGCATCGACGATACATACCGCGACGAACCGCTTGGGATATTGCACGGCAGCATCGGCGACGTAGCTGTTGTCGTATCGATAGGCGCCGAAGGCCTGCACCAGAATCGCACGCTCTACGCCGGCGGCATCATTCATCGCGATGAAATCCTCCGCGGACAAATCGCGCACCCACGCCGCCGGACTCGGCCCGAGATCGCGCGGATACTTACTTTGATCGGGCGCGATAATGTGGCAATGGCTTTCGACGATCACGTCACGCCTCGGATCTCACTTGCGATCACGCGCGACCGCGGCGCCCGAACGAATCAGCCGATCGATCTCGTCCGCGCTGAGCCCCGCTTCTTGAAGGATCGCGCGCGTATGCTCGCCGTAGTTCGGCGGCGCCTGCGGCGATTGCTTTTCACTTTCGGCGACGAAGATCGGACTGTTCACCGTTTCGATCATGCCGTGTCCGGGATAATTGAAGTTGATAATCGCGCCGCAATCCCGCATCTGCGGATCGCGCACCGCTTCCTCGAGCGTCGGCAGCGAAGACCACTTGATGTCATAGGTGCGAAACTGCTCGCGCCAATGACTCAGCGGCTTTGACTCGAACTGCGAGAGCAGGATCGCATGAAGCGCGGCGGCGTTTTCCTTGCGATCGGCGGCAGTCACGAAGAGCGGGTTGCTGGCAAGCTCGGGCTCGCCGACCGCCTGGCAGATGCGCGGAAACTCGCGCTCGGGATCGAGCAACGCGATGATCATCGCGTGCCCATCGCTGCTGGGATACGCGGCGATCAGCGGATTGAGCGGACTCGCTCCCGCCGCGCGTTTTGGAAATTCCGCGGCGCAGAGCTTGGCCTGAATATCGACGCTGTTCGCCCACGCGCCCGCCGCCATCAGCGACGTACTGACCTTGGAACCCTGGCCCGTGCGCTCGCGGCGATACAGCCCGAGCATAATCGCGGCGAAGAGTGTCGCCGCCGTCGGATGGTCGCCCATTGCCGGCCGCGCTCCCGCCGGAGTGCCATCGGCGCCCGTGACGCTCGTCATCAGGCCCGAGCGTGCCCAGTATGCGAGGCCGTCGAATGCCGGTGAATCAGCATCCGCGCCCTTTTCGCCGTAGCCGGTGATATGCGCATATACGAGGCGCGAGTTGACTGGCCGCAAATCCTCCCACTTAAGCCGGAACTTCGAGAGCAGCGAGGGCTGGAAATTGGTGACGAAGACGTCGGCGCCGGCGACGAGTTTCAGCAACGCATCGCGCCCGGCAGTATTAGTCAGATCGAGAACGATACTGCGTTTGTTCCGATTAGTCAGAAGCCAGGTGTAATGAAAATCGGTGCTGGGATATCCGGGCACTGATGAAAACGTGCGCCACAAGTCGCCGTCCGGCGGCCGCTCGATCTTGACCACGTCGGCGCCGAAGTCCGACAGGATCGTCGCGGCGGCGGGACCGGCGACGTAAGTCGCGCAGTCGATAACTTTGAGACCGGCAAGGATTCCATCATTCGCACTCATAACGTCTCTGCTCCGATTCTGCTTCGCCTAGCGGCCCATCTTCAGCAGGTCGTCGCCCGCCCAGCCTTCTTTCAGCGGCACCATGAAAAACGGCGTGAGACTCATCCTGCTAAAGCGCCAGCGCCCGTCGCGTTTTACGTACTCGTCGTTGTAACGCGCGGCGACGACGTAGCTCTCGCCGTTATATACCGGCTTTGCTTCGAGGTAGGCATATCCGGACGCGCGATCGCCGTTTATCTTCAGGACGTGGTTGTGAATGAACTGGCGGACGCGATAGAGCCCGCGCGGCTGGCCGCCGGTGCGGCTTCCTCCGAGGCCTGAGAAAAACTTCTGGATCTGATCGCGACCTTTGGCTTTGCCGAGATGCCCGAACTCGAGCTCGCCGTCTTGTGTGAAGAGGTCGGGAATTTCCGCCATCTGCGCTTCATTGATACATTCGTGGTAGCGAAAGCGCAGGTCGCGAATTTCCTCGCGATCGTAAAGCTCGGCGACCTTCGCTTCGAGTTCTTTTACGCGTTCTTCAAGATTGGATGCCATTAGTTAGCTCCTTGTCATCGTGAGCCACGCTGTTTCGGATGCTCCAGCGCCGCGGGGTTTGCGATACGAATCGGGGCGCCGTTGACGTACGCGACAACTGCGTCGAGCGTGTCGGTGTAGAACGCCCGCAGCGTCTCGTCCGTGACATAGCCGAGATGGGGAGTGACGACCACATTGTCCATCGTGCGGAACGGGTGATCAGCTGGAGGCGGCTCGACATCGAAGACGTCGATTCCCGCGCCGGCAATCTGGCCTGCGCGCAGCGCGGCGATCAGATCCGCCTCGACGACGATCGGCCCGCGCGAAGTGTTGATGAGGTAAGACTTAGGTTTCATCAGCGCGAGCTCGCGTGCGGTCACGAGTCCGCGCGTGCGATCGCTCAACACGACGTGGATCGAAAGCACGTCAGATTGTCGAAAGAGTTCGTCCTTCTCAACGCGCCGCGCTCCGACGGACGCTGCAGTTTCATCAGTGAGATTCTGGCTCCACGCGATCACCTTCATGCCGAAAGCTTGCGCATAGGCGGCCATGCGTTTGCCGATACGCCCGAGTCCCAGCAGGCCAAGCGTGCGGCCGGCCAGGATGGTGCCCATCGTGGACTGCCACTGGCCCTCGCGCATCCGGTGCGTCTCGAGGCCCATGTGACGAACAGTCGCGATCATTAGACCCCAGGTCAATTCGGGCGTCGCGTTCATGATGTTGGCGAAGATCGGGTTGGCGAAATTCGAGTGCGCGACGAGCACGCCATGCTCCGACGCCGCGTTCATGTCGAGGTTCGGCAGCGACATCCCGATGATCGTCACGAGCTTCAGATTTGGCAGCCGCTCGAAGAGACTGCGCGGCAGACTCATCCGCTCGCGAATCGTGCACAGCACGTCAAAGGGGCGCAACACAGTGGCGGCCTCGTCCTCGGATAGATGACGATCGAAGACGGTGATCTCGGCCTTGCTGCCGAGCAGCGACCAATCGGCGGATTTGAGCGCCACGCGGGCATAGTCGTCGAGTAGTGCGATTTTGATCATCGAAGCGCGTCCAACATCTAGTTCAATTTCGCAAACGCTTTGTGGATCCGGCGGACGCAGCTCGCATAGTCCTCGCCCACGGGATTGGGCGCGAAGATCAGAACGTCGGCGCCCTGCTTGCGATACGCGTCGAGCCGCTCGATACATCGCGAGGCCGGCCCGATGAGCGCGACCGCATCGGCGAGCTCATTAGTGATCGCCGCGGCCATCGCAGCGGAGTCGCGGCGCTGCGCCGCTTCCATTATCCGTGCGGCGGGCTCTGTAAATCCGCTGTTCGCCATGATTCGATTGTAGAAGGGCAACGCGCCATAGAAGGCGAGTCCGCGCCGAGCAGTTTCGTAGGCCGCATTCAGATCGTCACTAAGAAAAACCGGCACGCCGCAAGTCATCGTGACGCTGCCCGCTTGACGTCCATGCTTTTTCGCAACGTCGTTCGCGGCGTCGATTGATTTGCGCATTCGCTCTGGAGGGCACATGTAGAGCATCAGGCCGTCGGCCATCTCGCCGCCGAGCTTCGAGGTCTCGAGCGCGAGCGCGGCGAAGTAGATCGGAATCGGATGGTTCGGTTTCGGGAACTTCATCCCGAACATTTCGAGCTCGCCGTGAAACGCCTTGCGAATTATCTCAGTGTCATGACGCAAGCGCTCGCGCGCGTTGCCCATGTCGATACCGCGCGCTTCGAGCGCGGGGCGATGGCTCACGCCGAGACCCAGGATGAAGCGGCCCTGCGCGGCCTCCTGCACCATCTCCGCCGAGATCGCGCACAGGGCAGGCTCGCGCAGATAGATGTTCACGATCCAGGTCGCGATGTTGATGCGCTTCGTCGCGTTCGCAACCGCAAACGAACTCATCAGCGCATCGTTGACGGCCTCGGGAATGAAAACACCGCAGAAGCCCGCGTCCTCAGTCTCGCGTGCGAGCTCGACGAAACCGGCATAGCTGGTCGGTTTGTCGTTGGACGCGCGCGCGGCCGCGCGGGACATCGGTGACAATGTGACGCCGTAACCTTTCATCGCAGCTTCCTCAATTCATGCGTTGGTCGAACTGTAAAATCGTTCCGTCGGGATCTTCGAAGAGGCACGTCAGGATCTTGCCGCCGGATTTCTCACCGTATGCGCTCGTGTCGGCTGCATAGGGTGGCACGATGATTTTCACCCCCGCGTTTTTCAATTTCTCGAAGCGCTTTTCCAGATCGTCGACCAAGAACGCGAAATGATGCAGCCCGACCTGATGCAGCCGCAGCGGAATACCCGAGGCATCGCGCCCGAGCGTTTGCGAGAGCACGAGGAAGCCGCCGTCGCGGCCCCATCGCATGTAAACTGCGTGTCGCGAGCCGTTGCCGACTTTCTCTTCCGTATCGAGCATTACTTCGAGGCCGAGCAAATCGCGATAGAACGACAGCGAGCGCGCCATATCGCTCACCCCGACTGCGACATGTGAGATTCCTTTCATGACTCTACTCCGGTGTTGGAAAAGGCCTTAATGACGAGGGCCGAGAGCAGCGACTCTCGGCCCTCCAGTAGTCAATTCGTCGAGTGGCGACTTTACGCGGCGGTCGAACGAATCACCTCGCCCGCCAGGTGGCCGCTTTGCTTGCCATGCTCGTATGACAGGTGGCCGTTGACGATCGTGTACTCGATTCCCTCCGCCGGCATCACCAGTCGGCGGCCGCCACCGGGGAGATCGTGGGCCATCTTCGCGCGCTTGGCGGAATTGACGGTGTTGGGATCGAACACGGTGACGTCGGCCTTCCAGCCTTGCTTCAGTTGGCCGCGCTCGCGGATGCCGAAGAAGTTCGCCGGCTCCGACGTGATGCGCTTGACCGCGAATTCGAGCGTCACCGCCTCGCGATTGCGCACCCAGTTGCCGAGCAGGTAAGTCGTGTAGCCCGCGTCGCAGAGCATATCGACGTGCGCGCCGCCGTCGCTGAGTCCAATCATCGTGCGCGGATCGCTGATGAGTTGCTGGATGCCCTCCTCATGGAACTGCTGCATGATGTACTGGAGGTTGAGGTCGTCCTCAACCGCGAGATCGAGGAACGTATCGAGGCCGTCCTTGCCGCGCATCTCGGCGACTTCCTGCACCGATTTACCTTCGTATTGCTTGAGCGCGGGATTGGTTGCCTCGAGGACATCGACGCGATGCCAATGGCCGCCGAACAGGTGCGGCCGCTTCAGGCTGTCGCGAAATTGCCTGCGGAACTCGGGATCGCTGTAAATCTGCTTCTGCTTTTCGGCCGGCTGATTAAAGACCCGATTCCAAACTTCATTGTCGGCGAATGAAAATGGATTGTGCAGGTCGAGCTGGGCCGAGAATGGCTTGCAGAGTACCTGCGGAATACCGCCGCGTTTGATCAGCGGTTCGACCTGCTTCAGCGTCTCGAGCGCCCGCTCCGGATGCCGCGGCGTCGAGGCCATCGCCAGCCACGTGACGGGCCGTCCGCTCTCCGACAACAACATGTCGAGCAGCGCGTATTCATCTTCGGCGACGCTCGCGATCTTCTTCGTGAGCGCGACTTCGATCGAGCCCTTGCCCGCTTTCTTGAGCACGTTGGCGTAGGACTTCAGCTCGTCGTTGCTGGCAAGGCGACAGGCAAGCGGCGAGCCCTTGAAGCCGATATGCTGCCTGAGCGTGGTGGTCGAGAAGCCCATCGCGCCGGCCGCCATCGCCTCGCCGAGCAGCGTCGCGATCTGTGTCGTCTCATCGGCGGTCGCCGCGCGCTCCATCGACTCCTTGCCCATCACGTAATGTCGGAATGGAGTCAGCGGCGCGAGGAAACCCAGATTGATCGCCGAGCCGCGCTTTTGCGCCGCATTGAGAAATTCAGGGAAGGTCTCCCATTCCCACTTGATGCCCTTGTTCAGCGTGTCGAACGGGATCGCCTCGACGTTGGTGAGATCCCAGGCGGCGATCTCTCGTGCCTCGGGCTTGCACGGCGCGACGCCGACGCCACAATTGCCCATCACGACACTCGTGATGCCGTGCCATGAGGTGCAGCTGATCAGGGGATCCCAGCAGATCTGCGCGTCGTAGTGAGTATGGGGATCGACGAAGCCCGGTGACACGATCAGATCCGACGCGTCGATGGTGCGCTTGGCGCCCTCGGAGATTTGGCCAATTTCGGCGATGCGATCGCCGGCGACCGCGACGTCCGCACGAAAGCGCGGCGCGCCGGTGCCGTCGACCACCGTTCCATTTTTGATCAACAAGTCGTATGCCATCTTCGATTACCTAGTTCAGTTCGATGTTATACAGCCGGGCCGCGTTGTCGCAGACGATTTTCTGCGTGACGCCAGCGGGCACGCCCTCGAAATCCTCTTTGATCACCTTGCGCGAGTTGGGCCAGGTCGAATCGGTATGCGGGAAGTCCGACGCCCACATGTAGTTATCTTCGCCGAAGAACTTGTAGGTCATGGGGCCGATCGCGTCATCCTGGAACGTCGCCCAGATATTGCGGCGCACGTACTCCGACGGTTTCATCTTGAGCTTGGTGTCGTCGCTCATCGTACCGAACTTCGAGTACATGTGATCGCTGCGATACATGAAGTGCGCGATCCATCCGGTGTCATTCTCGGCCGAGACCACGCGCAGGCCCGGGAAACGCTCGAACACTTTGCCGAAGATAAAGCTCGAGAGCGTGCGCTGCACCTGGTAGATCGGCTGCATCCCGCCGAGCAGCATCCTGAGACCGCCGAGCAGGATGTTGCTCTCGCGCGGCGCGCTGTCGGCGCTCTTTTCAGTCTTGTCGCGGCTGCGACCTTTCTGATCGCGCTGCGTGATGACGTGCAGCGACAGAGGCGTTTTCATTTCCTGCGCCGCCGCCCAGAACGGATCGTAGATTTCGCTGTAGTAGGGTTTATCTTCCGGCGGAACGCCCCAGATCATCGCGCCCTTGAGGCCCATCTTGGCGCATCGCTCGAGTTCCTTGACCGCGAGCGGAATATCGTCGAGCGAGATGAGCGCCACGGGATGCAGCCGCTTCGGATTGTGCGCGCGGAATTCACCCACCCAGTCGTTGTACACGCCAAAGCAGGCGCGGCGCAGTTCATCGTCATCGAGCCCGAACAGCGGCATCCCGAGGGTCGTATAGATGACCTCGGCCTCGACGCCGTCGATGTCCTGATCCTTGATTCGCTCGACCGGGTCCCATCCGCTGGGGCGCGCCGCTTCGTAACCCTTCTTCAGATGCTCCTTCAGTTCCGCGCCGCTCTTGCCGATACCGAAGCCGCCGGCGACGGGGAACGGCCGGATACCCGGCGCGATAAAAAGGTAGCCCTTACCGCTGTCGCTCTTGATGACTTTCGGCGCCCGTTCGCGAAACTCGTTATCGAGACGAGTTTCCCAGAGGTCCGCAGGCTCCATCATGTGGGAGTCGGCGGAGATCACGCGCATTTCCATTGAAGTCCCTCCTGATTAGTGAAGGCTACGCGTTGCTCATGCTTTTCCTAATGGGATGTATCGCACCAAGTGCAGATGAGGGCAAGGACAGCAGGAGGGCGAGCAATTGCTCGCTGGCCGCGATCAAGAACTGAGCGGCGCGTCGCTGAACGCCGCATAAATCGACGCGATGCGCGCTTCGGTGGCGGTCAACGCCGCGCGACTCATTGGCGGGCGGCGACGCAATTTCTTTGAAAAGAGAAAAGCGCTGAAATCGACGACGTCAAAATGCTCGGCAGTTTCGTCTGATTTTATTGATGGCCCATTGTCTCTGATTGCTTATATTCGTCAAAATGAGTATCCAGTCGCTGTAAGCTCTTTAATTTTCGGATCGCAAACACTTCTCCAATGATTAAATAAGATGGCATTGTCTATTTTTATCAGTTTGACAGCGCTCGAACCTCACACTTAAATCGTCAATTATAGTTGATATTACACTCTAGCTCTTTAGCCGCCCACTAAATTCTGAGTATAATTCCAGCCGCGTGGTGAATGATGTTTGTATAAAGCGGATTGTTGGGGTTGTGGTGGAGGTGGAATATGCCAAGCGTTATCGCGCCCGTCCTTCGAACTCTGTCGAAGGATCTAGCTATCGATCTCGGAACCGCAAACACGCTGGTCTATCGGCGCGGCGAAGGTCTCGTCTGCAATGAGCCTTCGGTCGTAGCAATTCGCCAGTCCAACGACGGTGAGCGCCGAATCCTGGCAATTGGCGCTGATGCCAAGCGGATGCTTGGGCGTGTCCCGAGCACAATCTCAG
>Ga0335073_10002571_pt1 | contig 24884 bp, 24 predicted proteins | sample Lox_Sample_22_FD_207093 | JGI IMG/M metagenome (GOLD analysis project Ga0335073, IMG submission 207093) | Soil microbial communities from Loxahatchee National Wildlife Refuge, Florida, United States - Lox_Sample_2.2 | ecosystem: Environmental > Terrestrial > Soil > Wetlands | place: USA... | reverse complement strand
ACTCTGGCCCAGGCGGCCAGCACCAGCACGGAGGTGAACCCAGCCAGCGACCTCCAGGCGCTCAGCGCCTAACCGACAACAAAGGATCACGCGCTAACCGCGAAACACCACGCCCCGGGACTTGACCCGGAATTCACCGCCGAGTGCCGGACTTGTTCAATTCCTGCCAGCAAAGCACGGCGTGTCTCTGACCTGCACTAACGTGGCGGGCGAAACTGAGATTGAACCAGTGACCTCTTCGGTGTCAACCGGCCCGATTGTTCACAATCGCTTCTGGCCAGATGTACGCTCGACAATATAAGACCAGTTCAGAGTGTCATTCTTGGTTGCGGACGATCGGTGTGTGCCGGAGAATGTTGAGCTGTATTGGTGACAAATCGTTGACGGACGATCTTGGTGGGAGGCCACCGTGGGATCGACGCGGGAGCGGATTGGGTCGGATGGGAGTGCCCGTTATACGGCGCTGTTCCGAGACCTGAAGGGCCGTCAGCGGTCCGCCGGAACCTTCACTACGCAACGGAAGGCCGACCGCGCCTGGCAGCGGGCCGAGTCCCGCGTTGCCCACGGCCAGTTAGGGGAGCCAGGCCGCGGCCGCCAGACGTTCCTCGACTATGTCGAGAAGACCTGGCTGCCCAACCACGAGATCGAGGCCACCACGCGGCAGTCCTACTGCTACACCCTGCGCAAGCACATCCTGCCGGAGTTCGGGCCGATGCGGATGATCGACATCATGCCCGAACATGTGCGCGAGTGGGTCGCGCGCATGAAGCGCGGGGGAGTGCGGGCCCCGACTATCCGGCAGTGCTTCGTCCTGCTCAGCGCGGTCTTCACCACGGCACTAAACGACCAGGTGACGTTCCTGCACCCGTGCAAGGGCGTGAAGACCCCGCCCGTCCCGGGTCAGCCGCGGACCATCATTACGCCGGAGCAGTTTGCTGTGTTGTATGAGTGCCTGCCGGATGAGCAGTCACGGCTCCTGGTGGAGACGGCGGTCGAGAGTGGGCTGCGCTGGGGCGAGCTGACCGAACTGCGCGTCCGCGACCTGGATTTCGCCACCCGGATGCTGACGGTCAGCCGTGCCGTCGTGCAGGTCCATCCCGAGTTCCACCCTGAAGGTGGCCGGTTTCTGGTCAAGCCCTACCCGAAGGACAAGGAGTACCGCCGCTTCAAGCTCAGCTCCCAGATCACCGCCAAACTGCAGGCGCATGTCGTGGGGCGAGGTCTGGGCCGCGACGATCTGTTGTTCCAGGCGCCAGAGGAGGAGGGGCCGCGGGAGCGGGTGCCACGCCTGGACGCCGATCCGGAGGCCTTGGGCCGCACCGAGCCGAACCGGGCTGGGCGGCGCTACCGGCACGGCACGCTGACCGGTTACTCACTCGGCCGGTGCCGATGCGACTACTGCCGGGACGCCTACTGCCGCTACCGGGCTTCCCGTCGTGCGGATGGGAAGGATGACCCGCGGGGAGTGCGTGGGCGGGACACGGATGGGCACATCCCGGCGTACTGGTTCCGCGACACCATCTGGAACCCTTCCGTGAAATCAGCCAACCTGATGATCAGGGTACGGATCCACGACCTGCGTCACGCTCACGCGTCCTGGCTGCTGGCAGGCGGCGCCGACCTCCAAGTCGTCAAGCAGCGTCTCGGCCACGGCAGCCTCCGCACCACCGAAAAGTACCTCCACACTCTCCCCGACGCCGACGAAACCGCCCTCAAAGCCCTCTCCAAGATGCGCAACCGCGCATCAGCTGTATGATGCCCGCCTTTGTCGTCACCGGCGCCCACCGTGGCATGGCGGCAGCGGCGTTGTCTCTGAAGCTGGACGGGATGCGGCGGCCGCACTTTCTCTCAAGCCTCCAGCGGTGTGCCGGCTAGCGCCAATCGTCGGCCAGCAAGCTCTACCAAACGTTGCTCCTACCGAAGCCCTGCTGTGTATTAACAATGGCCGAAAGGAACGCGAGCACATCATCAATCCACGCAGGCTCGCCACTCGTGAAATCTGAGACAGAAAAGAATAGCTGCGCGGATCAGGTGCCAGACGTGCAGCTTACTCGCTACCTTCTTGCCGTGAGGGTTGTCGTAACCATCTCTACCAGCTCTTGGGGCCGGTTTGTGGAGCCGATCGCGCCGTGCTCACGGGCTTCCCGTACATGCTCTGGTGCCCGGGAACTCGCATAAATGACATACGGAGTTCTGTTCCCAGCCTCTCGAAGCTTGTCCAGGAGCGTGTAGCCGGCTCGTGCATCTGGAGGACGCCCCATGTCGGAGATGATCAGATCGTAGGATCGCCGACGGATCTTCTCCAGCGCGTCCTCCGTCGAAGTGCTGAGGTCGATCTGAATACCAAGCGCTTCAAGCGTCTGCCTCTCGAGGATGTTGTTGTCGGGCCTGTCATCGACCCACAGGACACGCGAGCCCTGGAGACGTCGCTGATCCCGCGGGCTTGGGAGCGCCTCGGCGATTTCTCTCGGATCTGCAGTCGGTCCCGGCGTGCCGTCACCGGGCGTGCGTGCCGCCACTGCTGCTCCCAAAGCGACCGCGGCCTCCTGGCGCTTTGCTGTTGCTTCTACGCCGGGTACCTTGAAGCTGAACTCGGCGAGGTTGCTAAGGAAGTCCGCTAGGCCACGGCGGAACCACACAATGAAGAACAGCACCACAGCGGGCCAGATCAGGACGCCGAGCAATTGGGCGATGGCACTGATGAGCTGGATCGTCTGATCGCTACTCACGCCTCACCTCCGCGGCCATGACACTATCGCTCCGCGACGACTGGGAGAGGCCGATTGCGCCCGCGCCTAATGCCGTGCTTATGGCGTAGACCGCGTCTGCGCAGGCGGCCCCATACGGATGGAACGTCGGTGACAAGTCAGGCCAGGCGCGCCGTTCGTTGAACACGTACGAAGGCATCCGGCAGTCCCCTGCCGTATCGGGGGAATCCACGCCGGCAAGTGAGCCAAGCTGCGCTGTGTCGACACATAGGGCGATGCCAAGCCGGCACGGAGGCCCAGAGGACCTGTCCGCGCCTGATGAAGGTCTGCATGACGCAGACTGTCACGCGTGTCGTATGGTGCCTCGCTGTCCTCATCGTCCTGAGCCAGAGCTAGTGCATTGCAGCGCTCGCGTTCACTGTGCTGTCAGTCCAGTTCGCTACTGCCTAAAGCTGCGCCGCCTCCCCGGACCTACGCTGGCGAGGGTCCGGGAGGTGACGCGCCAAGGGCAACAGACTTACAGCCGGTCGGGCAGTGGCCCGGAACCACCGTACAGGCACGGCCAGCGCAGCGGTCAGAGTCGATCTGCGCATTCCTGCAACAGCCGATTTACCCAGGCTCGGGGAGGCATGTCATCCATGCCGAGCAGGTCGGGCTTTTGCGAGATTTGCCGATGCAGCACGTCATCGCCTTGGAGCCTGAAGTCCAGTAGCTTCCGCATGTACCCCTTGTCGGTACGACTCCACTGGTGGTTGTTTGCTACGGCCTCGAAGTTAGGCCAGTCGAGGATCGGCGGGATGTGATCAAGGATCGCCCGCAGCAAGGCGTGCGCTGAATAGGTGTTCCTGCGGGTGGAGTTGTCGTTCAGCTCCTTGATGAGCTGGAGGAGCTTGGCGCAGTTCCAGGACGAGTGCGCTGCCTTGTCCTCAATCGACCGGCTGACACTTGTAGCCACGTAGGGCTCACCGGCTGCCTGGGGTGCTATCAGAGGTCGGTCTGTGGTCGCGGACGCTTCAGATGTCCCTCTCACGGGCTGCGGCAGTGTAATCGGTAGCGGGAAGTCAATGCTGAGCTTGTGATTCTCCTCGTCCCAGTGCGCTTGGGCTGCGAGGTAGTCGGCGAGGGTCCTGACCTTGGCGAAGCGAGCTACGTCCCGCGATACGACGACGTACCAGGCAAAGTCATCCTGGCTCCCACCCCCACCCCATCCCCAGCGCTCTTCCTGGAGGATCTGGTGAAGCCGCCAGAGTCCGTCCCAGGAGTCCTCGGGCAGCGCGAGGAACTCCTTGATCTCGTGAGAATGGACCTGGAGGTAGCGTGCCTGGGCCTCCGGGCCCGGCTCGAAGTTGAGTTCCCTCTCAGCAAACCACGGAAGCAGGCGTAGGAAGTTGTCCACGTCTTCGCTTCCGCCCTCACAGGCCGCGATCCCCTCGATGGTAAGACGCACGGCATCGGTCGGCACAGCCCATGAACGGCCAGCTTGGAAGGACCGAATAAGCGTCTTGGGGATAGTCTGGATGACCTTCATCGGGTCCAGCCCAGCCCTGCGTACTGGCCGATCGATGTCGTCGAAGGTCGGCCACTTGCCGCGCGGACGGAACTTCTCGTAGATGAGCTCGAGTACCGTTCTCTGGTCGGTGCCCAGCTCCACAGCCACGGCGTGCTCCCTTAAGCGACGTGCAGTGAACGGACGGAGCAAGGCTACTGCGAGACGGCCGACGGCTGATGGCGTCGAGATCCGATGCGCTTGGATCTGACGGGCAGTGTGTCTTTCTCCGGTGCTAGTTATTTGGTCGGCTTGGACGTCGGCATCAGGCCGCTGAATGCGCGGACCTGGGCCGTACAGTTGGGCTGACTGGGCGGCTCGTTGAACTGGTGTGAGCGGGCGGGCGTGTGTTTCCGGCCGGACTGGCCCCGGTGCGCTGCACCAGGACCACGGTCAGCCAGATCAGGACTATCGTTCCCAGGAGTAGGACGACGGTCAGGCCGGCTAGGGTGCGGCTCCACCACAGGACTCGTCCGGCCAGCGTGTCCGATGATGTGCGGAAGCTGACCAGCTCGCTGGTCAGTTCGGTCATCTGGCCGCTCAGCGTGGCGGCGGTTCGTTCGGATGACTCGCGGGATCTGGCCAGCTCGAATTGCAGGTGCTTGTTCGAGTCGATCAGGCGCCTGGTCAGTTCCAGCGGTTGCCTGATCTGCGTGTTGGGCGGCGCCTCGGCTACCAACTCTTCCTCCGTCCGCCCGGCGACGTCGCGCCGGTACTCCGCGACCCGGCGCGACAGGTCACGCGCCTCCAGTTCGGCGCGTTCCTCGACCTGGGCTCGCTCCTCCTCCGTCAGGACGTCCCCGCTTGGCGCGAAGTTCTCGATCCGGGCTCGCTCCTGCTCCCGGGCACGGTCCTGGATCCGGGCGAACTCCTCAGCCCGGGCCCGCAAGTTCTCGATCCGGGCGAACTCCTCGGCCCGGGCCTGCTGGACATCGTGGTCGTTGTCGGTCACCGCATCATTCTGGCGGTCAGCGGCGCTCGTTCGTGTCGCAGGCAGTGCGCTCGCGTGGCCTGGTGAGGGTTCTTGCTCTTGGGTTGCCCTGGAACCGGTCGGTGTGGCCGTCACGACGACCAACTGTCTGTTCAGCAGCCAGTGCCGCCAGTTTCCAGGTCCAGCAGCGGGTGTATGCCCCGCTGCAAGATCGTGAGATTGACCATCGCCGCGCTCGGGCCCGTATTAGTACGAACGGCGGGCCCCGTCGAGAATGACACGCTGCGTTATTCATCATGCTTTCACGGCACTCCCAGACAAGGGTCTGGGCTAAGGTGTGCAAGGTGATGCGAGTTCTGCAACAGATGCAACCCGCAACGGTCGAAGCAAGATGTAGTTATCCATTGTTTATCTCTGGACCGGGCGTGGTCCAGAGATAAACAATGGAGACGTGGCCACCCTCCGTCCTGGCCCAAGGCCAAGGACGGAGGGTCGCGAGGGACCGGGCGCGGTCCCGACTGAGGGGCAAGGCGCCTGCGGCGAATCGGGGTGATCAGCATGAGTGGCGAGGTGGTGCGGCGGCGGTCCCGTCAAGCGGTGCCACGGCTTAAGGTGGTGCAGTTCTCGCTGACTCAGGGCGAGTTTGATGAGGTCAGTGGCGCGGCGGAGCGGTGTGGGATGGCACGGGCGGCGTTCGCTGCGGAGGCGGCGTTAGCGGCAGCTCGTGGAGGCCAGGCCCGGGTGGTCTCGCCACTGCGCGAAGCGCTGAGCGAGCTGACGGCGGCCGGGCTGGTGGCGCGGGTTGGCGCGAACCTGAATCAGGCCGTCACGCGGCTGAATTCGACCGGGCAGCGCGGTGAGGATCTGGTGCCCGCGGCGGAATTCTGTATCCGGGTGATCCGGCGGCTGGATGAGGCGGCGGAGCGCATGCGCCGGAACATTCCGTGACCCGGATCAGGTGTTCCGGGTGATCGGGAAAGTGATCCGGGGCGCCAATGTACGGCGCCTGCTCTATTACTTGTACGGACCGGGAAAGGCGAACGAGCATACCGACCCGCGGCTGGTCGCCGGGTTCCGTGATCCGGCCGCGCTGGAGCCAGAAGGCGGACGCGGAGCATCCCGGGACTTCCGCCGGCTGACCGGGCTGCTCACTCAGCCGCTGGCCGCGCTGAACGGGGACAACTACGCCCAGCCGGTCTGGCACTGCGCGCTGCGGGCCGCACCGGAAGACAGGATGCTGTCGGATGCCGAGTGGGCGCGGATCGCCGCGCACGTCATGCACCAGGTCGGTCTGGCCCCTGAAGGGGACGACTTAGGGGTGCGGTGGGTGGCGGTCCGGCACGCCGCCGATCACATTCACGTGGTGGCCACGCTGGCCCGGCAGGACCGGCACCGGCCCGATCTGTGGAACAGCTACCGCAAGTTGCGCCGGGCGTGCCGGGACAGTGAGGAGTGGTTCGGGTTGCGGCGCACCGCCGCGGCGGACTGCACCGCCGCGAAGCGGGACACCCGGGCGGAGTCGGAGCAGGCGATCCGGCGCGGGTGGGACGAGCCGCCGCGGACCTGGCTGCGCCGGGAGGTGTGCACCGCGGCGGCGGGGGCGCGCACCGAGGACGAGTTCTTCGCTCATCTGGGGCGGGCGGGGGTGCTTGTGCGCCGCCGCTACAGCACTCTCAGCCCCGGTGAGGTGACCGGGTATGCGGTCGGCATGCCCGGGCACACGGGCAAGGATGGCCAGGTCGTGTGTTATGGCGGCGGGAAGCTCGCGGCGGACCTGACGTTGCCGAAGCTGCGGGCACGGTGGGGTGACCCGGCGGTGCGCGACCCGCTGGCCGGGGCAGCCAGCCTGCCTGCCCCGGTGATCCGCGGAGTGCTGCGGGCCACGGTCGCCCAGGCCGCACAGCAGTCGTTCGGTGAGGGGGAGTTCTTCGCCCGGCTGCGCGCCTCCGGCCTGCTGGTGCGGGAGCGGTTCAGCGAGCTCAATCCGAGTGAGGTGACCGGGTACGCGGTGGGCCTGCGCGGCCACGCCGGAACGGACGGAGCACCGCGCTGGTACGGCGGCGGACGGTTGCACGATTCGCTGACGTTGCCCCGGTTGCGCGCCAGGTGGACCGGCGGTGAGGGCGAGGCGGCGGAGCGTTCCGGGGCGTTCCGGATCACTGCCCCGGAACGCGCCGAGTTCTACCGGCACGCGGCGCGGCAGGCCGCCGTCGCGGCGGAGCATCTTCGCCGGTGCACCGCGGGTGATCCGGGTTCCGGCGCGGACGCGGCGTGGGCAGCGGCCGACACGCTGCATGCCGCGGCGCGGGTGACCGGTAGCCGGGTGCTGCGGTGCGCGGCCGATGGGTATGACCGGGCGGCCCGGGCGCCGCACCGCCAGATTCCGCGCCGTTCCCCAGAGGGGGATGGGTTGCGGACCGCGGCGCGGTTGCTCGCGATGACTGGCGACACCGGCGGGGACGGCATGGGCCAGGCGGGTGCGCTGGCCCGGAACCTGGTCTCGCTGGTGGATGCGGTGGCCGAGTTGCGGGTGACCCAGGCGCACGCCGCTCAGGCGGTGGCGGCGCGCCAGGCTGCGGAACAGCTCTATGCCGCGTTCGGCCGGGCACGGGACCGCGTTCCGCGCCTCGGCGGTGCGCGAGCTCCCGCGGCCGGGCCGGGTAGCCGGGCTGACGCTGAGTTTCCTGTGCCGGTAACTGAGGTTCTCGCCGCCGACCCGACACACCAGGGGGCCGGTGTGGGTTCTTCGCCGCGAGTGGCGCAGCCGCCGGCCCGGGCCAGGCCTGCCCGGTGAGATCAGCAAGCACACGTTTGGCGGGCTGCGGGGTGGCCTTCCTCGCCGGCCAAGTGTGGCCGGGGCGGGGACACATGTGCAACGGTCGTTCGTCCTCGCTTCGCTGCGGGCGCTCCACCATTGACATGTGTCCCCGCCCCGGCGAGAGACGGCGCCTGCCGGGGAAAGGCCGCAGAGCAGGCGGTTTAACGCTCCAGGTCTTTGGCGGCTGCCAGCAGCATGTCCTGGGTCGCGGCCTCGTCCAGCGCGCAGGCAAGGATGGCGGCGTGCGCCTCGCGGTATCGCTGCACTTCGTGAGGCTTGTCCAGGTACAGCTCACCGGTCAGGCCCTCGGCGTAGACGACCGCCGTGTCGCCGCCGGCGCTGCGGTTGCTGGGCGGGAAGTCCAGCAGGGTGAACGCCCGGTGACTACCCCGGGGTGCAGTCCAGCGGCGTCGGGCACCACCCGCAGGCACACGTTGGGCTGCGCGGCCATGTCGGCCAGGAACCGCAACTGCCCAGCCATCACGGCGGGACCGCCCACCGGACGGCGTACCAGCGCCTGGTCCAGGGCCAGGGTCATCATCAAGGGGGAGCGGGCCCGGGTCAGCAGTACTCGCCGGCTAAGGCAGTCATGGACCAGCCGGTCAACCTCCTGGCTGCTCAGGCCGGTGCTGGTGAAGAGGATGCGGGCGTATGCCTCGGTCCGCAACAGGCCCGGGACCTGGCCGGGCGCATATCCCGCGAGCGCGCACGCGGCATCCTCCAGGGCGGTGTAGATGCCGAAGTCATCAGGGATGGGCTCGCCGAAGGCGCGCCACCAGAGTCTGGGTGGCCAGTCCGGCAAGTGCTCGGGTTAGACCGGGTCCAGCACCGTACGCCGCACACATGGCCTGGACATCCAACGTGCGAAGTGTGGTCTGGCCGGTCTCGATCCGCCACAGCTTCGGCTCGGACCACTCCATGAGCCTGGCGGCCAGCTTGACGGTCAGCCCGGCCTGCTGGCGCAGCTCACGCAGGTGCTGTCCCAGCACCCGCCGGGGCACACCCGACTCAGCGGGCGGCATGGCCGGGCGGTGGCTGGCTGCAGGTGAACGCGGCCGGCGACTGGCCCAGCGCGGCGGCCAGTCGGGCCGCCGTGCGCGTCCGGCACGAAGGCCAGGGCTGGCGCTCCAGCCGGAGCACCGTTGGCAGGCCGACCCCCGCCTTCCCGGCGAGCTCTGCTGGCGACAGGCCATGCTGGCGGCGCAGCTGCCGCAGCCTTACACCGTCCACGACGGTGAACCAGCGCTCAGCCGAGCGGGTGGGACTGGGTGTGCGGGTCATGGTGACTCATTCCTGGGTGATCTGGGGTGAGCCAGGAGCGTGGCGAGCTGGTCGAGCAGCAGCCAGGGATGGACGCCGGACTCGCGGGCAAGTCGGCGCAGCCAGTCCCCGGCGGCACGGCCGTCCTGCCGGGCGAGCCGCACGAACTGACCGGCGAGCTCCTGGTGCCGGGCCAGCGTGATCGGATCACAGCGAGCCGGGAACGGCACCGTCCGGGTCGGCCACTGCCCCGGCGACAAATGGTCGTCCCAGCCGTCCGCCAGGTAGAGCGGCGAGACCCTGAGCACATCGGCCAGGGCGACAATGTCGCATACGCGGGTCAGCTCCCGCTGGCCGGTCTCGACCATGGACGCGAACGAAGCCGAGACGCAGGCCAACTCGGCCAGTGCGACCTGAGACATGCCACGCCGCAGCCGTACTCCGGCGTCATCAGGTGCCGGGTCGAGGCGCCTGGTCACCGGCCGGTGCCCAGCGTGAACCAGACGGTCCGGCCGTGCTCGCCGCCGCAGTACCCCCACCGGTCGGCGATCAATTCGACCAGCCCGAGACCCCGCCCGGTCTCCGACTCGGGATCGAGTGGCCCGGGCTCGGGAGTCTTGGCCGACCCGTTGTCGCTGACGCCAATCAGCAGCCAGGTCGCATTGCGACAGATCATGACCCGGAACTGGCCACCGTCCGCGGTTGACGTGTGCTCCAGGGCATTGGTGGCCAGTTCGCTCACGAGCAGTACAGCCTCGTCGGTCACCCGGCACGGTCCGAGCACCCGCTTGGTGAAGTCACGGGCAGGGGCGATCTGGTCGGCGCGGCCTGGGAAGGCACGCTGCATAGGGCGGGTAGTCAGCAGCAACTGCTCCGTCATGGCCCGCAGGGTAGGCGCGGCCGCCGTAGTCACCCGCGCCAGGCGTACGGCGTTATCGAGGTGCGGACCAGCGCGCTCTCCAACCCGCACAATTGTGCGGGTTGGCCGGTCAGATCACGCCAGCGCGATGCGCCAGCGGGCGCAGTTGCGGGGTGCTGGCGCGATGCTCGCGGCGCAGCAGCAGGCCCAGGAGGTCGTGCGTGACCGTGTCGTAGCGCACCAACTGAGGGGCAGTCTGCTCAGCGGAAAGGATCATGTTGACGGCAGCAGCGTCATGGCGCTGCTGGGCATACGCGCGAGCCAGGTCCAGGCTGACCTGGCTGCGGCGGCCACCGAGCCCGGGCGGAAGGTGCTGCAGGTCCAGGGTCTCGCCGGTCGCGACGGCGGTGCTGGCGTCCCCGAACGCGACAGCTGCGGAGACCTCGTGGATGCGGACGTTCGTGGGCCCGAACGCGGTCCAGTGGTCGTTGCGGTCCTCGCCGAGCCGTTCAGCGACCCGCCGTGCCGCAGCCAGGGACCGGTCAGCGGCAGCACGGTCGAAGCTGGCCGCTGCGGCAAGCGCGTCCGCGAGATAAAGGCCACCCAGGACGGACAGCCGTTCCAGGCCGCCGGGGGAAGCCGAGCGCTCGATAGCGCTGGCCGCGCCGGTCACCAGGTCGCGCGCCTGTGAGGTGTGCTTGCGACGGATGAACACATGCGCCAGCCGGAGCGCTGACATCGCGGCGAGCAGCCCGGCCTCCGCATGCTCGGCTGCGGTAACCGCACGGTCCCCGGCGGTCCACGCCAGAGCGGTTTCACCGACCCGGCTGAGCACCATCGTGGTGGCCTGATAGACCTGCGCCCGTAGGGCGCTGACCGTGCCAGCATCCGCTTGCGGGCAGGTCCGCGCGGCGGTTTCCACCCGCCGGATCAGGCCCGGCAGGATCCGGCCCGCCTCCTCGTAGCGAGCCGACTGGTAGCTGCGGTTCACCCGATCCACGTCCAGCCGCAGCCGCGCGAGATCCGGGGCATGAACGGCACTGTCGGCCCCGATCACCGATTCCAGGGCGTCATAGGCCATCATCGCTTGCTCGATCTCGCGAGCCGCCGCGTACTGAGACACCCGCGGATCGCCCGGCTCGTCCCCGGTCAGCTCCCCGACGTCAACGTGCAGGATGTCGGCGAGGGAGACCAGGACGCTGTGGCTGTCCACCTGCCGCAGGCCGCGCTCCACCTGGGACAGCCAGCTTTCCGACCGGCCAGCTAATCCGGCCAGCGCTGCCTGAGACAGGCCACGGCGACGGCGCGCCCGAGCGATGCGCTGTCCGCGTGCCGAAGCATCCACCGTCAGTCCCTCCCGCCGGGGGCATCCCTGGTAACAGTGTGCAGTTCTGCCAGCACCCTAGGCCAGCTTGGCATACGCGACTGCGGTGGCGCCTCCAGGTCGAACATGACCCGCACCCCCATCCCGCGCAGTACCTCCAGGCTTCTACCGAACGCCGCGTGCCGGGCGAGTGCATCCTTGACCAACGGGACCGCGATGATGGGCACATCCAGCCCAGTGAGCTCACACAGCAGGCCGGCCGCAAACGTGTCGGTGATCCCGGCTGCCCACTTGTTCACAGTGTTGAACGTGGCCGGGGCTACCACGACCGCATCGGCGGCGGGGAGTTCGTCCGGCTCATCCGGCATCCGGAACCCGGTCCGCACCCGATCGCCGGTGAGCGCAGCCAGCTGGGCGGCCTCGATGAACCGCTCGCCCATCGGTGTGGCGATGACCCGCACCAGCCATCCGGTGTCCTGGGCGAGCCGGATGAACTCATCCACGCTCGACGCCGCCGGGGCGCCGCACACGATCACATACAGAACGCTCGGCAATCCATCGCGCACACTCATCAACCGGGAGCGTAGCTCTCTGGGCGCTGCCCGGGAGCCAGATGCGGTCGACCCAGCCACCCGCCTCATCGGGTCATGAGCGGACGTCCCCGGAGTCGGAGCGATGTTCGCATTGGGTGAGCGGCGTTAGCTACTTGCAGGCGAGTGATTACTTCATTCGCCGGGTTTTGCCGGATATTGGGAGCTGGCCGATCATCCCCTCACGGGAGTAATCCAAAGGTCTTGGCTATGCGTCCAGTAAGTATCGGCTCCCGGAGATACCGTGGGCTTGCGGAGGGGCGCAGCTGGAATTGATCATGGATCAGGCAGGCGACGCGGTATGATGCAGGAGCGGATGGGCCTGAGAGGAAGGTTCGTTCCCATTCCGGGCACATCGGCGATCCGGGCATGGCTGATGCCGAGTTGCCGGTGAGCTGATTCGGCAACTATGAAGCTGAAGGGGTGGGGACAGACCTGGGTCTGTCGCCTTAGGAATGGTCATGGAGATCAAGGCTGGGGACGTCCTGCGAGGCGGAAGGTACGAGATTCAGCGGCTCTTGCGGCGCGCCCCGGACAAGAGTGTCTATCTCGCGCACGACCGGGCACTTGATCGCCTGGTGGTCGTTGACGTCTTCGCTAACGGCTCGATCATGCCGAACGGGCTGACTGTGAGCGCTTGGGAAGCGCGGGTGCTGGGGAAGCTGGATGACCACCCGAACATCGCGACCGCGCAGGATTACTGGGAAGAGGGCGAAACGGCTGTCATGGTCAGCCGCTATCTCTCCGGTGGAACCCTCCTCGACCGCATCGCGGATTCGCGAGAATCCGGCACGGGCCTGCCGGTCGAGGACATCGTTCAGATCGCGATGGAAATCACCAGCGGGCTTGAGCACATCCACGGGCGCCGCATCTTGTACCGCGACCTGCAGCCCCGCAACGTGCTGTTCGATGAGTGGGGCACGGTCCACCTGGTGGACTTCGATACCTCAGTATCGCTCGACGACTACGAGACGAGCGATCTGTCGCGTTGCCCGGTAATTGACCATATGGCTCCCGAACTGGCAGACGGCCACAGCGCCAGGGAGCGCGGTGACCTTTACTCGCTAGGGGCAACGATCTATGAGATGTGCCAGGGGCACCCGCCCTTCACCGGGACCCGCACGGAGATTCTGGCGGCCCATCGCACACGCCCACCCGCACCGCTGGACCGGGACGACCTCCCAGAGGCACTGAACGATCTCGTGTTCTGCCTGCTTGCACCAGAACCCGGCCAGCGGCCAGCGAGCGCGGCCGAAGTCGCTAAGCGCCTGGAGGATCTTCGCACCACCCGGGCTCTGGGGCAGTCGACCCTCGCACCAACCCCACGTGATAGCCAGTCGCTGCCGCAGCCCGACGCAGCAGAACTTCGAGCATCGGCTCGGGCCAAGGCCGCTGACTATGATGTCGGCGACGTCATCGACGACCGCTTCGAGATCCTGGGCATACTCGGGCAGGGCGGGTTTTCGAAGGTCTACCGGGTGCGCGACGATGTCGAAGACGAAGAGCGAGCGCTCAAGCTCTTCGACAACGCCAGGGGCTATGAGGCAATACGCCGCGAGATCAGTGCCCTGCGCAAGATCCGTCATCCAAATGTGGTGGAGGTCTACTGGGCGGGCAAGACCAGCGCTGGCGACTGGTACCTCATCACCGAGTTCATCGAGGGAGAGCCACTCAGCGAGTTCGTCGGCGGCACGAGGGTCCTCCGCGACCGGGAGGCGGCCGATGTCGCCCTCGACATCCTAGGCGCACTGGTTGCCTTTCATCCTGACTCAGAGCGCCTCAGCGAGCTGGACGCGAAACGGCGCGAAGGCGAGCTGTCCGAATTCGAGTTCGGCGAGTGGAGAGAACTGACGGACAAAGGGCTGGTCCACCGCGACATCAAACCATTCAACGTGATACTCACCCGCTCGGGAGCGAAACTGCTTGACTTCAACATCGCTTCCAGGGTCGGTGACGAGGTAAGGACGCGTTCTGGCACGCCGCCCTACCAGCCACCCGACGCGAACCTCACCCGGTGGGACGTCTCGCCAGACCTTTTCGCGGTCGGCGTTGTGCTCTACCAGCTGCTCTGCGACGGCCAGCACCCGTACCCGAACGCGCAGCCCATGGTCGACGAGCCAGTAATCCACCCGAAGACGATTCGCTCTGACCTCAACCCCGACCTGGCAGATTTTCTCATCAAGGCATGCGCGTCAGCTAACGCTGACCGCTTCCCCACAGCCGTTGAGATGCAACTCGCCTTGCACAAAATCCGCGCTGACCTTTGACCTTACCCAGCCCTAAGCAACTCCCATGATAGAAACGCGGGCACGTTGGCGGGGTTCGTAGGCGGAGTCATAGGAAAGAAGAGATATTCGGCCGCGAGTGAGCTTTAGAAACTGCAAGGCGCTCACGTAGATCTTTCCGTAGAATGTGGTTCCAGATCCGTTCAGCGATATGGTATGGGGTTGAGGCACCGACAATGCCGAAGATTGACATAACAGTACGCGAGCTAGTTGACATGATCGATCGTGGCGAGCTACGGCTGCCCGAGTTGCAGCGCCGCTACGTTTGGCCAGCCACGCGGGTACGGGATTTGCTCGATTCGCTGTACCGGGGTTACCCGTCGGGAGCGATCCTGGTCTGGGAGACCACCGAGGACATTCCATCTCGTGACCTCGCGATCGAGCAAAGGATGAGTGTCTTCGGTAGCCACAAACTGCTCTTGGACGGTCAGCAGCGGTTGACATCTCTGACAGCCGTGCTTCGGGGAGAGCCACTCAAGTTCAAGAACCGAGTGCGGCCGGTGGAGATCGCCTTCAACCTCGACCACCCCGAGGGACCTCCGACCGAGGTCACAGAGGTTGACGATGACGAGCCTCTTACTGATCTAGCGGTCGATGAGGATCCCGACGTGAACGGCGACGGCCGCAGCGTGCAGGAGCGTGTGCAGAACCGGACCTTCGTCGTCGCTTCCCGTGCACTCCTGTCTGACCCGCGCTGGGTCAAGGTGTCGGACATCTTCAACCCAAAGGTTCGCGAGTGGGATCTGCTGAAGCGGCTCGTGGATTCCCCAGATGATCCCCGCTATGAGCGGTACAGCCAGCGCTTGCAAGGGGTTAAGAAGATCGGGGACTACCAGTACGTCATGCACGTACTAGAGCGCGATCTTTCCTATGAGGAGGTTGCCGAGATCTTCGTCCGCGTGAATTCCCTCGGCATGAAGCTGCGAGGTTCCGATCTAGCCATGGCGCAGATAACCGCTCGGTGGCCGGGTGCCTTGGACAAGTTCGAGGAGTTCGCGGAAGAGTGCGAGAAGGTGTGGTTTACCTTCGACCCTGGTCTGCTGGTACGCACCCTGGTCGTCTTTGCAACTGACCAGAGCAGATTTCGTACCGTCACAAGCATCAGCGTGCCGAGAATGGAGGATTCCTGGGAGAAGGCCAAGGATGGCCTTCGCTTCGCGGTAAATTTTCTGCGGGCGAACGCAGGAATCGAGGATGAGTCACTTCTTTCATCACCACTGCTGGTAATCCCGATTGCCGTGTTGGCAGTGAACAATAACTTCCAGTTCTCCGAGGATGATGAGAGGCAGCTCCTGCATTGGCTGTTTGTCGCTAACGCCACTGGCCATTATTCGCGAGGGTCAAGCGAGTCAGTCCTCGACGTTGATCTTACGACCATTCTCCGACGCAAAGGTGGCCCGCGTGAGCTGCTTGATCTCGTCCAACTACAGTTCGGGCGGATTCGCTTCACCGCAGCTGACTTCACTGGACGTGGCCCTCGTAACCCCCTTTTCCAGACTGCGTACTTGGCCGTCAAGCATGCGGGTGCGAAGGATTGGCGAAGTGGGCTAGCCATCTCACTAACTCACTCCGGAAGGTACCATTACATCCAGACTCATCACATCTTCCCGAAGGCGATCACTGGAGACTATGAAGCAAGCAATGTCAATGAGATCGCTAACCTTGCCTTTGTCAGTGGTAGCCAAAATCGCTCGATCAGCTCCAAGTCGCCCGACGTCTATCTGCCAGATGTCTTGAAGGCCAGGGGCGTCGAGGCGCTGACTGCACAGGGCATTCCAATCGACACCGAACTGTGGAGGCTAGATAATTTTCCAGGCTTCTTGGAGTACAGACGTGCTGAACTAGCCCAGATTGTCAACGACTTCCTTGATGGTGTGGTGCAGGAGGGAGGCCGGCGTGCTAGTGATATCGCTGGCCTAATAAGCGCCGGTGAAGGCCCCACGTTGGAGTTCAAGCAGAGGGTGAAGTCTGACCAGCGACCGGGGTCATCGGACAAGCCGCTAGAGAGCGTCGTCGCGAAGACAGTGGCGGGCTTCATGAATGCGCATGGAGGGACGCTGGTTATAGGCGTAGACGACAATGGGAATCCCGTGGGCCTGGACCGGGACCTGGCCACGCTGCCAAAGTCTAACGTGGACGGCTTTGAGCTGTTCTTGCGTAACCTTCTTAATGCTGCAGTTGGCGCCGACCTGTGCGCGCGAATTAGCGTCGAATTTCCCTCGGTGGACGGGACCCAAGTGTGCGCAGTGCGTGTACCGGCAGCGCCCCGGGCCGTCTGGATCAGCGTCGGAAACCACCAGGTGCTGTACGTCCGTAGCGGCAACTCCACGCGGCCTCTCGATGGTGAAGAGGCACACCGCTACATCACTACCCATTGGCGGGAGTGAGCTTGGGCGCTACGAGCTTTGCACGAGGCCCAGGGACTTAGACACCATTGCGCACGTGGCCTAGCTGAGCGTCACAGGCATGATGACCGAGCTTCAATCGTCGCAGACACTGGCCCCCTCAAACTTGTCATGTTTGGATCACCGGCATAAGCCTGATGACGGCACGCGCTCATCGGCATTATGTGGGCGACCTTCGGTCACCTGCGCCCTTCGGGCCACATAATGCCTGATCATGCAGGTGATCGAGGCGCAGTGCTCCCGGTCTTGGCGCCTCACGATCACCTTCATATCAAGCATGAGCGGACATCAATAGGTCACGGTTGCCTACCCATTGCATAGCCGCGGTCATCGGTCTGGTGCAGTGAGGTTGTGCTGGTCGCCGGTCAGGGCCCCGTCGGTGAGGAGCTTGCCGATGAGGCTGTGCAGACGGGTTGTGATGTCAGGGCCGCGGCGGGTCCAGCCGTAGAGCCGGGCGGTCTGGGTGGTGAGCTCGTCGTGGTTGATGCCGCCGGTGTCGCGGACAAGGTTGACCAAGGCGAGGGTGAGTTCGCGGTCGTGGATGTGCTTGACGTCGCGGTGGCATTCGTCGGTGGGGGTGCGGACGGTGGCTAGCTGCGCGCCGGTGATGGTCAGGAATTCCCCGTCGCGGAGCACACCAGCGACCCGGATGGCCGCATCGATGTTGTTGCGTATGCGGGCCCCGATGTGGCCGATGTCCCAGGCATCGCGGAGGCGCTGGTGAAGAACGGCCACGTGGACCGGCGACTCGGTCGTAACAACTGATCGGATGCCAGTGACCATTCCGGAGTGGCTGCCGGGCTGGCTAGGGTCAATCCAGGGCGGCAACGGCGGTACCTGGGTAGTCACATAAGGGGTGGCCCAGGCCGGCACCTGGTCGAAAGTGGCGACCTCAGACACGATCATGGGCCGCTCATCAGTGTCGTCGGATAGAGGGATGTCGGCGAGGAGCCCGTGGACGGGTGCTGTGACGGCGTGCTCAATAGCCGCCCGTAGCTTGTTTTCTTCGCCGTTGCGGTCGCGGTACCAGGCGGTGCCCCAAATGCGGTGCAGGTTCCAGCCCAGGCCGCGGAGGACCTTCTCGCGCAGCCGGTCGCGGTCGCGGGCGACTTTGGAGGAGTGGTACTGGTAGCCGTCGCATTCGACGCCGAGCGCGTAGACGCCCGGATGTTCGGGGTGGCGGACACCGATGTCGATCCGGTACCCGGCGGTGCCGACCTGGGGTGTGAGTTCGTATCCCCAGGACCGGATGACAGCGATGACTGATTCCTCGAACGGGGATTCGGCGTCTCCGCCGGTGCTGGTGTCCAGGGCGAGGGCGGGGATGCCGCGGGCGGCGTAGTCGAGGTAGCGGCGCAGGTGTCGCAGCCCTTCCGTGGTGACGGCTTCGGGGATGTCGCCAGCTCGGATGCTGCTGACGATCTCGTTGCGGTAGCGGGCGCGGGTGATGGCGACGTTGAGCCGCCGCCAGCCGCCTTGCTTGTTGAGCGGCCCGAAGTTCATCGTGATCTTGCGGTTTTCGTCTGGGCCGTAGCCGATAGAGAAGATCAGCACGTCCCGCTCATCGCCCTGGACAGATTCCAGGCTTTTGACGAAGAAACCGCGGAGCCGGTCGTTGGTGAAGAACCGGTCCAGGTCCGGCCGGTCTTGGCGGGCCCGGCTGACCGCATTTTCGATTGCTACCGCCTGTGCCTCGCTGAATGTGACCACCCCCAGGCTCAGGCCGGGCCGGGTGTCGAAGTGGTGGATGACCCGCTCAGCGACCTTGACGGCTTCGTCCGGGTTATCCCGGGAGCTGCCCCGCCGGTAGGTTCCCTCAACCCAGAACAGTTCGACTCCGACATCGGGACCATCGCTGTGGCGGCTGGGGAAGGTGATCAGTTTCCCGCCGTAGAACGAGGCGTTGGAGAACGCGATGAGTGCCTCGTGGCGAGAGCGGTAGTGCCAGCGCAGGGTCAGGCTCCGGAACGCACCGGATGCTTTGGCGAGATCCAGGATCGACTCGAATTCTTTGGTGTCGTCGGTTTCCTCGGACCACTCTTCCTCGTCGTCGGTGTTGACGGCGTCGAAGAAGCTGGTTGGCGGGAGCTGTTTCTGGTCCCCGGAAAGGATCAAAGCTGAGCCGCGGTAGATGCAGTTGATGGCGTCGCCTGGGCGGACCTGGCTCGCCTCGTCGAAGATGACCACATCGAAGTGCAGGTCTGCGGGCAGGTACTGGCTGACAGCCAGTGGGGACATCATGAAGCACGGCTTGATGGCCTGCGTGACATGGCGGGATCGTTCGATGAGCGTCCGCACCGGCATGTGCTTCTTCTTCTTTTCCGCCTCGCGGCGGATCACCGCAGCCTCGCCCATGTCGCTGCGGGGGCGTCGGGCGTTGCAGGCCCGGATGATGCTTCCCGTGGCGGCCGCGATAAGGGCCCGGTCGAGTTGCTGGTATTCGCTGACCAAAGCATCCCGTTCCGCAGCACGTACTGTCGCCAGGGCCGGGTCGGTCCGCAGCTGGTGGTCCGCCCATTCCTGCAGCAACGCCCGCTCGATCACGAGGGGTACCTGCTCGGGCGGGACACGCTGGGAAACGCAGAACTCCACGGCCACATCCAGGCCGTGATCGGCCAGTACCGCGCGGCTGGACTGGTAGGCGTGCCATTCATCCTTCCCGCCGGTGTCTTCTTGCAACGCGGTGATGAGATCGCGGGCGTCCTGGAAGTCATCGAGCTCGGCTGCGAGGTCGGCCCGTCGCTGTGCGCTGAACGCGTCGATCAGTGCTCCCCGGGCCTGCTGCCAGGCGCCGACGGCCGCGGCCAGCTGGGTGGCTAGGAGCGCGCTGGCGGCCGCCTTGACCTGGGCCGGGCTTAGCGGTGCGTCGGAGCCGGTGATCATGACGCGGAGCTGCCGGGCCCATTCGGCCGCCGACCGGATCGGGGCCACGTCAGTCTGGGGGCCGGCATGCAGCTCACCAAACGTGTCACCGAACGCGGCAGCCCGCTCGGCGAGGCGCTCGTAGGCGACGTCAACAGCGTCGCGCAGGTCGGCGAGGTAGGCTGCCTGCCCTGCGGTCAGCGAATGGCGGACTGCCCGCTCGACCTCATGGGTGAACGCAGCCGCAGAACTGAGCACCGGGAGGTGAGTGCGCAGCCAGCCGATCGCGCCCGTGATCGTGCCGGTCACCAGTTCCGGGCGAGCTGCGGGCGCCGGCGGTGGCTTAAGGGCTGAGTGCCAGGCGTTAATGCCCGCGATGGTCTCGTTCACCACAGCGGCGATGGCCGGCTGTGGTGCGGCCTCCCGGCTGATGAGCAGGCCAGCGCGGGCCAGGTCCTGCCCCCCGGACGCCCGCACTGCCGTGTCCGCGAGTTTGAGCGCCTGGCTGACCTGGGTCCAGTCCGTGGACCGGCCGTCATAGTAGGTGCCGAGGATCGGAGCGTGCTGCGCTTCGGCGGTGGCCACCGCGGCTACTGCCCGTTTCCAGGTGACGGCGAGCGCGAGGTGTTCCTGTGCGTCGTCCCGGTCGATTCCCTCCCTGGTGAAGGCGGCGACCGTTCTTTTATCGGCTCGGTAGTCAGCAGATAGTTTGGCTAGGCCATGGTGCTCATTGCCGAACCGGTTCGCCAGGCCTTCCACGTCTTCCCGCAGAGCCTCCGGGGTGAAATACGCCTTCGCCAGCGTCTCCGCTTGGCCGGCTGCCTGCCAGGCCTCATGCAGAACACGTGCTGCCTGGGTGGCGGCGGTAACCCCGGACGCGGAAAGCCACGCCCGCTCAGGCCGGCACGGCTCCTGCGCCACACGGGCCATGGTGAGTAGGTCCGCAGCCTCCCCAAACGTCCCGGGTGCCCGCAGGCCCATCATGTCCGCCAAACCGGTGAGCGACGTGAGGTGGGCCTGCAGCATGTCCGCGTCTGAAGCGAACCGCTGCGCCAGCTGGGTGATCTCCGTGATGCTAAGGCCACCGAAATCGATTCCGGCTGGTGTGAGCGCCGCAAGCGCATCCATGTCGATCACAGGCAGGGCATCAGAGGGCGGGGCCGACCGCCACAGGTCCCCAGCGACCCGGGTGGCGTCTTCCTCCCGGGCCGTAATCGCGCTGAGCCTGGAGGCAAGGTCGGTGACCGCGTCACGGACACCATCCAGCGTGTCAGCGGTCAGCCACTCTTCCGGCAGGCCGAGTGGTCGGCTGGCCAGGTGATCCAGCAGTCCAGCCAGCGCCCCGGCATCAGAAGGCCGGGTCAGCCCGGCCGCGTCGGCGACCGCCGCATTGACGTCCACCATGCCGCTCAAAATGTCCAGCGCGGATGCCGCCTGGTACAGGCGCGAATCCATTGACCCTTGCTCGATCACACCGCGCCAGACGAACGTCCGGCCCTGCCGGGCCGGACGCCACACCCCGGCCAGACGCTCCGCCGCAGCCTTAATCTCGCCGAACGCCTCGACGGTCAACTCCGCTGGCGTCATGCCGGTCGCTGGCGCGACCGGAACGTCGTGCAGCCCGGCGATCAAGCCGAGCACGTCATGCAGCGAATAGCCGAGCGGGCTCCGTAGCCGGTTCATCGCATCCGCGTAAGCGTTGAGCTCTTCGCGGCGCTTTCGCACCGTGTCCACATCCATCGCCGGCATCGCCGCTGGCGGGACCGGGACGGTATCCAGGGCGGCGCCCAGCGCGGCAGCGACCTGCTTGCGGGTCGCCTTGTGAGAGTGCAACTCCAGCAGGTACGCCCGCAACCCAGCCTCATCGAGTCGGTCCCGCACCACATCCAGCGCGGCGGCCTTCTCCGATACGAACAGGACTGTCTTACCGGCACGCAGCAAGACACCGATCATGTTGGTGATGGTCTGGCTCTTGCCCGTGCCGGGCGGCCCATCCATCACGAACGACCTGCCATCCAGCGCTGCGGCGATGCTGGCCCGCTGCGAGGAGTCGGCGTCCAAGATGACCGGCGTGCTCTCGGGCGCGGCCCGCCGGTCAACCTCATCGTCGGGAATTTCATCGAAGTAGAAGCCAGACGACGTCTCATCCCGGCCACCGGTCGCCAGTGCCGACACCACGGGATGCGCAGCGATCAGATCCTCGTGCTCCCGCAGGTCCTGGTACATCGCCTCTTTGGCGAACGAGAAATACGACAGCGCCACGCTGTCGCGGACCTCCCACCCGGCTTGACCCGCCACCGCTGCCCGGACCGCGTCCAGCACACCCGTCAAAGTGACGTCTTCTAGATCGTCCACTCGGGGCAGGTCGATACCGTACTGGGCCAGCTTCAGCGCCAGAGCCGGGTTAAGAACAGGCTCCTCGGGCGCGGCCTTCAGCTCGGCGCCCTGAGCCGCGCTGACCCCTTCCAACTGGACCGGGACCAGCAGCAACGGGCTCGTGTAGCGGCTCCGGTCCTCATCGGCCCACGCCAGGACGCCAAACGCCAGGTATAGAACCCACACGCCCCGGTCCAGGTAATCCTGGTTGGAGCGCCGGTACAGCGACCGCAACGCGGCGGCGAGATCATCGGCAGGTCTGTCCGTATCCAGCCTGTCCACCGCAGGCGGCGGCACAGGCACACCCCCCGGTGCGGAGGGCTCGCTACCGTCCTGGCCGGCCTCGGCTGGCTTGGGTTGCAATGACCGGAAACGGTAGACGCCACCCCGGGCCACCCGGGACAGCACGTCCTGCGGCGCCGGGCGGACCACACTGATCACGCTGGTCCTGCTCGGCTTGAAATTCAGCAGCCGGTTCGAGCCGGTCAGGTTGATCAGGCCATCCCGCCAAGTCCCGATCGCCGAACGAACAAGCCCGTCACGATCACGCGAAGGCCAGCCGAAGCCACCCTCAGCCACCCGCCCCTCCCTCCACGGCCACCATCAGGCGCATCAGGCCGATGGTCACCAAAGCCCGCAGCTCCCCACCGCTGACCTCCGGCCGCCGGGCGGAAACCGCTCCCGGAGAATAGACGCCCCATCGGACAAACCAGATGTCCTGTCCACACGGACAGCCTCACGACCAGGACACTGATCCTCTCGCAGCACCGTCGCCCGGCCAGTCGAAACGCTGATAGCCACCTACGGCCCATGGCTGGCCAGCGGAAGGCGGGCTCCGACCAGACAGGCTCACGAACGCACAAAGTTCCGGCCCAGCCGCACCTGTGCCACGCCCAGCCGTGCCGGATCAGGGCGCTGACAGCACGACACCCGGGTTCCTGCGGGCTCTGCCTCGGGTGCTGCCCGGATCACTCTTGTGGGACGTCTGACCGGATCAGACGAACCTGGCTGGCCAGTTGGGGCACATCGATGACCGCCACGTCCCAGAGGATGTCAAGGTCGACTTCGAAGTAACCGTGCACGACGCGGTTGCGGGTGGCGATGATCTGGCGCCAGGGCACCTCAGGATGCTGGGCGATGAACTCATCAGACAGCCCGGAGGCGGCTTCCCCGATGACTTGGATCAGGTGCACCAGGACGATCTGGGTGTCCTCGTCGGCGTCGAACGCCGCCCGGCCCTTGGTAGTCCGGACGGCGATCTTCTCGGCGGCTTCGAGGATGTCGGCCAGTCGCTCGTCGTCACGCCTCACAGGGCGATGGCCTCCCGCAGCACGCGGTCGCGGATCCGGAGCTTCAGCCCGCCTGGTGTAGCTACCTGAGTCATCACGCCGAGTTCGTCCTCGACGCCCAGGGCGAATCCGGCCATGTCGAAGTAGCCATGGCCGCGATCGACGTCGACTAGTAGGTCCAGGTCGCTGTCGGGGGTTGCCTCGCCGCGGGCCACCGAGCCGAAGATCCGGATGTTGTGCACGCCGAAGTGCTCGCCGAGTCGCGTGATCACATCGCGGTGGGCGCGTACCTCGTCCAGTGTGACGGCACGCCGCGGAGCCTCAACCCTCACGTGGCTACCTCCAGCCAGTCACCTCAAAGGATAGAGCTAAGAACCCCTACGAGTCCGGCAGCGAACCCCGCATCCAAGTTACGGGAGCCCGAAATTCAGGGCCGCCCGGTGCCGCGTTTGTTCAATTCGTGCCGCCTGACCGTGGCGCGTCCTGTTGACAAATCGTTGACAAATGATCTTGAGGCCGGTTCCGGGGCTCCGGAACCGGCCTCTGACCTGCTTAAACTGGTGGGCGATACTGGGATTGAACCAGTGACCTCTTCGGTGTCAACGAAGCGCTCTCCCACTGAGCTAACCGCCCGCGAGGCGGAGACGGGAATCGAACCCGTGTACAGGGCTTTGCAGGCCCTTGCCTAAGCCACTCGGCCACTCCGCCAACCCCAGGCTCCCGGTCTGGGACCCATGGCGTGGAAAACCAACCGAGAACCGAAGCGGGCCTGCGACCCTGCAGAACGGCATCCGGCGCCTCCGAGCGGACGACGGGATTCGAACCCGCGACCCTCACCTTGGCAAGGTGATGCGCTACCAGCTGCGCTACGTCCGCATGCCCGGTCAGAGCCGGGTTGGTGCACTCCCGCCGGGGGCGGGCGTGCGATCAGAACTGTAGCCGATCCTAGCCTGCGAGCAAACTCGGCACCGCGGCGCGCCGGGGCCTGGGCCGCCCCGCATCCATGCCCGAGCCCCCCCGTGACCGCCCAGAGGCCGCCATTGGTCACCGCCCCGGGACCGCCCCGGTCCCCACAACGGGTGTCCGCATCCCCGGACTGGGCAGGGAGACCCCGGGAAGGAGGCAACCGACATGAAATCCAAGATCATCGAAGACGCGGACGTCGTCACCTACGTCGTGGTCTGCGACCAGGGCGAGCAGGCAGTCGCGGTGTTGCAGCAGTTCGCCCAGGATGAGGACCTGGAGGCATCCCGGATCACCGGCGTCGGCGGCTTCGAGCGGGCCACCGTCGGCTGGTTCGACCGCGCGGCCAGGAAGTTCCGGCACATCCAGATCGACGAGCCCACCGAGGTGCTGTCGCTGATCGGCGATATCGCCGAGAGCCCGGACGGCCCCAGCCTGAACTTGCATGTGGTGCTCGGCTTGTCCGATGGCACCACCCGCGGCGGCCACCTCATCGCGGGCCACGTGTTCCCCACGCTGGAGGTCATCATCACCGAGGCCCCCGCCGAGCTGCGCAGGGTGATGCGCCCCGGCCTTGGCGTCGCGCTTATTGACCTGGACCGGTCCGAGTCCTGACCGCGGTGACCACCACCGTGGTGTAGCCCATGGTGAACCCGCCGCCGGCCGCG